>SXGT01749186.1_pt1 | contig 14564 bp, 11 predicted proteins | sample 3176221 | NCBI WGS metagenome assembly SXGT01 (sample SAMN11356862, study PRJNA531348) | freshwater metagenome | isolation source: freshwater sample F1-120 | place: China: Fuxian Lake, Yuxi | collected 2017-12-25
GCTAGTTCACTGCGAACATGTTGCGGTGCAAGCATTCGGCCTCATGCCGTACACCCTGCTGGCGGCGACCGCTCATGTTCTTGGCGACAGGGTTTTAAAGTGCTGAGCTGGGCTGCACTCGTGCGCCACAGGGCCATCGGTTTACACACGACGGGCTTTCTTTTTGCAAGACATGCGGTACAGTGGATGTAATATAAGTACTGTCGAGCTCAGTCCGCCGGTTGCCATGCCGGCGTCCCACTTAGGAGGTGCCTGTAGTGCCTGATGCCATCGTCGAGCGTGACGGACATGTCATGACGATCACCATGAATCGGCCGAAGCGCTTCAACGCGCTCTCCTACCCAATGATGATCCGCATTTACGACGCAATGGTCGAGGCGTCGAACGACCCGGAGATTCGGGCGATCATCCTCACCGGCGCCGAGGGGAACTTCTGCTCGGGGATGGATTTGCGGAGTATCAGCGGTGATCCGGACGAGTCCGATGGCGAGGTCGACGTGAAGGCCCGCATGGGCGAGGATCCGCTCCTGCCGCTGAAGGGTCTGCTGCGCGACTACCAGCCCACCAAGCCAATCATTGCCGCGGTCGAAGGAGTCGCCATTGCCGGCGGCACCGAGATACTGCAGGGCACCGACATTCGCGTGGCCGCCCAAAGTGCGCGGTTCGGTGTGAGCGAGGCGCGTTGGTCGCTTTATCCGATGGGAGGATCGGCCGTTCGGCTTCGCCGGCAGATCCCCTACACCGTGGCCGCCGACATTCTGTTGACGGGTAAGCACATCACCGCAGAGGAGGCGCATCGGATCGGTTTGGTTGCCTACGTAGTGCCCGACGGTCAGGCGGTGACCAAGGCCCGCGAGATCGCCGAGACCATCGCGCAGAACGGCCCGGTCGCGGTCGCGGCGATCCTCAAGACGCTGCGGGAGACCGACGGGATGACCGAGAAGGAGGCCCTCGCGCACGAGTTCATGTACGGCGCTGCGGTATTTGCAACCAAGGATGCCAAGGAGGGACCGCTCGCCTTCAAGGAGAAGCGGACCCCTGTCTTTACTGGCGAATAGCGATATCCGTCCACCTCTCGGTGCAACACCGCGTCGCGAAGAAGTCGGATACGTCTCGTTGCAGTACAGTCACTAGACACATAGTCGAGACGAGGAAGTGGTGCGGTCAGTGACCAGCCTGCGTGACAAACAGAAGGAGCTGACGCGTCAGCAACTCATCGAGTCGGCGCTGGAGGTCTTCTCGACGAAGGGGTTCACGAACACCTCCGTCGAGGACCTCACCAGGAGCGCTGGCGCGGGCCGAGCGACCTTCTACCTGCACTTCGCGAGCAAGCTCGACATCCTCATCAACGCATCGGCCGTCGCGAGTGAAGTCACCCCCGATCTCTACGCGGCGCTCGACAAGGCGCTCGCCGATGGGTCACGAAGAGATTTCGATGCTGCGCTCGACGCGATCGTCAGCTGGTTCGAGTCGCACAGCGGGTTGCTGCAGGCCGTTTCCGAGGCGGCGATGGAGGACGCGAGCACCCTAATCCCCAAAGCCCACCGTCTGCTCGATGCCTATTTCGAGGCGATGCCGTACGTCCGCTCCCAGTGGCCCGCGTCGAAGCAGCAGCAGGCCAAGGTTCGGCTTCACCTCTTCGTGCTGCAGCTGGAGCGCTTCTTTCAGACTTACGCAGCCACCGGACAATGGTCATTCCCACGGGATGTGCTCATCGGTGTGCTGGCGGACATGTGGTCGACCGATTTTCTTCCCCCGAAGGCTTCACCCCGGCCCGTCCGCAAGAAGACGCGGGTGTCTTCCACATAGCAGGTTCGGTCGAGGATCCGGCTTGGGTCCCACGCGAGCGCTACTGCGGGGCGGTCGCCAGTCGCCGGCCACTGCCCATGTGGGCTATGGGTCATTCCGAGCCCGGACCGCATGTGCCCTGGGAGACACTTGTGGCCGCTACGTGGCGGCGCGTGAACGGCTGAATCAAGGAGACCGACACCGTCTCAGCCATCGTGGGCTGTGACGTTACCGGCGGCCAAAGACCGATATCTGTTGATGTCGAAAAGGTCCTTGTGACAACTGATATCGAGATTCTGGATAGTGCCCTGCGGTCGAGCTCTGCAGAATCTCAGGATTCGACATATGTGGTCCAACCGACGGGCGGCCGTCGGCACGGTCGACGGTACCGGTCGGTGCTGTTCCACCGCTGATGTTGTCGCGGTCACCCGCCGCCGGCCAACGAATGGCCGCTTGTGAACTGTGCGACTTGTGAATAGACTATTAATCTATTCAAGTGGTTATGCGATCGTGCAGCGTTGTGGCGAAAGGGATTTCTCGGTATGAAGGTGAATCGATGACCGTGGCAACCTCGGACAAGATCTGGTACCCGGGCCACTGGGCGTCCATCGATCCAGGCCGGGTGGCCGCCATCGACAGCGGGACCGGTGAGACGCTGACATACGGTGAGTTGCACTCGTTCGCGATGCGGTTCGCCAGGCTGATGCGCGAGCGCGGTCTAGAGGTCGGTGACCACATCGCGTGGTGCATGGAGAACCGACTGGAGTTCTTGAGCGTGGTCTGGGGCAGCATCTACGCGGGACTGCAATACACGACCATCAGTCACACGCTGCACGCCGAAGAAATTGCGTACATTGTCAACGACTGTGGGGCAAAGGTATTCATCGCCACCCCATATAAGGCGAACGAGGCAGCCCAGCTGCTCGAGCTGACACCCGGTGTCGACCATCGGTTCGTTCTGGGCGGGGACCTCGAAGCTCACGAGCGCCTCGAGTCGGTGCTCGCGAACGAATCCGACGAGCCGTTGGAGGGGCTGATCGAAGGTGTCGACATGCTGTACTCGTCGGGAACCACCGGTAAGCCCAAGGGCGTCAAGGTCCAGGACCCGACCGACGCGCTCGGCACGAGGCCTCTGATGCTAATGATGTGCGAGATGCTCTTCGGGTTCTCCGGCGACTTCGTGTATCTCAACCCCGCACCGCTGTACCACGGGGCTCCCTTGAAGATCTGTGTGACCGCGCAGCGCGCCGGCGGGACAGTGGTGATCATGCCGAAGTTCGACGCGGAGGAGGCGCTGGCGCTGATCGAACGCTACGGCGTGACGACGAGTCAGTGGGTTCCCACAATGTTCACCCGGATGCTCCGGCTCCCGGAATCGATCCGCAACAAGTACGACGTGTCCTCGCTGACGCATGCGCTACACGCCGCGGCGCCGTGTCCGGTCCCGGTGAAGAAGGCGATGATCGACTGGTGGGGTCCGGTTCTGCACGAGTACTACTCGGGCACGGAAGGAGCCGGCTTCACGTACGTGAACTCCCAGGACTGGCTCGAGCACCCCGGCACGGTGGGGAGACCGCTGGTCGGCGGCGTCCACATCTGCGACGACGAGGGCAACGAGGTTCCGGTGGGCGAGGCCGGAACGGTCTTCTTCGACGCGGGAGCAAACTTCCGGTACCACGGCGACGCCGCGAAGACTCAGGAGTCCCGGCATGCGGAGGGCTGGACGACCTTCGGCGACGTCGGACGGGTTGATGAAGATGGCTACCTGTACCTGACCGACCGCAAAGCATTCATGATCATTTCCGGGGGAGTGACCATCTATCCGCAGGAGGCGGAGAACGTCCTCGCCTTTCACCCGAAAGTGGTCGACGTGGCGGTCTTCGGGGTGCCCAATCAGGACTTCGGCGAAGAGGTCAAGGCCGTTGTTCAGCCGCTCGACTGGCCCGCAACCGACGAGCAGCGTGCTGCACTCGAAACCGAGCTGATCGACTATTGCCGCTCGCATCTCGCGTCGCTGAAATGTCCCAGGAGCGTTGACTTCCGGGCTGAGCTTCCGCGCCATGCCACAGGCAAGCTCTACAAGAAGCAGCTCCGCGACGAGTACTGGGCGGGCAAGGGCGACATCATCGAACAGAAGAGCGCGCTGTGATCGACCCACGACTGCCGGTCATCGTCGGACAGGCCCAGATCAACCGGGAGGACGGCGACAACGAGCCGATCGCGCTGATGTCCGAGGCTGTGTCCGAAGCTCTCGCCAATAGCGGGGCCGTCGACCACCTCCGGTCAAAGGTGGGCTCGGTGCGGGTGCTGAAGGGTCTGTGGTCCTACGATGACCCGGGCAGGCTCGTCGCCGAGGACTTGGGGTTCGGAAAGGTCCAAACCACTCTGAACCCGATCGGCGGAAACGAAACGTACGATCTCGTGAACAGCTCAGCTGCCGATATTCAGGCGGGTCGTCTCGATGTAGTCGTTGTGTGTGGCGCGGAGGCGGCTCGGACCAGCCGGCGGCTGGCCAAGCTGGGTGAAATGCCTCCCAAGCGCGACGAGCCCACTGGAGCGGCGCCCGACGAGGTATTCGGTAAAGACGTGGTCTTCGAGGACGACCTCGTCGGTTCCGGCGCCTACCTTCCGGTGAACTTCTACGCCATGGCCGAATCTGCGCTTCGACACGCCCGCGGCGAGAGCGTCGACGAGCATCGCAAGCGGATCGCCGATCTGTGGGCTCGAGCCAGCGAGATTGCAGCCGACAACCCGTACGCAGCCACCCGACGGGCGATCGCCGGCGATGAGGTCGGGACCACTGCGGGCTCCAACCGAATGATTGCCGCGCCCTACACGAAGTTGATGACCGCGAACATCGACGTCGACATGTCGGCCGCCATCGTCATGTGCTCGCTGGGCACCGCCCGAGCCGCCGGTATCGCCGATTCGGAACTGACCTTCGTGACCTGCGGTGCGGGCGCCAATGACAGCGCCTCGGTAACCGAGCGCTGGGCGCTTCACCAGTCACCGGCCATGCGCATAGCCGGTCGCCGGGCGCTCGAACTCGCCGACCTCGACGTCGACGCGATCGATGACATCGATCTCTATTCTTGTTTCCCCGTCGCGGTAGAACTGGCTCAGGAACACCTCGGGATCGATCCCGATCGCCCGTACACGATCACTGGTGGCTTGACGTTCGCCGGCGGACCGTTCAACAGCTACTGTCTGCATGCGGTGGCCACCGCCTGCGATCGGCTGCGCGCGGGCCGTTCCCGCCGTTCACTGCTGAGCGGCAACGGGGGCTTTTTCTCCAAGCACTCGTTCACTGTGCTGTCGTCGGAGCCGCCCGCAGCCGGCTTCCACTACGACCGCCCGCAGGCTTCTGTGGACGCCGAACCGCTACGCCCACGGCCCAAGTCGACGCCGTCGACCGCCGAGATCGAGTCCTACACCGTCACGTTCGGCCGTGACGGCGAGCCCACCAAGGCAATAGTCACCGTGCTTGACACCGACGGCAGCCGGCATTGGGCGGCAAGCAAGCGAGCGGAAGTGATCGAGGCGCTGCTGGGTGGCGACCGGGTCGGCGCTAGCGCCCATCTGGATTCCACCGCCGACGAGCGTGTCGAGATCGTGCAGGTCACATAAGCCACGGCTGCGGCGTTGCCTGCTGTAGCCCGAGTTTCGAAGATAGGAGCGCGACACATGCACACATACGACAAACTGTTCGTCGGGGGTGCGTGGGTGGATCCCGCCACCGACGCCACGATCGAAGTGGTTTCGCCGCACACCGAAGAGGTCGTCGCCGTGGTTCCGGAAGGTACGACGGCCGACATCGACGCGGCAGTCGATGTCGCGCGCCGAACCTTCGACTCGGGGGAATGGAGCCAAGCCGACCCGGGCGAGCGCATCGCGGCCGTCCAGCGGCTCAGCGCCCTGTACATGTCCCGACTCGGTGATATGGCTTCGCTGATCACCGAGGAAATGGGTTCGCCGATCAACTTCAGCCAAACCGGTCAGGTGATGGCTCCGATGATGATGCTGAACCAATTCATCAAGGTTGCTGAAGAGCACCCGTGGGAGGAGACGCGGGCGGGCGTTTTCGGCCCGGTGATCGTGCGAAGTGAACCCGTTGGTGTTGTTGGCGCGATCGTCCCGTGGAACGTCCCGCAGGTCACCACGATGTCGAAGCTCGCACCCGCGTTGCTTGCCGGCTGCTCGATCGTCGTCAAGCCCTCGCCCGAGACCCCGCTCGACGGCAACCTGCTTGCTGAACTCGTCTCAGCAGCCGGAATCCCGAAGGGCGTAGTGTCGTTCGTGCCGGCCGGACGAGAAGCCGGTGAGCACCTGGTTCGCCATCCCGAGGTCGACAAGATCGCCTTCACCGGCTCGCCCGCCGCTGGCCGTACGATCGCCTCCATCTGCGGCCAGCAGCTCAAGGCCGTCAGTCTCGAGCTGGGCGGCAAATCGGCAGCCATTCTGCTGGACGACGCCGACCTCGATGCCACCATCGAAGGGCTGAAGGTCGCGTCGCTCCTGAACAGCGGGCAAGGCTGTATCTGCCAGACCCGCATTCTGGTTAGTCGTCGCCGCTACGACGAGGTCGTGGATGCGCTGGCCCAGACCGTGGGAGCGATGAAGATCGGCGACCCCGCCGATCCCTCGACTGACATCGGACCGATGGTCGCCCAGCGCCAGCAGGAGCGCGTCGAGAAGTACATCGCGCTCGGTCAGGAAGAGGGCGCACGCTTGGTCGTCGGCGGAAACGGCATGCCAGCCGGTGTTGATCGCGGTTGGTACGTTCGCCCGACGGTGTTCGCCGATGTCGACAACTCGATGCGTATTGCCCAGGAGGAGATCGTCGGACCGGTGCTGGTCGTGATCCCCTATGAGGACGAGGACGATGCGGTCGCGATCGCCAACGCCAGTGACTACGGTCTTGCGGGCACCGTATGGACCAGCGACGGGGAGCGGGGGCTGGAGGTCGCGCGCCGTGTTCGCACGGGGGTATACGCGATCAACAAGTTCCTCATGGACTTCGCAGCGCCCTTCGGCGGCTACAAGTCGTCGGGGCTCGGACGCGAGTACGGCCCGGAGGGTTTCGCGCACTACCTCGAGAAGAAGTCGATCATTCCACTCACTTGATCTGGACCACAAAAGCTTTGGCGGCTCCGATTATTGGAACGGGGGGCGGGGCGCTCGATGGTGACCTGCGACTCCTCGAGCTAGCCCCCGCCCGTCGTCGGAGCGGATCCGCGCCCGTGATTCCGGATGGAGCCTGATTCCCATACCGCCGGGCATCCACCGCTGTGACTGATTGGTACCGCGCCATCAGGCTTTCGACTCGGCGACCATCCGCGGGAACTCACGCGCCGAGGTCTCATAGCGGGCAGACCCGTGCCCGGTGGCCCCAGCTCGGCCGAGGTTCGGGCGGGCAGGGTTTGGACGCTGTCCGCGATAGATCGCTGACCCCTCGTTACGGGGTGCCTGTTCCGGTGATGTCATGTCGAGCGAGCACAGAATATTGCGCACCGGTCAGCTCGATCGATTTGTCCCACAGACTCTTTGCAAGATCGACGTTCTGCGCGGATCTGCTACGCGGTGAGCGACGCACGGGCCCGCGAACTCCGAAGAGCTGGTTCGGTCCGAGGTAGTCGCCGTTGCGCACGTCGGGCATGGTCGCGGCGTAGAGCTGGCTCAGAGCGCCCATCTCTTCGCTGTTGGCAACCAGCCGAAGCCCGGCGCGGGTCAGCGCAGCCGCTCCCGGAACGGGCCTCAGCAGAGAATCGAACAAGTTGGTTGCCGACACACCCGGATGTGCGATGACCGACTTCAGCGCAAGCCCGGCCGCTTCGCTACGCCGCGCCAGTTCAGCACCGAACAGAAGGTTCGCCAGCTTGGATTGTCCGTAGGCTGCCAAACGCCCGTACCGGCGTTCGTAGAAGTTCAGATCAGCGGGGACGAGAGCGCCCCGCCTGTGCGCGATGCTGGAGAGCGTCACCACACGCGGCTCCGGGGCGGTGAGCAGGGCCGGAAAAGCCGCGTCGGTGAACACGAAGTGGCCCACATGGTTGGTGCCGATCTGCATCTCGAAGCCATCCGCGGTTCGCGACAACGGCGTGGCCATGAGCCCGGCGTTGTTGATCAGCACATCGATCCTTGGCGCAGTGCTCACCACGTTGTCGGCGCATTGCCGGACCGCGCGCAGATCCGACAGGTCAAGTGGCGCGAGGGCATGGTCTGCGTGTGGGCCCACTGACCGCACCTGGTCAAAGGCTTTCCGCCCCGCTATCTGGTCACGGCAGGCCAGCACGATGCGCGCGCCGGCCGCGGCGAGTGCTGTGGCGGCCTGCAACCCCAGACCCTTGTTCGCCCCCGTAATGACCACGGTCTTACCCGTCTGGTCGGGAATGTCTGACAATCGGAAGTGATTGGCCCATAGATCGGTTCGTGTCATCAGCTCTCCTTGCGTGAAGCCTGTGGAAACAGCCCGGTGTCACCGGGTCACGGGTTAAGCATGAATCGAGGCCGACGGATGCGCGGCGCTCAGGAGCATCGGGATTGGTAACCGTGGCGCCCAGGTGATCGTGCCGGCGATAAGCGCAGTCGCCGCGGTATTGGGCCACGGCGACTGCGCTTCGATGTTTCAGCGCCTGCCGCGTTCCCGCACACGATTGGTCCCCCTTGTCAGCCGCAGCGGATACCTACTGGCGAACCCGGCCGCCGCGACGCCCTCCACAGCCAGTAGAGCGAGCGCGTGATCGAGTCGCACGCCAACGGGCAACTACGCACCAAACGCCGGCAGCCCGTGATCATGCTCTCCGGGCCCGTCCGGGCTCGCGTGTCCTGGGTCGTTGCCACTGCGAGGGGGTGCGCTACCGGCCGATCCGAACCGCAACACTTCAACAGGGTCCGGTGCGTCCGCTCGGAGAGCACCGGACCGTTGCGAATCAGTACGCGATGATCGTCCGCGCCACCTCGCCGGCTTCGATCGCTGCAAACGCCTCGTTGACCTGCTCCAGTTTGATCGTCTGACTGACCAGCTGATCGAGCATCAGCTCACCGGAGCGGTAGAGTTCGATCATGCGTGGGATGTCGCGGCGCACATTCGCGGATCCGTACCAGCTGCCCTTGATTGTCTTCTCCTGCATCACCACGCCGACAGTCGCCGGGACGCTCAGCATCACGTCCATCTTCGGAACCCCGACCAGGATGGCTTGACCGCCACGACGAGTCATGGAGATGCTCTGCTCGATGGTCTGCTGCAGCCCGATTACCTCGAAGGCGACGTCGGCACCCCGGTTGTCGGTCAGGCGCAGCACCTCGCCGACAGCGTCCTTGTCGGAAACGTTCACCGTGGAGGTGGCGCCGAATTCCCTTGCCAGCTGCAGCTTGGTCTCGGACATGTCGATCGCGATGATCTCGCCGGCGCCCGCGATTCGAGCACCTTGAATGGTGTTCAGTCCAACTCCACCACACCCCAAGACGGCAACGGCGTCACCGGGTTCGATACGGGCTGTGTTCAGCGCGGCGCCGGCACCGGTCAGCACTCCGCAACCGATGAGGGCCGCAAGTTTGAGGTCGAAGTCCTTCGGGATCTTCACGGCGCCAGTGTCGGCGACGACCGCCCACTCACTGAAAGTTCCACTCGCCACCATCTGGTGCAGTGGCGCGCCGTGGCTGGTCATCCGCGTGGTGCCGTCCAGCAGGCCGCCGGTTGCCAGCGCCAACGTCGCCTTCTCGCATAGCTGTGCCTGTCCCCGGCTGCAGTAGTAGCACTCGCCGCACTGCGGCACCCACGAGATCACGACGTGGTCGCCGATTTCAAAATCGTTGACATCAGGGCCGATTTCCTCGACGACGCCCGCACCCTCGTGGCCGAGCACGATCGGCGTCGGCGTCGGCATGGTGCCGTTCTGTAGCGAGAGATCGGTGTGGCATACGCCTGACGCGACCAATCGCACTTTCAGTTCGTGCGAACGCGGGGCCTCGACCTCGACGTCGTCGCGGATCTCGAGCGGCTGCATGACCCCGGTCAGGACGGCGGCCTTGGACATGGGACCTCCCATTGTTGCTGCGGCACTGCGGCGGCCGCAGTTAGTAGACGGTAAGACTAAATGCCAGACTAGCAGTCTGCCAAGTGGTTCAGCAGATTCGCTAGGGCTGCGGCGTTGGGCGCAGGGCTGGGAGGTGAGAGGAGCGAAATCGGGGATGCTCCGACAGCGAGTCTTGCAAGACTCGCTGTCTAATGGATAGAGTCATAGTTGCTTGCGCCGGCCCGTCTTAGCGGTACGTGAGCCGACGAGCGACGAATGACTTCACCCAGGCCGCCGTGGCGGTCGTGACGAAAGGACCGACCCGTGCCGGTTCCTCTTGACGAATTCCCGATCCACCAGGTGCCACTGTCGATGCGACATGTAGCGACCAGTGACCGTAACGTGTTTGACCGGTACTACTTCAACGCGCACGACCGGACGGGCGACGTGTTCCTGATCACCGGCCTGGGTGTGTACAAGAATCTGGGCGTCATCGATGCTTTCGCCACGGTGCGCGTCGGTGACCGGCAGCTGACCGTTCGTAGCTCAGACGCGTATGAGGACGGGCTCCTTGAATCAAAAGTCGGTCCGCTTCGGGTCGAAGTGATCGAGCCGCTGCAAAAACTTCGGGTGGTCTGTGATGCCGCCGACCGCGGCATCGGTTTCGATATGGTCTGGGAGGGTTCCTTCCCGTGTATCGATGAATCCCGTCACATCCTCCAGATCGGTCCGCGTGCGGTTATGGACAGCTGGCGCTATGCCCAGCTGGGTTCGTGGTCGGGGACCCTCAATGTCGAAGGAACAGATTTCGCTGTCACCCCGGATGTCTGGATGGGTAGCCGAGATCGTGCCTGGGGCATCAGGCCGACCGGTGAATCCGAGCCGGCCGGGCGTTACGCCGGAGTTCCGCCGGAGGGTTTCTACTGGGTGTACGTGCCTCTGCGGTTCGAGAACTACATGGTGATCGTCATCATCCAAGAAGACGCCGATGGCAACCGGACGTTGAACGACGCGACGCGTGTGTTCGCCGATGGCAGCCATGAGCTGCTCGGATGGCCCGAGGTGGACATCACCTATCGCTCTGGGACGCGCCACCCGGAGCGGGCGGTGATCCACATGAAGGACAAGGATCGAAAGCCGATCACAATCGAGGTGGAGACCCTGGGCGCGGTGGCTCTGAACACCGGCGCGGGGTACGCAGACCCGGAATGGAAGCATGGCGAGTGGAAGGGGCCCGGTTGGGTCGACTCCAAGGCCTACGACCTGACGGATCCGAAGAACATTTCCCGGGCCCCGTTCGGAGTGGTCGACCATGTCGCTCGTGTGACCTGCAACGGAGATCAGGGTTGGGGCATGTTTGAGCATGCGACCATCGGCCGCCACGACCCGAGCGGATTCAAGGACTACTTCAGCGTGGCACCGTGACTGCCGGCGCCGAGACGGGGAGCGAGACAAACGTGACCGACCGGTTGGAAGCATTAGGGGAGTGGCTCGGGCCGAGGCTCGGTTCGACGGGCAAGGTCGTCACCTCCGGCCTGGAAGGCCCGGCGGCAACTGGCTACACGGCCGAAACGGCAATCTTCTCGGCGTCATATGAAACCACGCAAGGACCGGTGGAGCGTCGCTTCGTCCTCCGCACGGAGGTTCCAGAGCCTGCCACATACCCTGTACAGGCTCCGGGTATCGACATCGACATCGAAATTCAATACCGCGTGATGTCGGCAGTGGCTGGGGCATCGACCGTGCCTGTGCCGGCGATCCTTGGCTTCGAACCGGCCCCTTCCGTCATCGGCGCCCCGTTCTTCGTCATGGATTTCATCGAGGGTGAGGTGCCGGCAGTTATGCCGCCTTACACCTCGAGCGGCTTCTTCGCCGATGCCGAGCCAGTGGAGCGGTCCCAGATGATCACCTCTGGGCTGCAGACTCTCGCCGATATCCACCGAATCGACTGGAAGTCAGAGGGATTGGGCTGGCTGGTGCCTGACGGGGAGAAGCCCACCACCTCCCGTCAACTCGCGCTCTGGGAGCAGAGCGGTCGGACGGCGCTGGGCAGCCGTCACCATGCACCCATGGAGAGAGCCGCTGAGATTCTGCATCGGCACTTGCCCGAGGGGTCGGATCCGGCGTTGTGCTGGGGCGACGCCCGGCCGGGGAACATCATCTTCAACAATGCGAGGTGTGCCAGCGTCATGGACTGGGAAGGGGCGTCGATCGCGCCGCCGGAGTCCGATCTTGCCTGGTGGCTGATGTTCGATCGCACCATGCACGAAGGATCTGGTGTGGAACGCCTCTTGGGGGAGCCGACCCGCGAGGAGCAGTTCGCGATCTACGAAGAGGCCGCGGGCAGGCGAATCGAGCATATCGGGCTGCATGAACTGTATGCCGCCTACCGCTACTGCGTGGTTGTGGTGAAGCTGTCCAATCGCTTCGTGGACAAAGGGATTCTGCCGCCGGACGCTGAGTTCTGGCTCGACAATCCCGTGGTCAATACCCTGAATGAGCTGATGGATTCCTGATTCGCCGCCCGAACAGATCAGTGACGTGAGGCCAGTAGGTAGGCGTTCAGTATTTGTCCCTGAGCCCCGTTCGGTGCTGACTTACGTCTCTTGGACACAACTCAGTTCCACCGAGGGGCGCGCACTACTCTGCCCAAGTGCGCGCCCCACAGACGGTGGAAACATCTCCATGACGATCATCGGTCTGAATCAAAAGACCACTCGAACAATCGTTTCAGCGACAACAGCCGGCTTCTCAGCGCCCTCGACTTCGATCGTGTGTTTGACGGTGAGGTCCGCAGTGCTGTCACCTCTGACGGTGACATCGACCAGCTCCGAGCGCGCCCGGACGCGGCTACCTGCCGAGACCGCAGAGAGGAAGCGCACCTTGTTCAGGCCATAGTTCAGGCCGAACTTGATGTCCTGAAACGTGAAGTTCTCATTGCTGAGTGTCGGGATGAGCGACAATGTGAGGAATCCGTGAGCGATCGGGGCACCGTACGGACTTTCTGTCTTGGCTCGCTCGACGTCGACGTGAATCCATTGATGATCGCCGGTGACGTCGGCGAAGTCCTGGATGCGATCCTGGCCGACTGTCATCCAGCCACTGACTCCGAGTTCTTGACCGACCAAGGCCTGCGCCCCGGCGATAGACGCGATCTGCTTCATGACAAACCTCCTGTCAAAGCCGAGAGATGAGCTGTCTGGTGACTTCTCGGCACACCGTGAGTGATGTTGAGAGAGTGTACTTTTCGATCCTGACGCGGGTGTGCAATACGTGGGACTGTATCCCCGCAGTTGTCGAAGACCTCGCATCTGGAGCGTAATTCAAAACCAGCCTACTTCATTGGGTTTGGCGTGCGGCACGTTGCCGTAGATGCCCTGACGCAGAAGGTCGTCAGGCCGCGGCGGAGAGACGTATAAGGCTTACTAGCAACATCTTCCGATCTCCATACTGCCGATACCAAGGCTAGATCGGATGCGGAGGCGGTCTAATCTCAACCGGGCGATACGAGTTGGCTGGGAGATTAGGCAGCGTGTCTGGCGGCACCTCGACTGACCATCCGCTTATGGGCAATTGTCACCAGATCCTCTGTGCCCCATAGAGGTAACTAGTTGGTGCTGATATACTGACGAGCAGAGGACTATCCTCAGGCGGCTCCGTGCTCGGGGTCGACGCACCGGCATCATGAGGAGTGGGAAACCGATGTCTGAAGAAGCATTCATCTACGAGGCGATCCGTACGCCCCGGGGCAAGCAGCGCGGCGGCGCCCTCAACGAGATCAAACCTGTCAATCTGGTTGTCGGTCTGATCGAGGAGGTCCGTAGCCGTTATCCCGACCTGGACGAGACGCTGATCAGCGATGTCATCTTGGGTGTCGTGTCCCCGGTCGGTGACCAGGGTGGTGACATCGCCCGCACCGCCGCCCTGGTGGCCGGACTGCCGGAGACCACTGGTGGGTTCCAGTTGAACCGGTTCTGCGCTTCGGGCCTGGAGGCCGTGAACCTGGGCGCCCAGAAGGTCGCCTCCGGCTGGGACGACCTGGTGCTCGCCGGTGGCGTCGAGTCGATGAGCCGGGTGCCGATGGGTTCTGATGGCGGTGCGTGGGCGTCTGACCCGGACACGAATTACCGCTTGGGCTTCGTTCCGCAGGGCATCGGCGCGGATCTGATCGCGACGGTCGAGGGCTTCTCCCGCGAGGATGTCGACGCCTACGCCGCACGCTCGCAGGAGCGCGCCGCCGCAGCGTGGTCGGGCGGCTACTTCGCCAAGTCCGTCGTCCCGGTCAAGGACCAGAACGGTCTCGTCGTGCTGGACCATGACGAGCACATGCGTCCGGGTTCGACCGTGGAGAGCCTCGGCAAGCTGAAGACCGCGTTCGACGGTATCGGCGCCATGGGCGGGTTCGATGATGTGGCGCTGCAGAAGTACCACTACGTCGAGAAGATCAACCACATCCACACCGGTGGTAACAGCTCGGGCATCGTCGACGGCGCCGCCCTGGTGCTCATCGGCAGCGAGGCCGCAGGCAAGTCGCAGGGTCTGACCCCGCGCGCCCGCGTCGTGGCGACCGCCACCAGCGGTGCCGATCCGGTCATCATGCTGACCGGCCCCACCCCGGCCACCAAGAAGGTGCTCGACCGCGCCGGTCTGACCGTCGATGACAAGATGTTTCTTTCCTTTCAATCTTTCGTCAATAACTATCACTCCATCGCTTGAAGCATATCCGTGTGCTTTTTCTCGTCCTAATTTCTTATAGATCAC
>SXGT01049270.1_pt1 | contig 14563 bp, 12 predicted proteins | sample 3176221 | NCBI WGS metagenome assembly SXGT01 (sample SAMN11356862, study PRJNA531348) | freshwater metagenome | isolation source: freshwater sample F1-120 | place: China: Fuxian Lake, Yuxi | collected 2017-12-25
CGCGTAGGACTCGCACTGCAGCGGCACGAGGACCGTGTCGGCCGCCGTGAGCGCGTTGATCGTGAGCAGGCCGAGCGACGGCGGACAGTCGATGAGGACCACGTCGTGATCGGCCCGCGCCTTCGCCAACACGCTGCGGAGCCGCGTCTCGCGTGCCATGAGCGCGACCAGCTCGAGCTCGGCGCCCGTGAGCTCGATGTTGGTGGGGAGCACGAAGAGCCCCGGGATCTCACACTCGCGCCGCGCCGCCTCGTACGGCGTGCCGTGCATGAGCACGTGGTAGGTCTGGCGCTCCAGCGTGTGTTTGTCGACCCCGAGCGCGGTGGTGGCGTTGCCTTGGGGATCGAAGTCGACGACCAGCGTCTTGAAGCCCTGCTCCGCGAGCGCCGCGGCCAGGTTGACGGCGGTGGTGGTCTTGCCCACACCGCCCTTCTGATTCGTTACTGCGATGACCTGAGACACGGACGTTCACCTGAATTCACGGGGGTCTGAGCGAGACAGCACCACCCCAATAGGGTTGCCGCAGGATAGGGGCCGGCTCCGAGGGGCGTCAACGCGGATGACCATATATGGCACGACTCCCCACAGGAATCTCCGAAGTCGTTGATGTTGAAGCGGCTACGGGGGGAGGGGCCCTGTGGAAAACTAGGGCGCCTTCGGAGCAAGCGACCGCAGGTGCTTCACGATCGCGTCGATGCGATCCAGGGACAACACGTGGCCGAAGGCCGGCATGGTGCGCCGGCCGTCCCGTACGATCTGGCGGAGCTCCTCGTCCGTGACGACTTTCTGCCAGGCTGGGTCACTGAGGTCGCGAGACTGCGTGCCCTGTGTTTCGGCCGACGCGATGCCGCCCTTACCGTCCGGGCCGTGGCAGCGCGCGCACGCCTTCTCGTAGAGGGACGCGCCGGACTCTCCGCCGGATCCCACCTTGCACCCCGGCGCCACTGCGACGAGGAGCGGGAGGAAGATCGCGACGCAGGACGTCGTTCTCAAGGCCAGCTCCGCCCGTAGACCGGGACGATGGTGCCCGAGGTGACGGCGTTCCCCGGAGAGGCGAGCCACGCGATCGCTTCGGCGACCTCGGCCGTCTTGGGCCAGGTCGCGTGATCGGCCCCAGGCATCGCCTGCCGATTCTGGGGCGTGTCCATGATGGAGGGCGCCACGGCGTTGACCCAGATCCCCTGCGGCGAGAGCTCGCGCGCCGTGGAGAGCGTGAGGGCGGCCACCGCCGCCTTGGACACCGTGTAGGCCACCATGCCGCCGCCCGCCGTGGGGTCGATGGCCGGGCGTGCAGCCACGTTGACGATGCGCCCGCCGCCGGTCATGCGCTTCGCGGCTTCGCGAGTGCACAAGAACGCCGTGCGCAGGTTCATCGAGAGCATCTTGTCGAGGTCGGCGGCGGACGTGGACACGAACGCGCCCATCGCAAAGCCGCCCGCCACGTGAACGGAGGCCCAGAGCTCGGGGAGCCCGGCGTACAGCGCCTCGACGGTGCCCTCGTCGCCGAGGTTCAGGTCGAGGTGGACCGTGACGCTCGGGTGGTCGGCGAACTTGAACCACGGCTCCGGGGTCTTCGAGAACGAGGTGACGTGGCAGTGCGCGCCCAGGCCGATGAGCCGCTCCACGACCGCGCTGCCGAGCGCTCCGGTGCCGCCGGCGACCATGACGCGCTTGTTGGTGAAGTCCATGGCTCAGCCCCTCCCGACGTGTTCTGCGAAGAACGCCAAGGTGCGCGCCCACGAGAGCGCCGCATGCTCCGCCACGTAGACCTCCTTGCGCTTCTCGTTGAAGAAGGCGTGGTCCGCCTCGTACCAGTAGATCGCGTGCGCCGCGCCCGACGCCGTGAGCCCGGCCTCGAGGCGGGCGACCGCCGCGGCGTTGCACCAGTAATCGCGGGTGGCGAAGTGCCCCAGCATCGGGGCGCGGATCTTCGAGAGATCCGCCGCGTCCTCGGGCGGCACGCCGTAGTAACACACCGCCCCGTCCACCCCGGCAAGCGTGGCGGCCGAGAGCACGGTGAGCGCTCCGCCCATGCAGAAGCCCATGACGCCGCAGCGCAGGCCGTCAGCGCTCAGCGCGTCGAGCGCCGCCTGGATGTCGCCGTGACAGGCGCCCTTGAAGTCGAGACCGGACATGAGGTGGTTCGCCTCGTCCGCGGACTGGGCCACGCGACCGCGGAACAGGTCGGGGACGAAGACCCGATACCCCTCGGCGGCGAGGCGGTCTGCCACGCCCTTGATCTGGGCGTTGACCCCCCACCACTCCTGGAGGAGGACAACGGCGCCGCGCGGCTTGGACGCCGGCTTCGCTTCGTAGCCAGGGACGCTGCGGCCATCTCGAGTCGTGAGCACGGTGGACACGGTTCTACTCCGGAAAGACGGTGACTCCGCCCACGACCACCCGTAACACACGGGCCGCAAGGACGTCGTCGATCGGAACGGTGAGGAGGTTCTTGTCGAAGACCACGAAGTCCGCGAGCGGTCGCTCCTCGCCCACCGCGGCCGCGGCTCCGGAGGTCATCGCGGCCAACGCCACCTCCCGGGAGAGCCGCTCTTCGGGATACCAGGCGGGTCCGCCCCCGCGGGGCGCCCGAGACACGGCGGCCCAGAGGGTGACGCGCGGGTCCGGGCTCTCGACCGGGAAGTCGGTGCCGAACGCCAGCCGCGCGCCGGCGTCGTGCAGGGTCTTCCACGCATACGCGCCGCGCACCCTGTCACCACCGAGCCGCGCCTCGGCCCACGGCATGTCGCTGGTCTGGTGAACGGGCTGCATCGAGGCCCAGATGCGCTTCGAGGCGAAGCGGCTGATGTCTTCGGGTGCCACGACCTGGGCGTGCTCGACGCGCTCGCCGGCCGCCAGTGCATCCAGCGCCACGCGCACCGCGCGATCGCCGATCGCGTGGATCGCGGGCTGAAGACCCCGAGCGCGGATAGCCTCGAGTGCCTCGTGGAGGGCCTCCGGCCCCATCTGCAGCAGCCCCGTGTGGCTCGCCTCGTCGTGGTACGGCGCGAGGAGCGCAGCGCCGCGCGAGCCCAACGCCCCGTCGGCGAAGAGCTTCACGCCCACCACGCGGACCCGCCCGTCGGGAAGCGCACCGCCGGGACCCACGCCCTCGAGGAGCCCGTCCGTATACACGTAGACCCGGAGCGGCACGCGCGCCGCCTGGTCCAGGGCCCGGAGGACGTCGAGCGTCTCGCGGTCCATCCCCATGTCGTGGACCGCGGTGAGGCCCAGGGCGACGAGCTCGCGGAACGCGCGCAGCAGCCAGCGCTCGCGGTCTGCCGCGGACGCCTTCGGGACGGCGCGCTCCAGCGCGGCCATCGCCGCGTCGACCGCGACGCCGGTGAGGTCACCGTCGGCTCGCCGGAGCCAGCGCCCGCCCGGCGGATCTTCCACTGCGCGCGAGATCCCGGCCGCATCCAGAGCGGCGCTGCTGGCGATGAGGGCGTGACCGTCGACGCGGGTGAGCACGATGGGGACCCCGGGGAAGGCCGCGTCTAGTGCCGCGCGATCCGGGAAGCCCTGCCCTGGCCAGTCGTTCTGGTCCCAGCCCCGGCCCAGGAGCCAGGCGGCGCTCGAGCCGCTGAGCCGCGCACGCACACGCTCGACGCACTCTGCCCAGGAGCCGGCGCCGACGAGGTCGACCACCTCGAGCGCGCGGCCCAGACCAGCGACGTGGGCGTGGGCGTCGGCGAAGCCCCGCACCACGAAGCCCCCGTGGAGGTCCACGACCTCGGCATCCGGGAGCGGGCCGTCAACGAACAGCCCGCCGTCGACCCAGAGGTCGCCCGAGGGCCCGGTTCCCGGACCGTGGACGCCGTTGACGAAGCGCGCCCGCCCGCGGGACTTCGGCGGTGGGGAGGCCGGGGGGCCTCCCGCGCGAGTTGGGACAGGGGACACGGAGGACTGGAGCGCCCGAGGACCGTCGGCGACCGGGAGCGCACCCAGGAGGCAGATCGTGCACCAGATCAAGGCGCCACCCAGTCGAGTACGGGGCCGAGGACGCGCCGCCGCACGCTCTCGCGCTGGCGCCGCTTGTACTCGGTGTGAGCCGCTACGCCGGAGCGGCTGTCCTGCCAGCTCCGCTGGTCCATGATCTGAACCTCGTACGGGAAGAAGAACGCCACCTCGCCCGGCTGCCCCACGTCGTTCACGCGGACGTAGTGCCGCGCGGTGAGCTGGATCGCCTGGTAGCTGAAGGCGCTGTGCGGGTTGAGCTTGTGGGGAGGCTCGGGATACGGGCTACCGGCCACACGCTCCCGCAGCAACTGCAGCTGCTCGGCGGGGCTCAGGTGCCCGTGGGTCTCTTCGATCAGCTCGATCTCGCGCTCGACCCACAACATGTCGAGCAGGGTGTTTCGTGACCGGCTCGGCTTGATGTTGGGCACCGACACCATGTGGTTCTGCCGGAGGTAACGAGCCACCAGCAGCGCGTCGAGGCGCTCGTGCGTAACGAAGCGCACCGCCAGCTGGTCGAAGATGTCTGACGCGACGTTGTCTGGCTTGTGCAGCAGCTTCAACACCACGCTGTCGACCGGCTTCGTGTGGCGGACCTGGAAGTCGACCAGGGGGATGGAGCGCTCGCCCGTACCGAGCCGCCAGGCGTCGCCCTCCTGGGTGAGGTGAGGCGTGAACCGCGCCAGGATCTGGGTGCGCACCGAGGTGCCGAAGCGCTCCTGGAGCTGGAGGCGAGCGTGCGCCACCGTGTGCATGACGCGAAGCAGCGCGCAGCTCCAGCGCTGCTGCAGCCCGCGCGCCGGATCGGAGGCCCAAAGGAGCAGCGTGACCGCGTCGTCCTGCGCCCGCACCGCCGGGAGCACCGACACACCCGGCACCTCGGGGAGGAGAGTGCCGTCGATGAAGCTGAGGGCGAGCATCCGAATCGCCCGCAGCTGGTCCCGCTGGGACGCGATGGACGTATCGAAGCCGTAGCTGAGGAGATACGCCTCGGCCTCGGCGCGCGACTCCAGCCGGAGCCGCGGCAGATCGAGCGCCGACGCGCCGCCCACCATCGCCTCGAGCACATCCCACTGGAACCTCAAACGATCCACGGCGCGCGCTTTATAGAGGTTCTGCCCAGAGATCAACGGCGACCGCGGTGATTACTTTGGGAGGCCTTGCCGCGCACCCCGAACACGGCGCGCGCTCCACGGAAATGACGCCAACTTGACCCGTGGCCGTTGCCATTCTGATACTCCGTCTCATGGCCCCACTCCCACCGCTCCGCGCCCTCAAACGAGCCGTCCTCGGACCGGATCCAGACCGCTACACGGCGCGTACGAGCGACGGATGGGATATCGCGCTGCATCGGTACCCAGGCCGCGCAGGCCTCGGCTCCGGCGCGCCCGTCTTCCTCTGCCACGGTCTGGGCGCGAACCGCTTCAATCTGGACGCGCCCGGCGAGCTCTCGTTCGCACGGTGGCTCAACGCCGCCGGATACGACTGCTGGATCGTCGAGCTGCGTGGGGCCGGGATGTCATCCAAGCCGCGGCTCACCAACCGCCTGCGCTACACCTGGAACTTCGACGACTACGTGAAGCGGGATATCCCGGCCGCCCTCGAGCTGGTGAGGCGCGAGACCGGCCGCCACGACGTCCATTGGGTGGGCCACAGCATGGGCGGCATGGTCGCCTACGGCTACGCCATCCAGTGCGCGCGAGACGGCCTGGATCCGGGCCTCCGCTCGATCACGGCGGTGGGCAGTCCCAGCTTCGTGAAGTCGGGCTATCGGGTCCTGGACAAGGTGGTGAAGCTGCGCAAGCTCCTGAAGCTGCTCCCGCGTGTCCCCTACGGCGGCCCAGCGTTCCTGCTCGCTCCCGGCATGCCGATCTTCAAGGAGACGTTCGGCCGCATCTTCGGCAACCCGCGCAACCTCTCCACGATCGACCTCATGAAGCTGGTCTGCGTGGTCCCGAGCGATCTGCCGCCGACGCTGATCGAGCAGTTCGCGGACTGGATCGCGGAGCGCGGCTTCGGGCCCGGCGAGCACAAGACGGGGTACGCCGACGAGCTCAATCGCATCGTGGTGCCTTCCCTGATCGTGGCTGGTCCGGTGGACGTGATCACGCCGCCAAGCGACCTGCGGCACGTGCACTCGGCCCTCTCGTCGCCGGAGAAGCGCTTCGAGCTATTCGGCAAGAGCACGGGCTGCAAAGAGGACTACGGACACATCGACCTGATCCTCGGCGTCCGCGCCCGCGAAGAGGTGTGGCCGCACATCCGCGCGTGGATCGACGCCCACTGAAACGTGTTTCATGCGTAATTTCGAGCGGTTCCGAGCGTTGACGCCCCTCCGGGCGCTTGGGCATAGTCGCGCCCCGTTCGCGCGCCCCGGTTGAACACGGCTGAATTGGCCGCCCGCGCGTGCGTCGAATCGGAGCGAGGGGTCGAATCCCACGCCCCAACTCCACGATCTCCACGGAGCCCGTAATGAACCGCGCCCTCCCCCTTCTCGCCATGCTGTTCACCACCGCCGCCACGGCCTCCACCCCGGACATCAACGCGCTCAAAGGGAAAGGCGGCGCCGCCGTGCTCGAGGCCGTGGAGAAGCGCACGTACGACCACCCGACGCAGAAGTGGACGTTCAAGATGACCATCGCCGACAAGGGCGGGTCGTCGCGCCACGTGAAGTTCTCGGTGTGGCAGAAGCGGGAGAAGCGCCTCGTCCGCTTCCTCGAGCCAGGCGACGTCAAGGGGATGAGCGTGCTCTCCACCGGCAGCGGCGACATGTACGTCTACTCGCCGCAGACGGACAACGTCCGCCGTGTCGCCACCTCGGCGCGCCGCCAGACGCTGCTCGGCGGCGACATGACCTACGACGACATGGCGTCCATCGCCCTCACGCCCGTCTATGACGTTGGGCTCGGAGAAGACACGGCAACGCATCTCTGGCTCGAGCTCACCGCAAAGTCGGGCGCCGACGTGGCCTGGCCGAAGCTGCGGATCCGGATCGACAAGAAGGCCGCCCTCATGGACGTGGTGGAGTACTGGGACGGTAAGAAGGTGCGGGAGCAGAGCCGGTCCGGCTTCTCGGACAGCTGGGGTGCGCCGGTCCATCGGCTCGTCACGATGAAAGACGTCGCTACGGGCCACGCCACCACGCTCGAGATGCTCGATCAGAAGATCGGTGAGCCGATCGCCGACGACGTGTTCTCGAAGCGCAGCCTCGTCCGCGGCAACTGATGCGCGCCCTCGGACTCGCCGCCCTCCTCGCGCTCCCGGCAGCGGCCGATGAGCTGGATCTCCGCTGGAAGGCGGAGCTGTACTCGGACCTGCGGGTCGAGGTGGACGAGGATGTCCCCTTCGAGCGCAGCGAGTCGGGGGCGTCGGCCGAAGTCACGGGCCGTTACGGAAACAACCTCCTCGGGAAGTTCCAGCTCGAGCTGGTCTTCACCGAGCGTGGCACGGCGAGCACGTTCGACGAGCTCAACGACCGGCAGGCGATCGACCCCTTCCGCTTCGAGAGCGACGCGCTGTTCGTGACGTTCCTCGACGCCGGGTTGGACGGCTTCGATATCTCGCTGGGACGCAAGCAGCTGATCTGGGGCTCGGCGGACAAGTTCCACCCCACGTCCAACTTGAACGCTCTCGACGTCGAGGACGCCCTGGCCTTCGGCGACACCGTGGCCACCGAGATGATCCACCTTCGTTACCAGCCCTACTTCGTGCTGGGCGACGAGGACGAGCCGTGGCTCGAGGAGTTCTTCGTCGAGGCCGTGCTCGCGCCGTTCTTCAAGCCGGCGCAGCTGCCCGGCAGCGCCAAGCTCGCGTTCGTCGATGTGGACCAGCAGATCCGCCTCGCCCCCACCGACACCGTGGCGGGTATGGCCCGGAAGCAGAAGGCCTATCTCGAGAGCGGCGCCACGAACGAATACACCGTCAGCGTCCACCGCCCCGAGCTCACGCTCGAGAACGCGGGCGTCGGCGTCCGAACGGGATGGAAGCTCCTCGGGGTGGACATGAGCGTCTCGTGGTTCCGGGGCTTCGACGAGGTCCCGCGCGCCGAGGACGTGCGCGTCACGGGCGACACCAGCGAGATCTTCACTGAGGTCAACCTCACGTTTCCCCGAATGGACGTGCTGGGGATCGACGCGGCAACCAGCCTCGACTTTCTGGATGGCCTCGGCCTCTGGGCTGAGGTGGCCGTGGTCTTCCACGACGACCTCTACGTGACCATCGACGGCCGGGAGTTCGCCGGCAATACGAACGGAGAGGCCTTCAAGAACGGACCCGAGCGAGAGCACGAGGCCGGGCAGTTCGTGAAGGCCACCGTGGGCATGGACTACACCCCCGCCGAGTGGCTGTACCTCAACGTCCAGTACCTCCATGGCTTTGTTGACGAGTTCGGCGCCAAGAACCTCGACGACTACCTCGTCGCCGGCATGGACTTCATCATGGCGCACGACACCATCCGGCTGCGCCTCTTCAGCATCGTGAACTTCCAAGACACCTCGTGGGTGCTCTTCCCGCAGCTCATCGCGAAGCCGTTCAGCGGCGGCGAGTTCAGCTTGGGGGCCTTCCTCTTCGGCTCGCAGTTCTACGGCGACGACGAGACGAAGTTCGGCTCGCCGGTGGCCGGCGCCAGCACGGTCTTCGCGAAGGCGCGGATTCTTTTTTGAGGGCATGACGTACCTGGGGGACGCCCCTGGGCCCCGTGTGAGGCACCCCGCCGGAGGGCACATGGGCACGGCACTTGCTCCGGTGGAGCACAGCGCTGCGCTCCCGCGTAGCGCGCGACGCACCTCTTCGGTAGGATACGCGCCCCATGAAGATCCTCCTCCTTCGTGCTCTCACCCTCGGCTTCCTTGCGATGCCAGCAACGGCCTCGGCCACCGACGTGAAGTTCCTGCTGTGTTTTCCGGGTGGTCCGGGGAGCACGGCCGACGCTCAACCCGTCGTGGACGCCTTCCTGAAGGCCCTAGCGGGTCAGGCGGGCTGGGGCAGCGCGTCCGGCACGTACACCAACGACCTCGCCCAGTGTCAGTCCGGCGCGGGCGGCGCAGGTGTGGTGGTGTTGCCGCTGGACCTGTATCTCCAGCAACACACTGCGTGGCGTCTCACCCCGGTGGCCACGCTCACCAACAAGGAGACGGCCAGCCGCTACCACGTGGTCACGAAGAAGGGCACCACCCTCGACGCGCTCAAGGGTAAGCCGGTGAGCACGGCCATTCCCGCTTCCGACGCGTTCCTCAGCCGGGTCGGCTTCGACGGGAAGCTGGACGTGAGCAAAGACATCGCGTTGAGCCGCGTGCGCACCGCCCTCAAGGCGCTGAAAGACCTCGACAAGGGCGTCGTATCGGCGGTCCTCCTCGACGACGTTCAGCAGAAGGCGCTCGCAGGCCTGCCGTTCGCGGCCTCCCTGGAGACGGTCCTCTCGGGGGCGGCGCTGCCCGGGGCCATCGTTGCGTCCGTTGGGGCGGTGCAGGGCCTCGGCCCCGCGCTCACCGGCCTGTGCTCCAAGGCCACCAAGGTCTGCGACGACATGCGCATCACCGGCTTCCAGCCGATCGACGCCGCAGCCCTGGCCGCCCTCGGGAAGAAACTCACCCCGTGAGCATGCCGACGAGCCCGCTCGACGCCGCACGCAAGGCCTCGAAACAACTCGAAAAACACGCAACTGCGCTGGCGGACGCCTTCACGGCGCTCCCGCCCGACTCAGACCGCGCCCCCTTCGCCGCGCTCGCCGCGCTGGCCGACCTCGAGTCGGCATGGAAGGGGCTCCACGCGGCGCGCGACCTCGTGGCCGAGCACGAGCCGCGTTGGTCAGCCCAGCGCGTCGAAGCCGAAGGGATCGCCGAGCGGCACCGGGCCGCGTTCGCTGGGGCGTTGGCCGACGCGCTCGAGGCGGCTCCTTGGCCTCTCAAGGGCCGCCTCCCGGCGCTGGAGCTGGGCCCGCTCACGCTCGAGCTCGTAGGGACTCTGAAGCCGGAGCTCAAGGTCCATTTCGGACCGCGAATCGAGCTGCTGGAGACGCTGCCGGTCGACCCCGCGAAGGTCGCCGAGGCCGTGCTGCGCCTCGCGAACGAGCTCAACCGCCCGCTCGACTCCGATGCGCTGCTGCGGGAGTTGCAGGCCGCCTGGCGGGCCGCACGCGCGCGCAGCGGGGACGCCGCCCACCCGTCGATCGCCGCCGTCATGGGCGAGCTCGCGCTGGGCCGTCAGGCGCCCGCCTTCTGGGCCAGCCCAACACGCCAGAACTTCCAGCCGCTCAGCCGGGTGCAGCTGGCCTTCGACCTGTCGCGCCTCAGCCGGCGCACGGTCGACGGCGCCACCCTGGTCCTTGGCGTGGCCACGCGCGACCAGACGAAGCGCCTCGCCGACCACCTGTGGGTCCCGAACGGCGCCTCGCTCTCCGGAACCCACTTCGCATCGCTCGGCTTCGAACGACTGGACACCTGAGTGCTCTCACCGCTCGTCGCGCGACGCATCATCGAGACCGTCGGCTCCACTGGCACCCCACCCGAGTGGGGCTTTCAGCATTTCACCGCGGGGATCGAGCCGTACCTCGAGGTACTCGACGGCGACTACCTGCGCGACTTCCTGCCCATGGGTGGTGCCAGCTTCAAGCTGCTGGCGGGCACCTACGGCGGCGGCAAGACGCACTTCCTCTACAGCCTGCGCGCGGCTGCGTGGGCGCGCGGCTTCCCGGTGGCGTACGTAGCGCTCTCGCACGACGCGTCGCCCTTTCACGCCCTCGATCGGGTGTATGCCGCCGTGGTCCGCTCCGTCGCGCTCCCTCCGGACCGCCCCGACACCATGCCCGACGCGGGCCTCAGGCCGCTGCTGGCGGCGTGGCACATGGCGCTCTCAGCACAGCTCGCGGAGGGGGACGAACCCGCGACACCCGCGTCCGAGGCCGAGGTGGCGCGCCGGGTCGTGGCCGGAATCGACAATCTCCAGATGCAGAAGGCCCTCACGCAGGCCGTGCAGGCGCTCGCCGCGGGCGACGACGCCACGCTCGAAGACCTGCTCGGATGGCTTGGCGCCGAGGGCTACTCCGCCCCGCGGCACCGCCCCTACGGCCTGCTCCACGGGGTCGACCGTTCCGTCGCGCTGTCGATGCTCCGCTCACTGGCTCAGTGGCTGCGCGCCATGGGCTACCCGGGGCTCGTGATCCTGTTCGACGAGGCCGAGCAGGTCCCGAGCCTGTCGTCCAAGCAACGCGACGGGTTGCTCTCCAACCTCCGCGAGCTCATCGACGAGTGCGGCCACCAGCACTTCGGCGGGGTGCTCATGGTCTATGCCGTCCCGGACGAGCGCTTCTTCGAGGGCCGATCCAGCGTCTACGAGGCCCTGAACCAGCGCATCGCCACGGTGTTCGACGTCTACAACCCCACAGGGGTCACGATCCGGCTCGACACCGTGGCCAAGAAGCCCCTGGAGCTCCTCCAGCTGATCGGCGAGCGGCTCGCGGTCGTCTACGAGGCGGCTTACGGGTGCCGCATCGAGAACAAGCCGGGCCTGGTCTCCGCAGCCGCAAAGGCCGCCTACGAGCAGCGCTTCGGGGACATCGGCTACAAGCGCCTCTTCGTTCAGGACGTGGTGAAGGCGCTACACACGGCCCGCGCCGGCGGGGCGGCTGGCGCGGCGCCCATCGACCTCGACGCTGCCCGACGTCGGTGACGGAGTTCCTCGCAGGCGCCAGCGTCCGTCACAGACAGATGGGCGCGGGCAAGGTCCTCGCCACGCGTTATCGCGGCTACGAGTGCTGGGTCGAGTTCCGCTCGCTTCGCGCGTGGGTCAAAGGCCAGGAGCTCACGCTGATCGAGGGAGCGCGCAGGCAACGCAGCGCGTCCAACGAGCTGCCGGTCAGCGCCGAGCGGATGGGGCTGCCCTCCACGGGCCGGGCCAAGACCGTGGTGGCCACGCACGGAGACCGAGCGGTGCTGGAGGCCTTTCGGCTGGGCACCGTCCCCGACGCCTACGTCGAGCAGTGGACCGAGGGTCGCGACGATGAGCTCGCCCACATGGCGCATTGGCTGGACGACCTCGCCGACGGCAGCCTCCTCCTCGAGGGCGCCTACGGCAGCGGAAAGAGCCACCTGCTTCAGGCGCTGAGGACTCGCGCGCTGCGACAGGGCTGGGCGGTGTCCAGCTCCCACCTCGACGCTGGCGAGGAGAGCGCCGCCTTCTCCAAGCGCCTCTACCGCCAGGTCGCGCGCGGCCTCGAGGTTCCCGGACTGGGTCGGCTCGAACACGCCCTACTCGCGTTGGCCGACACCCCGGGCCCCAACCCGGCGGAGGGCCACCCGATCCTCGGCGCGGTTCTCGACAAGATTCGGGGCGGGAAGATGCGCGCCGAGGACTGGGAGGCTGTCCTGGGCGAGGGCGATGCCCAGGCCGTCACCGGCTTCCTGCCGGACTACACCACCTCCGCCAACGTCTACGCCAACCTCCTCTCCGGCCTCGGCCACCTCATCACTCAGTCCCTCGGCAAGAAGGGGCTCCTGGTGCTCGTGGACGAGGTCGAGACCGCCAGCGCCTGTCTCTATGCGTTCCACTTCCGTCGGGCGCAGAGCTTCTTCCGCGGGCTCACGCTGGCCGCCTCTGACGAGCCGAGCCTGCTCGACGAGCCCGTGGTGAAGAGCAAGACGTGCTACGTGGGCGAGCGCTCGGGGCTCGTCTACTCGGGCCACCGGCGAGTCCCGTACCTGTGGCGAATCCCGTCCGGTCTCAAGGTGGTGCTGGCAACCACGCCGGGCGCGATCCGCGGCCAGTACCTCGAGTGGCGCAAGTCCCAGACGCTGCTGGAGATCCAGCCGCTTCGGGCGCGCGCGCTCCGCACCCTGATGGAGCGGGTCAACCAGACCTATCAAGCGCTCTACGGGGTGAGCTTTCCGGAGCTGACGGTCACGGCGCTCACGGGGACGCTGATCGAGCGCTTCGGGGGCATCGCGACGCGACGCGTCCTCAAGGCGTTCGTGGAGTGCCTGGACTTCCGCCGGTTCAACCCGGGGGAGCGGCTCAGAGACATCTTCTAGTTGATGCCTGGGGGTGACCCCAGACCCCCGGGCGGCTCGAGCCGCCCGGATGGTCCGTCAGAGGCTCAGTCGTCCATCTGCATGCCGGCGTTCTTGGCTTCCTTGCGCCGCACGTTGTGATCCAGCGTCCGCTTGCGAATACGGATGGACTTCGGGGTGATCTCCACCTGCTCGTCGGGCTCGATGAGCTCGATCGCCTGCTCGAGCGTGGGCCGCCACGGCGGCGTAAGGAACTGCTTGTCGTCGGACCCCGACGCCCGCATGTTCGTGAGCTTCTTCATCTTTCCGGCGTTGACCACGAGGTCGTTCGAGCGCGCGTGGAGCCCGATCACCTGGCCGCCGTACACGGTCTCGCCCGCCCCGAGGAACAGCCGGCCGCGGTCCTGGACGCCGTGGAGGCCGAAGGTGACCGTCTCGCAGTTCTCCATGGAGATGAGCGCCCCGTTGTCGCGGCGGCGGATCTCGCCGGCGCGCGGCGCGTACCGCGAGAACGCCTGATACAGGATGCCCTCGCCGCGCGTGTCCGTGAGGAACTCGCTGCGATAGCCGATGAGGCCACGGGACGGCACCTCAAACTCGAGCGTGGCGATGCGGTTGTGGTCCACCTCGTGGCGGAGGACCACACCGGACCTGCGGCTGAGCTTCTCGATCACCGTGCCGGCGCTGACGTCGGGCACGGTCACCGTGACGTTCTCCCACGGCTCCTCGTTGCCCTGCATCACCACCTGCGGCTGGCCCACCTGGAGCTCGTAGCCCTCGCGCCGCATCGACTCGATGAGCACCGAGAGGTGGAGCGTTCCGCGGCCGGAGACCAGCCAGGTGTCGGAGCGCTCGGTGCTCTCCACGCGGAGGCCCACGTTGTGCTCCGTCTCCTTCATCAGGCGGTCGAACACCTGACGGCTCGTGACGTAGTCGCCCTCGCGGCCGGCGAAGGGCGAGTCGTTCGACGAGAACGTCATGCAGATCGTGGGCTGGTCGATCGGGATGAGCGGCAACGGATCCGGGAACTCGGCGTCGCAGATGGTCTCGCCCACCGTGACCTCGGCCACACCCGCCAGCGCGACGATATCGCCGGCCGAGGCCTCTTCGATCTCGATGCGCTCGAGGCCCATGAAGCCCATGAGGCGCGTGACGCGGAACGAGAACTTGGTCCCGTCGCGGCGCATACAGACCGCGGGCAGGCCCTTGCGGATCTTGCCGCGCGTGACGCGCCCGATGGCGATGCGGCCCACGTAGTCGTTGTAGTCCAGCGTGGCAACCTGCAGCTGCAGCGACGCCGTCGGGTCGTAGGCGGGCTCGGCCACGCGCTCGAGCACCGTCTCGAAGAGCGCCGAGAGGTCTTCTCCCGGCTCTGTAGTGCGCGAGGCCCAGCCGGACCGCGCCGCGGCGTAGACCACGGTGAAGTCGAGCTGCTCCTCGTTGGCGCCCAGGGCGTCGAAGTGATCGAAGACCTGGTTGTGGACCCACTCGGGGCGCGCCTCGGGGCGGTCCATCTTGTTGATGACGACGATGGGCTTGTAGCCGTGCTCCAGCGCCTTGCGCAGGACGTAGCGGGTCTGGGGCATGGGCCCCTCGACCGCGTC
>SXGT01729014.1_pt1 | contig 14563 bp, 13 predicted proteins | sample 3176221 | NCBI WGS metagenome assembly SXGT01 (sample SAMN11356862, study PRJNA531348) | freshwater metagenome | isolation source: freshwater sample F1-120 | place: China: Fuxian Lake, Yuxi | collected 2017-12-25
GTCGCGGAAGGGGTCGACATCATTGGCCTCTCGGGCCTGATCACCCCTTCGCTGGAAGAGATGATGTTCGTCGCCAAAGAAATGAAACGACGCGGGATGACGATCCCGCTTCTCATCGGCGGTGCAACGACCTCCTCGCGCCATACGGCTGTGAAGATTGCGCCCCATTACGACCAAGCCGTCGTTCACGTTGTTGATGCCTCACTCTCAGTGCCTGTCGTCGAGAAACTTCTCGATAAGGACCAGAAAGACGCGTACATCGCGCAGTACAAGATCGCCCAGGAAAAGGAACGCGAGCAGTTCGCCGCCCGTCAGCAGAAGACCCTCGTTTCCTACGCGGATGCTTTGGGAAGACGCTTCGTAACTGACTGGTCGACCGTGGAACTTCCGACTCCCGAATTTGTCGGGCTGCGATCATTCCAGAACTTCCCGTTGTCCGAACTGCGCGACTACATCGACTGGTCTCCGTTCTTCTCAACCTGGGAACTGCGAGGCAAGTACCCCAAAATCTTCGAAGACGAATACGTCGGGGAAGAGGCCAAAAAACTATTCGCAGATGCCAACCGCATGCTCGATCAGGTTATCGAACATAACTGGTTGACCGCCCGCGGCGTGTGTGGCTTCTGGCCCGCCAACTCCATTGGCGACACAATTTATGTCTACTCAGCCGAGACTAAAGCCGACACGCCTCACGACCAGCGAAAAGTGATTTGTAAATTCCCGATGCTCCGTCAGCAATGGGAACGTAAAGGTCAGAAGGACTATCGCAGCCTGGCCGACTACATCGCGCCGGTTGAATCCGGTCGTCTCGACCACATCGGCGCCTTTGCCGTCACGTCAGGGGAGGGGATCGACGAGCATCTCAAACGCTTTGAAAAAGAACATGACGACTACCAGTCCATCATGCTCAAAGCAATCGCGGACCGTCTCGCGGAAGCGTTCGCCGAGTGTATGCATGATAAGGCCCGCAAGTTCTGGCAGTATGGTAAGTCCGAGACCTTCTCGAACGAAGAACTCATCGACGAATCTTACCGCGGGATCCGCCCCGCCTTTGGCTACCCCGCCTGCCCGGACCACGTTCCGAAAGGGCGCCTTTTCGACCTCCTCGATGCAACCACGCACACCGGCATCACGCTCACCGAGAGTTACGCCATGTGGCCCGCATCTTCGGTCTCCGGTCTTTACTTTGCCCACCCTGAAGCCCGCTATTTCTCCGTCGATCGAGTCACCAAAGATCAGGTCGAAAGCTACGCCCAGGCCATGGAGATGGACCTTGAAACCTGCGAACGCTGGTTGGCCCCGAATCTCAGTTACGATTCGTGATTACTTGCCAACGTCAGCCGTAAGCAGAGCAGTCTGGCCTTGTGTTCTTCGTCCTGAAGGGACGATTTCTACCAGCCCAGGATGAAATCCTGGGTTAAGGGACAGTTGATGAATCACCACCCTGAAGGGGTGGGTTCATCGCGGGCTGATTGATGATGGCCCTTCAGGCCTGAGAAGGAGATGTGAAAATCGACATCGAGCCGTCGTCATCGTGTGCAACGCGGGACAGCGGTTCGGACGGAACCTCCCTCCCGGTGGCAGGTTCTTAACTGCTCGCTTTATTCTGCTCGCGATTGCGGATGTGGCGATCGAGCTCGTCTTGCAGTTCTTCGTGGTGTCTTTTGAGGTGCTTGATTTTGGCCTGACTGCGAGCGGAGAAGCCTCGGCTCTCATAGATGTCGCCAAAGGTCAGCAAGACAATCCATCCCACCAGGGCCAGGATCAGCATCAACAGAACTGTCGCGATCAGCGGCTGCAAAAGAATGACTGCAGCATCGGCACCGGGGATCATCATTCCGACAATGGCGATCATGCCCGAAATCTGCATCCGACGCAGGAATCGTCGTCTTACGTAACGCTGTTCCGCCCGTTCCTCAGCAGTCGGGGACAGTTTGATATTCATCCGCGCATACCGGCGGTGCATCGACATCATCCACAGTCCAAGAGCTAACAGCCCGCCACCGAAAATCAGTGACGGCAACATCTTTACCAACATTGATGACACCTTCGAGCGCAAACGGTCAGGAGGTCTCTATTCTCAACCAATCTCAGGGACTTTGCAACTCGCGAATTGACGTTCTCAACTCCAGTTTTTCGTCAAATTTCCATAACTTCTTAACACGTTTCCGGTACATCAGATGAGTAGACCGGCAACGATGTTCTCAATTCAGGCAATGATAGTTGTCGTGAAAGTGTCACTGATGGATCTCATTAATGTTCGAGTCCTGCTGAGGATCGTGTGCACTGACCCTCAGGCGACGGTTGATCATGCCCTGCTGCAGGCTGACCTCGCGCTGCCGGCGGTCACGGATCGTCTTGACCTGTCCATTTATGACATCCATTACCAAGCCGAACAGCTGACGTATGTGCTTGATAAATCCCGCTATCAGATGACGCTCGAGTCGATCACCTTCGATTCCTGGAAACAGGCGATTAAACGCGTTGATGACCTGATGCATGCTGGTTTCAAAGTCCGCATTTTTCCGATTGCCTTTGAAACAGAAGAGCAGGCCAAGAGTGCGATTTTCGCCAACGATGTCGCAGGCAAGCGACTCACAGCCATGAGGATCAATGGAACCTGGCATACACTGACTGACGAGGAACGCTTCTGGATCAAGTTTCGATCGGAGTCTGTCATCTTTGTTCCGCAGGATGGCAGTAGTCAGGTTTCGACCCTGACGTCGGTTGCTGGTTGATCGCTGTCTGTTTCAGCTCACGAGCCGGATCGATATGATGAAGTTTCAACGACTCATCACGATTCAGGATCTCTCATGCTACCCATCCACTCGCTGACGACAGATATTCTTACCGCCGAACGTACTGACTCGATCGTTCGCCTGACTCTTAACAGACCTGAGAAGCGCAACGCACTCTCCGTCGAGATGATCGCGGGACTGGATGCAGCCTTCACGGCGCTCGCGGACGACAAGTCGGCTCACGTCATCATTCTGGCTTCCAAAGGGACCGTCTTTAGTTCGGGGCATGATCTGAAGGAAATGCACGGCCGTACGGAAGAAGAGTACGCGCAGATCTTCTCCAACTGCTCTCGCATGATGCAGCGCATTCAACAGCTGCCTCAACCGGTTATTGCCCAGGTGCAGGGCATGGCGACCGCCGCGGGTTGCCAACTCGTTGCAGCGTGCGATCTGGCGGTCGCCAGTCGCAATGCCTCGTTTGCGACGCCCGGTGTGAAAATCGGTTTGTTCTGCTCGACGCCAATGGTCCCGTTAATGCGATCCGTACCGACGAAGGTCGCGATGGAAATGCTCCTGACCGGTCAGCCGATCTCTGCAGAACGTGCTGCCAATGTCGGCCTCATCAATCAGGTTGTCGATCCGATGGATCTCGAAATGGTGACACTGGATCTGGCTCGTTCGATCACGCAGGCCAGTGCCGCGACGATTGGACTGGGCAAAGCCGCCTTTTATCGCCAGTACGCCATGACATCCACAGCCGCCTATAGTGACGCGAATGCAACGATGACCCAGAATGCTCTCATTCATGATGCCCAGGAGGGAATCGGAGCGTTTCTGCAGAAGCGCGCTCCGAACTGGAAGCATCAGTAAATTGAGTTGCAGATACGACTGGTCAGTTTTGAAATTTGATATTTAGCGCCGTCGCACGGCTCATACAGCCGTGGCACACACGGTTTTTGTTTTACGACCTCGGGCGGATGACCGGTAATACAGGCTGTGTTGTCGGGCGTTCTACAGATGCCTCTGCTTCTTGAGTGCGCCACCAGAGGTAGCCAATCAGCGCAAGAATCTGCAATACGACGATGGCCCAGTAAACCTGCCGAAACGATCCCTTGATCGTCTTGTGTCGAAACCACCGCTGGGCGATCAATGCACCGGGCGAGCCGCCGAGTAACGCGAGGCTGTGCAAGATTTTTTCCGGGATTCGTGTCCAGTTATGCCCTGCGATCGCTTTGTCGTACCCGTAGGCTGCGATCGTTACCACATTCACTGCAATCACGTAGCTGATGATCGGCCCCATCCAGAACAACGCTCGTAGGCTCCCCATGATGAGGCAGACTCCAACGACGCAGGAGAGGCCATAGATGGTTGCTGCTGACATGCGTTTGCGTCGACGTGGCATGGTGGTCCTGATGACGGGATGATTGTCGGTTGTTCGGCTGCAGGCCAGTTGAATCTTCGTTTCAAGTGCCCGTTTTGGAAAGTCTCAAACGAACTTTCTGAGTCGGAAGTTGCCGGTCGACTTTGGTCATGCGCCAAGGTAGAACTGAATAGCCATCCAAATATACATTCCGCCTGTTGGAAGAGGAGTTCATCATGAGTCAGTCCATCGCCACCACGGAAGAACTGCGTCAGAAGCACTGCGTCCCCTGTGAAGGGGGCGTGCCAAAGCTGGAAGGCCAGGAGATCCTGGATCATCTTTCGTCCCTGGCCGAATGGGATCACCTGCCAGATCCGGACCGCATTCACAAGGCGTTTACAAAGAAGAATTTCCGCGAAGGACTCGCGCTGGTCAACAAGATCGGCGAACTTGCCGAAGCCGAAAAGCATCACCCCGACATTCGGCTGTCGTACAGCAAAGTTTCTGTTGAGATTTACACCCACGCCATCAACGGGCTGTCAGAGAATGATTTTATTCTCGCTGCGAAGATTGATGAGATAGCGTAACCGAGACTCACCACAAAGTCACAAACAGCACCAAGGGGCACGAAGAAAAGCTTTGTGAACCCTGATGCTCTTTGAATTTTTGGTTACGAACTCTTTAAGCAGACGTCACGTCGTCGGTCGTCCAGACATAATCAACATACCGCCACACGCCGCCAGGGTTTTTGTCTTTGAGTTCTGCAGGGAGACGTTCCGGGCGTACGTTGTCGTAGCTGACCAGCATGCCGAAGCGTCGCAGCGAGCCGGGGATGCCGACGGCTGTGAAGTGAGGGTGGCCCGTGGCTGGGAAGGGGCCGCCGTGGTTCATGGCAGGAGAGACGGCAACGCCGGTTGGCATTTTGTCGTTGAGGAAGCGACCGGCCGTGCGGGTCAGGAGGCCAGACAGTTGCTCGTAGACCTCATCGTCGGCCCCTGATTTGGCGGAATAGACGGACGACGTCAAGCTGCCATGAATGTGAGCCGTGATGGCGAGAAGTTCGGCGGCGTCTTTCACGACGACGAACAGCGAGCTTGCTCCGAAGGCTTCACTTTGGAATTCATGAGGCTTCGCAAGGAACTGCTTGCCCGTGACCTTGAGCAGCGTCGGCTCGTGCATGCTGTGACTGCCATCGACGACCTTGCCGCCGCAGACGAGTTCGGCGCCTTCGCTGATGAGGTACTGCAGGGACTTGTGGAAACCATCGCGTCCCTCACCTGAGAGCATTGGCACGGGGGCAGAGGCTTTGAATTTCTCGACCACACCCTCAATGAATGGCTGAGTGTCAGCGTTTTCAAACAGGATGACAACGCCGGGATTCGTGCAGAATTGTCCCGAGCCCATCAGGCAACTGCCTGAGAACTCATCGACGAGTTCCGCGCGTCGCTCGCTCAGGGCACCTGGCAGGAGGTAAACCGGATTGACGCTCGACATTTCCAGATACACCGGTTTGCCGTTGGTGTCGCAGGCTTCCTTGATCTTCAATCCTGCATTACGCGAACCCGTAAACGCAGCGGCTTTGATGCGACGATCGGACAGCATTTTCAGGCCCAGCTCATTGGGCAGGTGATAAATCTGCTGAATGAAGCCAGCCGGGAAGCCAAGCTCAGTCGCGACTTCATGAGCCAGTTCGGCCATCCGCATGCTCGTGCGAGGATGAAGCGGGTGAGCTTTGGCGATGACAGGATTTCCCGTCGCGATCGCCGAGGCGAAGTCGCCGCCGGAAATCGCGTTGTAAGCGAGAGGGAAGTTATTCGGTCCCATGACGACGACGGGCCCCAGTGAGACGAGCATCGAGCGGATGTTCGCCTTCGTGTCGATCGTCGCCATGCGCCATGAACCTTCGCGGGCTGACTTGGCGGCTAAGCGGAGTTGATTCGTCGTGCGTGGAAATTCATTGCCTGCCAGGCGTGTTGGAACCGGAAATGCCGTTTCCTGATGAGCGAGCAGGCAGATTTCATCTTTATGAGCATCGAGGCGATCAGCGTACTTCTCAAGAAGCTCCGCGAACTTCGATCCCGGCCAGTTCACAACCGTGTGAAATGCCTTCTCAGCGGCTGCAAGCGCTGCTTCGATATCGGTCCAGTTGCTGATTGGGAAGATGTCCGGAAAAGTCTCGCCGCTGGCAGGGTTCTTAACCGTGAAGGTGTCGGAGCCAGTAGAGGGGCGAAATTTGCCGTCAACGAGAATGGGATGAACCTGTGGCATGAAGCGTATTTCTAAAGCGATGGCGTCAAATAGCGGATAGTTCGAAATTCTGCGTGTCCATCGTACGATGCCTTTCTCTTGCAATCAACCTGACAGGTGTCCCGGGTGAGCGCGCATAAAAAAACGACCGAAGAAAACTTCGGTCGTTTCTATGATCGTACACTCAAAGCGAAGGCCAAAACCCGTCGCTCGAAGCAAGAGTCAAAACTAGTTAGCAGCTTCGACTGGAGGAGCTGGAGCGTCTTCTGCCTTGACAGGGGCAGCAGCTGGAGCAGCTTCGTAGGTCGTTGTTGTTGCGCCACAGCCATTGCCGCAGCCGGTAGCACAAGGAGCAGCACCGCAACCTGAGGTGCAAGGAGCAGCACAAGCTGGCTCACAAGCTGAACCGCAAGGAGCAGCACAAGATGGTGCGCAGCAGCTGTTGTGGTGTTTGTGACGGACAGGCTTGCAGCACTTACGGCGGCCAGCTTCAGCAGAGTTGGTGGCCAGGATCATAGTCAGGGCCAGTGCGATGCTCAGCAATGCTTTCATGTTCTCTTCTCTCCAAATCTCGTGTGTCTACTCTCGGAAAGGTGAGATCGAACAATTGATCTCGCTACCCTTTCCCTTTCGCTCCGAGAGGGATGTTGTGACCTCCCTGATCGACACGGTCAGTACAGGTATAGACGATGCCAAAAGGACCTTTCAAGTGAGAACGGGTAGTTTGTGCAAACTTTAAGGAATTTGGCGATCGGGGTATCTGTGACGCTTATAGTGGGAGCGATCGTGTTCGTTAATCCGTAATTCTAAGGCTCTTTCCCCATTATTTCTAAGACACACGCCGTAGTATGTGCACGCAGAGCATGCAGATTCGAGCCTGCATGACTTCTCTTGTACACCACTCTTCCTCACGGATGTATCCAGATGTCAGAAGCAATTGTTCCATCCGAACATGTGCCTTCCCCGCGACAAAAACTTGCTTCTGTCCTGCGAACATTCTCATGGGAATTCTGGATCTTCGGCCTCAAACAAGCCTATGCCTGCCTCTTTGGCGGGTACCTGCTCTTCTGGATTATCCTGACGACATTCTATTTTCCACTCGATCCATGGATCACTCGCTACGACTTCCTCCTTCTGATGGCAATCGGCTTCCAGGCATTTCTTCTGCTGGCCCATCTGGAGACATGGCGTGAGTGTTGCGTCATCGCCGTCTTTCACATCGTCGCGACTGCGATGGAGATTTTCAAAACCTCTGACTCCATCGGTTCATGGCATTACCCGGGCGAATTCCGCCTCGGGATCGGAAACGTCCCGCTGTTCGCAGGCTTTATGTATTCAGCTGTTGGTAGCTATATTGCCCGTGTCTGGCGTGTCTTCGATTTTCGCTATTTGAACTACCCGTCTCGATGGTCGACGCTCCTGCTGGTCGGCCTGATCTACATGAACTTTTTCACGCACCATTACACCGTAGATCTTCGCATTCCGCTGCTGATTGGATCGGCCGTCGTCTTTGGCTGGACGACGATTTATTATCGAATTGATCGCGTCCATCGCTCGATGCCGCTGATCGTCGGGCTGTTCCTGGTCGCGCTCTTCATCTGGTTTGCAGAAAACATTGCGACCTATAGCAAAATCTGGGTCTACCCAAACCAGCAAGCCGGCTGGAAAATGGTCGGCACAAGTAAGCTGATCGCCTGGTATTTGCTGATGCTGCTGAGCTTTGTGCTGGTGTCGCTGGTCAATCGACCGAGGAAACTGGGTGAAGCAATTGACGCGAAATGAGTGTTGATCGCACAATTGGTGCGGTTCGGAGACTCACCAGCACCCTACAAATCAGGCAGCGGTGTCAGCGACTTCTTTTTCTCGCGTGTGATTCTCGTAATAAGGAGAACCGAGTCTGGCTGTCGGGCTGTTGCGGAAGATGTAGGGTTTGTAGAGGCCCCACTTCCACAGTCTGCATTTGACGCTCGTGATCAGGACGCCGATGCCGTATTTGCAGGAGCGTTTGAAGTTGATTGAGCTGGCTTCCGGGAAGTATTTCGTCGGGCAGCTGACTTCTCCGACTCGGTAGCCATAAGCGAGTGTCTGAGTCAGCATTTCGTTGTCGAAGACGAAATCGTCGGAGTTGTTGAGCAGTGGAAGTTTCTCGAGGACTTCGCGCGAGAAGGCACGGTAGCCGGTGTGATACTCGGACAGTTTCGCACCGATCAGGAGATTCTGAGTCGCTGTGAGGAAGCGGTTGGCGATGTATTTGTAGATGGGCATCCCGCCCGAGAGAGCCGTTCCGCCGAGGATGCGTGAAGCCATGACGGCATCATAGAGGTCTGACCCGATCATGTGGGCCATGCTGGGAACGAGTCGGGGATCGTACTGGTAGTCGGGGTGCACCATGATGACGATATCCGCACCGCGGGCGAGCGCTTCGCGGTAGCAGGTCTTCTGGTTGGCACCGTAGCCGAGGTTGACTTTGTGTTGAAACGTCGTGATCCCCAACTCACGAGCGATTTTGACGGTCTCGTCTTTGCTGGCATCATCGACCAGCAGGATTTCGTCGACGATGTCCTTGGGGATTGCATCGTACGTTTGTTGCAGCGTCTTGGCAGCGTGATAGGCCGGCAGAACGACGACGACTTTCTTGCCGTTGATCATGGAAATCACTCAGAATAGGAGGAACCAGAGAGGGGAATGTTCAAACGCACGTCACAGGCTTTCGCCGGTGGGATGTTCGCACAATTATAAGTCAGCATTTGGCAGAGGGGAGCATGATTTCGACCGCGCAAAGAAAACGCGGACCGGTTCAATCGGCCCGCGTTGTTCTGGTTATGCCAGTTTTAAGGGTGGCTAAGATCAATCTTGTGGGGGACGAGCCTCGTTCAGGCCCAGGGAAGATCGCTTTTGCTTGATCAATCCCAGAAGGGCTTTTTGTGGATCGGCAAACTTCTTGAGCCCCTCTTCCATCAGCGTCTTTTCCATGTGCTCGAAGTCGACCTTGGCGTCGATATCGGCGACGACTTTGTCCGGCGGCATCTTATCGACCTGCTTGGTGAAGGTCTTGCCAGCCATCTTCTGGACCGCGGCATTCGTGCCAGGCGGGTTTGTCTGGATGTCCGAACCAGCGAGGGCAGAAACGTACTTGTCAGCTGAGTCTTCTGGCTTCTTGGTGCCAGTACTCGCGAAGATGATCTCCTGCTGGAGCGGGAAGCTTTGAGTCGCCCAGAATTTCTGGTTTTCGCTCCAGATTCGCTTGGCGTTCAGGATACCGACCTGACCTTGGGCTTCTGGAATCAGCGTGGGGTTCTGCTTCTCGGTATAAACATCAATTCGGCTGACAAAGATGCTGTAAACAGACTTCAGGCCTTTGGAATCAGAGCGTCGTTTGGCGCCTCGGATGACGGCATCGCGGGCGGCTTTGTATTGTCGATCGCTGAAGATCAGGGTGATGTTGAGTGTCACGCCCGCTGCGACGAGTTCTTCGATGGCGCCCAGACCCGCTGGTGTCGCGGGAATTTTGATCATGCGGTTGGTATGGCCTTCCGCCCACCTCTTGCCAAGTCGGACATACTCAGCAGAGCGCGTTTCGACGGGCATCTTGTTGTCGATGTCTTCGAGCAGAGGATCGAGCTCGAAGCTGACGTAGCCATCGTTGCCATTGGTCTCGGAGTGGACCGACTGGAAGACAGCCTGGGCTTTGGTCACAAGGATATCCGTCATTTCCCAGGCGACTTCGTCATCGTTGAGTCCCTTCTTCATCAGGGATTCGAGTTCGCTGTCGAAGCGACCGGTCTTGAGCAGATCGGAGACGATGATCGGGTTGGAGGTCGCGCCGGTGGCGCCAAACTTACGGTTTTCCAGGACCAGATCCGGGTCGATACTATCGAGCCAAAGTTTAGTACCCGTGCCGACGAGGGATTCGAGTGGCGTCATTGTGTCTCAGGCCTTTATTGATTCTCATTCAAAAGGGAACGTCGTGTGAAAATCGGCTGTCATCATCAAGAGGGCAACGAGCAGTTTTGTTTTAGCACGTCCTGCCACACAGCCGATCGCGACAGGTCAGTTGATTTCCCTGTCTTCTTCGCAGATGATAACAGGTTGATAGACCCCGCGAAAGCCGTAGCTGATCGCGTTCACCGCTGTCATCCAGCAGGATTGATGCTGATTTTCCGTGCGATTGAGATCCGTGGTCTGTGAATTCTTTTTGAGGAAGAAGAGAACGTTTCGTGAGCCAGCTGCAATACTCCAATCCATTGATTACCCGTTATGCATCCAACGAAATGAGCCACATCTGGTCGGCCCAGAAGAAGCACTCCACGTGGCGTAAGCTGTGGATTGCTCTGGCGGAATGTGAGAAGCAACTTGGCCTCGACATTACCGACGAGCAGATCAACGAGTTGAAAGCGCACGTTGAAGACATCGATTTCGCCGCCGCCGCCCGTTATGAGAAGAAACTTCGACATGACGTCATGGCGCATGTGCATGCCTATGGCGATCAGTGTCCCTCCGCCAAAGGCATCATCCACCTCGGCGCGACCAGCTGTTACGTGACTGATAACTCTGAACTCATTGAGATCAAAGAGTCGCTTCTGCTGGTGCGACGTCGATTGATTCAGCTGATCGATCAACTGGGACAATTTGCTTACCAGTACAAAGACCTCCCCTGCCTGGGGTTCACTCACCTTCAGCCGGCTCAGCCGACGACTGTCGGCAAGCGGGCCTGCCTATGGCTGCAGGATCTTGTCCTCGATCTGGAAGAAGTCGAACACCGCCTGAGTACGCTGCGTTTCCGCGGCGTGAAAGGAACGACGGGGACACAGGCGACATTCTTGTCTCTGTTTGACGGCGATCATGAGAAAGTCGAAGCCCTCGATCGACTCGTCACCGAAAAAATGGGCTTCAAAGAGGCTTATCCCATCACCGGCCAGACCTACTCACGCAAGATCGATTCCCAAGTCCTTGATGTGCTCGGTGGCATCGGCCAGACGGCACACAAGGCAGGAACTGATATCCGCATTCTGCAGCACAAGAAGGAGATCGAAGAGCCGTTCGAGAAAGACCAAATCGGCTCCTCCGCGATGGCCTACAAACGCAACCCCATGCGTTCCGAACGAATGTGCGCCCTGTCCCGCTTTGCCATGAATCTCGGCGGTAACGCGGACGACACGATGGCGACCCAGTGGATGGAGCGAACCCTGGATGACTCCGCGAACCGACGTCTCTCGCTGCCTTTGGCGTTTCTGGCGATCGATGCGGTCCTGATTATCTATCGCAACATCTGTACGGGCCTGGTCGTTTATCCCAAGGTCATCGAGAAACACCTCAACGAAGAACTGCCATTCATGGCGACCGAAGAGATTCTGATGGCGGCGGTCCGCGCGGGCGGGGATCGTCAGGACCTGCATGAACTGATCCGTGTCCACAGTCAGGCAGCCGCTCAGCAGGTCAAAGAACATGGCAAAGCCAATGACCTGATCGAGCGGTTGAAGAAGGAAAAAGCCTTCGCGAAAGTGGATCTGGAATCGACACTCGATGCCCGCAAATACATCGGCCGGGCTCCTGAGCAAGTTGTTCGCTTCATCGAGTCGACGGTTAAACCGATCCGCCAGAAATACAAAGATCAACTCGGCGTGGATGCCGAAGAACTCAAGGTCTGACGCAAGAGGGTATTACGAAGCTGGCGGAGCGGGCAATAAATCCGCCAGCTGAAAGCTCAGTTTCAAAGTCTCAGTAAACGCGATCTCCGCGACTTCATTTTTCAAGATGATCCGACGAGTCCGGTAGTTGGCGGGTGAGTTCTCCGTTGCTGGCATCGGCTCGCTGTAGGTTTCAATCTGTGAGTCGACAAGATTGATGATCCAGTACTTTTCGATCCCTGCAGCTGCATAAAGCCTGAGTTTCTCACCGCGATCGTAATGCAGCGAGGTCTCAGCGACCTCGATCATGATGACGACTTCATCAATCGACGGATTTCGATGATGAAAGTTTGAAGCTCTGCCGCGAACAACGACAAGGTCTGGCTCGGGACGATCTTCATCAAGTTCAAACGTCGCCTGGCAAATGATCGTCCATTGGTCCGTTGGAAGGCATTGATGGAAGAGGGTGTCAAGTTGGGCAATCATCAGCCAGTGAAGTCGGCCACTTGGCAGCATCGTGCGTACCTCGCCATTGATGAGTTCTGTTTTTTCGTTTGGCTTTAATACCCCAATTTCGGCCATGCGAAGATATTCTTCGGAGCTGAATCGTCTTCGATGGGAATCCACTAAAAGTGGAGCGTTCAAAGTCTGGATTGACCCCGGTTCGCTTTCCAGTTCCGTTTCAATGATCGAAGTTGCCATAATCTGGTTTCGCATTTAACAAAGAAAAAGCCGAGGCAGCATCACGCTGCACCCGGCTATTTTACGTTCTCAACCCGTCTTCGTCCAAGTCGAAAGTTTTATTCGCAATTCGACAACGCCATCAGAACGTATGCCGTCACGAGGTTGGGATCCCCCTCGTACCAGCGGTCGGCCTGATTGACCCAGCTTCCATTGCCAGCTTGCTTGGCGGACAAAGTCTCGACGAGATCTGCTTTCCAGTCATGGCTGACGCCGTCTTCAGTCGTGAATGTGGGCTCGCCAAGCGTCTTCAATGTCTTGGACATCGTGTGGTAGTAGTAAAACATCCCCTGCTGACCCATGCCTGGATTCTCTGTCAGCGAGTAGTTCTTTTTCAGCCAGGTGGAAGCAGCCTTCACTCGCGGGTCGTCTTTTGTCAGACCGGCGTAAATCATGCTTTTGAGACCTGCGTATGTCATGCTCGCATAAGATCGCAGACCGCCCGTTGCTTCGTCTTTGCCAGCTTGAGAACTACCGCCAGCAGCGGGTGTGTAATAGAAACCGCCGTCGTTGATTTTGTCCGCGAATTCAGTCGTGTTGTGTTCCGAAGAAAGGTTCTGACAACGTGAGACGAAGACGAGAGCTTTCTTCATCGCAGGGTCATCCTGGCTGATCCCTGCGGAGTGCAACGCGTCCAGAAAGAAAGCCGTGTTGGAGAGATCCGGGCGCTTGTGACTGCCGTAACCTTGTCCGCCGAAAGCAGTATCAGTTTCTTTGGCCCCCTCGTCCGAGTCCCACTGAATCTCCTTCAAATATTTGACAGCTCCCTTGATCGTTTCGTCGAAGCGCTTGTCTTTATTGCCAGCCGACAAGGCACTGACAGCAATCGAAGTTTCATAGTTTTTGTGATTAGAAGTCGGACTGTAAATTCCGCCATCAGGCTGTTTATAAGAGAGCAGGAAATCGAGTCCCTTTTTGACGACCGGATCATCCACATCAACGCCCGCTTCGAGCAGAGCATTCAAGACCAGCCCAGTGATGCCCAGAATCTTGGCATTAGTCCAGCTGCCGTCTTCGTTTTGCGAGGCTTTCAGGAACGCAATTCCCTTTTCCTTGAGTGGAGCAATTTTAACCTTCTGATCGGCAGCATGAATCAGAGTCGACGAACAAACGATCGCCATCAAGAGTGGCAGGACGAAAGCAAAACGAGAGAATCGTAACATCGCGGGACCTTTGTTCTTGCGTTGACATACGGGCATCATTCAAGATCGTCAGAACATCTAGCGACGATTGACGTCGATCAACTTCGAGATTTTATCCGGCAAGTATTGTACCCGAATTTCGGAACTCACAACGATCTCCGGACATTCTAAGCGAGGATCACGACGATGCTCAAACTTTCCCAAGCGAAACCCGGTGATGAGTTCGAATGCTTCGCGCTTCTGATGGGGCGTGATCTAGGTAAGACTCAAAAGGATAAGCCGTTTTACCGCGTGACGTTCCGCGACTCGCATCGAGCCGTCCAGTCAATGATTTGGCACGATGGCGGGCACTTCCGAGACTGCGATCAAAACTGGGAAACAGGCCGATTTTACCGTCTCCAAGGTGCCCTGGAAGAGTCCCATCGCTATGGGCTCCAACTCCTGATCAAATCGATCCGGGAAGTGACCGAAGATGATCGTGAAGATGGCTTTCGCGAAGACGATTTCGTCGTGACATCTCGTCTCGATCCAAAAAAACTCTACCGTGAACTCTGCGAACTCGCGTCGACAAACATCAGCGATGAAAAGGTCAAAGAACTCGTTCTCAATATCCTGACTGCCTACAAAGAAGAAATCTCCACTTTCCCTGCAGCTCGCCGAAATCACCATGCCTATCTCGGCGGCTACGTCGAACATGTCGTCAGGCGA
>SXGT01301477.1_pt1 | contig 14557 bp, 10 predicted proteins | sample 3176221 | NCBI WGS metagenome assembly SXGT01 (sample SAMN11356862, study PRJNA531348) | freshwater metagenome | isolation source: freshwater sample F1-120 | place: China: Fuxian Lake, Yuxi | collected 2017-12-25
GGGCGTCGCGCAGACGCGCCAGGTGCTCGACCTCGTGCGACGCCTCGCCGACCAGGGACTCGGCGTCGTGCTGATCTCCCACAACATGGTCGACGTCTTCGAGGTGGCCGACCGCATCACCGCCCTCTACCTGGGCCGCGTGGCGGCCGACGTCGCCACCGCCGACGTCACCCACAGCCAGGTGGTCGAGCTCATCACGGCCGGTCGCTCGGGCGACCTCGGCCTCACCACCAGCGGCACGACCGCCTGATCGGAGCAGCCACATGACCTCCACCGACACCTCGTCCAGCTCCCTCGCCGAGACCGACTTCGCCGGCGACTCCCGCCAGGTCTCGACCGTCGGCCAGGCGTTCGCCGCCTACGGCACCCGCATCCGCGGTGGCGACATGGGGGCGCTCCCGGCCGTCCTCGGGCTCGTCGTCCTGTTCGTCGTGTTCACCCTGGCGAGCGGCTCGTTCCTGACGGCTCTCAACATGGCCAACCTCATCACCCAGGCCGGTGCCATCTGCGTGCTGGCGATGGGCCTGGTGCCCGTCCTGCTGATGGGCGACATCGACCTCTCGGCGGGTGTGGCCGGGGCCGTGTCCGCTGCGATCGCCGCTCTCGCGATCGCCGACCGCGGTCTGCCCTGGTACGTCGCGGTGCTCGGGGCCGTCGTCGCCGGCATGGTGATCGGCCTGGCCATCGGCCTGCTCGTCGCCAAGGTGGGGATACCGTCCTTCGTCGTCACCCTGGCCTTCTTCCTCGCCCTGCAGGGCGTGACCCTGCGACTCATCGGCCAGGGCGGCTCGGTGCGCGTCGACGACCCGGTCATCCGCGGACTGACGATCACCAACGTGCCGGTCGTCGCCGGCTGGCTGGCGGCGATAGCGATCGTGGGGGGCTACGCCGCCCTCAGCCTGCTGCGATACCGCAGCCAGGTCGCCCGCGACCTCCAGCACCAGCCGCTCGGCGTGATCGCCCTGAAGATCCTCGGGATGGCAGCGGTCGTGCTCGGGGTCACCGCCGTCCTGAGCGTGAACCGCAGCCGCAACCCGAACTTCCCGATCGAGGGCGTGCCCTACGTGCTGCCGCTCGTCGCGGTCCTGCTGATCTTCTGGACCTTCGTGCTGACGAGGACGCGCTACGGCCGCCACGTGTACGCCGGCGGCGGCACCCGCGAGGCGGCCCGTCGCGCCGGCATCAACGTCGACCGGGTCCGTATCTCGGTCTTCGTGATCTGCTCGTCCATGGCCGCCGTCAGCGGCATCATCGCGGCCTCCAACGCTGGCAGCGTCTCCCCGTCGTCGGGCGGAGGCAACACCCTGCTCTACGCGGTGGGTGCAGCGGTGATCGGCGGCACGAGCCTCTTCGGCGGCAAGGGCCAGGCGCGCGACGCCGTCATCGGCGGTGTCGTCATCGCGACCATCGCGAACGGCCTCGGACTGCTCAACCAGGCCAGCTACATCAACTTCCTCGTGACCGGTGCGGTGCTCCTGCTCGCGGCCGGTGTCGATGCGGTCTCGCGACGACGTCGCTCCGCCTCCGGACTGGGCTGACCCGGTGGTCAGGGCGGGCACCGGAACCAACCAGGAGGCGGTCCGGCGACACAACCTCGGCACGGTGCTCGCGCACGTCCACCGGGCCGGGCGCATCTCGCGGGCCGAGCTGACCACGGCCATGGGCCTGAACCGCAGCACCATCGGCGGGTTGGTGGCCGAGCTCGAGGTACTCGGCCTGACCGAGCAGGCCGCCCCGACGGGGGTACGGACGGGCGCCGGGCGTCCGTCCCCTGACGTGGTCCCCGCGGCCGACGGCGCCTACGTGCTGGCCGTGGACATCGGGGTCGCCGGGCTCGCGGTGGCCCGGGTCGGTCTGGCCGGTCGGGTCCTGTCGCGTGCCAGCGCGTCCATCCCGACCTCCCGCACCCCGCAGAGCACCTGCGAAGCCGTGGTCGAGCTGCTCCGCCTCGTCGTGCGCGAGTCACCACCACGCTCGCCCCTCGTCGGCCTCGGGATCTCCGTGCCCGGCCTCGTGCGCCGCGCGGACCACGTCGTCCGGCTCGCCCCGAACCTCGGGTGGGTCGACGTCCCGATCGGCACGATCCTCGCCGAGCGGCTCGGGCTCGACATCGACGTCACGGTCGGCAACGACGCCGACCTCGGCGCGCTGGCCGAGCACCTGCGCGGCGCCGGGACCGACGACGCCGACCTCATCTACCTCTCGGGGGAGGTCGGCGTCGGAGCCGGGATCGTCGTCGACGGTCGTCCCCTGGACGGTGGCGGCGGGTACGCGGGCGAGATCGGGCACCTGCAGATGGACCCGGCGGGACGGCTGTGCCACTGCGGGAACCGGGGATGCTGGGAGACACAGGTCGGCGCCCCGGCCATCGCCGAGGCGATCGGGTGCCCCGACGACAGGGTCGCGGCGCTCGGGGAGGTCCTCGACACGCAGCAGGAGTCGAACGACGCGCTGCGAGCCGTCGGGCGCGACCTCGGCGCGGGGATCGCGAGTGCCGTGAACCTGCTCAACCCGCAGGTCGTGGTGCTCGGCGGCTACTTCCGCTCGCTGTACCCGCTCGTGCGGGCCGAGGTCGACGAGACGGTCCGCTCCCGAGCGCTGGTCGCCCCGAACGAGCTCGTGCGCATCGCCCTGCCGACGCTCGGAGCCGACAGCGTCCTCGTGGGGGCGGCGGAGGTCGCGTTCGCGGGGCTGCTCGCCGATCCCGTCGCCGGACTGGCCCGGGCGCAGCGCGACGTCGAGGCCACCCTCGTCGCCTGACCTCCCCGGTGGTGGCGTCAGCGGAGCACGGAGGCGTCCGGGAGCGCCGCGGTGCCGCTCAGGACGGTACCGAGGGCGTGCTCGGCCGCTCCGAGGGCGGCGGCGTCGATCCCCAGGGCGCCGGCGCGCAGCGCGGGACGTCGGCGACGAGCCGTGGGGAGACGTTCCAGCACGGCCGCGTCCGCAGCGGGCAGCAGCCACGGCGACAAGGGGGCGAAGTAGCCGCCCAGGACGACCACGTCGGGGTCGAGGATCGAGCTCAGCGAGGCGATGCCCAGACCGATCCGTCGACCCAGCTCCGCCAACGCCGCCACGACCGCGGGGTCGTCGGCGCGCGCGGCCACGCTCGCCGCGGCGGCCACGGGGTCGTCGTGGGCGGGCTCGCCGGTCAGCTCCAGCATGGCCTCCAGGCCCACCGACGCCTCCCAGCAGCCCAGACGGCCGCACCCGCAGACCGCGTCGCGGTCGCCGAACGGCAGGTGGCCGATCTCCCCGGCGAAGCCACCGCCGCCGCGGACCAGGCGGCCGCTCTCGAGGATGCCACCACCGAGCCCGATCGTGCCGGTGAGGTACAGCGCGTGCTGATGGTCGAGCGCAGCACCGTGGCGGGCCTCCGCGAGGGCCGCGAGGTTCGCGTCGTTCTCGACCACGATGTCCTGGTCCAGCAGCGGGGCCAGCGACTCCGCCGGCCGGACGCCCTCCCAGCGCAGGTTGGGAGCCCACGCCACGGTGCGGTGGTCGCGGTCGATCAGCCCCGGCACCGCCAGGCACGCACCGACGAAACGATCCGCCCCCAGCTCGCGCACGAGCTCCTCGGCGAGCCGGCCGACCCCGTCGACGGCACCGTCGACCTCCGACGGACGTGTCCGAGCAGCCACCACCACGCCGGCGAGGTCCACGGCCGCCGCGGCCACGTAGTCGACGTTGACCTCCATCCCGAGGCCGAGGACGGCACCGGGACGCAGGGCGACCGGTCGCACCGGTCGCCCCCGTCCCTGGATCCGCGAGCTGCCCTCGGTGGCGATCGTGCGCTCGGTGAGGTCGGCCACGATGGCACCCACCGTGGCCCGGGACAGTCCCGTCCGCTCCGCCAGTCGGGCACGCCCCGCCGGGCCCTCCTCCCGCAGCGACCGGAGCACCCGGGCGGTGTTCTGGCGACGGAGGGTCTCGGTGCCGACGGGAGCCAGGCTCATCGGACGCCGTACAGGTGCTCCAGTGCGAGCTGGTCGAGGTGCTCGAACGCCGCGCCCCGGGCTCCCAGGGCCTCGACGTCGGGATCGCTCTCCGCCAGGACCTCGCGCCACGTCTCGCCGTCGGCGAGGGTGGGCCGGGACAGCTCGTCCAGCCGTGCCGCGGCGAGGGCCTCGACGACCTCCGGGTCGGCGCGGAACGCCCGCGACTTCTCCCGGAGCACGAGGTAGTTCGTCATGCAGGCTGCGGCGCTGACCCACACGCCGTCCTCGTCCTCGGTGCGAGGCGTCTTGAAGTCGAAGTGCACGGGGCCGTCGTAGCCGCCCTGCTCGAGGGTGTCGACGACCCAGAACGCCCCGCGGGCGTTCCCCGCGCCGAACCGGAAGTCCTGGTCGTAGCGCGGACCGGTCTGGCCGTTGAGGTCGATGTGGAAGAGCTTGCCCTGCCACATCGCCTGGGCGTACCCGTGGGCGGCGTTGATGCCGGCCATCTCCTCGTGACCGACCTCGGGGTTCACCCCGACCAGATCGGGACGCTCCAGCATCTCGATGAAGGCGAGCGCGTGGCCGATCGTCGGCAGGAGGATGTCTCCGCGCGGCTCGTTGGGCTTGGGCTCGATGGCGAAGCGGATGTCGTATCCCTGGTCGACCACGTACTCGGTGAGCAGGTCGAAGCCCTCCTTGTAGCGGTCGAGGGCGGCCTGGACGTCCTTGGCGGCACCGGACTCGGCACCCTCGCGGCCGCCCCAGCACACGTACGTCTCCGCCCCGAGCTCGGCGGCGAGGTCGAGGTTGCGCATCACCTTGCGCAACGCGAAGCGGCGCACGTCGCGGTCGTTCGACGTGAACCCTCCGTCCTTGAAGACGGGGTGGCCGAAGAGGTTCGTCGTCGCCGTGGTGACGACGAGCCCGGTATCGGCCAGACCCTTGCGCCAGCGTTCGACGATCGCGTCACGCTCGGCGGGTGAGCTGCCGAACGGGATGAGGTCGTCGTCGTGGAAGTTGACGCCGTAGGCGCCGATCTCGGCGAGCTTCTCCAGTGCGTGGACGGGGTCCATCGGCTGGCGGGTCGGGTCGCCGAACGGGTCGCGCCCGGCGTAGGCGACGGTCCAGAGACCGAAGGAGAACTTGTCGGCGGGGGAGGGGGTGGGCACACCCATGGCACTGCCTTTCGTCATGACCACGACCGCGTTCGGTCGCGCAGCTGTGCGTAGGCCTCACGCACGGAGGAGTCCGGGGGGCCGGTGAGCGTCTCGCGGACGGTGACCGGCCAGGCGGGCGGTGTCGCGCTGCCCGAGAGGGTCCAGGCGGCCTGTCGAGCGGCGCCCAGCGCGACGTGCTCGCCGTCGTCCAGCCGGGTCAGCGGGTGCCCGACGATGCCCGCCGCGAGCGCGCGGACCGCGTCGTTGCGTGCGCCGCCGCCGGTCAGCAGGACGCGCTCCACTGCGCCGCCGGTCTGCGCGACGACGGCGTCCAGGGCGTCGGCGAGCGAGCAGAGCAGCGCCTCGACGGCCGCGCGGGCGACGTCGGCCCGGGTGGTCTCCGGTCGCAGCCCGTGCCAGGTGCCGAGGGCGGCCGGACGGTTGGGGGTCCGTTCGCCCGCGTAGTACGGCAGGAGGGTCAGGCCACCGGCTCCGGGCTCGGCGCTCAGGGCGAGGCGAGCGAGCTCGTCGTGGTCGACGCCGAGCAGGCGGCACTGCAGGTCGAGGATGCGTGCTGCGTTGAGCGTGGTGGCCATGGGCAGGAAGTTGCCGGTGGCGTCGGCGAAGCCGGTGACCGCGCCGGTGGCGTCGTCCGGAGCGGTGACGCTCACGCCGGACGCGACTCCGGAGGTGCCGATCGACAGCGCGAGGTCACCGTCGGCGAGACCGAGTCCGAGCGCGGCGGCCATGTTGTCCCCGGTCCCCGCGGCGACGAGCACGCCGTCGGGCGTCCGGCCGGCCTCCTCACCCGGCTCGACGATGCGCGGCAGGGCGACGTCGTGCCCCAGGGCCGACGCGGCGAGGTCGGGACGCCACGCGCGTGCTGCGGGGGAGTAGTAGCCGGTGCCGGAGGCGTCGCCGTGGTCGGTGAACGGCTCGCCCGGGCGTCCCGCCAGGTGCCACGAGACGTAGTCGTGGGGCAGGAGGACGCGACGGACCGCGGCGGCGGCCCTCGGCGCGTGGTCGCGCAGCCAGCGCAGCTTGGTGACGGTGAACGACGCGACGAGGACGCTCCCGACCTCCCTCGCGCAGGCGCCCGCACCGCCCATCTCCTCGATGAGCTGTGTCGCGGCCTCGGCAGAGCGCGTGTCGTTCCACAGCAGCGCGTCGTGCACGGGGTGCCCGGCGTCGTCGAGAGCGACCATCCCGTGCTGCTGCCCGGCGACCGATACGGCCGCGGCGCGCGGCAGGAGCGGGCCGGCTGCCTCGTCGAAGGCAGCGAGCCAGGCCCGTGGGTCGACGGCCGTGCCCTCGGGGTGGCGGGCGGACGCCTGGTCGACGACGGTCCCGTCGTCGGCATCCACGAGGACGGCCTTGGTCGACTGGGTGGAGGAGTCGACACCGAGGACGAGAGGCATGTCACGTATTTAATACGAGATCCGAACAAAGTCAAGGTCCGGACGGTCAGGGTTCACCGGATCGACCCCGACGCGTTCACGCGTCCACGGCCCGGCGTTCACCTCATGCCCGTCCCGTGGTCGTCATGACCACTCGCCGACACCTCCTTCGTACCGGCGCGCTCGCCGGTGCCCTCGCCGCCACCACCGTGGTGCCCGCTGCCGCCTCGGGGGCGGTCGCGGACACCCGGCCGCACAGCGCCGGTCCTCGCCGCGATCCCTTCACGCTCGGCGTGGCGAGCGGTGACCCCACCACCGACGGATTCGTGCTCTGGACGCGTCTGGCCACCGACCCCCTCGCCACCGACGGCCGCGGCGGGATGCCGAACCGTGCCATCCCCGTGCAGTGGGAGGTCGCCACCGACGAACGGATGCATCGTCCGGTGCGACGGGGCACGGTCGTGGCGCAGCACCGGGCCGCACACTCGGTCCACGTGGAGGTCGACGGGCTGCAGCCCGACCGGCCCTACTGGTACCGGTTCCGCGTCGACTCTCGGCTCTCCCGGATCGGTCGCACCAGGACCGCACCCGCACCGGGATCCATGCCGCGCTCCCTGGCTCTGGCCTTCGCGTCGTGCTCGCAGTACGAGCACGGCTGGTTCACCGGCTACCGTCGCCTCGCGGAGGACGGGCCCGACCTCGTCCTGCACCTGGGCGACTACTTCTACGAGTACACCGCCGATGCCTACGTCGCGCCCGGCGGGAACGTTCGCGACCACGTCGGTCCAGAGACCGTTGACCTCGCCGGCTACCGGCAGCGGCACGCGCAGTACCGCACGGATCCCGACCTGCAGGCCGCTCACGCCGTCGCCCCGTGGGCGGTGGTCTTCGACGACCACGAGGTCGACAACAACTGGGCCGCCGACGTCCCGGAGAACACCGACGAGCTGCCGGGGTTCGCGGCCCGTCGCGCCGCCGCGTTCCAGGCGTACTACGAGAACATGCCGCTGCGCCGCTCCTCGCTTCCGCGAGCGGACCGCATCCAGATCTTCCGACGCCTCGCGTGGGGACGGCTCGCCTCGTTCCACCTCCTCGACACGCGCCAGTTCCGCAGTGACCAGGGTTGCGGAGACGGCTACCGGGCCGACTGCCCGGATGCCGTCGACCCGGCTCGCTCGATCACCGGCGACGCCCAGGAGCGGTGGCTGCTCGACGGGTTCCGACGTTCCGGCGCCCGGTGGGACCTCCTCGCCCAGCAGGTGTTCTTCGCCCAGCGTGACAGCACCGACGGCCCGGTCAAGACCGTCTCGATGGACGCCTGGGACGGCTACGCCGCCTCACGCGACCGCATCACCCGCGGGTGGATGGACGCGGGCGTCCGCAATCCCGTGGTGCTGACCGGCGACGTCCACGCCCACTGGGCCGGAGACCTCAAGGCCGACTACGACGACCCCGAGGGACCGAACGTGGGCACCGAGCTGGTCTGCTCATCGATCACCTCGGGAGGTGACGGGCAGGACGCGGCGCTCGACGCACATCCGTGGTTGCGCTGGAACCCGCACCTCGCGATGCAGAACAACCTGCGCGGCTACGTGAACGCGCGGATCACCCCCGAGGACATGACGGTCGACTTCCGGGTCCTCGACGCGGTGAGCCGACCGGACGCGCCGGCGCGGACCCGGGCCACGTTCGTCGTGGAGGACCGTCGTCCGGGCCTGAACCTCGTGGCGGACCGGCCACTCCCGGGCACGCTCTCCCGGACGCCGCAGGGACCGAGCGACGCCCGGCTCCAGCGCGACACGATCGAGCTCGAGACCGAGCGCCCACGTTGAGCCGCTCGCTGGGCGCGGTCTCGACGACCGGCGTCCTACGCTGGAGGGCGTGACGATCCACCACGAACACCCGTTCTCGGCACCGGACGACGACCGCGACCCGCTGCGCCGTCTCCGCGGCAAGATGGCCGCGCCGGTCACCGTCCTGACCGCCGGCTCGGGACGCCACCGTGTCGGCCACACGGTGTCCTCCGTGCTCGTCGCCGAGGGCGAGCCCGCCGAGGTGCTGGCACTGCTGGACGAGGAGTCCGAGCTCTGGGCGGCGGCGCCCGAGCGGATCGTGCTCAACCTCCTCGGACCAGGACACCAGTACCTCGCGGAGGTCTTCGCCGGCACCGCACCGGCGCCGGGAGGAGCGTTCACGCAGGGGGAGTGGGAGGACTCCGACTGGGGTCCGGTGCTCGTCGACGCGGCCGGGTGGCTGGGTCTGCGCGTGGATGCCGGGACGCCGCGGCGCGCCGGGTGGTTCCCCGTGCTCTCCGGCGTCGTCGAGCAGGTACACGCCGGTCCCGGCGACGCGCTCGCCCACGTCCGAGGACGCTTTCAGCACTGAGCCGGCCGAGCCGGTCGAGCAGGTCACGCCGGCCGGCAGGCAGGTCGCCGTTCGTCCTCGCTCCCGCTCGCTAGACTGACCCAATGGCCGGACGCACCGAAGGAGACCTGCCCGGGGTCCTGGACTCCCTGGCGGGTCCCGCCGACCTCAAGCGACTCGACGCCGAGCAGCTGGAGCTCCTCGCCCACGAGATCCGCGAACGCACCATCGACGCGGTCGCGGCGAACGCCGGTCACCTGGGCCCGAACCTCGGCGTCGTCGAGCTCACGCTGGCCATCCACCGCGTCTTCGACTCACCGCGCGACCGCATCGTCTGGGACACCGGTCACCAGTCCTACGTCCACAAGATGGTCACGGGTCGCGCCGCGGACTTCGAGCGCCTCCGTCAGGAAGGCGGCCTGTCCGGCTACCCCTGCCGCGCCGAGTCCGAGCACGACTGGGTCGAGACCTCCCACGCCTCCACCAGCCTGTCGTACGCCGACGGGATGGCCCGGGCCTACCAGACCCTGGGGCGCGCCGACCACGTCGTCGCCGTCATCGGTGACGGGGCCCTGACCGGCGGCATGGCCTGGGAGGCCCTGAACAACATCGCCGCAGGTCAGGACCGTTCGCTCGTCGTGGTCGTCAACGACAACGGGCGGTCCTACCAGCCCACCGTCGGCGGGCTGGCCAACCGGCTCACCGAGATCCGCACGAGTCCGCGCTACGAGCCCACCCTCAACGCCATCCGCGACCGGCTCAACCGGACCCGCACGGTCGGCCCGGCCGCCTACGACGCCCTGCACGCCATCAAGAAGGGGCTCAAGGACGTCCTCGCGCCGCAGGGCATGTTCGAGGACCTCGGCATCAAGTACATCGGCCCCGTCGACGGGCACGACCTCGAGGCGCTGGAGCAGGCCCTGGCGGCGGCCAAGCGCTTCGGCGGCCCGGTGCTCGTCCACGCGCTGACCACGAAGGGTCAGGGCTACGACATCGCCGTCGAGAACGAGTTCGACCAGATGCACCAGGCGCCCGTGTTCGACCGCGAGACCGGCGACGCTCTCAGCGTCGCACCGGCCGGCTGGACGTCGGTCTTCCGCGACGAGATCGTCCGCATCGCCGACGCACGCGACGACGTCGTGGGCATCACCGCGGCCATGCTCTACCCGGTCGGCCTGGACGCGATGGCCGAGAAGTTCCCCGACCGTGTCGTCGACGTCGGGATCGCCGAGCAGCACGCCGTCACCAGCGCTGCCGGCATGGCCATGGCGGGCCTGCACCCCGTCGTCGCCGTCTATGCCACCTTCCTCAACCGTGCCTTCGACCAGGTCCTGCTCGACGTCGCGCTGCACGAGTGCGGCGTGACCTTCGTGCTCGACCGCGCCGGAGTCACGGGTGACGACGGCGCCAGCCACAACGGCATGTGGGACATGTCGATGCTCCAGCTCGTGCCTCGCCTGCGGCTCGCCGCCCCGCGCGACGGCAGCCGGTTGCGCGAGCTCCTGCGCGAGGCCGTCGACGTCGACGACGCCCCCACCGTGGTCAGGTTCGCCAAGGGTGCCGTGCCGGCCGACATCCCTGCGATCGAGACGGTGGGGACCGCCGACGTCCTCGCCCGGGGCGAGCGCGACGACGTGCTCGTCCTCGCCGTCGGCTCCATGGCGGGCTGCGGGCTGCTGGTGGCCGAGAAGCTGGCTGCCGAGGGCGTGCACGCGACGGTCGTCGACCCGCGGTGGGTCAAGCCCTTCGACCCGGCGGTCGTGGCCCTCGCGGCCGAGCACCGCCTCGTCGTCTCCATCGAGGACAACGGCCGGGTCGGCGGTGTCGGGGCCGCGTTCACCCAAGCCCTGCGTGACGTCGAGAGTGACGTCCCGGTGCGGGTGCACGGCATCGCCCAGGAGTTCCTCGACCACGCCAAGCGGCCCGTGATCCTCGAGCGACTCGGACTCACGCCCGACGCGATCGCCCTGGACACCGTCCGGGCCTGGTCGCGGAATACTGACGGCTCCTGAGGCGCTGACGCTGCGTGTGGCCCTCACGAACCAACCGTTCCGAACCCGCTGACCGCCCCCGCACGGGGCCGGTCCTGATCCACGCGCTCGACGGCTTCCTCAATGCCGGGGCAGCGCCCCGCATCGCTGCCGAGCAGCTGTCCGGTGGGTCCGGCGAGCTCGTGCACCGCTTCGAGCTCGACGACTTCTACGACTACCGGGCGCGGCGCCCGTTCATCACGTTCCGCGAGGACCACTACGCCGAGTACGAGGACCCGCGGCTCGAGGTCGTCCGCCACACGGACCTGGACGGCCAGGCCTACCTCCTGCTCTCCGGACCGGAGCCGGACTTCCGGTGGGAGGCGTTCGTCGAGGAGCTCCTCGAGGTCATCGAGGACCAGGACGTCTCACTGACGCTCGGCCTGGGTGCCGTGCCGATGGGCGTGCCGCACACCCGTCCGCCCATGATCACCGCCCACGGGACCCGCCCCGAGCTGGTCGACCGCACGAACCTCTGGAAGGCGGAGGTGCGCGTCCCCTCCTCGATGCAGTCGCTGCTGGAGTGGCGCCTGGCCGAGCAGGGCCTCGACGGTGCCGGCTACGTCGTCCACGTGCCCCACTACCTCGCCCAGATGGAGTTCCCGCAGGCGGCTCTCGCCCTGCTCGAGGCGGTCACGGACCGGCTCGGGCTGCGACTGGACCTGGAGGAGCTGCGTGCCCTGCGCGCCGAGGCCATCGCCCAGATCGAGGAGCAGATCGCGGCCCAGGACGGCGAGGACGTCCTGAGCGGGCTCGAGGCCCAGTACGACGCGTTCACGCGAGGTGCCGCCCAGTCGCTGCTCGCCGACGACTCCGAGATCCCGAGCGGTGAGGAGCTGGCCCAGGAGTTCGAGCAGTTCCTCGCCCGCGAGCGCAAGGACGACGGGGACTGACCCGCCGGACGGGGGGTGCGGACCGATAGCATCGGCCCGTGCCCGCATCCCTGGACGAAGTCGTCGACCTGCTGGACCTCGAGGAGCTGGAGGTCGGCCTGTTCCGTGGTCGGCAACCCGCGGAATCCTCGCTGACACGCGTCTTCGGTGGCCAGGTGGCCGCCCAGGCCGTCATGGCGGCCCAGCGCACCGTGCCGGAAGGTCGGCAGATCCACTCCCTGCACGTCTACTTCATCCTCGGCGGCGACCCGTCCATCCCGATCGTCTACGACGTGGAGAACGTCCGCGACGGCGGCTCGTTCACGACGCGCCGCGTGGCGGCGCGCCAGCACGGCCAGATCATCTTCTACATGACGGCCTCCTTCCAGAAGCAGGAGGACGGCTGGGACCACCAGGACGCGATGCCCGAGGTGACCTCGCCGGACGAGACGATGCCGCTGCTGAAGATCGTGGAGTCAGTGAGCCCCGAGCGGCTGTCGGAGTGGAAGCGTGAGTGGTCCTCCTTCGACCTGCGCTACGTCGGCGACAACCGCCCGGAGGGCGACACGACCCGCGGTGTCGTCCCGGCCGTGCAGCGGCTCTGGTTCCGCGCCGACGGCGCGCTGCCCGACGACCAGCACGTGCACAACGCGGCGTTCACCTACATCTCCGACTTCAGCCTCCTCGGCGTCTCCCTGCTGCCGCACGGCATCATCATCGGCAGCCCGAAGGTCCAGCCGGCGTCGCTGGACCACGTGATCTGGTTCCACCGGCCCATCCGCGCCGACCAGTGGCTGCTGTACGACCAGACCTCGCCCTCGGCCTCCGGCGCGCGTGGGCTGTCGACGGCGCGGGTCTTCGCCGAGGACGGCACGCTGGTCGCGACGGTGGCTCAGGAAGGACTCATTCGCCCCGTCGCCCCGCGCGAGGACTGACCTCGTCCTGTTCCCGGTCGTCGCCGTCCCCGGGACTCAGCCGCCCAGCAACGAGCCGAGCCCGAGTAGTCGCAGGAGCGACGCGAGCGGGGAGTCCGGCACTGCTGCGGCCGGCGGCGCCGGAGGTGTCGCCGATGGCGTCGGCTGGGTGCTCGTCTGCCCGCCCTGGTCGGGCACCTCGGCGCCGAGAGCGTCACGGACGGCGTCGACGATCCCGTCGTCGCGCCCGCTGCCGACGACGGGCAGGATCAGGCGGGAGTCGTGCTCGGGTCCGTGGTGGATGGTCGTGACGCCCACTGCGCCCAGCGCCTGCGGCAGAGGCGGCAGGAGGTGCGGAACGTCGAAGGACTGGACCGAGAGCCTCAGCCGGTCGCCCGGGAACAGTCGGGCGCCGGTGGGGAAGACCTCGACGTCGACCGGCGTGATCTCCCCGGGGGAGCGCACGCGCCGCGACTCCTCGGTGAAGGGGTGCCACGGACGGACGACCTCACCGTCGACGACGATCGAGCGGCTCTCGTCGAGCGCCGCCAGGCTGATGACCTGCCAGCCGCCGGTCAACCGTTGCACGCGGCCGTCCGGGGTCACGCGTGAGACGTGCACGGACAGCAGGCCGTCGCCGGTGGTGCTCGAGACGTGCAGCCTGGCGTTGATGGGTCCCAGGACGGCGAGCTCCTCGGTGAGCGGGTCGCTGTCGTAGACGGCCCCGGTGAGGTCGTTGACGCGGTTGTCCTCATCGCACGGGTTGGTGATCGGCAGCGCCGCTGGGAGGCCTGCGGTCCACTGCGAGGTCGAGCGCGAGCACAGGCCGGCGACGGGCAGCGGGAGGATGGTCGAGCTCCCCGCGCCGGCCGGGCCATCGGTGAGACGACCGCCGCCGAGGACCGGCAGGGACGTGCCGGACAGGGAGAAGGACCGAGCACGCTGGTCGCCGAGGTAGGTCTCGCGCCGGACCACCTGCTCGCTGCCGAGCTCGATGAGCGTGAAGTCGGCGATGTCGGTGTCGAGCGTCGGGTCCGGCAGCTCCTTCACGTGCCGGTCGAACCAGCGCAGCTGGAGCTCGGCGAGGCTCCCGTAGCCGGCGGCCTCGATGCCCTCGCCGGCCGAGGCCTGCAGGTGGTTCCACGGCCCGAGGATCATCTTGACGTCGACGCCACGGTCGTCGAGTGCCTGGAAGACCTCGGGAGTGCCGCGCTGGAAGAGGTCGTCGTGCCCGCCGACGAGGAAGGTCGGCACGTCGATGCTGGGCACGGAGCGGAGCATGGGGGAGCGCTCCTCGTAGAACGGACCGTCGTAGGCGTTCTCGCCGCCGGTGACGGCCGAGGCGAGCAGCGACAGCGACCCGGGGGCGCCCTCGGTGAGACGGCTCGTGAAGGTACGGAACATCTCCTCGGGGGTCACGGCGCCGCTCGTGGCGGGGTAGAGGCCCGTGAGGTTGACCAGGCCCAGCCACAGCGGCATGAAGCCCGCGTCGAGCTGTCCGCCCGAGGCCACCACGTCGCGGTAGACCTCGGCGGTCGGCACCTGCGGGAAGATCGCCCGCAGGCCCTCCGGCTGCTGTCCAGCGGCGAACAGCTGGCTGATCCCCATGTACGACGGACCGCTCATGCCCACGCGTCCGTCGCTCCACGGCTGCCGTGCCGCCCACTCGACGATCTCCTTGGCGTCGAGCTGCTCTCGCGCGCCGAACACGTCCCAGACGCCGGGTGACGTCCCGGTGCCGCGCGCGTCGACGGTGACCTGGACGTAGCCGCGCTTGACCAGGTAGTCGGGGTCGGAGCCGGCGAGGACCGAGCCGAACGACGTCGTGAGGATCGACTTGTTGTACGCGGTGATCGTGAGCAGGACGGGCAGCGGCTCCTCGACCACC
>SXGT01028687.1_pt1 | contig 14556 bp, 9 predicted proteins | sample 3176221 | NCBI WGS metagenome assembly SXGT01 (sample SAMN11356862, study PRJNA531348) | freshwater metagenome | isolation source: freshwater sample F1-120 | place: China: Fuxian Lake, Yuxi | collected 2017-12-25
GGCCAGCTACTGGGATGACCTGCATGCGGGTGACGATCGGGGTACGCGTCATGGGGAGGGTAGGATTGGGGGTTGAGTCAAACGCAACTGCCGGCATTGTGCCTTGCCGGCGCGCATCGCTGAAAGGAGCACGCATCATGAACCGTCGTCAGCTGATCGCGGTTGGCGCTGCACTCGCCTGCAGCCCGGTGGCTTCGCCCGTATTGGCGCAGAGCGCCTGGCCCGCGCGGCCGCTGCGAATGGTGATTCCTTTTCCCCCTGGCGGGCCCACCGACGCGTTCGCCAGGCTCTATGCCAGCGCCCTGGGCCAGCAGCTTGGCCAGCCTGTGGTGCTCGAGAACAAGGCCGGCGCATCGGGTGCGGTTGGGGCGTTGGACGTTCGCCGCAGCGCGCCAGACGGCTACACACTTCTCTTTGGAACCGCGTCCACGCATGTGCTCTACAACCTGATTCAACCAAAGCCGCAATTCGATGCGCTGGCCGACTTCGCGTGGGTGGGCGTCCTGGGCGGCGCGCCGCTGGTGTTTGCGGTGCATCCGCAGATGCCTGCCACGCTCAAGGAGCTGGTGGCACGCTCGCGCGCGCAGCCGGGAAGCCTGAGCTACGGCTCGCCGGGCAGCGGCACCATGATGCACATCGCCGCCGAGCGGTTGAAGCAACTCACCGGCGCGCAAATCGCGCATGTGCCTTACAAGGGCAGTGCACCGGCGAGGCAGGATCTTCTGGGGGGCACGCTGCAGATGGCGATCGATACGCTTGGGCCGATGCTGCCGCAGCATCAGGCGGGCAAGGCGCGCATCGTCGGCCTTGCAGGTGCTCGTCGTGCAGCCGCGGCACCTGATATCCCCACAGTGGCTGAATCGGCTAGTCTCTCCGAGCCCTTCGAGGCCATGCTCTGGAATGTGGTGACCGTGCCGCGCGAAACACCGCCCGACCTGGTTCGCACGCTCGCCGAGGCGAGTCGTCGTGTGATGACCGACCCGGCGCTCCGCTCTCAGCTCGAAGCGCAGTCGATGTTTGCCGATATTCATCTTGGTGCGGAGGCTGAGCGCTTTGCCCGCGCAGAGGTGGCCAAATGGAAACCGATCGTTGATCAACTGGGTGACCAGGCCCGAGGCTGAAACCATGGCTGAACATCTGATCCCGATTCGGTCAACGCTTGCGCTCGAGATCGCCGATCGGATCTGTATCGAAGCGCTCAAACTGCGGCGGGCCAACGGGCTATTGCCGCTCACCGTAGCGTTGCTTGATGCGGGCGGCAATCTGGTGAGTTTCAGACGCGAAGACGGTTGCGGGGTATTACGCGCCGACATTGCCATGGGCAAGGCCTGGGGCGCGCTTGGCATGGGCATGTCAAGCCGGCAGATTCGCGACCGGCTTGCCAATCGGCCCACCTTCCAGTCGGCGCTCGCTGCGGCCTCCGGCGGACGCTTCATCCCGACGCCCGGGGGCGTGCTGATCATCGATGCGGACGGCCAGGCGATCGGCTCGGTGGGTATCAGTGGTGATGCCTCGGACAAGGACGAGTTCTGCGCGATCGGCGCCATTCGGGCGGTGGGCCTCGCTGCCGAGCCGCCCGAGCCGCAGACCGACTGGAATGATGCGAAGCTCTGACCCGATCGCGGGCCGTTAACGAACGCGCGGTTCACCACCCATCAAGGAGAGACTACCGATGAGCCTCAACGGAATCGTAGCGCGCATGCGCCGGCTGCTCTGCATGATCATGATCGCGCCCTGGGCTGCGGCAGGAGCGGTGGGGGCGAGTGGGTTCACAGGTGGGCTGGGTGTCGCGCTTGCGGGCAGCGCGCTTGGCCTCGGCCTCGCCCCTATCGCCGTCGCACAGCCAGCTGCGCCACCCCCGCCAGCCGCCCGCGACGAATTTCGTGTCACGCTGCTCGGCACCGGCAGCCCTGCCCCCAACATGCGTCGCTTCGGCCCTGGCGTGCTGGTGCAGGCGGGTGGCAAGGTGCTGCTGATTGACTGCGGGCGCGGCGTCACCCAGCGGCTGCGCCAGGCCGGATTGAAGCTTGGGCAGGTCGATGCGCTGTTCATCACACATCTTCATTCCGATCATATCGTCGGCATCACCGACCTCTGGCTCACCGGCTGGCTCGAAGCCGAGTATGCGCAGCGTCCCGGCCCGTTTGTGGTCTACGGACCGGTCGGTACGCGTCAGCTCATGGATGGGCTCACCCGCGCGTTCGACTGGGACATCAAGGCCCGGATCGCCGATCAGAATCTCAAGCCCGATGTGATCCGGGCTGACGTCACGGAATTTCAGCAAGGTGTGATCTACGATCGCGATGGGGTCAAGGTCACCGCCATCACGGTTGATCACGGCGAGCTTCTGAATCCGGCGTTTGGCTTCCGGGTTGATTACGGCGGCCGTTCGGTCACGGTATCGGGCGACACCCGCTTCAGTGAAAACCTCATCTCACAGGCCTCGGGCAGCGATCTGCTCATTCATCAGGTTGCAGCGGTGCGGCCCGAGCTTCTGAAGAACCCGGTCATCAAGGTTATTCTTGCGCACCATACCAAACCCGATGAAGCCGGCGTGGTGTTCAGCCGTGTAAAACCCCGGCTCGCGGTGTTCTACCACTTCGTGCTGCTGGGCATGCCCGGCACGCCGCCAGTCAACGAGAAAGATGTGTTCGAGCAGGCGCGGCAGACCTACGACGGCCCGCTTCTGATCGGCGAAGACCTGATGGCCTTCCGGCTTGATGCCGGCAGCGTGGTGCAGATCGCGCCTCGCGCACCCTGATAAAGGATCAGATCTTGAACGCGAGCCCGCTCGATGGAATCTGGCGCCTGGTCAGGGCCCGCGCCAGCGATCAGCATGGCAGGGCTCTGCCGCCGCCCTACGGGCTTGAGCCGATGGGTATGGTGCAGATCCAGAACGGCCGGATGCTCGCGGCGCTTTGCAATGGCGATTCGTCGCTCGCGTCCGACCAGGCCCGGGAATTCGTATCGTATGGCGGGCCCTGCGCGTTTGACGGCAAGTGGCTGAGGACCGATGTCGAACTGTCCGCTCGCCCCGACTGGCTCGGTACACCGCAGGTTCGAGAAGCTGATCTCGAGGGTGATCGGTTGGTGCTCAAGCCCCCGCTACGCGAGTACGGCGGCGTGCTGCAGCAGCGTGAACTGATCTGGGAGCGAGTCTGGCAGCCTCAGGTCTGAGCTCACAGACCGCTCAAACCGCTTTCGCGCCGGGTCATGCGGGTCAGGCCCTGTTCCAAAAGCCCCGGCTGCTCCGAGATCAGTGTGAACGCCTGCCGCGCGCGCGTGATGCCGGTGTAGAGCAGTTCACGGGTGAGCACAGAGCCGCTGTGTGCTGCGAGCACTAGCGCAGTGTGCTCGAACTCGGAGCCCTGGCTCTTGTGAACCGTTGTGGCAAAGGCGGTCTCCACTTGCGCGAGCCGGCCGGGCGATACGGCGCGCACGCCTTCGGGGTGCGGGAAGTACACGCGCAAGCGGTCGGCTGCATGCGCACCGGGCAATGCGATGCCGACATCGCCATTGAAGATGCTGATGGCTGGCGCGTTACGGGTCACCATGACCGGACGCCCCGCGTACCAGACACCGACCGGGCTGAGTAATCCTGCCGAAGCGAGTGCGTTTTCGATGGCGCGGTTGAGGCCGCTCACCCCCCAATCGCCTTCGCGGACTGCGCACAGTACCCGAAACCGGTCGAAGGCCTCGAGGATGCTGCGTACCCATCGCTGATGGGCCTCGATATCACCGTCGGCGGGACACGCGCGAAGCTGTGCGAGGTAGTCGCGATACGAGTCGCGCGCGCCCGGCCTGCCGTTCACCGCCAGCGCCAACACCTGTGCCAGGCTGCCGCGGCTCGCGGCAAATACCGGCGCAGTGTCGTCCGCACCGATGTGCGCAGCCATGCGCTCGGGATCGACGGCGGCATTGACCGCGCGGGCGAGCGCAGCGATCGGGCCTGAAAAGCGATGGCTATGCTCAAGTACGATGGTCTGTCCCGCTAGGGCGGTGGGTGCTCGCTCGTCGGGGAAGAGGCTCAGGCTCGCCTGTGCGCTCGATGATTCGGCCGGCTGGAAGGTGGACTCGGATGGCAATGTCTCACCGGTTGCGGCCTCGATGAACCGGGCCGAATCGCGGTCATAGCGCGCCGCGAGCAGCGGGCCGCAGAGATCGCCCAACACTGCGCCAGCCTCCACGGAGGCGAGTTGATCCTTGTCGCCGATCAGGACCAGGCGCGCGGTCGGGGGCAGCGCCTGCAGCAGGGCCGCCATCATTTCGAGGTGAACCATCGAGGCCTCGTCAACGATCACCAGGTCGGCTGCGACGGGATGCGCGGCGTGGTGGCGAAATCGTCGCGTGTGCGGGGAGGCGCCGAGCAGGGCATGGAGCGTACTAGCCGGACCTATCTGATGGTTGAGCGCAACGATATCGAGCGCTGGTCCCAACACACCGGACAGCGTCTGGAGCGAGTGATCGATCGACTGGCGCAGCCGCGCGGCCGCCTTGCCAGTGGGGGCGGCCAGGGCGATGCGAAGCGGCGCAGGCCCCGGGTGCAACGCGGCGAGCAACGCGATGATCCGGGCAGCAGTATGCGTCTTGCCAGTGCCAGGTCCGCCGGTGAGGAGGGTCAGTCGCCCGCGGGCAGCGATTGCGCACGCGACCCGTTGCCAGTCAGGCGCGCGGTGCGACCCGCCGGCAGTCGTTACGGTCGTCCTCGGGACAGGAGGCGCCGTCGTCGCAACTTGCGTCCGTGGCCCGGGCGCAGCCTGCCCGAACAGGAGCGTGATCCAGCGTCGCAGTGCGGGTGCATCCACCGGATCGCGTACGCTGCTCCGCTCGCGGATCGCGCCCGCCACGGCTTTCTCGTAGTGCCAGTAGCGGCGCAGATAGAGCCGGGGCACCGGGCCTGAGCAATCGAGGACAAGCGGCTCGCCCTGGTCGTTCGCAGCCGTGGCCTCCCAGACCGTGCGGCTCGCGCGCAGTACCTCGAGCCAGGCCGCAGGATCGGCGGGCAGGCTACGCCAGAGTTGCAGCGCGCTCGGCTTTGCCTCCGGAGGCCAGTCAAACAGTGGAGCCTCTGCCTCGCAGAGCGCACTGATGGGCAGGCAACTGTGGCCCATCGCCTCCACCCGAGCGAGAAGCGCTGCGGCAGTCGCAAGCGCGGGTCCTGCTCGCGGGTCAAGGGATGCAATGAACGCGGCAAAGGCGCGATCGAGCTGGCGCAACCCCCCGGTACGCATCAGCTCGCCGAGCGCATCCCGCGTCATGACGAGACCTCGGTCTGCAGCAGCTTGTCGAGCGCGTCGAGAAGCGCCAGGACATGAGCATCGGCTGGCATGGCATATTCGCCCTGCACCGGGCCGTCGATGCCGCGCACGAACCAGTAGAGTGCCCCGCCCAGCTGGCGAGCGGGCTGGTAGGCTTTGCCCAGTCGCGATCGGAGCAGCCGGTGGAGCGCGAGCAGATAGAGCGCGGCCTGAACATCGTAGCGGTGGCGCGCCATCTCCGATTCGAGCGCCGCGCGGTCATAAGCGTGGCCATCGCGCCCCACCTGATTGGTCTTGTAGTCAAGCACCCAGAATCGACCCTGATGTTCGAAGACCAGATCGGCAAAGCCCATCAGCATGCCGTTCAGCTGACGGCTGGCGAGTGCCGGGCGTGGCTGATCACCCAACACGTGACGCCGGCACAGCGCGTCAACCGCGCCCGCCTGCAGATGCGCAGCCGGCATCCAGAACTCCATTTCTGGCAGGCGCTCGCGCAGATCGGTGAGCGAGGCACCGAGGCTGGGCAGGCGGGTCTCAAACAGCGCGCCGAGCCAGCGCTCGACCGCTTCACGCCAGTCGCCACGGTTTGCGCGCTCGCACCGGGCGGCAAGCTGCGCTTGAAGCGCGGGGCGGTTGGCGAGCGCGAAGCCCTCGCAGTCGAGCCACTCGAGCAGGCCGTGAAAGAAGTCGCCCGATGCCCGTCCACCCGGGAACCTGTGCCAGGGCGCCGGATCGCCGCGAAGCGGGCGAACCGGTCCGATCGCGGGGGCCGCATCGTCTTCGTCGGCCGCGCGGTCGCGGATCCAGGCAGGCGAGAACGCTGCATCGTCAAGATCGCGTGTGAGGAGCGAGTAGCTGGCTGGCGACCAGTGCCGCTCGAAGTTTGCGGTGTAAGCAGGGCGAGCGGCGAGTGGGGAGCGGGAAAGGCTCGCGTTGACCTGCGAGCAATCGCTTTGCACGGGCGCAGCTTCAAGCGCGATCCGTGTGTTGAAGCGCGCCCGGGCGTCGTGGGCAAGCGCCTGCAGTTGCGCGAGCCAATCGTCCGGTGCCCGTTCCATTTCTCCGCCAAGGAGCCGTCCAGCCGCACTCTGATGCGTGGCGGCGCGCGTGTTCCGGCCGACTCTCTGCAGTCCGAACCCCATCCAGATCGTATGCCGGGCGCGGGTCATCGCGACATAGAAGAGCCGCAACTCCTCGCGTAAGTGCTCGAGCTCAGCATAGACTCGGTCGTCCGCGTCGGGCTCGAGATGGAGCATTCGCTCGCCCTGCGTATCGATTCGGTTCACAAACGAGGCGACGCGCTGGCCTGTCGATTGAGTGCTACATGCGAAGGGCAGACACACCACCGGATATTCGAGGCCCTTGCTTTTATGGATCGTCACGATCTGTATCAGATCATCATCGCTTTCGAGGCGCAGCAGATGCTCCTCGGTGCGCGCGTCGTCGGCCTCTGCAATCCGGCTTGCGAGCCAACGGATGAGCGCCTGTTCGCCATCAAGCTCGACGCTTGCGTGCTGTAGCAGGTCCGCCAGGTGCAGCCAGTTGGTGAGCCGCCGTTCGCCATCGGCAAGCGGCCGCCAGCGCGCCGGGAGGCCGATCTCATGAAGGCTCCTGCGCATCATGGCGAGCACACCACGCTCGGCCCACACCGTTCGGAGCTGCCGCAGCCGGTCGCACTGTGCGTCGAAGGCCTCTTCATCAACCACAAGTCGCTCAAGCTCGGCAAGGCTGAGCCCCGCTGTGCGCGTGGCGAGCGCCGCCCGGACCAGCGCGAGATCGGCGGGGGCTGCAACCGCGCGCAGCCAGCGCAGCAGATCCCTGGACTCGTCGGTGGCGAACACCGAATCTCCCTCTGATAAATATACTGAGGCGATGTTGCGGCGCCTCAGTTCACGACGGACCGCCTCGGCCTCGCGGCCGGTTCGTACCAGCACCGCAATGTGGCGCGAGCGAAGGCGAGTCCATCCGCGGTCTGGATCCGGAAAACCTGCAGACGAATCGTTGAGCCAGTTGGCAATGCGCTCGGCACAGCGCCCGGCAAACAGACGACGACTCGATTCGTGCGAACGGACCGTGCAATCGTATTCGAGGGTGATGGCCGCTGCAGGGCCCGCGGCTGTGACAAAGGAGTCAGCGCGGCCGTGGGCGCCAGCGGGTTGAAACGGGACCGGCTGCTCGCCTTGGGAACCGAACAGGAATGCGCCTGACCAGGCATCGGTCGCGCTCACTCGGCGCTCCTCTGCGCGCTGGAACCAGCTGTTCACCGCGTCGACCAGCGCGCGCGTCGACCGGTAATTGGTGTCAAGCGAATAGTGCCGTCCGGCGGTGGCGGCGCGTGCGCGCAGATAACTGTGAATGTCGGCGCCGCGGAACTGGTATATCGACTGCTTCGGGTCTCCGATGAGCAATAGCGCATGCTGAGGGTCGTTGTCGGCGCAACGATAGAGCGCGTCAAAGAGCCGATATTGCGCGGGTGAGGTGTCCTGGAATTCATCGATCAGTGCGACCGGATAGCGCGCCAGAACGGCCTGCCGCAGGGCGCCTGCGTGGTCGCCCTCAAGGGCCTGCGCGAGGCGATCGACGATATCGCTAAAGCCGAAGGTTCGTGACTGGGCCTTGAGCGCTTTGAGGCGGCCGGCCACCGATGCTGCCGCATGGATGCGGATTGCTGTGTGTGGTTTGGAGAGCCTCTCGACTGCCTCCAGGAGTTGCGCCAGTGCCGCAAACTCACCAGGTAATTCGAGCGGGGGCGCTCCGGGGGCGCGTCGCGAGAGCAGATCGGCGGGGCTCAAGCGCGACCGCGCTGTCTCGCTGTTCAAAAGTTTTGCGCCAACCGGATCATACGCCCAGCTGCTGATGTCGTCGAACCAACGTCTGAAATCGGCTCGACGAAACGCCTTGGGTAGCCAGTGATTCGAATGCCGGTCGATCTGCAGATCGACCCAGTCGCGCATCGACTGCACGCGCACTGCCCAGCCCGCGCTCAGGGCAGCGAGCGCCTCCGCGTGCTCGCGGGTGGCGTGCGCGATGCACTCGCTGAGTGACGCGATGGGATGCGGCCAGTCCTGCCTTTCCGCGAGGAGACGCGACACATCGCCGAACATCGAATCAGGGGTCGGAAAGTGTGCGAGGAGGCTTTCAAGCGAAGGCCCTGCAAGCGGATAGCATTGCTGTCGCCAATAATCCTGTACGGCTTCGCGCACCAGCGCCTGCTCGTCTGCGATCAGCGTTTCATCAAAAGGATGCCCGGTATCGAAAGCGAATTCGCCCAGCATGCGCTGGCACCAGGCATCGATAGTGAATACCGCCGATTCATCCATGGCCTCGGCTGCGGTCGCGAGTCGCCAGGCGGCCAACGCCCGCGTATCCGGATCGCGATAGCCCGCCAGCAGATCCAGGAGAAAGGGGTCGTGGGGCGCGGGCTGCGCCAGCCCCCGGAAGCAGCGTGCCGCCTCGATCAGTCGACCGCGGATCCGGTCCGATAAGTCGCGGGTGGCCGCCCGGGTGAAGGTCATCACCAGGATTTCGGCGGGCATCAGCGGTTTTCTGAAGCCCGTGGGTTCCGGGCTGGTCTCGCCATGACCCAGGACCAGCCGCAGGTAGAGTGCCGCAATGGTCCAGGTCTTACCCGTACCGGCACTCGCTTCGATCAGGCGGCTGCCAAAGAGCGGCAGGCGATAGGCGTTGAGTACCTGGGTCATTCGCCGGACCGCCCCGATTGTGGTTCCGTCGCGCCCTGGGCCTCGGTCTCGGCATGGGGCAGGGCCGTGACATGGGTACCGATCCAGCGGACCAGTTCGGCATAACATCCGTTGGCAAGGCCTGCGAATCGGCCATCGTCTGCGAGGGCCTGGAAATCGGGGAAAAGTCGCGCGAGGACTGGGTCGGCGACTTCACCGCGGACATGCTCGCTTCCTTCATAGACTGCGGCGGCGTTGTCTTCGCTTTGCGTATCGCAGTATTCGATGGCGGTTTTGGCGGCGACCGGCAACGGTTCGACGCATGCCTTACGATACAAGGCAAGCAGTTCAAGCAGGCGCTCGCGTGCGTGATCAGGAGCCGGCGGGCGGGCCCGAAGGGTTGCATCGCGCCCAACGAGGACCAACTGATCGGACAGGCCCAACGCTCCGAGCAGCAGGGCTTGAACCCAGGTCTCTAAAAGACGATGCGGGATCGGCCTGCGCTTGCCAGAGGATTCGAGCAGCGTATTCGCACTCACATGAAGCTGAATCGCCGGCTGCGCCGTGTCAGAGGTAGAAAACCGGCTGGGCGTGAATGCTTCGACCAGAGTGCCGGCCAGCTCGATTCGCAGCGGCAGTCGCTCAAGCGAATGCGGGTGCCGGTCGCGCTCAGCCATCCAGGCGCGCACGGGCTGCGCAGCAAGCCCCGCCATGGCCTTCCTCTGGGCCACGCCGGGACCGCCCAACGGCAGCCGACCCTCGCGTTCGAGACGCAGAAGGCGACCCGTGATCAGGTGCTCAGGATCGGTGCGATGGCTGTTGCCCGCAGGTCCGTCACGTAGATCGGTGAGCACCCCCTGGGTGATCGAATCAAGCAGCTGGTAGGCGTCAAGTGAATCAAGCGTGAACGGCTCGTTGTCGGCCGATACGGACTCGTCCTCGCTCAAAAAAATACCCAGCGTAGATTCGAAATAGGTGCGGGGCGGATTTCGCAGGAGCCTTACGAGTACGGGAGGGCTGAGCCGTGGCGGAGCGGGCGTGGGCGCACGCGCGGGCGTGGGCGGAGGAGCGGGCGGCTGCGTCGGATCGGCGGCGGGATTGGCGGCGGGATTGGCGGCGGTTGATGACGCGGAGCGCGCTGACAGGTCGCCCGCCTTGCCTGGCGCAGGCTCGCGCGGGTCGCCGGAGGGGTCCGGATCCTCATCAATGGCTGTGCGCCACTCATGGGCGTGAGTGAAGAGCTCACTTCCCACCTCGAAATACCGGCGACTGAATGGCTGCAAGGGGTGGGTGGTCGTTCGATTGTCCAAGGTCTGGGCGGACCAGCGCGCACTCAGGTAATCGCGCAGTTGCGCGACCAGCACCGAGGGCGGCTGCTCGCTGTCGTCCCGGGCGCTTCTTCCGGTCCAGCTCAGATAGAGCACACGCCGGGCAGACAGAAGCGCCTCCAGCATCATCTGACGATCATCGTCACGCCGGGAGCGATCGCCTGGTCTGCGCTGGCCGGCGAGTGCGATCAGATCGAAGTCGGGGCGCGCGGCGCGGCGCGGATAGTCGCCATCATTCATGCCGATGAGGCACACGATGTCGAACGGAATTGCGCGCATCGGGGTGAAGGTGCAGAAAGTGATACCCCGACCGCGGAAGGCTCGGCCGAGTGTGGGCGCATCGAGCGCAGCGAGCCAGGCCTCGCCGGCGACTGCAAGCGGAATCGTCTCGTCGAAACCCGCTGCCTCGCAGTCGGCGCTCCAGCGCTCGAGGGCAGTTTCAAGCGCTTTCAGGACACCGAGGTCGGCAGAGCTGTTAGCGCGAACCAGATCGGAGAGCAGGCGCTGAAACCGATTCGCCCAAGGCGCTGGGGCGGTCGGGACGGCACATGTGTGAAGCCACGCGCCGAGCACCTCCAGCAGACCCGCGAGCGCGCCCACGAGCTCGGCCTCGAGCCCGCCGACCTCGTCAAACGGTTCAATGCCATCAAAGGGCTCACCGGATGCGGCGCGGGCCTCCCCCACTGCCCAGCCGAGCAGCATTCGCCGCAGGCCAAATGCGGCGGTGTTGACCTCGCCCGCTTCGCCCAGGCCGAGGAGGCTACGCTGCTCGTGATCGAGGCCCCACCGGATACCCGCCTTTCGCATCCAGCGCATGAGACGGGGGATGCCGTCGGGCTCCACGCCAAAGCGTGCAGCGATCGCCGGTACTTCAAAGAGCGCGCAGAGCGCCGAGAGCGTGCAGCGCTCATCGCGACTACGCAGTACCCACTGCAGGGCTACCAGAAGCGGGCTACTGCCGCGTGCTGCGAGGTCAGCGATATCAAAAGGAATATGACGGCGATCGCTGTCGGCGTACTGCCCGAACACTGCACGGATCGCGGGTGCGAAGCGGTTGATGTCGGGCACCATCACAATGATGTCGCGGGGCCGCAGCGCGCGCTTGCCAGACGGCCCTGCAGGAGGCTGGGCGAGTAGCTCGAGCAGTTGGTCGTGCAGCACCTCAAGCTCGCGCACAGGCCCGTGAGCAATGTGAAACACGATCGATTTGTCGCACTCGGGAACGGGCGGGCGCGCCTTGCCGTCAAGGGGCTCCAGATCCCGAATGTCCTGCTGCACCTGCGACAGGAGTGATCCGCCGGACGGCTCCTCGTCGTCGAACAGGTCGATACGATTGAGGCCAAAGCGCGATTTTGCCTGCTCGGCATCATCAAATTCGTCAAGCAGCCGCACAAAATCCCGGGACTGCCGCCCCCAGGCTGTGAGCAGCGGGTTGCCAAAGCGATGCATCTGATCGAACCCGACTTTCCCAAGATCCCGGCCATCACGAAGCCGGTGACGCCGCTGCGCGGCGCGCAGAAGCTCGCGTCCCTCGAGGATGTCAGCCCAGTGAAAGCGGCATGGGTTGGGAACGGCGAGCAGCACCTGCGCGTATCGGGCGAGTGCGGCGAGGAGGCGAAGCGTTGGGTACGGAAGGCTGGACAGCCCGAAGACCACAACCCGGCGTGGTAGCCCAATCGTTCCGGCATCGCCCGGCGCGCGCCGGGCAAGTGCGTCGACGACCCGATCGTGAACGTGTGGCCGGATCAGTGCACGCTCATCGGGTGCGAGGTCTGCAAGCAGGCGTTGCCACACCAGCGCCTGCCAGCGCTGCGCGGGCTGCAGTCGCTCACGGGTGCCTCGTACGGTGATGAGCACGTCCTCGCCGGCCGTCCAGCAGTCCAGCCAGTCCGGGCGGTGGACCTGGTACTGGTCGAAGAGGTCGGCGATCTGGAGCGCGAGCTGATGGCGGCGGCGCGGCTCGCCCTCGCCCAGGTAGTTGGCAAGCGGTGCGGTCACCGCTGCGGGGTCGGTGCGGCGGCCGAGATCGGTCAGCACCCGCATCAGCCGCCAGGCGAGTGTGGCGCGGTCAAGCGGAGACCGCTCGGGCACACTGTCCGCACCCAGCACCTGTCGGTAGAGCCGCCACTGGAATTGCCCTGGCAGTTGCAGACCAAGGGCTGCACACACACCGCGACGCTGCGCAAGCGCCATCTTCAGCCACTCCCCGGTGCCATTGCTCTGTACCAGAACGATTTCGGATTCGAGCGGTGCGAGCGGGTAGCGGCTCATGAACTCACCCACGGCATCGAGCAGTATCTCGGTCCGGTTACCGTGAAACGCTACAAAACCAGGAAGAAGCGCAGGCGTGTGCAAGGCGGGCAAAAACTTTCGGAAAGTGCGTAGCGGGTAGCGGTGTGGCGCGCTGTCCGGGCACAATCGACCTAGGTCAGTCCCCGCACAATAACCCCATGAACCACCCGTCATCAAACCTGACGCGAACCCGCCCTGGAGAATGCTACCAGCCCGGCTCGCGCACGTCATGATTGCCCGCCGGGTTCTTGTGCTCGGAGCAAGCGGAACCATCGGCCGGGCGGTGGTTCGAAGCCTCCTTGACCGCGGCCATGATGCAGTGTGCCTGGTGAGGCCTCGCGCGGCACCCCCGCGCGAGTCGCGCCCCGTCCCCGACGCCGCCCGCGCGCCCGTGCTGAGCGATATTGCTGATGCCGCACTCGCGGGGGCCGAGATTCGCTACGGTCTTGCCACCGACCCAGCGAGCCTGCGCGAACAGGGGCTTCGCGGTGAACGCTTTGACGCGCTTATTTCATGCCTTGCCTCGCGCACCGGTGCGCCTGCGGACGCGTGGCGAATCGACTTCCAGGCCCATGTCGATGCACTATCCGCAGCGCGCGAGGCCGGCATTGGTCAGATGGTGCTGCTGTCTGCGATCTGTGTGCAAAAGCCGCTTCTTGCGTTTCAGCAGGCCAAGCTCGCCTTTGAGAGGAAGCTGGCCGACTCAGGGCTTTGCTACAGCATCGTCCGCCCCACCGCATTCTTCAAGTCGCTATCCGGACAGATCGAACGCGTACGGGCGGGTAAGCCCTTCCTGATGTTCGGTAACGGCGAACTCACGCGCTGTAAGCCGGTGAGCGATTCTGATCTGGCCGACTACCTGGTGCGCTGCCTCACTGACCCGACTCTTCACAACCAGGTGCTGCCGATTGGCGGACCCGGCCCTGCGCTCACCCCGCGTGAGCAGGGCGAAATCCTGTTTCGGCTCCTGGGTCTTGAGCCCCGATTTCGCTCGGTTCCGGTGGCCATGCTCGATGCAATCTGCACGGGCCTGGGTGCGGCCGGGTGGTTGATCCCGGCGCTTCGTCAAAAGGCAGAGCTTGCGAAGATCGGGCGCTACTACGCGACCGAATCCATGCTGGTACTCGATCCGGTCAGCGGTTGCTACGACGCCGAGGCCACGCCCTCGACCGGGAGCGACACGCTGGCGGCCTACTACGAGGCGGTACTGGACGGGCGTGCGGCAGCGCCCAACCTGCGCGAACACGCGGTGTTCTGAATCAGAACCTCGCCTTGACCGCTTCTTCGTGTGCGAGCAAGGCCTTCACGCTCGGGCGTGACTCCACGCGGCTTCGATGTGCCATGCAGTTGGCAAAGCGCGAGAGATCGGCGCCAACGGCGCCGCCCCGGCGGAAGGTCCAGTAGAAGTAGGCGTCGGCGCAGCCGAAGCGCTCGCCAAAGAACCAGGCCTTGCCTGCGAGCATCTGCTCGGCGAGTTCGAATTGTTCGACCATGCCCTGATGGCCCAGGGCCTTCACACGCGCAGCCGCACCGGAGTCGTCACAGTAGCGCTCGGGCCGGGCCTGCTGGGTAAGTTTGGGATGAATGCCCGATCCGCACCAGCCAAGTACCGACAGGGCCTGGATGTACTGCATAGGGTCAGACGGCATCAGCCCAGCCTGCGGAAACTGCCGGTCGATCCAGCTCTGGATCGCGACGTTTTCGGTGATGACCGTGCCGTCGACGATGAGGGCAGGAACCTTGCCCTTGGGGTTGATCTTCAGGTACTCCGGTTTATGGTGTTCGCCTGCACCCAGATTGAGATCGAGGGTGTCGAACGAAGCACCGGCTTCCTTCAGTAAGATATAGGGAGCGATCGCGCAGGCACCAGGCGCAAAGGCAAGGGTGATGTTCATGGCTGTCTGTCCTTTCGGGATGGGTCTGAAATTTAGCGCCGAACACCCTATGACCAGCCGGTTACCTTGGGCAGCCAGGTGCAGAGCGCCGGAAACAGGGTGA
>SXGT01490015.1_pt1 | contig 14556 bp, 8 predicted proteins | sample 3176221 | NCBI WGS metagenome assembly SXGT01 (sample SAMN11356862, study PRJNA531348) | freshwater metagenome | isolation source: freshwater sample F1-120 | place: China: Fuxian Lake, Yuxi | collected 2017-12-25
CAGCTGAGCTACGGGCGCAGACAGCCGAGCGACGTGCGCTGGTTGGCTGTGGCACTTGGCGATGTCGGGGCGTTGCCGACGTGTGATGTCGGGGCGCAGCAGGCGCACCAAAGCGGCGCACGCTTCGGTTTGGGCGGCCGGTTCAGTCTACCGGCGCGGGGTGGATGAAGGGGCTTGAACCCTCGACATCGGGATCCACAATCCCGCGCTCTACCAGCTGAGCTACATCCACCGCTGGCGGACGGCAAGGATACGCCGGCGACCGCCAGCGTCAAGGCCCGGCCGCGCAAAAATCCGTTCACGAACGGCGACCACAGGTGCTGCGTCTGCGCATTCTCTGTGCGGTGTCAGGTATTTGCCGCACAAGGGCAGGCCCGGCAAGGCGGCACGGACTGTGGTGGCCGCGGCCGCAGCCGGCCAAAATCGGGGTCGGCGCGCGATCAACGCCGCCCTTGCCGGCGCCGCCACTGCTGTTACCGTGCTCGGGCACCGTCGGGAATAACCCACGGCAGCCCGCAGTTTGAGCTAACGGTCGCAGCCACCATCGGCACCGCGGCCTGGCGAGCAACGACGACATGATTCATCTTTTCAACCCTTTGCGCCGCCAGCGCAACGCCTTTGAGAAAGAGGCGATGCCCCACCTGGAAGCGCTGCACACCTACGCTTTGCACCTGAGCCGCGACCCGGCCGACGCCGACGATCTGGTGCAAGAGACCTACATCAAGGCGCTGCAGAACTGGGGCTCCTACGAACAGGGAACCAACTGCCGCGCCTGGCTTTTCCGCATCCTGACCAACACCTACTTCAACTTGCGCCGCACGCGGCGCCGCCACAACCCGGTCGATATCGACGCCACGCCCGATCTGCAGATGCAGGCCGCCGAAGCGTCGCAGGAGTCCGGCATCTACCGGCCGATCGACATGCAGTTGCTCGACGGCGTGGTGTCGCGGCACGTGCAGGAAGCGATCGATAGCCTGCCACCAGAGTTTCGCTCGGTGCTGTTGCTTGCTGATTTGCAAGACTTTTCGTACAAGGAGATCGCTGAGGTGCTTGATTGCCCGGTCGGCACCGTGATGAGCCGGCTGTACCGCGCCCGCAAGGCCATGCAAAAGCAGTTGGTCGATCACGCGATCCGCGAGGGGATCGTCAGTCGACCGCCGGTGGACGACGCCGGGGTCATCGACATGGACGCTTTCCGGCTGCGCGCGCGCAAAGCCGCTTCGTAGCCTGGGGATCTCAAGATGAATTGCCAGGAAGTCAACAAGTTCAGCCAGACCTACCTCGACGGCGAGTTTGCCAGCCACGAGCGCGGTGAGTTCGAAGAGCACCTGCGCCGCTGTCCGCCTTGCCGCGGCGCGGTCGACCGCGAGGCGCAGCTTCGCGACGTGGTCGCCCGCCACCTGCGACCCGCTCCGTGCGCGGTGCGTTCGGCCCACACCGCAGCGTTGCGCGGCAAGCTGTGCGCGCAGTTCGACTGCTTGGAGCGCCGGCAGCGCAACCGGGCGATTGGAACGACCGTGGCCTCAGTAGCGGTGGTGGCGGTGGCGGTGGTGGCGCTGTATGGCGTGCCGGCCGAGCAAGCATTGCCCTTGGCGGTGCAGCCGATCGCCCAGCGCCAGCCGCAGCCGCGCCGGGCGCCGCCGCGAATTGCCCAGGCAGAGCCCGTGGCGGTGGCGGCTGCGCCCGAGCCGCAGGCCGTGCCGGGTACGGTTGGCCATGGTGCAATTTCGGTTGGCCATGGTGCACCGGCTCGCCTGCCGGTGCTGGCGGTTGCGGCTCCGGCAGGCAACCCGCATGTGCAGACGGTGGCGGCGCGGCTGGACCTCGGCCTGGACCGCGGCAATGGTGGCCAGCCAGGCGGGCAACTGCATGCGCAGCCAGTGGGTGATCGCAGTGCGCTCGGCGCCGCGCGCAGCCCGCAGGCGCTGCGAACCCTGGTGCAGGTGCATTTGGCCAATCTGCAGCCCGAGATCACGGGTTCGCCCGCCCGCATCCAACGCTACCTGCAGGCGCGTGTGGCCGGTCTGTCGGCGCTGCCGTTGGCGCAGGGCGCGGGCGTGCAGTTGCTGGGCGCGCGCATCCACGTGCTGGGCAGCCAGCCGGCGGTCATCTACCAGTATGTGGCGTTTGGCTCGGCCCTGACCGTGGTCAGCCGCCCGCGCACAGCCGGCGACGACGGCGAGATCGAGGCCGCAGAACCCGAGACGCGAGCGCCGAGCGGCCTATTGCTCGACCGCCACAGCGGGCTACATCTGCTGCATGCCGTCACGGCCGACCGTCTGGTCACGTTGGTCGGTGAGCTCGCGCCGCAGGCGATGGTGCAGCTGCTGCCTTCGGCGCCGATTCTGTAGTAGGCGGACCGGATCGCCACACTGCGAGGCCCCGCGCGTCCTGGCGTCCGTTTGACGCATGGGGCCGGCGGGCATACCCTACGCGGCCGGCGCGGGCCGTCGGCCCATCGGTGATAGCCGTATGATCTCCAAAAGGTTTCTACTGCCGATCGTGACGCTGGCGTTGGCCGTCAGCGCTTGCGGCCCCGGCTACCTCGACGCCGGCAAGAAGATCGCCGCCACCGACCAGAACAAGCAGGTGTTCGAGGTCGTCAAGACCTACCACGGCGCGGTCGAGGCCAAAGACGTCGACACCATCCGGTCGCTGGTATCCAAGCGCTACTTCGAGAACGGCGGCACGACCGACGATCCGAGCGATGACTACGGGTACGATAAGCTCATGCCGCGCCTGGAGATGCTGGTCAAGAACGTCAAGCGCGTCCACCTGGCCATCCAACTGCGCGACATGGAGGTCGCGGGCGACACCGCCTGGGTCGAGTACTTCTTTTCGGGTCGGACGCTGATTAGCGAAGGCAACACCGACGCCTACGTCAAAAGCGACGACACCATGCGCATGCGCTTTGCCAAAGAAGGCGGCAAGTGGCTGATCATCGGCGGTCTGTGAAGGCAATCCCCGTACCCTGAACCGGGGGCCCGGCTCGGGCGTCTGCGACATGCGCCCGCGATCGGGTGCAGGAGGTCGGGGTGGTGACGGCGCGCGACAGACAGCGATGGTGGACATCGGTCGCGGTAGCCGCACTGGTCGTCGCGCTGGTTGGTGCCGGGGCACAGGCCGCAGAACTCACGGCCACCGAGCGCGAGCTTGGCGAGCACCTGCTGCACGGCAACCGCGAGGCGGCCAAGAAGCTGCTGGTGGAGACCGCCCGCGCCCGCAGCCCCAAGGATCCCGACCGCGCCGCCAACCTGGCGCAGGCGCAGTGGACGTCCGTCGAAGCTCGCGGACTGGCGCGCCTGTGGCTGGTCGAGGGCAACGTCGCCGACGCGCGCAAAGTGCTAGCGCCCCACCTGACCGGCAAGACCGTCGATCCGTTGACGCTGCTGGCTGCGGCCGAGATCGACCAGTTGGCCACCGACGCGGGGACGCGCCTGAAAAACCTGACCAAGGCGGTGACGGCCCACCCGCGCCACTTGCCGCTGCGCGTTGCGCTGGGTGAGGCGCTGCTCGAGACCGGCAAGGCGCACGAGGCGCGCAAGATCTTGGACCCGCTCGCCGACCTGTACCAGGACGGCGCGCTGACCGAAACGACCGATCTGGTCGCAGTCGCGCGATCGCTCGCGCTCAACGGTTACTTCAAGGACGCGCTGTCGGTGCTCGACAAGGCGGACGAAGGCGCCAGCGAACCGGCCGAGCGGCTTGCCGTGCAGTTGGCGCTCGGCGAACTGTACTTGCAGAAGTACAATTACCGCGACGCCGACGTCGCGTTGCGCAAGGTGCTGGCCGTCAATCCGCATCACCCGGCGGCGCTGACCGGGCAGGCGTACATCGATCTGGCGAGCGACGGCGACGAGGCCAAGGCCCGCGCGCGCTTGGACAGCCTGTTGACTCAAGCGCCCGGCTGGCTGCCGGCGGTGGCCCTGCGCGCTGAACTGGCCATGCAAGACGAAGACCTGCCGGCCGCACGCACCTGGATCGACAAGGGCCGCAAGCAACGCGCTGACCAGCCGGCGCTCCTCCATGCACTCGGGGCTCTTGCCAAGCTCGCCGATGACCCGGCGCTGTGGCAGGTGGCAGTGAGCGAGGTGCACAAGGTCAATCCCACCGATGGCGACCTGTACTTCGTCGCGGCCGAGCACCTGGAGCACGCCCACCGCTACCGCGAAGTCAGGGAGCTTTTGCAAGAGGCGCTCAAGCGCGACGGCGACCACCACCGGGCGCGGGCGGCGCTCGGCATGGCGTGGGCCCGCGTGGCCGACGACGCCAAGGCCAAAAAGGAACTGGAGGCCGCGTTTGCCGCCGATCCGTATGACGTGCGCACCGCCAATCAATTGACGGTGCTGTACGACGATGTGTTGAAGCACATGCCGGTGCTGCCGGGCACGTCGGTCGACCTGCGTGTGCACAAGAAAGAGCGCAAGGTGCTGGAGCGCTCGGTGCTGCCGTTCTTGCAGCAGAGCATTGAGCAGCTCGACAAGGCCTATGGATTTTCGGCCAGGCGGCCGCTCGTCGTCGAGATCTTCCCGACGCCCCAGCAGTTTGCGGTGCGCACGGTTGGGCTACCGCAGATGGGCGCGCACGCCGTGTGTTTTGGTCACCTGGTGACCTCACGATCGCCGATCGGTGAGCCGTTCAACTGGAAACTGGTGCTGTTTCACGAGCTGAGCCACGTCTACCACATCCAGGTCACCGACGGTCGGGTGCCGCGCTGGCTGACCGAGGGCCTGGCGATGATGGAGACGGTGTGGGCCAACCCGCGCTGGCGGCAGGCCAACGATCGGCGCGCCTGGGACCGGCTCAAGGACGACAAGCTGGCCAAGATTGCCCGCTTCAACCTGGCGTTTTCGCAGGCGCGGTCGATGCAGGACATCTTGGACGCCTACGACCAGTCGATGCGGCAGGTCGACTACCTGGCGGAACGGTTTGGCCGCGACAAGGTGCGGCAGCTGGTGCTGGCCCACAAGTCCGGCAAGTCGACGGTGGTGCTGGTCCAAGAAGTGCTTGGCGCCTCCGCCGATGACCTCGACAAGGGCTTCGCGGCCTGGCTGGGTGGCCGCCTCGGGTACTACGCCAAGGACTTTCGGGTCGATGCCGACGAGCTGTGGCCCGCGCTCGGCATGGCCGGTCACGATCCCGACAAGCCCGAGACCGGGGCCGCGCCGCCGCTGGCGGCTGCCTTGCGCGCGCTGCGCAAGGGTGAGTGGACCGCGGCGACCACACTGCTCAACAAGGTCAAGGTCGACAAGCCCGACGACGGCCACGACTGGCGGCGCGAGGCGACCTATCTGTTGATGGATCTGGCCAGCCGCGCCGGCAACCAGCGCGAGGCCCGTCAGCATGCCCAGTGGCTGGTGGAGCAGCCGAACGGTCGTGGCGACGGGCTACGGCAGCGGGCGGTGTTGTTCCTCGGCGCCCGCAACGATGGCGACGTCGCGGCTGCAGTTGGCCACTTGCGGGCGGCTCAGGCGATCGCGCTCCACGACCCCGTGGTGACCGAGCTGACGCGCGAGGCGGCGGTGCTGGCGGCCGCGGGCACGGCGCCGGATCGAGCGACTAAAGGCCAGGCGTGGTTCAAGGCGCTGGCGCAGGACAACGACGCCAACCTTGCGCAAATCCTGCGTGAGCTCGCGGAGCGCGAGGCCCATGACGGCCGCGCGGCTGCGGCACTAGGGCGGTTGGCCTGGGCGCGGGTCGCCCCCAACCTGCGCAAGACCCCCAAAGATCCTGCTGCCCACGCCCGGGCGATCGCCGATCTGGAGCTGGCCGCCAGCATTATCGACGAGCGCGACCCGGCCAACCCTCTGCCGGTGCTCTTGGAAGCGCGCGCGGCCTGGGCCAAGGGTCAGCCGCGGGCAGCGCTGCCGCTGTTCCGCATGGCGGCCGAGCGGGCATCCAAGCCAGCCGCGCGCACGCAGGCGTGGTGCGAAGCGGCAGATGCCGCCAAAGACGGCGTGGACCCTGCCGACCGCGCCGAAGCAGAGCGACATTGCGGGCCGAGCGCCGTCGATGCCCGGCAACCCGGCGCCAAAGACACTGGCGCCGACGAGCCTGCACAAGATTAGGCAATTGTTCGGTTCCACTGCTGTCGAGGTAAGCCCGGTTGCGCGCGCGCGCATTGCGGTGCAGGCTTGGTTGCGGGCGCCGAGGCGTCGCAGGGGTTGAGATGGCTGTTCCGTCAAAAGTGCAGGCGATGACCCGCAAGGGCTTGGAAGAAGCCGGCTTTGCCTGGCTGTTCGAGTCTACGTTCCTCAACCAACTGGACGCCGCCGACCAAGCCAAGCTGCTGACGCTGATGACCTGGCGCATGTACGGCAAGGACGCCGTGCTGGTGGTCGCCGGCAACAAAAGCGAGGGCATGACGCTCATCGTCGAGGGCGAGGCGCAGGTCGTCATCCCCGCCGGACACCAGGGCGATACGCTGTTCTCGCGGTTTGCGATGCGCACCGAGGGCGGTGACTCGGTGGTGGCCAAGCTGGCCCCCGGGCACGTGTTTGGTGAACGATCGCTGCGCAAGAACACCGCCACCAACGCCACCGTCAAGGCGCTGAGCCCGATGCGCGCGCTGCAACTGGCGACCGCCGACTTCAACCGCGCTGTCGCCGAGATGCCAGCTTTTCGCGACTATATCGACGGCCTGGTCGAGATGCGCGATCAAGCTGCGACGATTACCGATCTGCTGTTGCGTCATCCGTTCTTGCGCCAGCTCGGCCGCGACGACATTCAGCGATTTTGTGAAGCCGGCAAGCTCGTCAAGGTCACTGCCGGCCAGCAAGTCGTGCGCAAAGGCGACCGCACCAGCGACGTGTACGTGGTCGTGCGCGGCCGCGTCGGCGTCATCGGCGGCGAGGGCAACGCCCGCGAGATTATTGCCACCAAGGGTCCCGGCTGGATGTTTGGTCACGCCGCGGTGCTGCTCGAAGTGGCCCGCACGGCTGACATCGATGCGCTGGAGCCGACGGAACTTCTGCGTGTGCCGGCGACGGTGATGATGGGCATCGTCACCCGCAACCCGACGTTGTACCGCCACCTGTACACAGAACTGGCCACCACCGGCGTAAAGGTCGCCCAGAAGGCCGCCCGCCAGGCCTCGCTGGTGTCGATCTACGGCACCAAGCCGGGGCTGGGCACCACCAGCCTGGGCTGGGGTCTGGCTGCGTCGCTGACCCGCGAGATCGGCGACAATGCCCCGATGCAAGACGCCGCGACGCTGCCTTGGAGCGCGACCAAGGTCGTGCTCATCGACATGGGTGGCGCGGCGGCCGTGCAAAAAATGCACCTACGTACCCGGCGCATGGAATTGGGCGAGGCGACCGCCGAAGAGTTGCTGCCGCCCCTTGGCCAGATCTGGCCGATCCGAGTGCTGCGGCCCTATCTGCCCGACCAGACCATGCGGCTGGTGACGGAGCTGCGCAAGAACATGCCGGCCGATGGCTGGCTGCTGGTCAGCGCGCGCAGCCAGGACAGCCACGACAAGGCGGTGCTGCACGAAGCGCAGTCGGTGGTGCTGGTACGCAGCTCCAGCGACGGCAGCCACGAGGCCGCCGCCGAGCGCCACCAGTACCGCGTCGATGCGATCCGGCTGATGGGCGGCGTGCTGCCGCTCGAGTCCACTTCGCGCGCCAGCCGCGTGCCGGACGACGCCCCAACGCTGCGACGCTTCGAATCCGCGGCGGAACTGCACCTGCTGTCGACCGAGGCGACCATTTTTGGCCGCGCTTGCCGGCGTTTGGCGCGGGCGCTACTCGGTCGGTCGGTCGGCCTGGCGTTGGGCGGCGGCGGCGCACTCGGCTTTGCGCACATCGGCCTGATTCGCGCAATGGAAGAGGCGCGCATCCCCATCGACTACATTGCTGGCGTGTCGTTTGGCTCGGTGGTGGCCGGCATCTACGCCGCGGGTCGCCGCGACGGCATCGAGCGCCTGGTCGCCGAACGCTGGGTGCTCATCCCGACGCTGCTCGGCGGCTTTGTGACCACCATGCCGTTTGAGTGGGCCACCCGCTACCTGCTCGGCAAAGACGTGATGATGTCCGACACCGAGATCCCGTTCTTTCCGGTCGGCGTCGACATCCACACCGGCAAAGAGGTCGTGCGCGCCCACGGCACGGTCGGCCACGGCGTGCGCAGTTCGTCGTGCCTGCCGGGTGCCTATCCGTCGCTGGTTGTCGGCGGTCAGCGCATCGTCGACGGCGGCATGCACAACAACGTGCCGGCGTCGGTCACCTGGCAAGCGGGCGCGCACTTCATCATCGCCAGCAACATCATCCCGGACTTTCCGTTCGCGCCGCCCGGCGCCAATAGCAAGATGATCGATCTGGCGCGCCTGGGGCTAACCCGCTTTGACGACCTGATGCGGTCGATGTTCCTGCTGATGAGCCAGTCGGGCCGTGACCGGGCGCAATTGGCCGACTACGTGTTCGACCTGCAGGTGCGCGGCTTCAATGTCTACGACTTTGCCAAGGGCGACTACCTGGCCAAGGCCGGCTACGAGCAGGCGCAGACGATCATGGCCGACATCGAGTCAGCTTGGCGCAACCAGGGCATCGGCGTTGCGGCGGGCGCGGTGGCGGCGCAGGCCAGCTCGGGTGCGGCACCGGCGCATGTCGCCCGCGAACCCTAGTCGTCAAGGTGTCAGCGGCGTCGGGTCGCTTGGCAAGAACTCTGCGTACTTGAAAGCGTGTTCGCCGCACAGCCGGGCGTACAGCTTGCCCTGCTTGTCGTAGACGTCGACCACCGGCAGGCCAGGGATGCCCGGCAGCAGGCGATCCATCGCCGCCTGATCAAAGTCGGTGGCGTCGACCTTGGTCAGCGCCAGATCTGCCTTGCCATGCACGAACGCGTCGAGCTGCGGCCCAAGCTTCAGGCACGGCGCGCACCAGGTGGCCCAGTAGTCGACGATGGTGGTTTTGCCGGCGACCAGTAGCGCCGCGATGTCGGGTTGCGGGGTGTCGCCGCGCGCAGCAGGGCGCACGGTCGGTCGCTTGTTGGTCGGCGGATCACCAAACAGGCTGCTCCAAGAAACACCGGCGAATACCCAGTAAGCAGGCGGGGTTTGGATTCCGAGCACCTCGCGGCGCAGCTGCTTCTTAAGCGTCAGGTCAAACGCCAGGTTGTCGACTGGCTGCACCCGCGCCGACACCGTGGCGTCCAGATAGGTGCCGCCGACGCTGACCGAGTCGACGCGGTCGCCGAAAAAGTCGATCTCGGTCGGCATGCCGCGCTTGAGGTAGTCCACGGACGCCGACACCGACAACAGGCGCGGCACGATCTGCCCCGACAGGCCGACACTGGCCTGCCACTCATTGGCCCACGAGAAGCCATCGCTGGCGTTGTTGACCGGTGTGCGGGTGCGCAGCGAGGTGTAGTAGCCCAAGCGCTCGACGATCGGGCCGAACAACTCGAAGTCAGCGAGCAGCCAGTACACGCCGCGGCCGAGCGACAGGTTGGCGTCGAGCGGTTGGCCGCTGGTCAGGTTCTTTTTCGACACGTACTGGCCGGTCGGCATGCCGGTGCCCAGGCTCACGACCAGTCGCGGCAGGTACTTGCCTTGCACGTCGAACAGGCGGTTCAGGTCCTGGCGCAAGCGCAACTCAATGTCGCCCAGGCCCATGTCGTCGGTCGCTTTGAGCTCGCCGCCAAACAGTTTGCTCGAGCGCAGTCGACCCGACGGCACCACCAGCCCGGCGCCAAAACCGCCTGGCAGGTCCACGCCCGCCAGCAGCATCGCCAGCTGCAGGCGGATCTTGAATTCCTCTGGATTGGCTTCGGGCTTGGCCCCGTTGTAGGGCTGGTCGCCGTAGGCGTACGCGTAGCTTAAGCCCGCGCGCACCCGAGTCTGGGTCTGCACCTGGCCGCCGTCGAGCAGCCGCGACATGTCGGTGTCTCCCACCGGGAGAGCGGGGTTGCCTCACGCAGAGCATTGCGCGCGCGCCGGCATGGCCCAGAGCGTCGCTGCAACTACTGCCAACCCTGCGATTCTGCCGAGCATCCTGTCCCCGCGGCGCGGGAACTGGCTCGCCCGCTGCGCGGCGGCAGGATAGCGGGTTTGCGGGGTGGGCGTCGAGGTTGCCACCGGCCCCAAAAAGCCACCGCGGCCGACAGGCAACCCCGTCGGCCGCGGCGAGAATTGTCTAGTTGCTACTGAGCCTTGCTGAAGACGTAGCTTTGCGAGAAGGTCGCCGCGGCCTGCAACATCGGCAGGCCTCGCAAGCGCGCGAACACGCCTTGGATGCACTCGGCAAAGCCGCCGCTGGCGCCTGCGACCGCGCTGTCGATGACCGTGCCTTCGCTGCCGACCGTAAACGTCACCGTGACTTTGCCACCCGCGCCGGAGTTGCTGCGCAATTCCTGCTCATAGCAGCGCTGCACCGCGTTGGCTTTGCCGCGCAGCGCCTTGGCGACGTCGGTCTTGCCCTCATCGGGGCCAACCGGTGGCGTCGTGCGCACGATGACCACCGTCTCCTGTTTGGCCGGGCCGCGATCGGCGGTGGTGCTCTGGTCGCGATCCGCGACCGCTACCTTGGTCTTGTCGACGCGCGTTGCCGTGTGGTTGCCGCTCGCTTGCACCTGTACCCGGTCGGCACCCGGTTGCGCACTCGTCTGGCCACTTTGGACAGGCTTGAAGCTGCCGGCCGCAACCTGCTCCGCAGCTGCCTCGTCTTCGGGCTGGTAGAGCTTGCTGGTCGGCCGAAACTGACCGGCAATGGTGTCGCGCTCGATGCGTCGGGCCGGATCGGTCGCCGCCAGGGCTTTGGGCCCCTGCTGGCTGCTCGGCTGCGCTTTGCCCCGGTCTTTGCCGGCCTTGCCTGCGGGTGCCGGCTTGGGCGCCGGCTTGCCATCGCTGGGCGCGGGCGCGTCGGCGGCCGGTTGCAAGGGCGGCGGCTCGATCTCGGCGACTGGCACGATGTGGATGTGCTCGATTTCTGGCACCCAGGTGACTTGCACCAACTCCTCCGGCACAGTCCGCAAGAAGCGCCCGGTGGTGCGGTTCCACACTTCGGCCTGCGCGACCACCGAGCACAGTAGGCCCGCCGACAGCGCCAGCGACGCCTTCCAGGCCGGCTCACTGATGGCGGCGCGGCGCATCCGCTGCAACAGCGACAACGTGGGCAGCACCGGCACGTCCACCGTCTGCTCGACGACCTGGAACAGCACGGTGTACGGCCCAAGCTGGCAGCGGCCGCGGTCGTTGCGGCCGACGCTGAACCGCAAGAAGCCGTCGCGTGCTGTCACGACACCCTGACGCCGCGCGGCCATTTCGTCCAGCACGGTGTCGTCGACTGCCAGCCGTGGCTGTGAATCTGCGGGCGCAATGACCGCGCAGCCGCCCGCGTCCGTTGGCCCAAATACCAGCGCGGCGCCCTGGTAATCCACATCCGGCAGCGCCAGCGTGTCGCGCGTCGAGGCGCCAATCGTCACCGTTTGGGCCGGATCGAACGCCTGCTCGGTCAGCAGCCGGTCGTCGTGCACCAGGCCAATGCGCAAGCGTAGGCGTCGCAGCGGGTTGCTGGGGGGCTTGCCATAGGTTTGTTGAACGGAAATCATCGCTTCCTCCATCCGGTGCGTAGGTAGTCCGGCTGGAGGTTTGGACGGAGGCAGCGGCCCCGGGGTCTTGTCGCTTACAATTGCTCGAAAACCACCGGGTGCGGCGGTGCGGTCAGGCTACCCGGGCGCGAGCACCACTTCGACGCAGCGCTCAGGATCCACCACCCGCTGCGCCGCCTTGAGCACCTGCTCGGCGCTGACCGCCAGCAGGCTCTCGATCTGGCCACGGTAGGCCTTGCGTCCAAGCCCGTACAGTTCGTTCAAGCACAGCGTCGCCGCCCGCGAACTGCGCGGCTGCAGCCCGATGGCGATGCTGCCGGCCAGGCTCTGCTTGGCGCGGTCCAGTTCTTCGGCGCCGACCGGGTACTGGCGAATGCGGTCCACCTCGGCATACAGCCCGGCCAGCGCCTGCTCGACCTTGTCGGGCGAGGTGCCCATGTACAGGGCGAAGTAGCCCTCGTCCAGGCCCTCCACGTGCATCGCCGACACCGAGTACGCCAGCGACTGCTTGTCGCGCAGTTGCATGAACAGACGCCCAGACTGGCCGCTCAGCACCGTCGCCAGGACATCCAGCGCAAACCGCTCCGGGTCGTGCAGCCGCGCGCCCACAAAGCCAATTGCGATGTGCGCCTGCTGCTTTTCAGCCCGCGGCCGTACTTGCACGCGGCGGGTCGGCTGCGGCACCGGGTGGTTGGTCACCGCGGCCATCGGCTGCCGATCGGACGGGCTTTTCTCGCACAGCCAGCGCGCCAGCTGCTGCGGATCGATGTCGCCCGCCGCCGCATAGGTCAGGCGTCCTGGCGCCAGGCACGCCCGCAAGTGGCCGACCAGGTCCTCTCGCCGCAGCGCCTGCAAGCTGGGTACGGTGCCGAGCAGGTCCATCGCGTACGGGTGCCCGCCGTACAGCGTCTCGGCCATCGCTCGCAGCGCCTGCCGCGACGGTGCGTCGCCTTGGTGGCGCAGGTCTTCCAGCTGGTTCTGGCGCTCCTGCTCCAAGTCGTCGGGCGGCAGCACGGATTCAAACAGCGTATCGCAGAACAGCCCGACCACCTGATCGGCGTGCTTGCTCTGGCCCATCGCGTGCAGGCCGAGCGAATTGCGCCCCGCAGATCCGGCGAGGCCTGCCGCCAGGTTCTCGATTTCGTGGGCGATCTCGTTCGACGTGCGTGATGCGGTGCCGCGGGTCAGCAGGTTGCCAAGCAGTTGCGAGCGGCCATTGTTGGCGGCATCTTCGGCGCGCAGACCGCCGACTGCCGCCACCCGCAGTCCGAACACCGGCACCGACGGGTCGGGCTGCACGATCAGGATGTCACCGGTCGGCAGCTCAATGCGTTCGATGCCGTCGAGCACATCCGGCTCGCGCAGCGCCCGCGACGCCTGGCGATGGCCGATGTCGTGCAGCACCGACCGTGCGGTGGGCAACAGCGCCACGGCGCGCTCGGCTTCGGTGGCATCCTGGCCCCACAGCGTCACGAACTGCGCGCTGTCGGCCACCAAGTACACTTGCGCCACCCGCTGCACATCGGCCACCGACACCGCGTCGACGCGGCGCGCATAGGCCCGGTCCCAGTGCGGATCGCCGGTCGCCGCTGCAAAGTAGCCGAGCGACTGCGCCTGGCCTTGCACGGTCTCCAGCTTGTAGGTCGCCTCGGCCAGCACGTTGTTCTTGGCCTTGACCAGTTCTTCCAGGCCAATGCCTTCGGCGCGGATTTTCTGCACCTGTTCCAGCGTCGCCGTGCGTGCCGCCTCCATCCGATCGGCGCTGGTGAGCACCGTCACCGCGAACAGGCCGCCGCGCTGCGGAGTCCAGCTTGACGCACCGATGTCGTTGACCAGGCTCTGCTCGCGCTGAATGGTGCGCACCAGCCGACACGAGTCGCCCTGGCCCAGCACCAACGCCAGCACGTCCAGCGCCGGCACATCGGCGTGCAGCAGGTCCGGAATCGGCCACGCCAAAAGCGCCCGGCTCTCGCTGAACTTGCTGTGGATCGCCGTCTCGCAGGACGGCAGCGTCCGGGTGTGGTCGGCCGGCCGCGGCGGCGGGACCTCGCGTACCTGGTCGGCGAATGCTGCCAGCACCGCGGCTTCCGCTTCCACCTCGTCGACGTCGCCGCACAGCACCACGGTCGTGTTGGCCGCGCAGTAGTGCTTGCGCCAGAAGGCCCGCATGCGTTCCTGGGTCATGCCGCGCACGCTGGTTTCGGTGCCGAGTACCGGCAGCGCATACGGATGGTCGCCAAATGCCTGGTTGAAAAGACGCTGCCAGCCCACCTGACCCGGGCTATCGGCCGCGCGGCGGATCTCTTCGACCACCACCTCGATCTCGCGCGCCAGCTCTTCGGGGTCGAAAAGCGAGTGGCAGACCGCGTCGGCGAGAACGCCCAGGCCGTCGCGCCAGTGGTGCGCCGGCATCACCACGTGGTAGCAAGTGTGGTCGTTGCTGGTCCAGGCGTTGATCTGGCCGCCGGTGCGCTCGACCTCGGCCGCGATGTCGCCGACGCCGCGGGTCGGCGTGCCTTTGAACAGCATGTGCTCGTGCAGGTGCGCGAGGCCGCGCTCATCATCCAGTTCGTCGAAACCGCCGGAGCCGATCCAGATCTGAACCGCGACCACTGGGGCCCCGCGCACGGATTCAACGATGAGCCGTTGCCCATGCGGCAGTTTCTTATCCACGCCTTACCCCCTGCTGTCGCGCCGCGTCCGCGCCCGGGCGACCATTGCCGCCAAATCCGCCACAAAAGGCGGCCGCGCCACGCCCTCTTCGGTGATGATGCCGGCGATGAGCTCGGCGGTCGCCACGTCAAACGCGGGGTTGAAGACCTGCGTACCCTCCGCGGCAAAGCGCACGCCCTGCGGGTGGGTCACTTCTTCGGCGCCGCGCTGCTCGATGACGATGTGATCGCCGTCCGGGCACTGCAAATCTACAGTCGAGGTCGGCGCGGCCACGTAGAACGGAATGCCATGGTGCGCGCACAGCACAGCCACCGCATAGGTGCCGATCTTGTTGGC
>SXGT01729415.1_pt1 | contig 14556 bp, 8 predicted proteins | sample 3176221 | NCBI WGS metagenome assembly SXGT01 (sample SAMN11356862, study PRJNA531348) | freshwater metagenome | isolation source: freshwater sample F1-120 | place: China: Fuxian Lake, Yuxi | collected 2017-12-25
GCGCTGACCAATGGCCTCCCACTTGTCGAGGACGCGCGTAGCCAGGGCTTCGCCCTCCACGTCTTCGGCAACCAGCAGCAACGGACGTCCGGACTTGGCGATTTTTTCCAGTAACGGGAGAAGATCGCGGATGCTGGAAATTTTCTTGTCGTGCAGCAGGATGTACGGATGTTCAAGTTCAACCGTCATGGTGTCCTGGCTATTGACAAAATAGGGCGACAAATAACCACGGTCAAACTGCATGCCTTCTACGACATCCAGCTCATTGACCAGGCCTGAACCTTCCTCTACGGTAATAACCCCTTCCTTGCCAACCTTGTTCATGGCGTCGGCAATGATCTGGCCGATGTGTTCATCGGAATTGGCCGAGATGGTGCCCACCTGGGCAATGGCCTTGCTGTCCGTGCAGGGTCTGGAAATCGTTTTGAGTGACGCAACCACTGCTGCGGTGGCCTGATCAATGCCGCGCTTGATGTCCATGGGATTGGCTCCAGCGGTGACGGATTTGAGTCCTTCACGCACGATGGCCTGGTCCAGAACGGTTGCCGTTGTGGTGCCGTCACCGGCTACGTCAGAGGTTTTGGAAGCCACCTGCTTGACCATCTGGGCTCCCATGTTTTCAAATTTGTCCTTGAGTTCGATCTCGCGGGCAACCGAGACGCCGTCCTTGGTAATGGTGGGAGCACCAAAGGATTTCTCCAGCACGACGTTGCGTCCGCGTGGACCCAGGGTTTGTTTGACCGCATTGGCCAGAACATTCACACCGGCCAGCATACGCTGGCGGGCGTCGTCGGAAAAACGAACTTCTTTTGCTGCCATTGTTTTTTTCCTCGTCTGTAAATGTACTGATTGAAACCGGATCAGGCCGTAAATACGCCCATGATGTCGTCTTCACGCAGGATCAGGTACTCGATACCCTCCACCTTGATTTCGGTGCCGGCATATTTGCCGAACAGAACCGTGTCACCGGCCTTGACGTCCAGTGAACGCACCTTGCCGTTATCCAGCAGTTTGCCGTTACCTGTGGCAACCACGGTTCCCCGCACCGGCTTTTCCTTGGCGGAATCCGGGATGAGGATGCCACCGGAGGACACTTTTTCCTCTTCCTGGCGTTGAACCACGATACGATCATTAAGGGGACGGATGGTCATGATGTTAGCTTGCTCTGTTGGGTTGATGGATTGAACTGAAAAAACCGGGGGTAACCTCAACGAGTTACCACCCGGTCAGTGAGATGGGGAGGTGCCTTGCGGATTTCAAGGCGGCAGGGTGCTATTTACGACGCCGCATCATTTCCTCCAGTATGGGGCGGAAGATGATTTCCATGGCCAGGCCCATCTTGCCTCCCGGAACCACAATGGAGTTGTAGCGCGACATGAACGATCCCTGCAGCATCGCCAGCAGGTTGTAAAAGTTTACGTCAAATTTGGCCGGATCCTTGAAGCGAATGATGACGAAGCTTTCGTCAGCCTTGGGAATGTCACGGGCAATGAACGGATTGGAGGTATCCACCGTGGGAACCCGCTGGAAGTTGATGTCCGTTTCGGAAAATTGCGGGGTGATGATTTTCACATAGTCATCCATGCGGCGCAGAATGGTCTGCGTCACGTCTTCAGGCTTGTAGCCACGTTCGGCCGTATCGCGGTGAATTTTCTGAATCCACTCCAGATTGACAATGGGAACCACCCCCACCAGCAGGTCGACGCAACCCGGCAGGTCAATGTCACCTGACTTTACGCCGCCGTGCAGACCCTCGTAAAACAGCAGATCGGTTTCCGGCGGAATCGCCTGCCAGGGAGTGAAGGTACCCGGTTCGACCCCCCCGAATTTGGCCCCTTCCGTCTCATTGTGGACGTAAAAACGGTAGCGTCCCGAGCCATTTTCACCGTACTCCTGGAATAATTCCTGCAGTTCATGGAGCAAATTGGCTTCTATGGCAAAATGACTCAGGTTGCGTCCCTGAGCCTGAGCCTCGGCGATTTTCTCCCGCATCCGCAGGCGGTCATAACGATGGTAGCTATCCCCCTCGACAATGACCGGCGTAATGTTGAGTCGGTGAAACAGATGCTCAAAGGCGCGTTTGACCGTTGTGGTTCCCGCGCCGGATGAGCCGGTAATGGCAATGATGGGATGTTGTATGGACACTGTGAACCTCCTCTCTTGTTATGGGAAAATCCCTGCATGAACCGCATGACGTCAAAATCAGACCACGTTCCCTGTAGGGATACTTTATACGGGAATGGTCTGCAAGGGAAACCAGCCCGTTATTCACCACCGCCCCCTTATCCATTGAGGCATCACAAATACTGTCATGAACATCACACTCAGACAATTGCGGGTCTTCGAGCGGGTGGCCCGCCGCTTGAGTTTTACCCGGGCCGCCGAGGAGCTTTACCTGACCCAGCCTGCGGTCTCAATGCAGATCAAGCAGTTCGAGGACACCATTGGTCTTCCCCTGTTTGAACGCCTGGGCCGCAAAATTTACCTGACCCGGGCGGGTGAGGAACTGTATCGGGTCAGCCGCAGCATTTCCCTGCAATTGCAGGAGGCGGAACAACTGGTGGAGGAACTCAAGGGTGCGGAAGGCGGACGACTGGCGGTATCGGTTGCCAGTACCGTGCATTATTTTGCCATCAGTTTGCTGGCGGATTTTCGCAAACGCTATCCGAGGGTCAAGGTGAATTTCAAGATTACCAACCGCAAGGGGTTGTTACAGCAACTGGAAGACAATGAAACTGATATCGTGTTGATGGGACAACCCCCGGACGATCAGGACCTCAACGCCGAGGCCTTTATGGAAAATCCACTGGTCATCATTGCCCCTCCGGATCATCCACTGGCCACGCAAGGCAGGATCAGTCTGGGCGATATCCAGAACGAAACCTTCATCATGCGGGAGCAGGGCTCGGGAACCCGTAATTCGGTTGAGCGATTTTTTGCGGAGAAGGGTCTGAAAATCAGCATCAGCATGGAAATGAACACCAATGCCGCCGTCAAGCAGGGGGTGGAGGAGGGCCTGGGGCTGGGCATCGTATCCATCCATACCATCATCAGGGAGTTGCAGGATCAGCGTATGGTGGTTCTGGATGTGGAGGATTTCCCCCTGATCCGGCAATGGTACATCGTCACCCGTGCCGGTAAACGGCTGTCGGCAGTGGCCCGGGAGTTCCAGGATTTCATCCGGCAGGATGCCCACCGTTTCGTGCAGACCGACCTGATCCATTCGGCACTGAAACGCGAGTTCATCCCGCCGTCTGCTCCTACTCCCTCACCGTAACCGCCAGGTGGGTGAACGGCTGATCCACCCGGAACAGTACGTAACCGGCCTCCCTGTCATACAGGCTGGCACTGGCCAGGATACGCTGACCTGCGCCATCGTCCGCCACGTGTACCCAGCGCGGCAGTATGCCGCTATCCCGCCAGTTGCCCTGGTTGCGGGCAAGCAGCCGAATCTGCTTCACATCGGTTTGCGTCCCCCGGTAAGGCAGTTTGACCCAAACCGGTTGATCCAGGAAGGAGGTTGCCAGTTTGCCGTCAGGACTACGCAGCCGGATGCTGAAGGCGTCCGAGGCGATCTGCCCAAGCCCGGCGGCAGCGATGGCCCGGGCTTGTGGTTCGGTGATCTCACTGACCCCGGCTTCAAGCCGGTAACGCGACAGGATTGCGGTGCTGATGTCGCTGGCAGGGGTCACCAATGCCAGATCACGCAGCCCGAGGCCACCGTCTTCCCGGCTGTAGACCATGACTTCGCTGCTACCCAGCACCTTGCCCAGGCTGTTTCGCAGGCCCGTATCCACCATGCGCAGGTGCTGCCAGAGATCGGTCTGCATGACCCGGGCCCACTTACCGCCAGCCTGGGTGGCCGATTCCGACTTGAGGGCTGTCAGCGAGCCATCCTGCTTGGTGGCAAACAGCAATTCCGAGCTATTGGTCACAATGCGGTTGTCAGCGTCAATCTGCAGATAAGGTTCGCCCAGTACCACAATGCCTTCTTCGATCAGGCGGGCATCGGCATGGCTGGACATCACCTTGACGCTGCCCTCACCCAGCAGCCCCTTATAGGACACCAGGGCACTGAAGGCACCGCTTTGCTTGCGGGTATGACAATCCTCACACGGCACTGAATCCACCGAGGCCCGGGTGTTGTGGGATACCACATAGGCATTGGACTGCATCCACACCAGTTGCATATCCGGATTCTCCACCCCCTGACTGCGTAACAGGGCATCGTAGTTGCGCTTGAGGGCTCGGGTGGTGTCATAAACCGAACCGCTCAGAAAATTGGGGTAATCCGCCGTGTAAGGCATCCAGTAATTGCCCGGCAGTTCGTACTGGATCCGGGTTTGCGGATCCTTGAGCAGACCGGCTATTACCTGACCGTCGGCGTTCTTTTTCGGGGTATAAACCGAGAACAACTCGCCCTGACGCAACACCCGCCCGCTGTTGCGATCCTTCCAGACGTAGCGGAACTGATAGCGTTCCACGGTGGGTATGATCTTGAGTTTGCCGTCTTCGGCCCGGCGATAGCGGTAGAACAGTTCGATGGGTTTGCCGTTGAAATCCTTCAGATCCTTGATGTGACAGGTCTGACAGGCCAGTACGTCCAGGTGGGTTTCGGTGATGCGGGTCAGGGTATCGCGGGGATAGCCATCGAGAAAACCGCTGGATTTCCATAACTCCCGATGGGCCTGCATCAGGTTGGGATGGCCTGAGGGAATGACCTTGTTAATGGCCTGATCGTGGCAGTATTCGCAGGACTTGGCACCGGGACGGTTGTCCAGGTCACGCCGTACATCAATATCGGAATGGCCTTTGGGGAAGTTGTGATCGGCATCCAGTGCCACGTTGGCGAAAGCGGGATCGTAGTACAGTCCCCGGGTATGGCAGGCGGTGCAACTGTCAATCTGGCGCGATTCGTTGTTGTTTTCGGTAAACAGCCGCCCCTTGTGGACATCCCCCTTGTAAGCCGTGGCCTGGGTACGTCCCCGGGCGGCTTCGCCGTATCCCCAGAAACCGCGCCGGTTTTGTTCAATGGCATTGCCATGACACTGCCAGCAGTTGTCGTTGGCGGGGAAGCGGCGCATGGGAATGACGACCTTGCGGCTGGCATCAAAGGCTTTCGCATTCCAGCGCAGCACCGGTTTGCCGCTGGCATCACGCCGGGGAGTCAGACCACCGCCCTCCCGCTCGAAACTGACCAGATTCATGCCCGCCGGCAGTTCGGGACGCAGGTTGAGAAACTCCAGCAGGGCACTGGGGGCTTCGCGGAAAAACCCCTGGGCGATGAGTTGCTCGTTGCGGAGATTCCACCAGGCCTTGTAAGGCAGGGCCGGGGTTTCCGTGACATCAAACCCGCTATCGTATTCACGCGGCAACAGCGCGGCATTGACTGAACTGGCCGGGAATACGGTGAGGCGTGAGTAATCGCCGTGGCACATCATGCAGTCGTTTTCCAGCACACCGCTGCGTTTCCAGTTCCAGCGGGTCACGAGCGGGCTGTCGGCCAGGGGAAACCCGGTCTGCTTCCAGCCGCCACGCACCACACTGACAGCCTTCCCGGCCTCGCCACGATTGAAATAGTCGCCGTCACCGGCCTTGATGGCCGAGGCTTTCTTCTGGTTATAACGGATTCCGCTACGATCCTTCTCGCTCCAGCCGCCGCCGGTATGACACTGACCGCAGGCCTGGATCTGCCCGGCTGAACCAAAATCGCCCAAAAAACCACTGCGGCCATTCTGTTTGGCGAGGACTTGCGCCCCCATGCAACTGATGCCGCCAAAAAAGCCGGGTGATGAAATCTGTGACCAGCCTCCCCGCCCGATTCCGTACTGATCGCGGGCTTCATCGCGGCCCATCTCAAAATGCATGCCGTGGGAAATGGCCTCGTAATCGTGGCAACCGCTTTCACCACAACTGGTGCGGGGGCTGTAAGGCTGACCGCTGTCCAGCACGTGACGCTTTTGCTCATCCAGCAGGGGAATGGCCGGATGCAGTACCGGCTGGTCGATTTTGTTGCCGGAGACCGTCGTCACAACCGGCGCAGTCGGAATGAATACGTCGGCGTAGGTGATGTCTTCGGGAGAATCCTCGGCCAGTGCGGCCTGGCTAAGGGTCAGACTCAGCAAAAGCCACAGCACCCGGACGATTGATCGAGCCAGGCCGCCATTTGCAGCAAAGGGAGTCAGGACAGGGAGGTAACGAATCAACATGGCAACCCTTCGGCAAGGTGGAACCCGCTCACACCCAACCCGGATGGAGGGGGTTCAAGCGGAAAACCACGCGGCACGCAAATTCCAGACCTTTAGCCGACCCGCTCATTCGAGGCCGGTTCATCCGGTCGGCAGACAGTGGTTGTGCGGCAAATGCAGCAGCGAACCGCGTGATATGACGCAGTCATCACGATTGGCCACCGTCTCCGGTCGCCCATTCCGGGGCACGGCGACGGGCCGCCAGCGGATGATCCGAATGGGGCTTGTGATTTTCCAGACCGTGTATCTCGCAACGTCCACCGTGAGCCGTGTAGTCACTCCGGAAATGCTGGATGAACTCCATCACGGTATGGTCGATGAGATAAGCATTGGCCAGATCGAACACGATGGAGCCTCCCCGGGGCAGGCGGGCTACTTCGGTCTTGAGGGCCAGAAAATTGGAAAACACCGCAGAACCATCCACCCTGACCACATAATGTGTCTCGTCGGTTTCCTCAATGGTGTAGGAAATTTTCAGCAGGTTTCTGACATCCACCCCGTGCATCAGATGAATCAGCAACTCCGCCCCCATGCCAATCAGTACCCCGATCAGCAGATCCGTTGCCAGCACGCCCGCGATGGTAATGCAGAACACGGCCAGTTGTTCCGGGCCGATTCGCCATACCTTGGCAAATTCGCGGGGAGAGGCCAGCCGGAAGCCGGTATATACCAGCAGGGCCGCCAGCGAAGCCAGCGGGATTTCGTGAATCAGGTGCGGAAAAAATACCACGAACAAGGCCAGGAACACGCCATGAAAGAAATTGGCCCAACCGGTACGGGCACCGTTGTTGACATTGGCGGAAGAACGCACAATCTCCGCAATCATGGGCAAGCCCCCCAGACAACCGGCCACCAGATTGCCGATACCGACAGCGGTCAGGTCACGGTTGAGATCAGAATGGCGTTTATAGACATCCAGTTTGTCCACGGCGGTGGCGGATAACAGTGATTCCAGACTGCCGACCAGGCCAATCGAAACAACCGCGCCCCAGAACCTGGCAGTTGCCACCAGGCTGAAATCAGGCCAGTAAAAACTGCCCATGACATTTTCCGGGATGGAAACCAGAAACCGGGGGCCTACGGTGTACTCATGATGAGGCAGAAAGGCCTGATCCGGGAGGAACAGATAAACATGCTCATGTTCCAGATCAAAATACTTCTCCAGAATCATGCCGGCCAATACCACGAGCAGGGGAGCCGGTATCATTTTGAGATAACGGTTTTTCAGCATCGACCAGCCCATCAGGATGACCAGCCCGGTCAGGGCGATTACCATGATTTCCGGGTTTGCCTCCACAAGGCTGTGTGGAATTTCGGCGATGGTATCCAGTATCTCGGTAGCCTGTGGTTTGACACCCAGCATGACGTGGGTTTGCTTGGCCATGATGATGATGCCGATGGCGGCCAGCATGCCGTGTACCGCCGAAGCCGGAAAATAGGCATTCAGGCGACCGGCCTTGAACAGACCCAGGGCGATCTGGAACAGGCTGGCCACCACGATGGCGGCCAGGGTGCAACGGTATCCCAGCATTGCATCGCCCTGCCCCAGGCTTTGCACCGAGGCCAGAATGACCACGATCAGTCCGGCAGCCGGCCCATTGATGGTGACCCAGGAACCACTGATACGGGAAACCAGCACACCGCCAACCACGGCCGTGATGATACCGGCCATGGGAGGAACACTGGACGCCATGGCAATGCCAAGGCACAGGGGCAAGGCAATCAGGAATACCAGAAATCCGGACATGGCGTCGTAACGCCAGTTCTCCCGCAATCCGGCCCAGCCGGTTTTGGGAAGGGTCGATGGCACGGTCGCCATTGCTGAGACAGTTGGTTTGTTTGACATGGGATTGAATCGGGTTGAACTACAACGCAACCGCGACTCGCAATTCATGAGCCACACTGCAGGAGCGGGATGATTCGGGTTCGGTTATGGCCTGCAGTAGCAATCCAGACCGTCATTGTCTGGTTTATATGCACCAAATGGTTCAAATGAACCATGATGAAGCCCGACTGTTCGACACCGACAGACCGCTGCGGTAACACCCGCTACAGGCAGCACTCAAAGGTTTTCGTAAATGGAGGCCTGTATGATCAGCTTTTGTTCATCCGTGAGCCCGGTCAACTCTACGCCGAACCGGTAAATTTTTTTGGATCGAACGGCTCTGGCTTGACGGATGGTTCCATTGACTGTAACAGGATACGAACTGAATTTGAGATTCAGGGTAAAATGCAGGGAAATGTTGTCGCCGACCTTTCCCACTTCGAACTCGCTGGTGAAGGCCAGCCCTGAACCGCTCAGTTCCACGATCGAAACCGGTAGGCCGACGTCATCGCTCTTTTTGAGAATCCCCAGAATCCTGACTTTTACCCGTTCAGCGTGCCGTAAAACCATGGTTTTGAACAGGTTGGGATATTCGATGTGTACATGTGGACGGGGGAATTTGTACGAACAAATGACCCTGGAAATGAATCCGGTAATGAGGCGACCGGTACAGATCCTCACGTTCAGTACTTGACCCACCTCAAGATTGATCACCTTGCCGGTACGTTGCGGCAGGCTGGTGATGAGGCTCGTGCCCGGGATCATCCCGATGAAATCGACGTTGACAACCGTCTTCCCCCCCAGCCCCGGTTCCAGAAAACTGAACTGGGTGCTTTCTACCGAGGGAAGCAGGTCTTCAAATTTCTGTTCCGTGGTATCACCACCCAGCAGCACATCACTGTCCAGAATGGCATCATCACTGATGCGGTAGATTCCGATGGCCAGCAGGTCTTCGGCCAGATTTTCCGGAAAAAGACAGCCCTTGGCCAGCAGCAACCGGCCGGATTTTGAAAACACGGGGTAGGGGAGGGGTTTGCCGGTCGGCAGATCGCGTGCTTGAATACGGGTCAGTGGAATAGCCATACCTGAAAGAGAATAGGAGAAACCCTTTATTGAATTGTTGAATTGACCAGGGCACGGGTCGGACAATGGCTCCTGCCGATACCGGTTCGGGTCAGCGCAGAACCGCGTTTCAGACCGCGACCCCATGATGCGGATACAAATCAAATGACAAGTTTATCAATTTGCTGTTACAAAAACTGTGCATGGCGATGTTACCAATGCAACCTGAACGGCTCGAGGCCTGTTTTGCGGTAACAATTCTTTGTGAAGATGCGGGTTGTGTTTGCCGCCCGGTCGTAACCGGCAGGCGGAGTTCGGTCAGACTCGGTCGGGTGGCTTGTAGTCAGGGCGTCTTATCCATTCCTTCACGGTAACACCATGGATACCTTGAAAGCTAATCGCAGAAATCTGCTCAATCACATTCTGGACAACGGCTTGCTCTCTGTCCTGTTTCAACCGGTGATAGACTTTGGCCAGCAAAAGGTCATGGGCTACGAGGCATCCATGCACGGACGGGAAGCAACCCTGCTCCGTTCCCGCGAGGCCTTGCAAAACGCGGCAGTGGAGTTTGACCGTCTCACCGATCTGACCCGATTGTACATCAGGAAAGTCATGGAGCCATTCAAGACCCCGGAATTATCCGGCCAGATTTTTCTCGACCTGCCGCTTCACGCCCTGACACAGGCCGGATTCGGCGCAACAGATGTGCAGAAAATTCTGAGGAGCCAGGGCATCAGTCCCGATCGGATCATTGTCTCACCAAACGACGCCGACTCCCTGCCAACCCTGAAGGATCTGACCGGCTTGCTACAACCGTACCGGGACGTCGGCTGTAAAATCGGGGTGGACGACTTCCCGGGAGCAATGTCCGGACTGCAATCCTGGGTCGGATTTTGTCCTGATTTCATTCGGATCAAGCCCGATGACGGAGCCAACAGATCCAGCGAAGCCGCATTCCGGCGGTATGTGTCCTGTATTGTGGAAATCGCCAAAATCACCAGTAGTCAGGTGGTTATCAGGGAAGTCGGCAGCGCGGATGCGTATGCCATCGCCAGAAACCTGGGGGTCAGGTTTGCGCTGGGTGAATTCTTTGCACCGGCCAATTCCCTGCCTGAACCCGCCATTGACCTGCAAAAACTGAGTGGTCGCACCCGGCGTTCCCATCGCAGTAGCATCCCCAGGGTGTCGCAGTTGCTGAAAGGGGTCGTATCCGTACGCGACTCGACCCTGCTGCAGGACGTGGAGCAAATATTCATTGACGATGACAACCTGAAGTCGGTTGCCCTGACCGACGATGAAGGTATTCCGTTGGGTTTGGTGTTGCGCTCGGATTTGCTCAACATACTGGTGCAACGCTACGGGCGCGAATTATTTGCCCGCAAGCCCATACGCCAGTTCATCCGGCGGTCTTCCTTTATTTTCGATCAAACCACTTCGCTGGAGGAGGCCAGCCGGTCGATTACCAATACCCAGGATCATTACATTGATGAATTCATCATTACTAACCGGGGCAAAGTAACCGGCAAGGGGTTGTTGCTGGATTTGCTGAGTGCCATCACCGACATGCAGATTACCCGGGCACGCTATGCCAATCCGCTGACGCTGCTGCCCGGCAACGTCATTATTCAGCAGAAACTGGATGAGTGTATTCAAACCGCAGAACCGTTCCATGTGGCCTACTGTGATCTGGATAATTTCAAAGCCTACAATGACGTCTACGGGTATCATCGCGGCGACGAAATCATACGTCTGGCCGGGCGGTTATTGGTGGAAATCTGTGAAACCGGGCAAAATTTCGTAGGACATATCGGGGGGGATGACTTTATTGTATTGTTCAGGGAAGATGACTGGCTGGCCCGCTGTGACCGGCTTTTCGTCAAGCTGGCAGAAATCGTTCCCCATTACTACAGCGAGGAAGACAGAACCCGCGGATCCATCATGGCCCGTGACCGGTTTGGTCAGATGAGGGATTTTCCCCTGGTTACCCTGTCCGTGGGAGCCATTTCGGTGGATGATGACTATGAGCAGGTTACCCTGGAACGCATCGCTGAAATCGCTTCAATTGCCAAAAAGGCGGCCAAGCAAACCGATGGCAACTCCCTGCACAGGGTCGCGTACACAGCCGGGCAACCGCTTGCATCCGGCCCCGGGCTGTAATCCACCCACAAAAAACCCCGGAATCAATCCCTGACCCCGGGGTTTAGCCATCTACTGAACCAGTCAGTTCATTTTCATGCAGTTGGCGTAGTAGGTCACGGTACCGGGCCAGTCTGCAAAGATACCGAGTACACCGACTTGCCTGGCCAGAACATCCAGGGCTTCCATGGTAACCCCTTCGTTTTTGCGGTCTTTCAGTACATCACCCAGAGACAGGTAGTACCAGCCGCCATCGCCATCCGCCAGTTGGCCGGAGCGTTCCAGGGTCCAGGTAATGATCTTGAGTCCCACTGCCTTGGCATCCAGCGCGGCCTGTGAGGGAACGATCTTGTTATCCTTGACCGACAGCAGAACCCAGGTCGGCGGTGCCCAGATCTTGACGCCCTGATCAACCAGTTGCTGCATCTGCTCCCGGGTAGGAACCGGAATGGCGGGTGTCACGGTCGGATCGGCACTGTCCAGATAAACCGCCTGCTGGCCGAATTCCGATTCGTTATTGATCCAGTAAAGCACATCGTTCAGATCAAACGACTGCGGGTACACGTCGGACGGCTTGATGCCGGCTTCCTTCAGTTCGTCAATCAACTGCTGGGCGTAGTCGGCCTGGCTGTAATCGCCGGTGCCGTCGCCATTGCTGTCGAACGGCATTGGTACCCCGGCTCCCTTGAGTTCAGGTGTTTGTTTCACACCCAGCTTTTTGAAGAGCTGGACGCTCTCCCTGAAGGTCATCAGGGTACCGCTGGAAGGCCCTGCGTAGAGTTCCGTGCGAAAACTGGCGACACCGCCCTGATAGGCCGCTGCCGTGGTGGCTTTGGAATCCGAGGTATCCATTTTGCCACGCAGGGTTTTGAATTCCTTCAGGGTGATGTCGCTGGTGCAGCATTCCGCCGAAGCCGGTGTTACCAGTTTGCCGGTCGCATCATAGGTAGCAGGCTGGAACGGTTTGCGGCATTTGTCAGCCAGATCGCTCGTCAGGATGTTGGTAGTGGTGTGCAGGTCACACTGGGAGTGACGACAAACCAGTGCCTTGTCCTTGGTGAAGGTCACATCACATTCCAGCACACCGGCACCCATGCGGGCTGCCGCTTGATACGATTCGCGGGTGTGTTCCGGAAACAGCAGGGGGGCACCACGATGGCCGATGGAGAATTCGGATTTGCGGAACGGGCCGTTGGCGCAGGATTGCAGCTTTTTCTTCAGCGTACTCGGTGACATGTCGTCGACCAGGAAGTACGGACGCACACCTACCTGTACGGCAGGTGCCTTGGCAGCGGTCGCCAGGCTGGGCAGGAAACTGACCAGGGCCAGGGTCACACCCGCAAGAATTTTGTTTGAAAACATGAAAACCTCTAAATTTCAGGACGGTGAAACGATGTCAGCCCCCTTACAGGGCAGAAAACAACGATTCTGGTGATCCCAGAACCGCGCTGAAAAATACGCTATTTTCGTGTCGTTAAAACGACAGCGATCCGATACCCCGCACAATCACTCCCCGCGCAGAAAAAACCGGTTCAGGGTTTTCATGTCCAGTTCCACCCAGGTCGGGCGACCGTGATTGCATTGTCCACTGCGTTCGGTGGCTTCCATGGCCCGGAGCAGGCTGTTCATCTCCGCCAGGGTGAGTTTACGGTTGGCCCTCACCGAACCGTGACAAGCCAGCGCGGCCAGTACTGCGTTGACCCGGTTTTCAATTTGATGGCTGTCGCCCTGCTGCGCCAGATCGGACAGCAAATCCCGGATCAGGCTCTCGCCGTCACAGGCTTCCAGCAGCGACGGCAGGGCTCGCAGCATCAGGGTTTCCGGGCCGGTGCGGGCCAGATCAACCCCCAGTGCTTGCAGTGACTCGGCCACCGTTTCGGCCAGTTCCGCCTCGGCGGGGCTGACGGCAATCCGAACCGGTAGCAGCAAGGGCTGGGCCGGAATCTGTCCCCGGGCGTATTCCTGCTTGAGTCGCTCGTAGGTAACCCGTTCGTGGGCGGCATGGGCATCCACCAGGATGAGTCCGCCCCTGCTTTCGGCCAGGATGAAGGCTCCGTGCAGGTGGGCCAGGGCGTAGCCAAGGGGAGGCGAGGCGGTCGCAGTATCCGGTGTTGCCGGTACGGATTCGGCCACCGGCCCGTACAGGTCGCCGTAGGCCCGGGTCAGTTCACCGACATTGAGTGAGGCGGTATCGCGCCTGAAAACCGGCATGGAACCGGAACGGGAGGACGCAGAACCGGCTGGCCGTGGCATGGGAGCCATCGGCATCGGTTCCAGGCCAGGCCGAACCGGCGTTTCCGCTGTGGCCGGTATCGTTGGCAATCGGTCAATCCCCCCCGGTCTGGCTGTGGCCAGAACCTGTTGCAGGCTGTGCAGGATAAAGCGGTAAATGGATTGACTGTCGCGGAAGCGGACTTCCATTTTGGTCGGATGGGCGTTGACATCGACCTGGGCCGGATCAAGGGCCAGATAGAGAATGTAGACCGGCTGCCGCCCCGGGTGGAGTACATCCTGGAAGGCTTGTTTGACCGCGTTGGTCAGTACCTTGTCGCGTACCAGGCGTCCGTTGACATAAAAATACTGCTGATCGGCCTGGCTGCGGGCAATCGCGGGTTCTCCAATCCAGCCTTCCAGGGCCAGTCCGGTGGCGGCCTGATCGACCCGCAGAGCCTGGTTGAGAAAATGCGCCCCCAGCAACAGGCTGACCCGCTGCTCGATGGCGGCGGTATCAAGGGCCGGAGCCAGGTCAAAAATTTCACGCTGATTGTGGGTCAGGCGGAAACCGGTGCCAAACCGGGCCAGGGCCATGCGCTTGATTAGCGTCTCGATATGGCCAAACTCGGTTTTATCGGATTTGAGAAACTTGCGCCGGGCCGGGGTGTTGTAGCACAAATCCCTGACTTCAATACTGGTGCCTACCGGATGGGAGGCCGGTTGCACGTCAAAATCACGTTCACTGCCATCAGTGGTGATCCGGTAGCCGCAACGGGCTTCGTCGGTGCGGGAGGTCAGGCTGAGACGGGACACCGAGGCGATGCTGGGCAGGGCTTCGCCCCGAAAGCCCATGCTGGTGATGTGTTCCAGATCGTCAAGATGGCTGATCTTGCTGGTGGCATTGCGCGACAAGGCCAGCGGCAATTCGTCTGCCTCAATGCCGCCGCCATCATCGCGCACCCGCATCAGCCGCAACCCCCCCAGTTCAATCTCGATCTCGATACGGCGGGCACCGGCATCGAACGAATTTTCCACCAGTTCCTTGATGACGGATGCCGGGCGTTCAACCAC
>SXGT01036873.1_pt1 | contig 14552 bp, 9 predicted proteins | sample 3176221 | NCBI WGS metagenome assembly SXGT01 (sample SAMN11356862, study PRJNA531348) | freshwater metagenome | isolation source: freshwater sample F1-120 | place: China: Fuxian Lake, Yuxi | collected 2017-12-25
GCCGCGCCACCGCGCTGGCGATCTCGGCCACCCGCGTGCCGGCGGCGCCTGCGGCTGTCGTTCGCCGCGCCAGCCCCGGCAGGAGCGCCTCCTCGCCAAAGGTGTCGCCGGTGCGCGCGGTGCGCAGCACCGTGGGCGCCACGTCGCCGCGTCGCGTGGCGCGCAGCTCCACCGCGCCGGCGAGGACCACGAACATGGCCTCGCCGGGCTCACCGTCCTTGTAGATCTCGCCGGCGGCGTCGCGCTCGCGGCCGGCGGCCACCAGGGCCGCGGTCACGGCACGACCACCCGGGTCTCGGCGACATCGACGATGTCGAGACGCGCGAGGGCGCGGCCGTCGACCAGCGGACCGCTCGGGCGCCGTCCCAGGCGCGCCTGCTCGCGCTCGTACTCGGCGAAGGCGCGGATCAGGAAGGGAGGGAAGGCGCGGAAGCGCAGGCGGACCTCGACGGTGAGCGCGCCGCTGCTGGCCGGGACCTCGAGCTCGTGGACGAAGCGCTGCGGCCGGCGCGGCGGCAGCGAGCGGGTGTCGATGATGGCGTCGGGCCCGCGGACCACGCCGCGGCTGGCGTCGAGGGCGCCGACCGGGAAGTAGATCTCGACGAACGCGTTGGCACCACGCAGGTTCGATCGGCACTCGCCGGTGTCGAGGTCGTAGTCACCGTCGACGAAGCGATCGGCGCGCGCGCGCTCCTGACCGGGCAGGGCCTGGCAGCGGCCGCTCGCGTCGATCTGGCCGATGCAGCTCACGCAGCGCATGAAGCCGTTCTGGAAGTTGACCAGGCCCCGGCCCCGGAACGTGTCGCTGGCGCCGCTGGTGTCACGGCCGCCGCCGGCGTCGGCGGTCCAAAGCGGCGCGTCGGGGCCGTCGGCGACGTCGGCGCCGAACAGCCCCAGCGGGCGACCACGGCGATCGGTGAAGGTGTCGCTGGTGTTGACGCGCAGCATCTGCTTGTCGCGCAGGTCGTCGGTGGCGCGATCGACGCGACCCGACTCGTAGACGACGGCGCCGCGGGCGTCGGTGACCCGGACGTGGAGCCAGAACTCGCGTTCCTGGCTGAAGCCGGCCGGGACACGATGGCCGGCGCCGACGTTCTCGACGACGATCGGCAGCTCGAGCCGGCCGTCGCCGCGGCGCGCACCCTCGATGGCCAGGCGGAACGTCCGGGCCAGGAGTAGATCGCGGCGCTGGCGGGTGCCGCGGGGCAGGCCGTCGACGTCGAGGGTCGCGTCGTCGATCGCCGACGCGTCGAACGCGGGATCGAGCGGCAGATCGACACCGGTGAAGCTGTGGCCGTGGAGCGGGCCAGCCTCGCTGCCAGCGGCGGCGTGGCCGGTCGGATAGCGGCCCGGTGGCACGTCGGCGAAGCGCGTCCCGGGTGGACAGGCGCGCGCCGCCAGGTCGGTGCCCGGCGCCTCGCCGGGTGCGGGTACACACACGCCGGGGTACAGGCTCATATGGCAGTCCTGGCAGCTCGCCGGGGCCCGGCCGGCTCGGCGCTCGTCGTCGGCCCAGCTCACCCACTCGCTGTAGGCGTTGCGCAGCCGCTTGAAGTGCTCACCGCGCCGCACGCCCTCGATCGCATCGGTGCCGAACAGCCGCACGTCGTGGCACGAGCCGCAGAACTCGCTCGAGCGGAGGTACGCGCGCTGTGCTGCCGTGCTGGCGCGGTGCGCACCACCCGCCACTTGCTCGCCACCGCCGATCAACGCCCGCAGATCGATCAGGTAACCACTGTTGGCGATGCCGAAGAGGCCGCGCTCGTCCTCCGGCCGCATCGAGAAGCGCGCGCCGGTCTCGGACGACACCCACGCCGGATTGCCTTCGTAGCTTCCACCCGGACGCGCCGGCCCGGTGACCTGGTGGCAGAACGCGCAGCTGATCCCTTCCTGGGCCGCGGCCGGCAGGAGATCGCGCAGCGGTCGCCGCGAGCTCGCATCGAACGAGGTGGCGTTCCAGGCCGGAAGCGAGCGCGCGATGTTCTGGCCGGGCGCGTGGCAGTTCACGCACCACAGCTCGCCGCCCGATCCGGTCACCGCGATCCCGGTCCGCTGGTTCACGCATGGGCCCGCCCCCGCGCTCCGCAGCACACCCGCGCCGTTCGGGCAGTCGTCCTGCCGGCCGACCTGCTCCTCGATCAACATCTCCAGCGACTGGTACAGGGGCGACCCGGTGGCGTGCGCCATCACCGATCGGCTCCACTCCGCTCCCTGCCGCGGATGACACGACGCGCAGTCGCTCAGGGCCGTCGCCTTGCCCAGCGGCTTGTCCTGCGCGCTGACCCCCACCGCTCGTTTCGCCGTCGCCTTGCCCGCGCCGACGATCGCGATCACCGCGACCAATCCGAGCACCAGCGGCGCCCCGAACGCCAGCCTTCCGATCCATCCACCCGTCGTGGTCGTGGTCGTGGACGTGGACGTGGACGCGGACGTGGACGCGGACGTGGACGTGGACGTGGACGCGGACGTTCTGAGTCCCCGATCGGGCACGGGCACGGGCACGGGCACGGGCACGGGGCTCGGCGCGCCGGCCGCGAGGAATTCGTTCAATTGCCGAGCGATGCTGGAGGCGTTGCGCGGCCGGCGACCGAGCTCCGGCTCCAGCATCCGCAACGTCAGGCTCTGCAATCCCACCGGCAGCTCTGCCGCCACCTCGGCCGTCATCGGCGGCGCGCCGCGCCCGGCCTGATCGCTCATCCCCTTGCGCAGACCCACCGTCGCGAACGGGTGCTCGCCGGCGAGCAGGCGGTACAGCATCAGGCCGATCGCGTAGCGATTGCTGGCGCTGTCCGCGGGAGCCCCGTCGGCCTGGGCCGGCGCCATCCACTTCGAGCTGCCGCTGGCGGTCGCCGGGCTGCTGCCTTCGCCTCCTCCCACGAGCGCTGCCACCAGCGAGTCGGCGCGCAGGACGATCCTGCCGTCCGTCACCGTCACCTCGTCGGGTTCGATGGGCCCCGGGAACAGCGCCGCGCGTTCGCAGGCCGCTGCGGCCTCGGCCAGCGCCGCGATCATGGTCACCGCCTCGCGCCACGGCACGGGCCCCGGGTGGTCGCGCAACCACGCCGCAAGCGTCGGCTCGCCGCTCGCCCGTCGCAGCCACGATCCTCCTGCTTCCTCGCCGCCCTCGACGAAGCCGCCCACGCCTTCCTTTCCCAGCGCCAGCAAGCGCACCGCGACCCGCGCGTCGGCAGGCCCCAGGCCCCAGCGTTCACCGCCGTCGTCGGTGATCGCCTCGCGCGTCGCGCGTCCGATCGCCGGCAGCGCCCGGGTCATCGGGTCGTCGTGGGCGCCGTCGGCGCCGGCTGCTCGCGCTTGTCGTTCGACCACCCGGTGCGAACCAGGTAGGTCGCCGCCGCGGTGGCCAGGCACAGCGCGATCACGAGACCGATCGCGCGCCGGGTCCCGATCTGCCGCGGACCGCTGGCGCGATCGACGAGCGCGATCGTGTCCATCCGCGGCGGCGCCGCCGGCGCCTGCACCGGAAGATCGGGTCGCGAGCCGCGGGCCGTGATGTGCACACCCGCGCTCGCGCCGTTCCCAGCCCCGGCGCTCGGCGCCGGGATCGACAGGGACACGCTGCCGCTCGCGCCGGCGCCATCGGCGGCCGCGAACGGCTCGAGCGCCGCGATCACCTCATGCGCCGACGCCGGTCGCTCATCGGGCGCCTTGGCCAGGAGCCTGCTCAGCAAGCGCTCCACGCCCCGCGGCAAGCCGGCGCGCGCCTCGTCGGGCAACGGCGGCGGTGGCGCGGTGCACTGCATCTCCAGGAGCTGGCGCGGTGACTCCGACTGGAACGGTGGCCGTCCGGCCAGCATCTCGTAGAGCACCAGGCCGAGCGAGTACAGGTCGGCGCGATGATCGATCGGGGCCGCGTCGATCTGCTCGGGGCTCATGTACGCGAGCGTGCCCACCGAACCGGTGGTGCCCTTGCGCATGGCCTGCAGGACCTTGCCGATGCCGAAGTCCATCACCTTCACGCCACCCGGGGTCAGCATCAGGTTCTCGGGCTTCAGGTCGCGGTGCACGATCGGCGGCTCCTGACCGTGCGCGGCGGTCAACGCCGCCGCCACCTCGCTGGTGATGGCCACCGCCTCGGTCCACGGCAGCCGCCCGCGCGTCACCAGCCGCTGGCGCAGGGTCTCGCCGTCGAGGAACTCGAGGGCCAGCACCAGCTCGCCGTCGACCTCGGTCGAGGCCAGGCTGCGCACGATGTTGGGGTGATCGAGGTGAGCGAGGATCGTCATCTCGTCGAGGAAACGGCGGCGGGCCTCCTCGGACCGCCCGAGCTCGGGCCGCAGCACCTTGAGCGCCACCCGCCGGCGCGAGAGGCGCTCCTCGGCCTCGTACACCTTTCCCATCCCACCTTCCCCGACAAGCCGACGTACGAAGTAGTCGCCGATCCGTTCCATCCCGCTGAAAACGTACGGCGATCGGGTTCGATCTGTACCGGCCAGGTCAGTCACGACGGGGCGTGGGGCGGGCGCGCATGCTCGATGTACTCGCGAACGCTGGGCCTTCGCCACACCGCCTCGGCGTAGGCGGCGATCGCGGGCGACATCTCGTACCCGCTCCGCAGGAGCCGCATCAGGGCGAACGAGATGTCGACGTCCGGGTGAGGGCCTGGAGCTGGATGGCCGGGGTCACGCCCGCGCCCTCCCAGAACGCGTCGATGTAGAGGACGAGGTTGCCGCTCACCGCCCCGAGCCCAGCGGCGCCGGGGTCCAGCCGCCGCACGCCTGCTCGATCACGCGTGCCGCGGCCAGGGTCAGGCGATCGCCGCCGCGGCGCCCGACCACCTGCACGCCGACCGGCAGCTCGCGCTGGTCGAAGCCGACCGGCACCGCCGTCACCGGCAGCCCGGTGATGCTGAACAGCGACGTGCACAGCGAGTCGAACGGCGTGAGCAGCGGCCACATGTGGCGCGGCGCCGGCCGGCTGTAGGGCGGATGAAGCAGCACGCCGCGCGGGCCGATCACGTCCTCGAGCCCGGCCTGCAGCGCGTCGATCGGCGGCGCGCCCCGCAGCAGCAGCGACTCGAACGGCCGGGCCAGCCGCTCGAGGGCGACCAGGGCCAGGGTCGGCACCGAGTAACGGGCCTTGCCGCGGGCCGCGCGCAGGAGCTCGGGCACGACGTAGAGCGGCTCGTCGCCGGCCAGCATCTCCGCGAACGACGTGGGTGGCTCGCCGGGCGCGGCCTCGCCGGTCCGCGCCAGCGCGCCCAGCCAGGACATGAGGTTGTTGCCGAACAGGCGTCGCCAGGTCGTGTCGTCGAGCTCGACCACCTCAGCGCCGCGCGCGGCCAGGGCTTCAGTGGCGCGCTCGATGGCGCGGGCCATCACTGGCCACATGCGGACCAGGCCGTGGCGCGGCACCGGTACCACCCGCACGCCGCGCAGATCGCCGGCGGCCAGCACCGGATCACGCGGCGCCAGCGTGCTGCGCACGCCACTCACCCCATCGGGGCCGGCGATCACCTCGAGCACGTGCTCGGCGTCGTCGACAGTGCGGGTCAGCGGACCCGTGCACAGCATGGCCTCGGAGGCCGGATTCTCGGGACCCCAGTGGCCGGTGTTGGGCACCAGCAACGCGCTCGGTTTGTGACCGACGACGCCGCACATCGCGGCCGGGATGCGGACCGAGCCGGCGATATCCGAGCCGATGCCGAAGGGCGACGCGCCGGCAGCGACGATCGCGCCCTCGCCGCCGCTCGAGCCGCCCGGCGTGCGCGCCGGGTTCCAGGGATTGCGGGTGCGGCCGTGCAGCGGATTGGAGGTCTCCATCCACATGCCGCCCTCGGGCACGTTGGTCTTGCCGACGACGATCGCTCCGGCCGCGCGCACGCGCGTGACCACGGTGGCATCGTGATCGGCGACCTCGTGCTGGCGCGAGAACAGACCCGCGGTCCACGGCAGACCGCGCACGGCGAGGAAGTCCGTGATGGTGCAGGGCACGCCGTGCAGCGGCGGCAGGCTCGTCCGATCGCGCCCGCGCCGCACCGCGTCTTCGGCGGCGCGGGCCTCGGCGCGGGCCTCCTCGAAGCGGCGCGACACCAGCGCGTTGATCACCGGATCGACCTCGTCGATGCGGGTCAGGTGCGCCTCGAGCAGCTCGACCGGCGAGAGCTCGCCGCTGCGGATCAGCGCGGCCAGCCGCACCACTGGCAGCGAGCGCAGCGACTCAGAGCTCACGGACGACCTCGCGCGCGGCCCGCTCGCCCGACTCGAGCGCGCCCTCGAGGTAGCCGGTCCACTCGACCGCGGTCTCGGTGCCGGCGAAGTGAACACGCCCGACCGGCTGGCGCAGGGTCGTGCCGGCCATGGTGAGCGCCCCCGGCGGCATCACCGCCACCGGACAGCCGCGGCTCCACGGCTCGGCGCTCCAGTCGGTGGTGACGATCGCCAGCGGCGTGCGGGCGTCGTCGCCGAACCAGCGCACCAGCTGGGCGACGATCGGCGCGGTGTCACCGTTCCAGCGCCGGGCCGGGCTGGCCTGGACGAAGCCGACCAGCGCCGGCTGGGCGCCATCGCTCGAGGTGTTGTCGAACAGCACCGCCAGCGGGCCGCGCGTGCTCACCACCTCGCCCGACAGCCCGCGCTCGCGCCAGAAGGCGCGCTCGTAGGCGATCACGACCTTGACGATCGCGCCCATCGCCGCTCGCTGCACCAGCTGATCGCGCGCCGGCGCTGACGGTGACATCTCGATCGCCGCGGTCAGCGGCGGCGGCACCGCGACCACCACCGAGCGGGCGGCGACCTTGCCGCGGTCGCTGGTGACGATCAGGTCGGCACCCTGCTGCGCGATGCGGCGGACCGGCGCCGCGGTCACCACCGGCGCGTCGAGACGCTCGCTCCAGCGTTCAGCGATGGTCTGGGTGCCGCCGACGAAGCGGCGTTCCTGGGCCCCGCCCTCGATGGTCGACAGGTTCATCATCCCGCCGCCGGCGCGCAGGTAGGCCAGGAACCAGAGCAGCGACAGCTCGGCGGGATCGACGCCGAAGATGGCGCCGATGGCGACGTCGAACACGCCGCGCACCCGCGGCGACAGCCGCCGCGCCTCGTCGGCCACGGTACGGGCATCGAGCGCGGCCGCGTCGGGCGTGGCCAGCGGATCGCGGGCCGAGACCCGCGCCGTCAGCTTGTCGATGCGGCGCAGCGCCAGGTGGAGCTGGAGCAGCTCGATCGGTCCCAGCGACGGGATCTCGCCGGCGTAGCGACGGACCTTGGCGCCGTCGTCGAGCAGCTTCTGGCCGGTCGAGTAGGTCGCGAACTGGGCGACGCCCATGCGTTCGGCCAGGGCCGCCAGTCGATCCTGGCCGGGGCCGATCCACTGGCCGCCGCGGTCGAAGCGGGCCTTGCCCAGGGTCTCGCTCCACGCCCGCCCGCCGACCCGATCGCGAGCCTCGAGCACGACCACACTGGCGCCGGCGGCCCGGAGTCGCTCGGCCGCGGCGAGGCCGGCGAGCCCGGCGCCGACGACGGCGACGTCGACACGTGCCGGGAGGTCGGTCGAGATCATCGACGCATCCTACCGGAATGCGTGCTGCGACGGGCCTTCAGTTCCGAGCGAGCACGGCCGAGTCGAAGGATCAGGACGAACGGAGGTGCGGCCCGCCGCGCAGCCGGGTCTCAGCGACGCGTGATGCGGTTCAGGGCGGGCGGCGCCAGCGGCGAACGCGCCGTGATGTAGACCTCGAGCGCGTCGACGTCGACGTCGCCGCCCAGGCGGGCGGTGCCCTGCTTGAGTACGGTGAAGCCGTCGCCGCCGTCGGCGAGGAAGCTCGACACGGTCACGCGGTAGGTCGCGGTCGGCGAGATGGCGACGCCGCCGAGCCGCAGCTCGCTGACGCGGTCGCCGATGGCGCGGGCCGGCTCCCAGGTGTACGTGAAGCCCACCGAGGGCGAGAGGATCATCGCCTTCTCCGTGCCATCGGTCTGGCGCGTCCACTGCTGCTCGAGCACCGCGTCGAGCTGGGCGCCAGTCAAGCTCAGGCTGACCAGCGCGTTGGAGAAGGGCTGCACCGAGAACGCCTCACCGTAGGTGACCTCACCGGCCTGCTCGCCACCCGAGATCGTCGCGGCCAGGATGTCGGCGCGCACGCCGCCCGGGTTCATGAACGCGATCACGGAGGCGCCACGATCGGCGGCGCTGGTCGCGGCCAGCTGGGCGTCGGCGATGACGTCGCCCATGAGCGACTCGCCGGCCGGATTCTGAAGCCTCGTCAGGTCGCCCGCGATGCGGCCGATGACGCGGTTGGCGAACGGCGCCGCCAGGGCGTCGTAGCGGGCGATGAGCGCGGTCTGGGACGCGTCCTTGGCCACGTCGCGGGTGACGATCACGTTGCGACCGGTCTTGGCGGTCACGTCGCCGGTGACCTCGTCGATGGTGAGATCGATGTCGGTCACCAGGCGGCCGAACGAGGCCGCGCTGGTCACCAGCTTGCCGTCGACGTCGCAGATATGGGCGGCGTTGGTGTGGCCGGCGACCACGACGTCGACCTCGGCGTCGAAGCCGCGGACGATGTCGAACAGCGGGCCCGAGATGCCGGCGCACTCATTGTAGAGGCCGGTGCTGAAGCCGCCCTCGTGGATGAGCACCACGATGGTCTCGATGCCCTTGTTCTTGAGCTCGGGCACGAGCGCGTTCACGGTCTCGATCTCGTCGTGGAAGGTGAGGCCTTCGACGCCGGCCGGGGTGACGATCGTCGGCGTGGCCTCGAGGGTCATGCCGATGAAGGCGACGCGGGCGGCGCGGAACGTGCGGATCTCGTAGGCCGGGAACAGGGTGTCGCCGGTCTCGTCGTCGGTGACGTTGGCCGAGAGGTAGCCGAAGGAAGCACCTTCGAAGCCGTCACCGTCGCGGCAACCGTCGGTGGGATGGCAGCCGCCGTAGGCCATGCGCAGGAGCTCGGCCGGACCCTCGTCGAACTCGTGGTTGCCGACCGAGGCGATCTGGAGGCCGAGCGAGTTCATCGACTCGACCGTGGGCTCGTCGTGGAACAGCGCCGACATGAGCGGCGTGGCGCCGATGATGTCACCGGCCGCGACCACCACCGTCTGCGGGTTCTGGGCCCGCAGCGCGGCCACGTGGGTGGCCAGGTACTCGGCGCCGCCGGCGTCGACGCGATTCACGGCCGCGTCGGGACCGGTCTGGATGCGGCCGCTCGAGCCCGCGGGCGGCTTGAGGTTGCCGTGAAAGTCGTTGGTGGCGAGGAGCTGCACCGACTGCGTGCTGCACTCCCAGGCCGAGGTGGCGCGGGTGCGCGCGAGCATGCGCCGGAAGGCGACCGGGCCGACGTGCTTCACGCGATCGAGATCGGCGAGGTTGACGAAGAAGCGATTGGCCCGCGCGCCGACGATGGCCTGCACGGCCAGCCGGTTGAGCTTGACCACGTCGTCGAGCTCCTGGAACGAGGCCTCGCGGGCCAGGCGCAGCACGGCGCAAGCCTCGGCCGAGCGCTCGGCGATGCCGGCCACGTCGGTCTTGCCGTCGTCGGTGACGAAGACATCGTCCTCGCCGTCGACGGGATCGTCGTCCTCGCCGAGGCAGCCGACGGAGGTGATACCCGCGGTCAGCGCCGCGGCCAGAGACACGAACCAAGGGGAGGAAAGGCGCATTGCCGGAGCGCCTTGCAGGCTCGGTGCCAGCCGAACGTGCAGAGATCACCCGAAAACGCCGGAGGCCCGCGTGTGCGGGCCTCCGACATGGCAACCGGAGTAGCCGGCTGCCGTCGTGGTGGCCGGCGTCAGGCCGGGCAGGCCGCCTCGACGGCGCAGACGTCGTTGGCGTCGCAGAAGTTGGTCTGGCACTCGTTGTCGCCCATGCAGGCCGCGCCGGTCGCCTTGACCGCCTCGCACACGTCCTGGTCATTGCAGAAGTTACCGCTGGCGCAGAAGAAGAGGCAGGCCTGGCCCGCGGTCGGCGGGTTGCCGCACTGGAGCGTGGTCTGGTTGCAGGTCAGCGGTGACTGGCAATCGAACAGGCCGGCGAACCCGCTCGCGCAGGCATCGCCGAGCTTGCCGAGGGCCACGCAGGTCGAGGTCGTGGTGGAGCAGCGATCGCCGATGTCGACGCAGGTGCCGTCGGGGCAGGCGTCGCCGCGGTTGGGGCCGTCGGCGCAGGTGCCGATCTCAGGGCAGTACAGGCCGTAGGTGCACTGGGAGTTGCTGGTGCATGCGCCTCCGAGTGGGCGCAGCGCGACGCAGGTGGTGGTCGCGGAATCGCAGAACGAGCCGCGCACGCACCGCCCGGTGGTGCCGTTGCAGGTGCCGCCGAGCGCGACCTCGACCCTGGTGGGGTTGCAGACGCCGGCGCAGCAGGCCATGCCGCAGTCAGCGATCGCGCAGCTCTCGCTGATGCACTCCTCGTTGTCGTAGCAGACGCCGCCGTCTGCGACCGTGCCCTGAAACGCGTCTCGGCAGGCCTGGGGCTGATCGCGCACGTCCTGGGCCGAGGTGTCGCACGACGCGCTGCCGAGCGCGTCGAGGCAGTCGCCGGCCTTGCCCTCGTCGTACCGAATGCGGCCGGCGTCGACGCCGGCGACCAGGTCGTCGAAGCGGACCAGGACGTCGGCCTTGCACTCGGCGACCGACGCGTAGGCGCCGCACCGCACCTGCCGCTCACACAGCGCATCGATGAACTCGTTGTCGAGATCTTCGATCTTGACGCCGCCACCGCCGCACGCGGCGGCCAGCGAGGCACAACAGACAAACAGCACGCTCAGGGCGCGCGACGATAGAGAAGCCATGGAATCCCCCTTTGCGCCCAGATGTACACCGATCCGCCCCGGCGTGCCTGTTCCTGGCGGTCTGGATGTGGGATCGCGCACGCGCAGTTCACGCCCGGGGTAGGCTCCGTCCCGTGAGGCTCGCCACTCTCGGGCTCCGCGAACGAGCGGCGACGCTGGGCCTGACGATCGACGCGCCGACGAACTGGTCGGCGACCGCGCCGCTCGATGTGGCCGCGTTGCAGTCCGAGATGTGGAGCGAGGGCTACTTCGTGGTGCCGCCGTGTCTGCCCGCCGAGCTGGTGGCGCGCTGCCGCGCCGCGATCGAGCTCGTGCTCGCGGCCGGCGCGCCGGCGCTGGCATCGTTCGCCTTCGACGCACCCTGGGAGCTCCAGCGGCTCCTCGCCGCGCCCGCCGCCGCCGCCCTCGACGACACCGCCCGGCTGCGTCCGGCCTTCTGGGCCTGGCGCCTGACCGCCGACGAGCCGCGCGGCTGGTCGCCGCACCGCGACCGACCCGGCATGGCGATCGACGATCGCGGCACACCCACGTCGATCTCGGTGTGGGTGCCGCTCACCGACGCCACCGCCGACAATGGCTGCATGTACGTGGTGCCGGCGCCGCTCGACGTGCAGTACGCCAACCCGCGCGCCTCGCTCGAGGTCCTCAACCTGCAGTGCGTGCGGGCGCTGCCCGCCCCCGCCGGGTCGGTGCTGGGCTGGACCGCCCGGCTCCTGCACTGGGGCGGCATCGCCCGCGCCGGGACCGCCGGTCGCATCAGCCTGTCCTTCGAGTACCAGGCCCCGCACGACCCGACACCGGCGTTCGCCAGCGACTGGATCCCCAGCCCGGCCGAGCGCGTCGCGCTCATCGAGCAGCAGTGGGACCAGTACGATCACATGCACGAGCAACCGCCCGAGCGCCGGGAGCGGCTCGCGGCGGTGCTAGCGGCGCTGCGCTGACCGCTCAGGCGCGCATGGCCTCGACCGGCGAGACTCGCGAGGCGCGGATGGCCGGGAACAACCCGCCGATCAAGCCCATGATGATCGAGAACACCAGCGCGCTGATGACGATCGACGGCGTGGCGTGGAAGGTGATCACGATCTCCGAGAACGTCTGGAAGTTCATGGTCGAGAACGTGAACAGGCCAAGCACCATCATCAGCGCGGTGCCCGCGGCGCCACCGACCAAGGCCAGGAAGATCGCCTCCACCACGAAGGAGGTCAGGATCGCGAGCCGGGAGAAGCCGAGTGCGCGCATCGTCCCGATCTCCTTGGTCCGGTTGGCGACCGCGCCGTTCATCGTGATGGCGGCGAAGATCATCGCCGCCAGCGACAGCAACACCGCGAAGACCGACCCCATCATGTTGAGGAAACCGGCGGTCATCTCCGACTGCTTCTCGTAGTACGTGGTCTCGCGCAGGACATCGAGGCCGAACCGCTTGTCGGACTCGACCGCGCTGCGGAAGGCCTGGAGCTGATCGCCGTCCTTGAGCCGCACCCGCGCCGACGACACCACGCCGTCGCGGCCGAGCGCGCGGCGGACGACGTCGACGTCGCCCCATACCTCGGACTCGTAGGACGAGCCGCCCGAGGTGAAGGTGCCGACCACCTTGAGGGGCCGGTTGTTCTTGATGTCGAACTGCTCTCCGACGCGGACGCCCTTGAAGCGCCCGGCGATGGCGTCGCCGACGATGGCCTCGTTGGTGCCCGGCGTCGGCAGCCGACCGCTGACGATCTTCACCTCGGGACGGAACCGGAGCTGGTCGAGGGGCGTGCCGCGCACCATCAGGTTGGAGATGCCACCTCCGCTGACCAGATCGATGGTGAGCACCACGACGATCTCGCCGATCGCACCCTGGCCATCGCCTTGCCTGACCTCGGGACGGTCGCTGACCAGCTTGACCAGGTCCGACGAGAACGAGCTGGGTAGCTCGGCGTCCGAACCGTCGCGAAGCAGGATCACCGTGTCATCGCGGCCGCTGATCCGCATCGCCCGCTGCATGCCCGCCGACAGCATCTGGGCGGCGCCGAAGACGAAGATGACCAGGGCCACGCCGAAGGCGGTGGCGATGGTGGTGATCTTGCGCACCCACAGGCTGCGCACGTTGTACTGGATGGGCACCATCAGTCGACCCTCCGCAGGGCGTCGGTGACCTTGCGCCGCGACGCCTGCAGCGCCGGGATCGTGGCCGCGAGCGTCCCCAGCACGATGGTGAGGACCAGCGCCAGGGCGATGACGCCAATCGGGGCCCGGAAGTAGGGGAACAGGGCGCCCATGTTCTCCTCGATCGCCGGTCCCATGACGCCGTTGATGAGCCCGGCGGTGAGCAGCACGCCGGCCAGCCCGCCGAGCACGGCGATCAGCACCGACTCGCCGACGATGAACCCGACGATGTGGCCGGGCTGGAACCCGACCGCGCGCAGGACCCCGTACTCGTGCGTGCGTTCGCGGGCGGCGGTGGCGATCGTGTTGGCCAGGATGAGGGCCATGATGAGCAGGATGATCGCCGACACCACGTCGAAGGCCTTGAGCACGCTGGCGAACGCGCCCAGGAACGAGAGCTGGAAGGCGCGCTCGCTCATGGTGAGGGTCTGGTCCTCGCGGTCGTCGAAGTTCGTGTCGATCGACTTGGAGATCGCGGCGCTGGCCTTGGCGTCGTCGATGCGCGTCAGCACCCAGCCGATCTTGTCGCGCATGACCTCGCCGCGGGGATCGTTGTTGAGGTAGTCCCAGCGGAAGACCATGCTGTTGCGATCGACGCTCTTGCGGGTGGCCTGGTAGATCCCGACGACCTTGAACTCCCAGTCGCCGGGATAGATGTCGCTCTGGATGGTCAGCCGATCGCCGGGCTTGACCTGGAGGGTCTTGGCCAGGATGTCGCCGAGGATGGCGCCGTTTGGCGTGCTCTTCCACTCGGCCAGCGCCGCCGGTTCGACCGCCATCTCGTCCATGACCGTGAACCAGCTCTCGTGGTCGGAGGCGAAGGCGGCGAAGAAGGGGGTCCGCTTCTTGGGGTCCTTGGAGCCGAACCACACCGCCCAGGTCGCCGCCTTGACGCCCTGGATCCCACGCACGTCGTCGATGTAGCGCTTGGGCAGGAGCATCACGATCGAGTTCTTGTGGCGGGTCGCGATGCGATCCTTGGCCGCGGCGTCGGCGCCGGCTTCGAACGAGGCCACCACCGTGCGGATGCCGCTGAAGATCATCACCGCCATCGCCACGCCGAGGATGGTCAAGATGGTGCGGCCGCGTCGCCGGAAGACGTTCCGGCGCGCGTACGTCATCAGGTTCATTGCAGCGCTCCCTTGTCGAGCTTGCGGCGGACGGTCGCGCGCTCGGCGGCTGCCGGATCGTGGGTGACCATGAAGATGGTCTTGTTGAACTCCTTGTTGAGCTGCTCCATGAGCTGGAGCACGTCGTCGGCGCTCTTGCGGTCGAGGTCACCGGTGGGCTCGTCGGCGACGATGATCTTGGGGTCGTTGACGATGGCGCGGGCGATCGCGACGCGCTGCTCCTGACCACCCGACAGCTGGCGCGGGTAGTGGTCCATGCGGTCCTCGAGGTTGACCACGCGCAGAGCGGTCGCGACGTGCTTCTTGCGTTCGGCGCTCGAAAGGCCGGTGAGCAAGAGCGGCAGCTCGACATTCTCGGCCGCGGTCAGGACCGGGATCAGGTTGAACGACTGGAAGATGAAGCCGATGGTCTGCGATCGCCATTTGGCGAGCTCGCCGTCGGACATCGCGGTCAGGTCGGCGCCGGCGACCTTGACCTTGCCCTTGGTCGGCCGAGCGAGGCCGGCGATGATGTTGAGCAACGTCGATTTGCC
>SXGT01151574.1_pt1 | contig 14552 bp, 19 predicted proteins | sample 3176221 | NCBI WGS metagenome assembly SXGT01 (sample SAMN11356862, study PRJNA531348) | freshwater metagenome | isolation source: freshwater sample F1-120 | place: China: Fuxian Lake, Yuxi | collected 2017-12-25
GCGGAGGGGATCACGTCGGACAGGAGCGAGACGTCAAGCTTGCCCGGATGACTCGCGGCGAGATCCATGAGCGCGACCGCGCGGTCGGTGCCGGCGAGCACGAAGCGACCGCCGCCGGCGCCGAGTTCGAACGCGATGTCGCCCACGGCGGCCTCAAGCGCCATGGCAGCGGCCTCGAGGCCCTGCTCGATGACCTTCGCCGAGGCCTGTACGATCGACGCGCCGCTCATCATCATGGAGCGCGAGCCGCCGGTGCCACCGCCGAATACTAGCTGGTCGGAATCGCCCTGCGCGAGGCGGATGCGTTCAAAGGGCACGCCCAAGCGCGAGGCAAGCACCTGAGCAAACGGCGTCGCGTGGCCCTGGCCGTGGTCGAGCGTTCCGGTAACGATCGTCACGTCGCCGTTTTGTTCGAAGCGCACGCCGCCCAATTCCTTGCCGGGCGGCGCGGTGACCTCGAGGTAGCTGCCCAGTCCTAGGCCGCGCAGCTTGCCCCTGGCACGGCTCTCGGCCTTGCGTGCCGCAAAGCCGGCGACATCGGCGCGCTTCAGCGCCGCCTCCATCAGCGCGCCGAAATCGCCGGAGTCGTAGGTCTGGTCCGAGGCTGCCTTCCAGGGCAGGTCCTGGGGGCGGATATGGTTGCGGCGGCGCAGTTCCATTCGGTCTATGCCCATCGCCGCGGCGGCGTTGTCGACCAACCGCTCCAGGTAATAGTTGGCCTCTGGGCGCCCCGCGCCTCGATAGGGACCCACCGGCGTGGTGTTGGTGAAGGCGACTCTGGTCGTCACCTGCAGCAGCGGCGTGCGGTACACGCCGGGCGAGTTCTTCACCGCGGTCAGCGACGGCGCCAGAGGTCCCATCGGGCTGAGCCACGCGCCGACGTTGCCGGTGCCGGTGATGCGCTGTGCGAGGAAATTCCCGTTCTTGTCCAGCGCCAGCTCCGCGATCACCTCGTGGTCGCGGCCGTGATGGTCGGAGACGAAGCTGCCCGAGCGGTCGTCGGTCCACTTTACGGGGCGGCCGAGTGCGCGCGAAGCATGCGCGAGGCACAGGTACTCGGGGTAGATGTAGCCCTTCATACCGAAGGAGCCACCCACCTGGTGACTGCGTATGCGCACCATCTCAGGCGCGAGGCCCAGCATGTCCACAAGCTGACTCTTCATGCGGAACACGCCCTGTCCGGGGGCGGTGAGCGAGACACGGCCGGCAGCGTCCCAGGAACAGATGCCGACGCGCGGCTCCATCGCCGCTACCACCATGCGCGTATTGCGCAGCGTGAGCTTCTCTACATGCGCGGCGGCCGCGAATGCCGCTGCCACCTTCGCCTCGTCGCCGAAGTGGTAGTCGCAGGCGACATTACCGGGCACGTCGTCGTAGAGCTGCGGCGCACCGGGCTTCACCGCTTCGCTTGAGAGCGTCACTGCGGGCAGCGGCTCGATATCCACCTCCACAGCTTCGGCCGCGTCGCGCGCCTGCGGCACGGTCTCGGCGACCACGCAGGCGATCGGATCGCCCACGTGGCGCACGCGGTCCGTTGCGAGCGACTTGCGCTCGGGTTTCTTCATCGGCGTGCCGTCCTGGTTGACGAGCGGCGCCAAGCATTGGTGTGGGCCATAGGCGGCCAGGTCGACCGCGGTGTAGACAGCGATTACGCCCGGCATGGCTTTCGCAGCGGCGGTGTCGATGCCGCGCAGAATGCCGTGGGCGTGGTTGCTGCGCACCATGCAGGCGTAGGCCTGGCCAGGCTCGTTCAGGTCGTCGGTGTAGCGGCCTTCGCCGCGCAGCAGCACCGGGTCTTCGGTGCGGGAAACGGGCTGGCCGATGCCATAGCGGGTAAGCGCAAGGGCTTCTGCATCGTGAATGTCATCGTTCGGCGAGTTCATGTACCGATTATCGCAGGCAGCGGCAAGGCTGCGACAATGATTCGTCATGGCAAAACGCAAAGCGAAGACAGGGACGAAGGCGGATAAGCGCTCCGGCCCGCGGCACCACCATAACGTCTACGTCATCGAACTGGACGGCCGGGTACTGGATCACGCGCGCTTCCGTACCGCCAATCCGGACCGGGACATGCTGAAGCCCTGCCTCTACGTCGGCTGCACTGGCCTCACACCCGAAGCGCGCTTCGCGAAGCACAAAACCGGCATCCGGGCAAACGGCTATGTGCAGCGCTACGGCACCCGACTGCTGCCCGGGCTCTTCGCCTACGCCAACCCGATGCCCTACAACGCGGCGCGCGACATGGAGGTGGAACTGGCGATCGCGCTGCGCGAGCAGGGCTACGCGGTGTGGCAGGCCTAGGGGCGCGAGGCCTGCACCAGGCCGAATGCCTCGAAGCGCAGGTACAGTTCGCGGCAAATCCAGGCGTCCGTTGCGGCGTACACGATCTGCTGTTCGGTCAGGCGCGGCGCCGACCAGTTGGTGGTCTTCGCACCCTTGGTAATCCGCGCGCCCAGGAAGATGCCCGCCAGGTTGCGCAGGCCGGTCTGCTTGAGGCCGTGGCGCTTTGCCACCAGCCCGAGGTCCGTGACCGATTGCGGCTCGAACGGAAACTGGTTCTTCAGCAGGCGAAGGTCGTCGGCGAGCGCCACGCCGGAAACGGTGATGCGCGGCTCGGCCAACACGCGCGCGAGCACCGCCGAGCAGTCCAGACGCAGCAGCGGGAACAGGTATACGCGGTGCGCAGTGGCCACCTGCGCAAGCGCCGGCGGGTAGCTCTCGCCGGGTCGGAACGCGGGCCGGGTCTCGGTATCGAAACCGATCACCGCTTCGTCGTAGATTTCCTCGGCCGCGCGCTCCAGTTCCCGCGCGTCCTCCACCAGCCGCACCTCGCCCTCCCAGCGCCGGATGGGCAGGCTGGCCATCTCCTCCTTCGAGATGCTCTTCGACAAGTGCTCGGGCAACGCCATGCCCCAGTGTAATTCACGCAAATCAGGGATGGACCACGATTTCCTTTCGATGCAGCGGTAAGCTTCGCCCCGTGCAGCGCCTTGTCCTCGACACCAACGTCTGGCTGGATTGGCTCGTGTTCAACGATCCGTCGGCGCAGCCCATTGCCGCCGCGGTGGGCGCTGGCCGCGCGCGGATCCACATCGACGCCGCCTGCGAGGCCGAGTTCGTGCGCGTGCTGGCCTACGACCGCGGCAGGCGCACGCTGGACGCAGACGCCCAGGCTGTCTGCCATGGGCAAATGTGTACGATCGTGCACATTTCGGACCCGGCCGCGGCGCACCCGCTGATGCGCCTGCCCGACTGCCGCGATCCGGACGACCAGAAGTTCCTCGAACTGGCGCGCGCCTGCGGCGCCGACTTCCTTGTCAGCCGCGACCGCGCGCTGCTGGAGATCGCCCGCCGCAAGGGCCGGCCGCTGCCCTTCACCATCGTCACGCCGGCGGCGCTGGCCCACTGGCTGGAAGCCGCCGCATGAAATGGGGCATGCACCAGAACTCCCTGTTCGCGGTGCTGCTGCGCTCGCCGTGGTGGGTCAGTCTGCTGCTCACGCTGGCGATCTTCGCCGGGCTGCGCCTGGTGATTCCGTGGTACTACGCCGCCTTCGGCACGCTGCCCATTTTCATCATCGGCCTGGTGGCCGCCTGGCGACAGCTGCGCGCGCCCAGCGCCGAGAAGATTGTCACGGCATTGGACGTCCTGCGAGGCATGAACTGGGATGCGTTCTCGAACCTGCTGGAGGAAGGTTTCCGGCGCGACGGCTATGCCGTGGAGCGCCTGGGCGGCGCGCAGGCCGATTTCGAGCTGACCAAGGCCGGGCGCAAGTCGCTCGTCGCCTGTAAGCGCTGGAAGGCCGCGCGCACCGGCGTTGAGCCGCTGCGCGAGCTCAAGGCAGCCGGAGAAACGCGCGAGGCCGGGGAATGCGTGTACGTGCTTGCGGGCGATCTCTCCGAGCAGGCGCGCAGCTTCGCGGCGCAGAACCGCATCCGTCTGTTAGAGGGCGCGGAACTGGTGCTTCTGGCCCGCAATGCCTGAAACCAAAAATCAGGGACGGGCCACGATTTCCGGCTAGTACAGCGCCGATGAAAGTTTCCGCCGGTACTCCGACACCAGTTCTGGCTGCGCCGCCGCCAGCGTGAACAGCGCCAGCATCTGCTTGCGCGCCTCGCCGTCCTTCCAGTCCTTGCCGCGGCGCACGATCTCCAGCAGCTCGTTCATCGCCTCGCGGTAGAGGCTCTTCGCCCCATACAGCGCGGCGAGCGCGGCGCGGGCCTCGTGGTCGGCCGGATTCGCGGCGAGCCGAGACTTCAGTTCCCCCTCGCCCGGCCCACCTTTGCCCGCCCTCGCATACGCGATGCCTTGCCGGAGCGCCGCGACTTTCGCATCCGTGTCCATGTTGGGCTGCACCTTCGCCAGTTTCGCCTCAGCCTCCTCCAGCCGGCCTGCGGCGAAGTGCGCCTCGGCGGCAGCCAGCGCGAGGTCGGCGGCCGTGGGCAGGAGCTTGTCGAAGAACGCGCGTACCTGACCCTCGGGTTGCGCCCCCATGAATTGCGCAAGGGGCTTGCCGTTCCTGAACGCGATGACGTTGGGGATGGAGCGGATGGCGAAGGCCTGGGACAGGTCCTGGTTATCGTCCGAGTTGATCTTCACCAGCTTCACCCGCCCGGCGTACTCCAGGGCGACCTTCTCCAGCACCGGGGTGAGGGCACGGCAGGGGCCGCACCAGGGCGCCCAGAAGTCCACGACCACGGGGAGGATTTTCGAGGCCTCGAGGACCTCGGCTTCAAAGCTTGCGGTGGTGACGTTCATATTTGTTATATCAGGGTACCCCGTCGGAAACGCAACCCCAAAATAAGGGACGGACCCCTATTTCTCGCCGTATCCTCTCTACATGGCTTTGCGTGACTACGCTGGCCTTGCCGCGTTCCTCCTGGTCGTCGCTTTGGTTTCGGCCGCGGGCGGCTGGGCCACCTCGAGCAGCGTCGGCACCTGGTATGCCGGGCTGGTGAAACCCACCTTCAATCCGCCTGGGTGGGTATTCGGGCCGGTGTGGAGCATGCTCTACGCCTTGATTGCGGTCGCGGGCTGGCGGCTGTGGCGCAGGGGCGGGCCCGCCTCGCGCCTCGCGCTCACGGCCTGGTGTGTGCAGTTGCTGCTCAACCCGGTGTGGTCGTTTCTGTTCTTCGGCGGCCGCATGATCGGCGCGGCGCTCGTGGAAATCGTGGTGCTGCTGGTGGCAATCGTGGTCACCATCCTGCTGGCGTGGCGAGTGGATCGCCCCGCGGCGTGGCTGCTCGTGCCCTACCTCGCGTGGGTCTCGTTCGCGACGCTGCTGAATGCGGCGTTGTGGCGCCTGAACGGCTGAGGTGGCGTCAGTCCTTGCGACGGCGCGTACGCTCGGCGAATTCCCGGTAGCCCATGAAGTCCTCGAAGGCTGCCACGCGCTCTCGGTAGCCGGCCACGGCGCCAGCGTCGCCAGTGGCCTTGAACTTCGCCAGCGCCTTGCCCAGGGCGTCGTACTGGATCAGGGCCGAGAAGCCGTAGTACAGCACCACGCTCGCGCCGGCCTGCGTCGTGTCAGCGAGCGTCTTGCCGGCCATGTCCACGATCATTGCCGGTCGCTCCACGCGCCGACGCACTTCGGCCAGTTGCACCGGGTCCACCATGGTCGGGAACACCATGTCCGCACCCGCGTCAGCATAGGCGCTGAGTCTGCGGATGGTGTCCTCGAGGTCACCGGTGAGCCAGTTCGCGTCCGAGCGCGCCACGATCAGGAAATCCGGATCCGTCCTCGCATTCACCGCAGCGCGGATGCGCCCAGCCATCTCGGCCATCGGGCGCAGCGTTTGCGGCAGGTCCGTGTGCTTGCCGATGCCGCTGTGGTCCTCGATGTGGATCGCCGCGACACCGGACTGCTCAAAGGAATGCACCGTGCGGTGGATATCGCCAGCGTCGTGGAAGCCGCCCTCGGCGTCGGCGATCACCGGCACCGAGACCGCATGCGCGATGCTGCGCGCCTGCTCGACCAGGTCCTCCAGCCTGAGCAACCCGGTATCCGGCAGGCCGTAACGGCTGGCGGCGGTGGCGTAGCTACCAATGTAGACGCATTCAAAACCGGCCGCCTCGATGAGCTTCGCACTGAGGGCGTCGGTGGCACCAGGAACGGAGAGGGTCTTGCCACCGGCGATGAGCTGGCGCAGGCGCTGGCGGCGGGCGGAGAAGGCGTCGGGCATGAAGCCAGTCTAGCTGAGGCCGCTAGAATGCCAAGGCCCATGGACCGCAGCGAGCGCTTCCGCCGCATCGACCGGATGCTGAACGCCGGCACAACCACTTTCGCCGCGCTGCAGGAGGCGCTGGGGATCTCGCGTGCGCAGTTGAAGCGCGACCTCGCCTACCTGCGCGAGCGCTTCAACGCCCCCATTGAGTACGACCGTGACGCCGGCGGCTACCGTTTCGGCAAGCCGCTAGCCGGCCCGCGCTACGAGCTGCCCGGGTTGTGGTTCTCGGCCGAGGAGGCGCACGCGCTACTCACCATGCACCAGCTGTTGAAAGGGCTAGACGGGGAAATCCTCGGGCCGCATTTCGAGCCGTTGCTCGCGCGCCTGCGCGCAGTGCTAGGGTCGGGGGACCACAGCTGGGAAGAAGTGGAGAATCGCATCCGCGTCATTCCCATCGGGCGGCGGGAGGCGAAGGTTGCCCATTTCGGCGTCGCCGCGGGCGCGCTGTTGAAGCGAAAGCGCCTGCGCATCCGCCACTACAACCGCGCCGAGGACCGCGAGACCGAACGCGAAGTCTCGCCGCAGCGCCTGGTGCACTACCGTGACAACTGGTACCTGGATGCCTGGTGCCATCTGCGCCAGGACCTGCGCAGCTTCGCGGTGGATGCCATCCGTGATGCGCACCTTCTGGACGAGCGCGCGAAAGACGTGCCCAAGGCGGAGCTGGACGAATACCTTGCCGCCGGTTACGGCATCTTTGCCGGCCGCAAGCTGGAATGGGCGACGCTGAAGTTCACCTCGGCCGCAGCGCGCTGGGTCGCTGCGCAGCGCTGGCATCCTAAGCAGCGCGCGCGGGTGGACAAGGACGGCAGCTACCTGCTGGAGCTGCCCTATGCCGATGACCGGGAGCTGGTGATGGAGATCCTGAAGTTCGGCCCTGAGGTGGAAGTGCTGGCGCCGGCGGGGTTGAGGAAGCGCGTGGCGGAGCGGTTGCGCGCCGCGGCGAAGCGCTACGGCTAGACTCAGCGTAATCCGATAACGACAGGCGCCCCGTGACCAGCGAGAAAGCCTACCGCGACCAGGCCCTCAAGCTCTTCCCCTGGATCTGCGGTCGCTGCGCGCGTGAGTTCTCGGGCGTGCGCCTTCGCGAGCTCACCGTGCATCACAAGGACGGCAACCACGGCAACAATCCGTCCGACGGTTCGAACTGGGAGTTGCTGTGCGTCTACTGCCACGAAAACGAGCATGCGCGCATGGCCGACGCGCAGGCGGGCGGGGGCGAAAAGGATTCCGTGACAGCGCCGGCGACGTCCAAATCACTGGCGGGCCTGGCCGAGTTGCTCAAGCGAAAGCCCAAACCGTAGTTTTGGCGACAGGCTGGCTCATCCCCTGAGCCTGCTGGGTCCGACACTGGGTTCTCTTCAACCTTGAGGAGGTCTCCCATGATCGACGTTTCCGTCCCGCTGGATGTCGTGATCGTCCTTTCGCCCTGGATCGCGCTGGGCGTGTTCTGGCTGTTGGAGCAGTGAGGGCCGTACCGTGGGGGTGACGCTGAGCGGGCACGCCGCGGGATTGCGCCGGACGACGGCCGGCTAGCTGATCTCGAGCACCAGCTTGCCGGCATGCTCGTCCCGCTCCATGCAATCATGGGCCTCGAGCAGGTCCGCCGCGCAGCGCTGCACGCAATCGATGCGTTCTTCCTTGCTGCGCGTGCGGAAGGTGACGCCGATCAGCCTCACGCGCCGCAGCGCGAGCAAGTCTAGATCGATGCTGCCGAGGTTGGCGTCAAGGCGGCAGACTTGCAACCCGCGCTCGCGTGGCGCTTCGGAGCCTCGGTGACCGAGGCCGAGAACTTCGTCGGATGGCGGGCCTATCCGTGGCCTGATGTCAGGCGCGCGTAGGCACGGCCTGGCGGAATTACTGAGGGAAAGGCCTAGTCCGAGGCAAACCCCTTCCCCCTGACATGCGCCCCAAAATCCCTCCTCATCCCGACTCCGTACTGCTTCACCTTGTCCCCCACCCAATCCCTCCCTCGCCGCGCGCCGTAGGCCCCTAACTCCCGCTCCACCGCCTCCCTGTCATAGCGATCCGTATGCACGGTGGCCGAGAGCGCCAGCCGGGCGCTCAGCGGCTCCTTTGATTCAGGGTAGCCGAGCGCCAGCCCCGCCACCGGCACCACCCAGTCCGGAAGCTCGAGCAGCGCGTCGATTTTCCCGATGTGGTCCCGGATCTGGCTGATCGGGCAGGTGCCCAGGCCCGCGAACTCGGCGGCGCTCACGAAAGCGCCGAGCGCGATTGCGGCATCCACCGAAGCGTTGAAGAAGGCATCGAGGTGCTCATTCACGAACGCAACTTTCCGCAGCTCAAACAAGCGCCGGAAGCGCCAGCCGTCGGCGCAGAACACGAACAGTTCTGGCGCGCCGGCGAGCCAGGGCGAGCCGGGCAGGAGGGAAGTGATCGCCAGGCGCTTCGCGGGATCGGCGACGCGGATGAGCGTGGTCTGCTGCAGGTCGCTCTTCGTCGGCGCGGCGAGGGCGGTGGCGCAGAGCAGGCGCAGCACTGAATCGGGCACCGGGTCGGGCTTGTAGCGCCGGCACACCGAGCGGGCATTCAGGACGGCGAGCGCATCCAGGTTAGGGAGCGCGGGCGGCGCGAGGCCCTCGCCGAAGCGTTGCTCGATCGCGGTGGCAATGCGGTCCTTTGCGGTGCTCATGGAGGCTCCTCGCTGCGGTGGTCAACGCTGCATCGTATGCAGCGTTGATTGACTATGGCGAACGATATCCCAAATTTGAGATAATGCGATGAAGCCAGTGGTCTGGCTCGGCGACAGTCGCGCGCGGATCCGGAATTTCGACCCGGACGGTCGGCTCGAAACGGGTATTCAGCTTGGACGTGTCCAGTTGGGTGAACAGCCTTCAGACCGCAAGCCCATGCCTGCCGTTAGGCTTGGCGTAATGAAATCCGGGTTCGCGTCCGCGGAGCATTTCGGTTGATCTACGTGGCTAAGTTCCTGGAAGCGATCTATGTGCTGCACGCCTTCCAGAAGAAATCTCGCAAGACGGCGCGAGCGGATAGCGAACTGGCGCGCGTGAGGTTCAGGACACTGGTACGGAATAGGAGGCAGCGGTGACCGAAAAGATGACTTACACCAGAGGCAGCGGCAACATCTTCCTCGACGTCGGTTTCGACAAGCTCGAGGCCGAAAATCTGAAGATGCGGTTCGAGCTGATGATGCAGATCGAGCGATGGGTGAAGGCGAGCGGCATGACTCAGGCGGCAGCCGCCAAGGCGCTCGGTCTCACGCAACCGCGACTTAATGCGCTGCTCAAGAGCAAGATGCGTTTGTTCAGCCTCGATGCCCTCGTCACCATCGCCACGAGGGCCGGGCTCTCGGTCCGACTGGTGGTGAGGAAAGCCGCCTGACTGGTCGGGCGCTCAGCGCTACCCATCACCGTCACCACCACGCTGCGCTCATGCGCCGCCGTGCGGTGCTCGTAGAGGTAAATTCCCTGCCAGGTCCCCAGCATTAGCCGTCCGTCCGACACCGGGATGCTGAGGCTGTTCGACGTCAGCACCGTCCGTGCATGTGCCGCCATGTTGTCCGGCCCTTCGGTGTCGTGCACCTAGGCGGGGTCGCCGTCGGGTGCGAGGCGCCTCAATACATTCCGACTTACTGGAGCTGGAACTGGTGAAGCGTGACATCCCCTATGTGAAGTACGGCGGCCTGAAATTTCTGGAAGCGGGGCACGTCAAGGACGCCCTCGCCGTGCTGCGCTGGGCGGACAACCCGAAGAATCGCGTCGCCGCGTGGCGCGCGCTGCAGTTGCTCCCCGGCGTAGGCCCGAAGGGCGCCGAGCGCGTGTTTACCGCGTTCGAGGCGCAAGGGCATCGCTGGACGGCGCTCCAGTCGCCCTCGCCCGAGTTCAACGCGCTGATGGCCCAGCTGGGCGACGCGGCCACGCCCTGGCAGGGGCAGATGGAGCGGGTGCGCGAGTGGTACGCGCCGGTGCTGGAGCGCAAGTACGACGCGCCAAAGGTGCACGCGGCGGACCTCACGCAGTTGGAGAAAGTCGCTGGTGGCTATCGCGACCGGGAGGCGTTCCTGACTGAGCTCGCGCTGGACCCGCCCGGCGCCACCGGCGACCTCGCCGGCGAGCCGCTGCTGGACGAGGACTACCTCATCCTCTCCACGGTGCATTCGGCCAAGGGGCAGGAGTGGGAGGCGGTTTACCTGCTGAATGTTTCGGATGGCAACTTCCCCAACGAGTTTGCCGCCGGGAAGCCGGAGCAGATCGAGGAAGAGCGGCGCCTCCTCTACGTGGCCATGACGCGCGCGAAGACCAGCCTGGATCTCATCTCGCCGCTCAAGATCTACGTCACGCAGCAGTCGCGCATGGGCGACCGGCACGTCTACGGCGCGAAGAGCCGCTTCCTCACCCGCAGCGTGATGCAGTGCCTGGACCAGGTCGCTTGGTCGGAGAGGGACGGCGCAGGCGAATTGCGCCCGATGGGTCCGTCGGTGGACGTGGCGGCGAAGTTGCGCGCAATGTGGGCCTAGCCGCAGGGCTGCCCGGCATGAACATCTGGGTCGACGCCGACGCCTGCCCGCTGGCGATCAAGGAAATCCTCTACCGCGCTGCGGAGCGCTCGAAGGTGAACCTGACCCTGGTGGCGAACAAGCTACTCGGCACCCCGCGGTCGCCGTGGATCCGCGCGCTGCAGGTGCCGCACGGTTTTGACGTCGCCGACAATGAAATTGCCAAGCGCGTAGCGCAGGGCGACCTAGTGATCACCGCCGACATCCCGCTCGCGGCCGAGGTAGTGGCCAAGGGCGGCCACGCCCTCAACCCGCGCGGCGAGCTCTACACCCCGGAGAACATCCGCGAGCGTCTGGAGACGAGGGATTTCCTGGCCAAGCTGCGCGAGACCGGCGTCCAGACCGGCGGCCCGGCGCCACTGGACAACACGGACAAGAAGCGTTTCGCAGACCAGCTGGACCGGTTGCTGGCGAAGCTGAGGCCAGCCTAGGACGACGCCGCCTTCTGCTTCGCCTCCAGCGCCTCCCAGCGCTCCAGCTTCTGGTGCAGAAAGGCTTCGATCTCGGCGCTGCGCTGCTGGTCCTTCAACACCACCTCGGCGCCCTGCTGGTAGTACTCCGTGTTGCTCATCTTCGCCGCCAGGGCATGCTGCTCTGCCTCCAGCGCCTCAAGTTCCTTCGGCAGCGCCTCCAGCTCGCGCGCTTCCTTGTAGGCGAGCTTCGGCCCGCGCGGCTTTCCGCGCGCGGGCGCCGATGACTTCGCTTCGGTGGCCTTGGCCCCGTCCGCGCTCTTGCGCTGCCGCACCCAGTCCGAGTAGCCGCCGACATACTCCTTCCAGACCCCGCCGCCTTCGGGGGCGAGCGTCTGCGTGATCACGTTGTCCAGGAACGCGCGGTCGTGGCTCACCAAGAGCAGGGTGCCGTCGTAGTCCTGCAGCGCGGTTTCCAGCAATTCGAGGGATTCGATGTCCAGGTCGTTGGTGGGCTCGTCCAGCACCAGCACGTTGGCGGGCTTGGCGAACAGGCGAGCAAGCAGCAGGCGGTTGCGCTCCCCGCCCGAGAGCATGCGCACCGGCGACTTCGCGCGCCGCGGCGGGAACAAAAAATCGGCGAGGTAGGTCATGACGTGCTTGCGTCCGCCGGCGGTATCCACCCAGTCCGAGCCGGGCGAAACGGTCTCGGCCACGGTCGCCTCAGGGTCGAGGGCCTGGCGCATCTGGTCGAAATACGCGGGCTGAACATTGGTGCCGGTACGCACCGTGCCGGCATCCGGCGCGAGCGTGCCCAGGATCAACCGGATGAGCGTGGTCTTGCCGATGCCGTTGGGACCCACCAGGCCAAAGCGGTCGCCACGGCTGATGAGCAAGTCGAGGTCCTTGACAACGGGCTTGCCGCCGAAGCTCTTGCACACGCCTTCCAGCTCGGCCACCAGCTTGCCGGAGCGCTGGCCGGAAGTGACCGACAGCTTCACCTTGCCGGTGCGTTCGCGCCGGGCGGCGCGTTCCTCGCGCAGGTGCTCCAGGCGCCTCACGCGGCCTTCGTTACGCGTGCGCCGGGCCTCGATGCCCTTGCGGATCCAGATTTCTTCCTCCGCCCAGAACTTGTCAAACTTGCGCTGCTGCACGGCTTCCGCCGCGAGTTGGCCGGCCTTGACGTGCTCGTAATCGGAGAAGCTGCCGGGATAGGAGCGCAGCATGCCGCGGTCCAGTTCAATGATCCGCGTGACCACTCGATCGAGGAACGCGCGGTCGTGAGTGATGACGATGGCGGTGGGCTGGCGCATGAGCAGCGCCTCCAGCTGCACGATGCCGTCGATGTCCAGGTGATTGGTGGGCTCGTCCAGGAGCAGTAGTTCAGGCTCGAGCGCGAAGGCAAGGGCGAGCGCGGCGCGTTTGCGTTCCCCGCCCGAGGCCGAGGCGGGGTCGGTATCGGGATCGAGGCCGAAGCGGTGCAGGTACTCGTTCAATTTGTGGTCGAGCGGCGCGTGGGGTAGCGATTCGGCGCGGAGGACCAGGCTCTCCTTCAGCGTCGCGGCCTCCGGCAGCACGGGTTCCTGCTCCACCAGCACGATGCGCAGTCCGTCGCGCCGCTTCAGGTCGCCATCGTCCAGCAGCGCGGTGCCGGCGATGATGGACAGGAGGGAGGACTTGCCGGTGCCGTTGCGCCCGATCAGCCCGATGCGCTCGCCCGCGTCCAGCGCAAATGAGGCGCGGTCGAGCAGCGGATGGTCTCCGTAGGCGAGCTGGGCGTTGGCGAGGGTGAGGAAGGGCATGGGGGCCGGATTGTAGGGACTACGGATCAAACCGGGCCATTGTTAATTACACTGAATTCATGTAATTTAATGGCATGAAGAACGTGACCATCACATTGGACGAGAAAGCGGCCGCGTGGGCGCGTGTGCAGGCAGCAGAGCGCGACATGAGTTTGTCGAGATACGTGGGCCAGTTGATCCACGACCGAATGCAGCATTCGTCCGCGTACGAGAAGGCGATGCGCAGGGCGCTGGCGCGCAAGCCCCTGGACCTGAAGGGCCCATGGAAGCCCTATCCGAAGCGGGAGGACCTTTATGACCGCCCCGTTCTTCGTCGACGCTAATGTCATCGTCTACGCGCTGGACCCGCGTGATCCTCGCAAGCGGCTGCGGGCGGCGAATTGGCTGGACCACCTGTGGCAGCATGGGCTGGGTCGCACCAGTACCCAGGTGATTTCGGAGTCTTACGCCACGCTGCGACGGCTCAAGCGCGATGCGCCCCCGGAGGAGCTCTGGGAGGAAGTGGAAGCCTACCTTGCATGGAATCCGCAGCCGGTCAACGACGCCACCCTCATCGACGCGCGCACGGTCGAGATCCGGTGGAAACTCTCCTGGTGGGACAGCCTGATCGTGGCTGCCGCCAGGACGCAGGGCTGCGCGGTGCTCCTGACCGAGGACCTGCAGGACGGTGCCGTGATCGGATCCGTGACGGTCCGTAGTCCGTTCACGCTCGAACTTCGCGAGCCAAAGACCGCGTATGCGGCAGCGCCTGGTGTCGCTTCCCTCCATCGCCCTCGCGGCCGCCCCCGGCGCACGGCGCTCGCTTGAGTATCGCCCGCACCTCCACCGGCGCCCGCTTCTCCCCCTGCCGCACTTGGCGCACGCTGCTGTGGCGCCGCTGGTCGGATGCGCCCGCCGCTAACTTCGTGATGCTGAATCCGAGCACCGCGGACGAGGTGAAGCTCGATCCCACCTGTTCCCGCGCCCGCAACTACGCCGAGGCCTGGGGCTACGGCGCGCTCATCGTCACCAACGTGTTCGCCTTCCGCGCCACCGATCCGAGGAAATTGAAGGCAACCGACGACCCGGTTGGCCCCGGTAACGACCGCGACATCCTGCGCGCGGCAAAGGAAGCGCAACTGGTGGTCTGCGCCTGGGGTAACCACGCGGCGCTTCTGGAGCGCGGCGCGGCGGTGGCGGAGATGCTGCGCAAGTCAGGGACCAGGCTCCACGCCCTGCGCATCACCGGCGCTGGCGAGCCCTCGCACCCGCTTTACCTGCCCGGATCGCTCAAGCCCACCGCCTGGGAGTAATCTTTCCGGCAGGAGGCCACCATGCCCGTCAAGGCCAAGCGCGAAGCCGGGGTCCGGGAGCGCATCCAGGACATCGGCTAGGACCTGTACCCGGACGACAACGTCGACTGGAAGATTCTCTACTTGCGCGACAGCGCCGACTTCTGCTTCGCCGAGGTCGCGCCCGAGCCCGACACGGTGGGCTACCCGCGCTTCATTTTCGTGTTGCACTTCGACGGCTTCGGCCACATGCAGGAATGCGGTAGCTACTGCATGGCCGAGGGCGCGTGGACGCTGCTGTCCAC
>SXGT01250005.1_pt1 | contig 14552 bp, 16 predicted proteins | sample 3176221 | NCBI WGS metagenome assembly SXGT01 (sample SAMN11356862, study PRJNA531348) | freshwater metagenome | isolation source: freshwater sample F1-120 | place: China: Fuxian Lake, Yuxi | collected 2017-12-25
GACCAGCTCGCGGACCGCTTTCCGAGGGGCCGCGCCTACCTCAGCGATCAACTTCGGCGAGCTGTCGCCTCGATCCCCCTCAACATCGCGGAAGGCGCCGGGGAGTTCGCTCCGGCGGACAAGGCGCGCTTCTACCGCATTGCACGCCGCTCGGCGACCGAGACCGCAGCCGTCCTTGACGTTCTGGCCGTGCTCGGGCTCGCCGATGCGCAACGCCTGGTGGCTGTGCGAGCCCTCCTCGTGCGGATCACGGCGATGCTCACCGCGATGGTGCTGAAGCTCGGCTCGTCTTCGTCGGGCTCGGGCTCGGGCTCGGGCTCGACGTGCGGAAAATGAGGGGATGCCTCAGGTGTGGAACAGGTGCGCGTCGCTCACGGCACGGCCGCGACCACGTCGTCCGCCGACGCCGCCGCGGGGGCCGTCCAGATCACGGCGCCCGCGCGATCGAGCACGTAGGTCGCCGGGATCCCCTTGAAACCGAGCGCCTTCCTCGACACGTCGTGCGCATCGACCAGGAACGGCGACTTCACGCCCCACGACCGGAGCGCCGTCTCGGCCTGCTCGGTCGTCTCGCCGTCGGCGAGGATCGCGACCAGCACGAGCTTGCCGCCCTTCGCCTCGATCGCCTGCCGCTTCGCCGTGAGCGCGGGGACGCTCTTCTTGCAGGGCTCGCAGGTCGGGCCGAAGAAGTCGAGCACCGTGGTCTTGACCTTCGGGATCGGGATCGTGACCAGGTCCCCCGTGTCGGTCGGGAGAGACATCGCCACGGTCCGCGCCGGCGTCGCGGTCGCCGCGGGCTTCGCGGGGGAGCCGCACGCGGCGAGGGTGAGCACGCACGAGAGGAGGGCGGCGCGGCGCATCGCGCACAAGCTACCCGACCGCGCGCGCGCGCCGCAACCGGCAGATCCGCCGTCCGGCGTCCGCTGCCCACCGTCCGCCGTCGCCGGAGCGATTTTCTCGCTACCTTCGTGCGCGCCCCGCCGCTAGGCTGGCCGCACACCCGAAGACCCGCAACAGAGGAGAGCCCGATGGCCCGCAACGTCACGGTAGGTTTGATCCAGTGCGCCACCCCCTTCGATCCCGCGTGGCCCGTCGCCCAGGTCCAGAAGGCCGGCCTCGACGTACACCTGCCGCTCATCGAGGAAGCGGGCAAGAAGGGCGTGCAGATCCTGGGCCTCCAGGAGATCTTCAACGGCCCCTACTTCTGCCCCAGCCAGGACACCAAGTGGTACGACTGCGCCGAGCCGTGTCCCGGCCCGACGGTCGAGCTCATGCAGACCTACGCCAAGAAATTCCAGATGGCGATGGTGGTCCCGATCTACGAGAAGGAGCAGCCGGGCGTCCTCTACAACACCGCCGCCGTGCTCGACAATGACGGCACCTACCTCGGCAAGTACCGGAAGCACCACATCCCGCACACGAACGGCTTCTGGGAGAAGTTCTTCTTCAAGCCGGGCAACGGCGGCTTCCCCGTCTTCCAGACGCGCTTCGCGAAGGTGGGCGTGTACATCTGCTACGATCGGCACTTCCCCGAGGGCGCGCGCGCGCTCGGCCTGAACGGCGCCGAGATCGTGTTCAACCCGTCGGCCACGGTGGCGGGCCTGTCGCAGTACCTCTGGAAGCTCGAGCAGCCCGCGCACGCGGTCGCGAACGGGTACTTCGTCGCCGCCTCGAACCGCGTTGGCACCGAGGCGCCTTGGAACATCGGCAAGTTCTACGGGACGAGCTACATCGTGGACCCGCGCGGAAAGTTTCTCGCCACGGCCTCCGAGGACAAGGACGAGCTGGTCGTCGCGACGTGCGATCTGGACCAGATCGAGGAGGTGAGGAAGACGTGGCAGTTCTTCCGCGATCGCAGGCCGGAGGCGTACGACGACCTGACGCGCGGCTGAGCGCCCCATGACCAAGCGAACCAGCGCAGACGTCCGCGCCAAGCACAAGGAGTTCCTCTTCCCGAGCCTGGCCAACTACTACGCCGAGTCGGTCTGCCTGGACGAGGGCAACGGCTCGCGCGTGAAGGACCTCGACGGGGTCGAGTACCTGGACTTCTTCGGCGGCATCCTCACGGTCTCGCTGGGCCAGGCCCACCCGAAGGTGAACGCGCGCGTCCACGCGCAGATCGACCGGCTCGGGCACGTGTCGACCCTCTACCCCACCGTGGGCATCGTCGATCTCGCCGAGAAGCTCGCGTCCACGGCGCCGGGCAAGCTGAAGAAGGCCTTCTTCTGCGCGAGCGGGACGGAGGCCGACGAGACCGCGGTCGCCCTCGCCCAGATGCACACGGGCAACCAGGAGCTGATCGCGCTCCGGCACGGGTACTCCGGCCGCTCGATGCTCGCGATGTCGCTCACCGCGCACTCGAAGTACCGCGGGATCCCCACCCAGATCGCCGCCATCAAGCACGCCCACGCGCCGTACTGCTACCGCTGCCCCTTCGGCCTCTCGTACCCGAGCTGCGAGGTGAAGTGCGCCCGCGACATCGAGGAGCTCATCCAGACGACGACCACCGGCCGCATCGCCGGCTTCCTGGCCGAGCCGATCCAGGGCGTGGGCGGGTTCATCGACGCGCCGGACGGCTACTTCAAGATCGCCGTCGACATCGTGAGGAAGTACGGCGGCGTCTTCATCGCCGACGAGGTCCAGACGGGCTTCGGCCGGACCGGCGAGCACATGTGGGGGATCCAGCACCACGACGGGGTCGAGCCCGACATCATGACGATGGCCAAGGGCATCGCGAACGGTCTCCCGCTCGGGGCCGTCCTCGCGACGACGGGCGTCGCGGACTCGTGGACGGCGGGAAACATCTCCACGTTCGGCGGCAACCCGATCAGCACGGCGGCGGCCCTCGCCGTGATCGAGACCATCGAGGAGGAGAAGCTGATCCAGAACGCGGCCACCCAGGGCGCGCTCCTCCGCGAGGGCCTCCTGGGCCTCAAGGCGCGCTACCCGGGCTCGATCGGCGACGTGCGGGGCAAGGGCCTGATGCAGGCGATCGAGATGGTGGCGGACGAGGTCGCCGGGGACCGCACGCCCGCGCCGGACAAGGTCGGCCGCCTGTTCGAGGAGACCAAGAAGCGGGGCCTCCTCATCGGGCGCGGCGGCCTCTACAACAACGTGCTCCGCGTCTCCCCGGCCCTCAACGTCGTCCGCGAGGACGTCGAGACGGCGGTGAGGATCCTGGACGCGTCGCTCGCCACGTTCGCGAGCTGAGGCCCCGGCGCGCGCGCGACAGCCGTTCGCGAAGGACCCCTTCGCTTCTTTCCCGGCGAGGCCAAGATCCGGTAGGATGGTCGGTCCCTGCCCCGAGGACCCACGATGACAGCCACGCTCGATCCGGATCGCCTCGAGACCGTCTTCCCCGACAAGAAGCCCCTCTACCCCGAGGGAGAGGCCCGCGCGGAGGCGGAGCGCTGCCTCTACTGCGTCGACGCGCCGTGCATCAAGGCGTGCCCCACCGAGATCGACATCCCGACGTTCATCAAGAAGATCGCGTCGGGCAATGTCCGCGGCGCCGCGCAGACGATCTTCGCCCAGAACCTCCTCGGCTACTCCTGCGCCCGCGTGTGCCCCGTCGAGGTGCTGTGCGAGGGGAGCTGCGTGTACAATGCATGGGAGCGCGAGCCGATCAAGATCGGCCGCCTGCAGCGGTACGCGACGGACGCCGTCATGGACCCGTCGACCGCCCCCATCTTCTCGCCGAAGCCGCGGACGACGGGCCGCAAGGTCGCCCTCATCGGCGCGGGGCCCGCGTCGCTCGCGTGCGCCGGCTACCTCGCCCTCGAGGGGGTCGAGGCGGTGATCTTCGAGAAGCGGCCCGTCTCGGGCGGCCTCAACACGTGGGGCATCGCGCCCTACAAGCTCAAGGCCGACGATGCGCTGCTCGAGATCTCCTGGATCGAGCGCATGGGCGTCGAGATCCGCCACGGCGTGGAGATCGGGAGGGACATCACCGGCGCGCAGCTCCTCGACCAGTACGACGCGGTGTTCATCGGCGTCGGCCTCGGCGACGACACGCGGCTCGGGATCCCCGGCGAGGACGGGCCGGGCGTCATGGGGGCGGTCGCGTGGATCGAGGAGATGAAGCTCCACATGAAGAGGGGCACGCGCATCGGCCGCGTCATCGTCGTCGGGGGCGGCAACACGGCCATCGACGTGGCGCGCGAGTGCGCCTCCCTCGGCGGCGCCGAGGTCTCCATGGTCTACCGCCGCGGGCACGAGCAGATGAGCGGCTACGTCCACGAGATGATGGGCGCGCGCAAGGAGCGGGTCCGGCTCATCGAGCACACGCAGCCCGTGGCCGTCCTCCGCGGCGCGGGTGGCGACGTCACCGGCCTCCGCTGCGTCCGGACGGAGGGAGGCAAGAACGTCGCGGGCTCCGACCACGACATCCCGTGCGACCTGGTCGCCGTGGCGATCGGCCAGTCGAAGCTCCGCGCGGTCGCGAGGGAGCTCCCCGGCGTCGCGCTCGACGCGCGCGGCTGCGTGGTGTGCGATCCGACGACGGGGCGGACGGGCAACCCCAAGGTGTACAGCGGGGGCGACTGCACGAACGGCGGCAAGGAAGTGGTCAACGCGGTCGCCGACGGGCGAAACGCGGCGCGGACGATGCTCGCGGCATTCGCGGGGCAGTCAGGAGCAGGCTGAACATGGCGGATCTGTCGATCGACTTCTGCGGCATCAAGAGCCCGAACCCCTTCTGGCTCGCCTCGGCGCCGCCCGCGAACACGGGCGAGCAAGTCATGCGCGCCTTCGACGCGGGCTGGGGCGGCGCCGTGTGGAAGACCCTCGGCGACCCCATCGTGAACGTGACGAGCCGCTTCGCCGCGGTCGACCTCGGCACGTACAAGATGATGGGGCTCAACAACATCGAGCTCATCACGGACCGCCCGCTCGACGTCAACCTGCGCGAGATCGCGGAGGTGAAGAAGCGCTACCCGAAGCACGCGGTCATCGCGTCGCTCATGACGGAGACGAAGGAAGACTGGCGCGTCCTCATCAAGCGCTGCGAGGACGTCGGCGTCGACGGCCTCGAGCTCAATTTCGGCTGCCCCCACGGCATGTGCGAGCGCGGGATGGGATCCTCGGTGGGGCAGGAGCCGAAGCTGCTGCAGGAGATCACGAGCTGGACGAAGGAGTTCGCGCGCACGCCCGTGCTCGTGAAGCTCACGCCGAACACGGGCGACATCACCGAGCCCGGCTTCGCCGCCGTGGCGGGAGGCGCCGACGGGATCTCCCTCATCAACACGATCAAGAGCATCATCGGCGTCGATCTCGACCGGATGGTGCCCTTCCCCCGCGTCGCCGGCGCGTCCTCGAACGGCGGCTACTGCGGTCCCGCGGTGAAGCCCATCGCGCTCCACATGGTCGCCGCCCTCGCGCGGGAGCCCGGCATCGCCAGGGTACCCATCAGCGGGATCGGCGGCATCTCCACCTGGCGCGAGGCGGCCGAGTTCATCGCGCTCGGATGCACCAGCGTCCAGGTCTGCACCGCCGTCATGCATTACGGCTACCGCATCGTCGAGGACCTCATCCAGGGCCTGAGCTCGTACCTGGACGAGCACGGCATGAAGTCCGTGAACGAGCTCCGCGGGCGCGCCGTCCCTTCGTACCAGGAGTGGGGCGACCTCGATCTCGCGTACAAGCTGGTCGCGAAGATCGACAAGGACAAGTGCATCGGCTGCCAGCTCTGCGTGACGGCGTGCAACGACGGCGCGCACCAGTGCATCTTCACGGGCCCCGACGATCGCGAGCGGCCACCGCACGCGCACACCCACGGAAAGGCGATCGCGCCCGTGCCGCTCCCCATCGGCAAGCACGCCGGCTCCCGCGTCCCGTGGGTCGACGAGCCCGAGTGCGTGGGGTGCAACCTGTGTCAGCTCGTGTGCCCCGTCTCGGGCTGCATCACGATGGAAGAGAGCCGCACGGGGCCGCCCGAGACGTGGAACGACCGCGTCGCCCAGGGCCGCGCGAGGGTGCCGGGCGGGATTCACGACTGACGCGCCGGCTCGTCCGAGGGCCGCTGATACACCCCACGGACCGCGTCCCGGTGCGTGAACGGGGCGCTTCACCCGGCGTCGAACGTCAATGTTTCCAGATACTTGGCCCTGGCACTCTGGATGCTTCATCGTCGGCACATGCGAGAGGCAGTGTTGAATTCGCGGCCCGCACGCGCGTCCCTCCAGGTGCTGCATGCTTAGCGCGCGCTCCAAGGAACGGGCCTACCGCCTCCTCTTCACGGAGTCCGCCGAGCCGTTCGCCTCCGAGATCATCGGCTACACCAACGGCGGTATCTCCCTCACGCTCTTCCTCGTCCTGATCTTCGCGACCACGATGAGCTGGGGCCCTTCCCTCGCGATCGCGCTCGCCGTCTTCGTGCTCCTCCGCCTCGCCCTCGAGAACCGCGTCGCGATCTGGATCGCCGCCGTCGTCGGCACCACGTTCGTGACCGGCGTCGGTGCCGGCATCGGCTGGACGCTCGGCCACGTCTTCGACGTCGACGATGCCCCCATCGCCCTCGCGATCGCGAGCGCGGTCCTCGCCTCGATCCTCCCGCTCGTCGCCTACCGTCGCTTCATCGTTCGCCGCACCGACGAGCGCGACTCGATCCTCCCGCCCTCCGTGCCGTCCCACCCCTGAACGACGTTAGTGCCACAGATCCAGGGCCAGCGGCGCGTCGAGGGCGTGCTCGTCTCTGGCGGCCTCCTGGCTTCCAGGGCCCCGCGGATCCTGCGCGTTGGGCTTGAACGTGTGCTCCTTGCCCGGGAACGCCCTCGAGCGGACCTCACCGGCGTACCGCGAGACGGCGTCCACGATCGAATCGCCCAGCTCGGCGTACCGCTTCGCGAAGCGGGGCGTGTGCCCGCGCATCATGCCGAGCAGGTCCGTGCAGACCAGCACCTGCCCGTCGCAGGCGTTCCCCGCGCCGATGCCGATCGTCGGCACCGACACGGCGCGCGTGACGGCGTCGGCGAGGTCCGGCGGGATCGCTTCGAGCACGATCGCAAACACGCCGGCGTCGTCGAGCGCGCGCGCGTCGGCGAGCACCTTCTCCGCCTCGTCACGGCCTCGGCCCTGCACCTTGAAGCCGCCCAGCGCGTGCACGCTCTGGGGCGTGAGGCCGACGTGGCCCACGACGGGGATCCCCGCGCGGACGATCCGGTACACGTGCTCGGCCACCTCGAGGCCGCCCTCGAGCTTCACGCTCTCGGCGTGGCCGTCCTTCATGAGCTTGCCCGCGCTCTCGATGGCCTGCTGCGGCGACGTCTGGTAGCTCATGAACGGCAGGTCGCCCACGAGGTGCGAGCGAGCCAGCCCACGAGCGACGGCGCGCGTGTGGTAGACCATCTCGTCGAGCGTGACGGGGATCGTGTTGGCCAGGCCCTGGACGATCATCCCCAGGGAGTCGCCGACCAGCACCATGTCGACGCCGGCCTCGTCGACGAGCCGCGCCATCATGTAGTCGTAGGCCGTCACCATCACGAGCGGCTCGCCGCCCTTTCTGGCGCGGAGCTCTGGGACGGTGCGCTTCTGGGCGGCCGCGGCGGTGGGCGGCGGCGGCGGCGGGGAGCCGGCGTTCGAGTACATGGAACCTCGGGTCGCGGCCTCGGAGGGTGAGGTCCACGCCTGAACTCAAAGCTAGCGTCGCGGGGTCCCGGTGACAAGGCTTTACGCTCCGGGGGACGCGGGCTAGCGTGGCTCCCGTGCGAAGATCGTGCGCCTTTCTGCTCCTGTCCGTGGGGCTGCTCGCGTGCGATCGGCCGCCCTCGGCGACGCTCGCGGAGTGGACGCCCAGGGACCACGAGCAGAAGGAGCAGACCGCGAAGCAGCAGGGCAAGGGGAAGTCGGGCCAGGGCACCGGGGACGCCCTCGTCGAGGCGACGTGGCGCAACCAGTGCATGACCTGCCATGGCCCGATCGGGAAGGGCGACGGGCCGACCGGACCGATGGTGAAGGCGGCGGATCTGACGGACCCGGCGTGGCAGGCGAAGGTGACGGACGAGCAGCTCGCGCAGTCGATCCGCAAGGGCAAGGGGAAGATGCCGCAGTTCGATCTGTCGGAGCCGGTCGTGAAGGGACTGATCGCGAGGATCAGGACGGCGAGAGGGCAGTGACCCCGGGCGGCGGCCCGACGGAAGGAGACGGCCGACCCGTCCGGGGACGTGCGCGCATCGGCCTCGGCGTCCTCGCCCTCCTCGCGGTCGGGTACCTCGCCTTCGGCCCGCACGCTCCGAAGGACAACACGCTGCGCATCCACCTCGGCGCGCGCGCGCCGGCGGTGACGGCGCTCGAGCTTCGCTACCGCGACGGCGACGAGGAGGTCCGGGCGACCGAGCTACGCTTCTCCCCTGGCCACGCGCCGCGCGTCCTCTCGCAGGAGGTGCGCCTCCCCCCGAAGGAGTACGTTCTCGAGATCGGGATTGTGAGCGACGGGACGAAAAACACGGTAGAGAAGCGGGTGCGCCTCGAGGGAAGCACGACCCAGGTCGAGCTGCCGGATCCGGCGCGACGAGACGCGCCGTGACCGACGAGAAGCCTGCCGCGCCCCCCCCCCAGCCGCCCGCCGACGTCGAGATCGCCACGCGCGCCGCGAGCTCGGCCGTGCTGGGGACCGCCGGGCTCGTCGCGATCGTGCTCACGGGCGCCCACACGGGGACGACGAAGCCGGTCGGCGGCCGGATGACGATCGGCAAGGCTCCGGACAACGATCTCGTCCTCTCCGACGACACGGTGTCGCGCCACCACTGCGAGCTCGTGAAGGCGCCCGACGGGATCCACGTGCGCGATCTCGAATCCACCAACGGCACCAAGGTGGACGGGACGCGCATCCGGGAGGCGACGCTCCAGCCAGGGAGCGTGCTCCGCGTGGGCGAGGTCGAGGTCTCGTTTCGGCCGGCCGCGCAGCGCGTCGAGGTGCTGCCGAGCGAGCACACCCACTTCGGCGGCGCGCTCGGGCAGAGCCTCCTCATGCGGACCATATTCGGCGTCCTCGAGCGCATCGCGCCGACGGACGCCACGGTGCTCCTCGAGGGCGAGACGGGAACGGGAAAGGACGTGCTCGCGCGCGCCGTCTGGTCCCACAGCAGCCGGGACAAGAAGCCGTTCATCGTCGTCGACTGCGGGGCCGTGACGTACTCGCTCATCGAGAGCGAGCTCTTCGGCCACGAACGCGGCGCCTTCACGGGGGCGGTCGCCACGCGGCAGGGGGCGTTCGAGCTGGCGGAGGGGGGCACGGTGTTCCTCGACGAGATCGGGGAGCTGCCGCTCGACGTGCAGCCGAAGCTCCTCCGCGTGCTCGAGACGCGCGAGTACCGGCGCGTGGGCGGCAACCGGCCCATGCACTCCAACGTGCGCGTGATCGCGGCCACCAAGCGCGACCTGACGCGCGAGGTGGCGCTCGGAAAGTTCCGGGAGGACCTCTACTTCCGGCTCGCCGTCGTCCCGGTGACCGTTCCTCCGCTCCGGGCCCGGCGCGAAGACATCCCGCAGCTCGTCTCGCACATCCTCGCGTCGGCCTCGCCGCTGGCGCGGCTCTCGGTCAGCCCGCAGACGATGTCGTCCCTCGCGGCGCACGACTGGCCGGGCAACGTGCGCGAGCTCCGCAACGTGCTCGAGCGGGCGATCTACATGGCGCAGGCGACGGACGCCCACGAGATCGGCGTGCTCACCCTGCCCTCCACGTCCGCGGGCGACGCGACGTTCCACTTCGAACCCGAGAACAGCTACCGGGAGACGCGCGCGAAGTTCGACGCGGAGTTCGAGCGACGGTACGTGAGGTGGCTCCTCGCCCGCCACGGCGGGAACGTGAGCGCCGCGGCCCGTGAGGCGAAGATGGACCGCAAGCACCTCCACGACATCGCCAAGAAGCACGGCCTCCGCGACGGCGGCGACGACTGACTCCCCGGACCGTCAGAAGCTCGCGGCCAGGGAGAGTCCCGCGACGAGGGCCCGGGCGTTCTCGATCGGCGCGCCACCGAGCGTGAACTCGTCGTAGGAGAACCCGATCACGTCGAGCGTTCCCGACGCTCGCGCGTCCCTCGCGAGGCCGAGGAGCCGGCCCTCCCGCGGTCGAAACGTGTAGGTTGCACGTACTCCGCCGAGGGCGCTCGTGAAGGGGGAGAGCTCGCGATCGCCCGAGAAATAGGCCCCCTTGGGACCGGCCGGCGGGTCGCCGCCCGTGTAGTCGTCGCTGAAGAAGAGGGCGCCCGACTGCCGGTAGATCCGCCCGCGGAGCGACGCGCGGAGCGCCTCCCCGAAGTACCGCTCGAACTCGAGCTCCGCGGTCCCGCTCCGGAGGTCCCAGGTGTCCCGGTACGCGCGCAGCATGAGGCGGAGAGCGCCCTTGATCGGCTTGAGATAGAGGTTCGCCCGCACCGCGAGGGCATGGCGCGCGCGATCCTCCGGGTGGTGCTCCTGCGCCCGGAGGCCCTGGGCGACGATCACGCTCCGGTACGGGTTGCTCTGGAAGCCGTGGATGAGCTGCGCCGTGTACACGATCTGGGTCGCGAGGATCGGCGTCCACGACTGCGACCAGCTCCCCTGGAAGCCGTCCACACCGAGATCGCGTCCGGTACGGAGCGGATCCTTGGTGAAACAGCCCGTCGCGTCCTCGAGGGCGCGACGGCGCGTGACCGCGTCGCTCGTTCCCTGCACACGGTCGCAGACCTCGTCGATGCTCTTCGCCCAGCTGATCTCGAGCTGGGTGTTGTGGCCGTAGACGTCCGTCCGGATGGCGGGGTTGATGCTGTGCGAGCGGTAGTCCCTCTCGGTGGAGTACGCGTACGAGGTCGTGAACGTCACGTCCTCGTGCCGCAACGAGACGGCGCCGGTCGCGAGGCTCCGGAGGTCACGGACGCTCGCCGTGGTGACCACGTCGGCGGCGGGGTTGTTCCGCTGGTAGGCGCCGCCGGCCTTGACCGCGACGGTCGCGCCCGAGACCACGTCCGCCTCGTAGGCCACGCGAAGGCCGAGCCAGCCCGTCGGGTCGACCTTCACGCTGCCTCCTGGCGTGTACACGAGCATGCGCGTCCGGGTGGGCGACTCGGCGTAGAGCGTGTGCGTCGTCTCCGCGGTCGCAGTCTGCGCTGCGGCGCTCGCCTCGACCGAAGAGACGCAGCCAGCGGCGGCGAGCGATGCGGCGAGCAGCGGGCCTCGGGACCTCAATTGCAGCCACAGCCTCCGCCGGCGACGCCGGCCCCCCCCATGCTCCCCTCCCGGTTCTCGAGCACGTGGCGCGCCCGCGCCGCGGCGACAGGGTCGCCGTCGAACTGCATGATCGGGTCGGCCAGTCGGGCGCGTTCGACCGGGCGGACGGTCACGCACGCGGAGGTCCACGTCAGGGCGAGGAGCGCGAAGGGTGCGAGGGCGCGTGCCATCAGAAGTAGACCCCCATTCCGCCCACGTAGGTTTGCGCATTTTCGAGTGAATTCGCGGTGAAGAGGCTCATGTTGGACGCCTCGATGCGCACGAGGATCCGGCCGCGCAACGCGAACAGCACGCCCGCGCTGGCGCGCGCCAGGAGGAAGTCGCGCCTCCGGTGGAGGAACGTGTCGGCGTTGGGGACGACGGTCACGCCGCCCCCCCCCAGCCCCGCGAACGGACAGATCGGCCAGCCCGGCGCGAAGTGAAAGGTCGCTCCCCCTCCGTAGACGATGTGCTGGCCCCTGGAGGTCGGCGCGTCGCCGACGAACCCGTCGAGCGAGACGGTGCGGTGAACCACGACGGAGGGGCGGACCTCGAGGTAGCCAGAGCCGCGCCGCGATCCGTCGGTCGCCACGCTCAGCACACCGCCGACGATGGCCAGCCCGCCCCGCGCTCCCTCGAGGGGCGGCGCGGCGAGTAGACCCGGACGCGAGGGAGCTCCCGGCTCGCCCGTCCGCACCGCGTAGGTCTGCACCTCGTCGCCGAGCACGTACGCGTGCCGCCCGTCCGGGAGCACGACCTCCAGCCAGTACCCGGCGCCCGGTCGGCCCTCGAGCGGGAGCGTCTCTCCGCGCTCCGCGGTCCGGATGACCCGATACGAGATCCCGGGACCGGAGCGCAGCTCGGACACGTCCACCACCACCCGAGCGAACGCCTCGGCGTCGCCTGCGTCGGCGCCGGAGGCGGTCGTCAGGGTCGCCCCCAGGACCAGGAGGAACAGGGACCGCCTCCTCATCGCGCCGCCCACTGCCTGAGGAGATCGAGCACGGGATCGTTCTTCGGGAAGATGGCGCGGGGGTGATTGGCCCCGGTGGGGCGTACGTAGATAGGGGCGGTCTGCACGTCGCGGCTCATCACGAGCGTGGCCGACTGCAGGTTGCCCTGCGCCGGGCTGCCGACCCCGAGGGCCGACCGGTTCAGCGGGTGGTCCCCTCCGCCGCAGTCGACCGGAGGATGGTTCGTGAGGGCCATGCCGCTCACGGCGGACGCATTGAAGTGGCACCCCCCGGCGACATCGCCCAGCGCCGGATCGCCCGGACCACATCGCCTGCGGACCAGGAACTCGGGCTCCACGCGGCAGAAGAAGAAGTCCGCGTCGAACGACTCGTCGGCCACGACGAAATTGGGGCCCGGGTCCACGGTCACGCAGGCCGCGACCGTCGCCGCGGAAGCGAACGGCCCCATGACGGCTGCGAAGCGGGGTACCCGGTTGCTCACGGGTCCGACGATAATCGCGCGGGGGGCTCCGTGGCGAGCGCCGCGCGCGGACCGAGCGGAGCCGCGGGGGCTCGCGTCCGCGTCCGTGGGTGCCGGGACACGTCCGGGAGCCGGGAACGCCCCCCGAGCGGGGTCAAATCATTGAAAAGACATTCGATAGATATTCCAAAGACTTCGATGCGAGGATGGAATGTTTCATGCGAGGGGGTGGGATCGTTTTCCCTTGAAACACCGCGTCCAGGGTCGGTAGAAGTTGCCCAACCTCGCCGCAGTGTCGTATCTTATCTTACATGTAGGCAGACGCAGCACACACCCTATCTGCCACCGAGCATACGCACCCGGGAGACACGGAATGAAGCTGACCCATTGGTTCCTCGCCGCTCTGGCCCCCCTCGCCGTCGCGGGCTGGTCTGGCGCCTTCCTCGGCCACTTCGCAGTGCTGGCCGTCACGGTCGGCATCTTCGTCGGGACGCTGAGCCTCGGCCGGCAGCGGCTCGGGCACGAGGTCGAGGCTTCGCGCACCGTCGTGGTCGAGCAGGTCGAGAAGGTCTGACGGGTTGCGGCTCAAGCGGCTGGAGGATTTCACCCTCGCCGACCTCGAGGCGGTGCGCCTCGTGCTGCGGGGCGACTCGATCATCGACTGGCACCGTCTGAACCTCCAGACCGACGTCGAGGTGCGGGAGCTGCTCCTCGCGGAGGAGCTACGGCCCGATCTCGAGGCGGACCGGGCCCGGATGGAGGTGGTCAAGGAGCAGGCCATCAGCTACCTCCGCCGCCACTTCGAGTACCCGATCCCGAAGCCGGTCGAGCGCGCCACGACCGAGGAGCTGGTGAGGCTGGCCTCGACCGCGGGCCACCGCCAGATGTGCGCGTGCACGATCCTGAAGTGCATGCACATCATCCACCACATCGACGGTCGGGAGCTCTTCTTCATGCTCCCGATGTCGGACCAGGAGGTGTTCCACCTCGTGGAGGAGAAGGTCTACCGCGTCATCGGAAGCATGCTGGCCGACGGCTTCCCGATCACCGAGTTCATCGGTGGACGCAAGAACAAGGACTCGCTCTTCACGAAGCTCCTGTCGAAGCAGGAGACGGTGGCCGCTCAGATCTACGACAAGCTCCGCTTCCGGATCGTGGCGCGGGACCGGGACGACATCTTCCCGATCGTCCAGTTCCTGACGAAGAGGCTCTTTCCCTTCAACTACGTGATCCCCGGGCAGAGCATCAACTCGATCTTCAACTTCAAGAAGTACTGCCAGGACAACCCTCACCTCCGGCCGATGCTCCCCGAGATGCAGGCCGGGAAGGACGAGGACTACACCCTCGGGGACAACGTCTTCAGCTCGGAGAACTACCGGATCATCCACTTCGTCGTGGACATGCCCGTGCGGCTCCCGCAGAAGATCCTCGACCGCGCGCCGGCTGGCGCCCGGGCGCTCGGCAACATCGTGTTCGTCATCTGCGAGTTCCAGGTCATCGACCGGGAGGCGGAGGCCAAGAACGAGGTCGGCGACGCGTCGCACGCGAAGTACAAGGAGCGCCAGAAGAAGGCGGTCATCCGCCGGCTGCAGCTGGGCATGCGCGAGATGAAGGTCCCGGAGCGGCGTCGGCGCTAGCGGCAATTCCGTTCGGATAGGCGCGATCCAGCGCAAGAGAAGGGGTGCCCCCACTCGCCGCGCTGCGCGCGTCGGTCTCCCCCAAATCGCGCGCTACGCGCGCTCAGGGGGAGACGAAGAGGTTCCGCGAAGCCAGGGAGGAGCGCGCGTGCTCCGCGCGGACCTCACCCTCCCGGCCTCCCTCTCCCTGAAGGGAGAGGGAGGAGCGCGCGTGCTCCGCGCAGACCTCACCCTCCCGGCCTCCCTCTCCCTGAAGGGAGAGGGAGGAGCGCGCGAGCCCCGCGCAGACCTCACCCTCCC
>SXGT01320626.1_pt1 | contig 14551 bp, 13 predicted proteins | sample 3176221 | NCBI WGS metagenome assembly SXGT01 (sample SAMN11356862, study PRJNA531348) | freshwater metagenome | isolation source: freshwater sample F1-120 | place: China: Fuxian Lake, Yuxi | collected 2017-12-25
GGTACCGAAGTCGTCGAGCGAGAGCGTTACGCCAAATGCGGTCAGCGCATCCATCATGGCGATGACATCCTCACTACTGTGCGTCAGCATGCCTTCGGTGATTTCCAGTTCGAGCCAGGCCGGCAACAAGTCGTGCTGTACCAGCATGGCCTTGACGCGATCGGCCAGGTCAGGCGAGAAATCGCGCGCCGAGAGGTTGACGGCCACCTTGGTGAGTGGCAATCCTCCGGCCTGCCAGGCTTGGGCCTGCTTCAAGGCAGCTTCGAGCACCCAGGCGGAGATGCGCACAATCAGGCCGGACTCTTCGGCCACGGGAATGAACTCGCCCGGTGACACCATGCCGCGCTCCGGATGCTTCCAGCGTACCAGTGCCTCGGCGCCGACGATGCGCCCGCTGGCGATATCCACCTTGGGCTGGTAGTAGAGCAGCAACTCGTCATTCTCAAGTGCGTGGCGCAAGCCAGTCTCGATCTTGAGGCGATCGAGGGCGCGCTGGTTCATGTCGTGGCTGTAGAAGGCATAGCCATCCTGACCCGTCTGCTTGGCGCGATACATGGCGATGTCGGCCATGCGCAGTAGCGACTCAGTTTCAAAGCCGTCGCGCGGATAGACGCTGATGCCGATGGCGGCACCGATCTTGAGTTCGTGCGATTCGAGGACAAAGGGCGGATCGAGCGCGGCCAACACCTTTTGCGCCACCACGGCCGCATGTTCGCGGCGCGTGATATCGAACAGGGCCACGACGAACTCATCGCCGCCCAGGCGCGCCACGACATCCTCGTTACGCACAGCCCCTTGCAGGCGTTCGGCGACACAGCGCAGCAGGTGGTCGCCGATCCCATGCCCAAGCGTATCGTTGATGGGCTTGAATCGATTGAGATCGACAAACAAGATCGCGCCATGCAGGCGATGACGGCGCGCCTCGACGAGGGCCTGATCGACCAACTTGTAGAGCAGCGTACGATTGGGCAGGCCGGTCAGGTCGTCGTAATAGGCGAGGTGGTGAATACGCTCTTCAGCCTTTTTACGTTCGGTGATATCGGTAAAGATGGAAAAGTAGTTGGACAAACCGCCATCGCGGTTTCTTACCAGACTGATCGATGCCCAGCTGGGGAAATCCTCGCCATTCTTGCGCCGCGTCCAGACCTCGCCATTCCAACTGCCTTCGGTCTCGACATGCTTCCAGATCTCTTCGTAGAAGTGCGGCGGATGCTTGTCCGAGCGAAGAAAAGCAGTGGTCTTGCCGAAGACTTCTACCTCGGTGTATCCGGTCATCGCGTAAAAAGCCGGATTGATCGAGATAATGCAGCGCTCAGGGTCCGTGATGAGGATGCTTTCCTCGCTATGCTCGAAGATGCGCGACTGCAGGCGCATGGTTTTCTCGGCTTCGATGCGTGCCGTGATGTCGGAAAGATAGCCGATCAGCCCGCAGGGGTCCCCCTGGGCATCGCGCATCAGGGACAGTTGCAGGCTGGCCCAGAAAACCTCGCCGGATTTGCGCCGCCGCCGGACTTCCAACTCGCGGCCGCCATGCTCAAGAAAGGCACCGTCAAAACCTTCGCTGTCGTCCTCCGCATCGGGGTCGGCATAGAGAAACAGGATATGCTTGCCAAGCGCCTCCTCGGCGGTATATCCGAACAGTTGTTGGGCACCCCGATTCCAGCCACTGATAAAGCCGCCCAAATCCATCGTGACCACTGACTCGTGAATCTGATCAATGATCTGCGTCTGAGGAGCCAGCATGCAGGCCCCGGGGACACCTCGCGCAGCTTCGCACTGTGCGCGTGCTATCGTGAGCTCGGCAGAATCCCGGGATGTCTCGGTGCTCATTAGGCTTCCTTGCTCACCTGCACTGCCCAGCGCAAGGCTTCCACCTGCGCCGCCGCCCAGTCTTCCGGTGCAATGCCGATGCGCGCGACAGTCTCACCCAGCGCCGGCGTCGGTGGGCCATCGCTGGCCACCACGGCAACCAGCAGCATACCCAGCAGACTTTCGCCCATCGTCAGCCCCTGCACCACCGGGTCCGGCAGATTGAGCGGCTCAATCACCTTGGCTACCGGGGTGCCGAACAACTGGTCAAGCAACGAGAACATGCCGACCATGAAGGCGTAATCCTGCATCTCGTGCGCTAGTCCCTGACGCTTGGCCAGCGCCTCCATCAGGCCGGCGCGTTGGGCTGCGCGCGGCAACAGGGGGCTGGCGTGCTGGCTACCCGGCTGACGCGCATAAAGCAGCAATTGCAGCCAGCGCTGCAATTGGCGTCGTCCAAGTAGCGCAATCGCCTGGCCAAAACTGGCGATTTTCTTGCCGGGCGCGAACGCCACCGAATTCACCAGCTTCAGCAATTGATAGGAAAGGTTTGGGTCGCGCTTGATCAGCGCCTCGATTTCGTCCGTGTCGGCATCCGAGGTCACCAGCGTCATCAGCTTGAGCAACAGGCCGGGGGTCGGCATCTCTTTCTTTTGGGGAAGCTCCGCAACAGTCGCCTGCCCCGTCTGGGGAAGATCATTGCTCGACAGCAGCGTGTAGCCAGCCGCCGACAAGGTGGCACGGGCAGGTTCCAGCGCCGGATCGGCGGCAGCGGCCGGCGTGAGCGCCAAATGCAGGCGTGGCGCAAAGGCGGCAAGGGGCGCTGGATCGAATTCAGCCAGATCGACAAACGCCACGCAGGGCAGATCGACAAGGACGTCGGCGAATCCGAACCCACTCAGCATGCGCGTCAGCAACGTCGCATCCAGCGGACGCTCGCCACACAGCAGCAGCGCCACCCATGCCTGACTGGTATCCGTCAAAGCCTGCAGGGTAACGAGCGGGAAGCGGTTTTCGGGGTTATCGACGGTCATGGTAAACAGGTAATCCTTTTTCTTTCCGAACATCTTCGGCCTGAATTTGAAGAAAATCAAGCAGAAAAGCGCTTTAGCCCTGCCTCGGTCACCACCAGATCCAGCGGAATGTCATGCGCGGCCGGGTGTATGCTTTCGACGAGACTCGAGGCATAGCCAATGCCAAGAGTAACAGGTCGCACTTCACAATGGGCCAGCGTCCGATCAAAATATCCCCCGCCATAACCCAGTCGATAGCCGCTCGCATCGTAGGCCACCAGGGGCAGCAGCAGCACCGATGGCACCGGAACTTCTGACGACTGCGGCACAGGAATCCCGTGGCGACCCTGGGTCATCGGCACCTCGGGGGCCCAAGCACAGAAGCGCATCGGCGCAGCGCGGTCGACTACCACCGGCATCGCAGCCTGCCAGCCAGCGGCCAGCAAGCACAGGATCAGCGGCCGGCAATCGACCTCGGCGCGAATCGGCCAGCAAAAGCCCACACTGGCGGCGGGCTGGGGGGCAAACCATTCCATCAGCAGCACATGGATGCGGGCCTCGTGCGCAGCACGTTGCGCCGCCGGCATGGCCAGGCGGGCCGCAATACACTCGCGCCGCAAGCGGTCGCGGCTCACGGCACTGATGGCATCAGGATTGGCAGGGATTTTCTCGCGGTGATCGGACATGGAAGGCGGATGGGCCTGTGCTACTCTGAGAGGATCATAATCAATTCCGTGCCGCACCATGCAGCTAAAGTCTTTGTCCCCCCTCAGCCTGCTCTTGGCCATCCCCCTGGCATCCTCGGTTTTTGCCCAAACGGCTCATCCCGAGGATGCAAAGTTCATCGCCGCCCGCGAGGCATTTACCAAAGGCGAGCGCAGCAAGTTTGCCCGTGCGGCCAACGAACTGAGCAGCCATCCGCTCCTGCCCTGGATCGACTATTTTCGCCTCACCCAGCGCCTCGAAGATGGCTCTGATGCCGGCATGGCAGCGTTCGTGGAACGTCACAGCGGTACCTATCTGGGTGAAAAAGCGCGCGGTGACTGGCTGAAGTGGCTGATGCGTCAGGAAGACTGGTCGGCCGCCCGCGTTCAGTTTGCTCACATGGAGCGGCCCGATGCCGATGCCCAGTGCCGCGGTCTTGATGTCCGCCTGCGTCTGAACGAACCCGAAGCACTCGACGAAGCACGCGTGCTACTGACCAGCGAAGCACCACTGGCCGAACCTTGCCGCGCGCCGCTGGCGCGATTGGCGGACCAGGGCGCCCTGTCCAGCGACAAGCTGTGGGAACGTCTGCGCCGCCAACTGGCCCTCGGCAAGCTCAAGGAAGCCCGCACACTGGCCGGCTGGCTACCCGCCAAAGAGGCACCGGCCTGGCGCACGATCGAAACCATCGACAATCATCCGGCACGTTATCTTGCCAAGTTGCCCGAACGCTTTGCTGACTCGCGCAGCGGCCGCGAACTGGCCCTGTTTGCCGTACTGCGCATGGCGCGTACCGACGTGCGCGTCGCAGCGGCCCGATGGGCCGACATCGAAGCGGCCTATCCCGCCGTCGAGCGGAGCGCCGGCTGGGGACGTTTGGCGTATTGGGCTGCCATTGCCCATCAATCTACCGCCAGTGGCTGGTTTGATCAGGCCGAAAAACTGGGCGGGGTGCGTGACGAGGAGCAGCGTGCCTGGCGCGTGCGCAGCGCCCTGCGCAACGAAGACTGGACGCGGGTGATGCGCGCCATTTCCGCCATGCCAAACCTGCAGGCCGCTCAACCGGAGTGGCTCTACTGGCAGGCTCGGGCGCACAACGCTTTGGGGCAACGCGATGCTGCAGTGGCACTGTTCCAGCGCATCGCGGGTCAAGCCAGCTTCTACGGCATTCTCGCCAGCGAGGCACTGGGCAAGTCCGGCGCGCTGCCCGCCCAAGCAGCGCCCATCAGTGAAGCCGAACTGGCCGCCGCCCAGACACACCCCGGACTGATGCGCGGCCTGGCAATGATTCGCGTCGGCATGCGCATCGACGGCATCCGCGAGTGGAACTGGCCACTCACGCACCTCTCCGACCGCGAGCTGCTGGCGGCAGCGGAACTGGCCCGCCGTGAAGCGGTGATTGACCGCGCCATCAATACCGCCGACCGCACCCGCACCGAACACGATTTTTCGCTGCGCTATCCCACGCCGTTCTTCGATCAGGTCGAACCGCGCGTCCGCAGTGTCGGCCTCGACCCTGCCTGGGTCTATGGCCTGATGCGTCAGGAAAGCCGCTTCATCATGGATGCCAAATCGAGCGCCGGCGCCAAGGGCCTGATGCAATTGATGCCGGCAACGGCCCAGTGGGTAGCCAAAAAGATCGGCATGGCCAACTACCACCCGGCCAAGGTCACCGACATGGATACCAACGTGACGCTCGGCACCCACTACATGAAGATGGTCATGGACAGTCTCGACAACCATCCGGTACTGGCCTCGGCGGCCTACAACGCCGGGCCGGGGCGCGCCCGCAAGTGGCGCGGTGAGCGCCCGCTCGAAGGCGCCATCTACGCGGAAACGATTCCCTTCAACGAAACACGCGATTACGTCAAGAAAGTGCTGGCCAACGCCGTGCACTACGCCGCCCTGATGGGCCTTCCCCAACCCACACTGACCCAGCGACTCGGCACCGTCCGGCCGCGGAGCTTCGGTGATGGCACTGCAGAGGATTTGCCATGAAGAACATTTTGTTGATCGGTGGTACCGGTTTTGTCGGTGGCGCAATCGCACGCCGTCTCGCCAAAGCCGACTTTTGTGTGACCTTGCCGACGCGTCGCCCCGAACGCGTGCGCCATCTCACCGTGTTACCGACGGCACGCATCGTGCAGGCGGATGTTCACGATGAAGCGGCGCTGGCCAAACTCATGGTCGGACAAGATGCCGTGATCAGTCTGGTTGGTCTCCTCAAGGGCAACTTCCAGCGTGCCCATGCCGAACTGCCCGGCAAGATCGCCTGTGCCGCCAAGGCCGTGGGCGTACCGCGCCTGCTGCACATCTCGGCCCTCGCTGCGGCGCCCGATGCGCCCTCGCAATACCTGCGTTCCAAAGCCGCCGGGGAAGTCGCACTGAAGGCCGCCTATCCCGATGCCACCATCTTCCAGCCCTCGGTGATCTTCGGCCAGGGTGACTCCTTTCTGACGCTGTTTGCCGGCCTGCTCAAGCTTGCGCCGATCGTGCCGCTGGCCTGTGCCGACGCGCGCTTTCAGCCGGTGTGGATCGAGGATGTCGTTGCCGCGCTCATTGCCAGCCTAGACCATCCAGAGAGCCGTGGCCAGACCTATCCGTTGTGCGGGCCACGCGAATACACGTTGCAGCAACTGGTCGCCTACGCCGGCCAGGTCAGCGGTCATCCGCGGCCGATCATCGGCTTGCCGTTTGCCTTCTCGATACTGCAAGCCTTCCTGATGGAATTCCTACCCAGAGGACCGATGACGCGTGACAACGTTTGGTCCATGCAGGTACCCAACATCTGCGCCGCCGGTTGCACACTTCCCTTTGGCCTGACCGCCACCCCGCTTGAGGCGGTGGCTCCGGGCTATCTCGCCGCATAACTGATTGTAGGAGGCAGTTGTGTCCGGTTCAATATCTAATTAACTCAATAGGTTATCTATATATGGCCAGACAGTTCTGGTGACATCGGGCTGCAGGGCGCATGAAATCGGATGTGCATGTTGCGTGATGGCAAAAAATTCGTCCAATATTCATTCCCTATTCTTTCGTCTTGCAAGCGAAATGCCGGCAATCACAAGGCAAGCGCCAACGAGTTGTTCCAGTGATAGCGGTTCCTCTAACACGAGCCCAGCGAGGCCGATTGTCGCAAGCGGTCCAAGCATTGAAATCAGTGCTACTTGTGAACTGCCAAGAATTCTCAGAGCGGCTGACTGAGCAAAGACGGGCAAGGCTGTTGAAAGAATTCCCATCGCAAGCGCATAACCATAAACTGGCCATGGCTGAACGAGTGCTGAGATTGGTTGTACCGCCATAAAGTGTCCGAACACGGCAATAGTGGAAGTTAAAGTCGCCAGAGCCGCAAAACGCGACGTTCCGATGCGCGCAATAAGCGGAGCACTACCTGTCAGATAAATGGCATAACACAGCGCAGAACCGAAAACCAGGCCGCTCCCTAGCCAAATCATGTTTGGATCGCCTGCTACTCCAAGTTCGTGCCAGAAAGCAGTACCGATTCCCATGTAGCACAGCATCAATGCCATCACTTCCCGGCGGCTGGCGAGACGTTTTGCCAGCATCAAGCTGAACAAAAGGGTCAGTGTGGGATAGGTAAACAAAATCAACCGTTCAAGGCCGGCTGAAATGTACTGCAGGCCAAGAAAATCGAAAACGCTTGCTGCATAGTAGCCAGACAAACCCATCGCAATGACACCAACCCAATCACGCCCTGACAGTCTGACAGCCCCCTGTGTCACTCGTGCCCCAACCCAAAGGAAGATCGGAGCTGCAAAGGCCATGCGCAGTGCCAACAACGTGATGGCATCAACTTCATAAGCAAAGGACAATTTGACGAACACAGCTTTTGCCGAAAATCCGAGCGCAGCTCCAACTGCAAGCCAGAATCCAAGTCGATAGTTGATTTTTTCCGGCACGAGACACCCATCCCCGCTTGTGCGTTTGATGGCATGCAACATACCGCATTACAGCGGGTCATTTTCTGAATCGCTGTTACCCTCTTTATGACGCCAATGAAACAGCCTATCTTGTGCTCACCCCATGAGGAGAACACCATGAAAACCACCATGCAGCAATCCCGCCACGTCGAGCGACAAGTGATCGGCAAAGAAACTTCCGACGGCGCCGGCGTGCGTCTCACCCGTGTGCTGACCAGCGACCTGCAACGCCGCCTCGACCCCTTCCTGATGCTCGACGCCTTCGGCAGCGACGATCCCGACGACTACATCGCCGGCTTTCCCGACCATCCGCATCGCGGTTTCGAAACCATTACCTACATGCTCGCCGGACGCATGCGACACAAGGACAGCGCCGGCCACGAAGGCTTGCTGGAAAACGGCGGCATGCAGTGGATGACCGCAGGGCGCGGCGTGATCCATTCCGAGATTCCGCAGCAGGAAGAAGGCGTGATGGAAGGCTTCCAGCTCTGGCTCAACTTGCCGTCACAGGACAAGATGTGTGCCCCCTGGTATCGCGACTTTGCGGCGGCCGAGTTGCCGCGCGTAAAAGTCGGCGATGGCGGGACGGCGATTGTGCTGGCGGGTGAGAGTCATGGTGTGACCGGCGCGGTAACACGTGACGCAACCGCCCCGCTCTATCTCGACCTGCACCTGCCGGACGGTAGCGCGTTTTCCCAACCGCTACCGGCCGACCTGAACGCTTTCGTTTATGTCTATCGTGGCGCAGTGAATATCGCCGGCGAGGCCGTGACAACTGGCCGGATGGCGATTCTCGCCAACGAAGGCGACAGCATTGCGGTCGAAGCAACCGAGGATGCCCGCCTGATCCTTGTCGCCGGACGGCCGCTCGGCGAACCAGTCGCACAACACGGCCCCTTCGTCATGAACACGCAGGAAGAAATCCAGCAAGCTTTGGCCGACTATCGTGCCGGCCGGCTAGGCTGAATCAGCACTGCTCCCACGGCAGACCATCAAAGCGCCAGCCGTTCTCGCTGCCGCGATGGTGGTGGTCATTGAGCTCGCCCTCGAAGCCATGCAGGACGTTATAGACGCTTGTGAAGCCGGCCTGCTCTAGGGCATTGCCGGCATCCACCGAGCGATTGCCGCTGCGGCAGATCAGTACCACGGGCCGGTCATGGGTATGGCCGGCCAACTTTTTTACTTCGCCAACGAAGTGGGGATTCACATCCCAGTCAGGCCCGTCGTTCCAGGCCACGTGCATGGCGCTGGCAGGATGGCCGACGAATAGAAACTCCATCTCGCTGCGGCAGTCAATGAACAACGCCTTGGGGTTGTCGTGAAGAAATTGGGCGGCTTCTTTGGGGACGAGATGTTCCATGAATCACTCTCCTATGTATGAACGCCGAACAATATTACTTATTGACCCATAAATCAAGTCGAAAGACTTTTCCACTTCGGACCGACGACGACAGTTATTCACTTGTCTGCAGGTGGCAAACACTACGTGCCTGCTACGGAGAAAAAAATGCGCCGATTGACCCATCCGCCCTACTGCGTCATGGCTTCGGCATCGCTGTCCCCGCGCGCCTTCAGTTTCTCGCCGCTGCCAACAAATTGCGCCGGGGGCATGCCGGGAATCAAAGAAAAGGTATTCGGCTTGATGATTTTGTTGAATGATTGCAGTCCGGGCTGATTCGCATCGCGAATGGTTTGGTAGCCGTGGAAACTGGCCACCAGCAGCGCCACCAGCAGTAAGGTCAGTAAGCCCAGGTTGCGCGCGGGCCAACGTATCGTCAGACGCAGGTGCCGGTAAAGGACCACCGCGAAGGTGGCGGCCAGGCTGAGCTTCCAGCCTGGGTCAAAGCCATCCAAATCGAAGGCGAAATAAAAATATTCCGTTGCCGTATCGACGAACTGGAGCGCCACCCCGCCAAGAAATGCCGTCACGGCATGCGCCCAGAAATTGGCGTTCCCCTGCCAGCTTCGGCAGACCATTGACCAAACCGTCGCCCAGGTCAGCACCACGAGAACGGCGATGATCGGGGCCGAGAAGATATTGGCTGCGTCGGTGTTGAAGGTGTTGACATAGCCATGCCACGTGGCGAGTGCGGCAAGCACGCCAGCCGCCACGAAAAACGTGACGGGATGCCGGCTCCAGTATCTGCGCACCAAGGGCAATTCCGCCGCGACGGCCTGACTCGGCAGGCGAATGCGCAACTGCGTCTGACCGATGTGCAACACGTCATCGCCATGGATGCGGAGTGTGCTGATTTTCGCCGCATGGCCGCGCAGCAAGGTGCCGTTGATCGAGCCACAATCGACCGCTTCGAGTTGCCCATCGCGGGCCTGACGGATTTCGAGATGCGCGGCCGCAATATGGGGATCGTCGATCACGACGTCGGCGTCATAGCCGCGCCCAATCCGGGCCGGCAGACGATGCAGGACATGACGCTGAACGACGTTGCCGTGGCGCCCGATTTCCTCGACAAAGGCTAGGGCTGCCACGTGATCGCCTCCAGGTAGCGGCGCGTAAAGAGCATGGATTCCGGATAGCCAAAGCCATACAGGCTCAGCGAAGACAGCAGCGCCTCACGGGTGTTTCCGAGCGTAGCCAACTTAAGTTCGATATCGTAAAGCCCGGAAAAACGGCTGTAGCGACGCAGACAGAGTGCCGTCTTGCCGCGCGTGCCGGACAGGCTCACGATGCGACTTTGGCAATGCCAGCGCGTCTTGTGAAGGCGGTTGGTTGGCGTGACGCCGTCGCCGGGACGCAGCAGGGATTCAACGAGACGGGAGAAGCGCTGGGGACCAAGGTCGGGCGCCTGGACATACCGATGCGTAAAAAACCAGTGGCCCATATGGAGGCCGTTGGCAACGAATGTTTCATCCTTGAAGTGGCAGCCATATTGTTCAACACGGTAGAGTTTGTCCGCATCCCGCTCGCTCATGGCCGCACAGCGGGCAAATTTTCCCGGGTCACCGGGGGCCTGAAAACGGCCGAAATGCTGCACCGCCAGTTTTTCGCCCGGCTGGAAATCCAAAGCTGCGGCAGAGTTCGCCAGCAGTTGCCGGACGAGATCAGAAAATAGAGCGTCTGCCGCTGGTGGCAGCGTTTCCTGCGCCCGGCGCAGCAGCGCAATGGCCGCCGTCGCGGGGACCACCAGGCCGATAGACTGGGTGCTGCGCAGGCTGGCGTAGTTGACACCAAACACGCGGCCCGCAGTGTCGACGGCAGGGCCGCCGCTCATGCCCGAGTTCATCGGACCCGAAAAGTGAATGGCGCCACGCGCGGAGTCTTCCGACAGACCGTTGACGATGCCCTCGGTCACCGTTAGTCCCTGGTTTTCCGGAAAGCCGATCGAAAAACCGCGACTCCCCTTCTCCGGAATGCGCGGATCCAGGTTTAAGCCCGGGATCAAGCCGGTATCGCCGCGCACCACGGCCAGGTCATTGACCACATCGACCGCCAACACGACCAAAGCGCCCTTACGGCCATTTTGCAGCAGAAACTCCAGTCGGTAGCGATCCGGGTCGATGACAACATTCGATATCACGTGATAGTTCGTGAGGATCAGTTTGTCAGGGCCAACCACAAATCCGCTACCATGGTTGTAAGGCGAGTCGCTGCCCAGCGGCAGGGTGCGGATCTGCAGCACACTGGGACGCACTGACGCAAAGACACCCTGGGCCTGAAACGACAAAGGCGGCTCGGCGCTTGCTGCCTCCAGAGCGAAAAAGGCAAGTAGTGTGACTAAAGGGGCAAAGATCCAATATTTTTCGATTGAAGCCCGGTGCATTTCAAAGACCCCTATGAGCAGACCACGCCACGATTACTCAAATCTTATATTCCTGAACCGCAGGCGATACGGGCGCACCACCCGCCAATCGGCGCACCAGGAGTAATTCAGCTAGCCGTCGCTGAAGAGACTGCCATCGGCTTGTTTGGTGCCTTCAGTCAGCAAAAAAGCCGCTCCAACCATCGGGGAAGGCATTCTGGGCTTCCTTAGCCTGAGTGGTGCAGGCGCACAGGCCCGCGATCAAGGCACTGATCAACTTTATCGGCTGAACGAAAGTCATGGATTCAAGTAGAAACGGAGGCTTGGCTTTATGGCAGCCAGGCAATCGTCGGCGCTGCCACCCTGCATCACGGCGGTTCGATATCCGACGTAATACAGCGACCAAATACCCACGCAGCGGGCAGGAATGTCATCGAGTTTTGCTTCCTGCATCCAGCCCACCATAGGGCTGACAAGTTGCTGCACCTGCTCAATCACCTGTTGTTCATAAGCCGCCGACCAGAGCCAGCCGAACGCGGCCCCCACCGAGCGAATCGGTAGGTACTGGATGTCCAGGATGTAAAGCTCGCGCAGGAAGGCGCTGGTGCGCTCGAACAAGGTGGTACCGCTAACCCTGGCGCATAAAGCTGGCAACTGCTGGATTTGCTCTTGGTTTAGGGCGATGATCACCTCTGCCAGGATGTCCGCCTTGGGCAGATTGAGCCGGTAGATCTGGACCGGCTGCTTGCCAACGGCCTGGGCAATATCGCGCATGCCAACCGCCTCATACCCTCTCTCCATAAAGAGCGTTCGGGCGGCAACCAGAACTTGATCTTTTAGCGAGCTTGACATCGGTCATGGCACTTGATAACTAAAGTGATAGCATTGTAAACGTGTTTTCGCTTTCATGCATGCGGCTGCGGTAGCATGCTGTTGATGCCAGAAATATCCATCGGGGGATGAGATGAAGATCGTAATCGTTGATGACAATGAATCCTTGCGCAAGCTGTTGCGCGCCCTCTGCGAGGGCGAGGGGCATACGGTTATTGCCGAATATGCCGATGGGCGCGGTTTGCTGGATGGCGTCAAGGAAAATCATCCCGACGTCGTCTGTCTCGATTATGAGTTGCCGGGGGAGAACGGGCTTGAGTTGCTCGTGCAAATGGATGCCGCCACCAACCATGTGGATGTGGTGATGATTACCGGCTCGGACGATCCCGAGTTGAAGGGACATGCCGCCGATCTGGGTGCCACGGGCTTCATCCACAAACCCTTCGAACAATCACAAGTGATCGACGAGCTCAAGGCAATCGCACAAACACGCGCCATTGCCGCACGTGCTGCGACCGCGCCCGTAACCAATGAACAGTTACCACCCGCCACGCCTGCTTCGTCACCTGAGCCTGCCCCCGCCGCCAGGCCGGCCGGTGTCACCCCCGGCTCCGCGGTCATCATTGATGACAGTGGATCGATTCGGCTCCTGCTGAAAGGCATTCTCGAAGAGATCGGCATCAGGGTCGTCGGTTTTGCCGCCAACGGTAAGGAAGGCATCGAGGTGGTCGAAAAGACACGTCCGGCTTTGGTCTGTCTTGACGTGGATATGCCAATCATGACGGGGCTTGAAGCATTACCCCAGATCCGTGCGGCAAGCCCGCAGACCAAGGTCGTCATGATCACCGGCAATGCCGGTCGACCGATTGTGGAGGCGTCAGTGGCGGGTGGTGCAAAAGGCTATTTTCTCAAGCCGATTCGCCCGGTCAAGGTTGAAGAATTCATGCGCAAACTGCTGCAGCGCTGATGGGATCGTGGAGGAATCATGAAGGTTCTCATTATCGAAGATGTTCGCGCCGTGGCTGCCGTCATGGAAGCACGGCTGTCCTCCTTTGGTCACGACGTCAGCCTTGCCGAGAACGGTTTGGTGGGCTTTGAAAAGTTTCGCGAACTACAGCCGGATCTGGTCTTCATGGACATCGAGATGCCGGTGATGAACGGGTTTGAGGCGAGCAACCGGATTCGTGCATTCGAAGCGACACAAAAGTGGGCATGGACACCGATCATCTTTCTCACGGCATCCGACACACCGGACAACCTGGTCACGGCCATCGAAGCCGGCGGCGATGACTTTCTGGTCAAAGGCATCTCCGAGGATGTCCTGAACGCGAAGATGAAGGCGATGTCACGTATTGCCGCGATGCGCCAACAGCTGACAGTCGCCAACCAGAAGCTTGAGCAGCAGGCCAGCCGCGACGGTCTCACCGGCCTGTTCAATCGCCGCTGGATGGATCTCCAGACAGATGCTGCCTGGGTATCCTGTGCAAGGAACAAAACTTCGTTCGCCCTGTTGATGCTGGATATCGACAACTTCAAGAAGTACAACGACCAATATGGCCACCAGCAAGGTGATGACTGTCTGCGCGCCGTCGCCCATGCCGTTGAGGCCGTCGTTACCGAAACCAATGCGCAAGGCATCACCAGGGATGCTTTTGTGGCGCGTTATGGCGGCGAGGAGTTTGCGGTCGTGATTCCCGGTGCATCCGAAGCGGCCTACCAGGGCGTCGCGCCTAACATTGTCGAGGCCGTGCAAAAGCTGCAGCTTCCGCATGCGCACAACAGTCACTGGGGCATTGTCACGGTTTCTGCGGGCTGCTGTCGCAGTGAAGCCTCGGCGGGTGAAGTGGCGTCAATATTTCGCCGTGCAGACGCGGCGCTCTATCGTGCCAAGGAAAACGGTCGCAACCGCTGCGAACTGGCGTAGGTATTGGAGTACGGCCGGATTGCCGTCCCGCCAGCGCCGACTTTGTGAGGACCACATCTCGACCAGCGCCGTTTCAACTCACCGCTAAAGACTTCATTCGAGTCTCCCTGTGTTATGGAAAACGGCGATGCCGGGCTTACATCCTGAACATGCTGACCGACGACTTGAGTCGGCCGGCCAGTTGATCGAGGTGGTCGGCGGCGCGCGAAACCTCTTTCACGGTGTTGCCGTTTTGATCCGCCATCGTCGCGATTTCTTCGACGTTCTGCGCGATCAGAGTGCTCGCCGAGTTTTGCTCATTGAGCGCGCCGGCAATTTCGGCGACGGCTGCGAGCACTTGCGCCGTGCTCGACTCGATGCGTTGCATCGATTCTCCCGCCTTGGCCGCCATAGCGACGCCTTCTTTGACCTGGGCATCACCCGTTGCCATACCTTGAACGGCACCGGCGGCGCTGGTCTGAATGGCGGCGATCATGGTGGCAATCTCCTGGGTGGATTGGGTCGTGCGCTCAGCCAGCTTGCGTACCTCGTCAGCAACCACCGCAAAGCCGCGCCCCTGCTCGCCGGCAC
>SXGT01441363.1_pt1 | contig 14551 bp, 13 predicted proteins | sample 3176221 | NCBI WGS metagenome assembly SXGT01 (sample SAMN11356862, study PRJNA531348) | freshwater metagenome | isolation source: freshwater sample F1-120 | place: China: Fuxian Lake, Yuxi | collected 2017-12-25
GATGTATTGCTTTTCCGGTGCCAAGAATGGATAGTGCCCGCACCCGTAGTTCAAGAAGGCGGTGGCGGCCCGGTCCACCCGGCGGGTGTACCCAAAACACTCTGTAATTCTGTAATGAGGAACCACACCATGAACATGAATAAACCGCGCCGATTCCTCGGTGCGATGCTGCTGGCGGGCGGGCTGGTTCCGCTGGCCGTCCACGCCGCTGCCGCTGACTCGTCCGGGGCGCAATGGCTGTTCGTCCAGGATGCCGCCAGCGGGTCGCTGGCCGGGGAGGATCCACAGCATCTCACCCTGACCCTCAAAAAGGTGCGCAAATACATCACGGCCTTCAGCGATCGGCCACACCGACTGGCAGAGGCGATTCCCAACCAGACTTTCTTTGATGACTGGGCTACGACCTTCGCCGCTGACCCGCCCACCGCCACGCTCAATTACCGGCGTCCGGGCGATCCGCGCCCGGCCAATCTGGTCCTGACCCTGACCTCACCCGCCTACCACCCGGATCAGCAAACGGTCACCTATGCGGCGGCGGTCATCCATGAAAAGCTCGACAGCCAGGAGCCGAATACGCCGGACGTGCCGATCAAGATACCCAAGCGGTTTGGTGGGGCGTCGCTGTTCATCGACAGTGCAACGGCATCCGCTTGCACGGCCCCCACCGCTTACAAAATTGGCGACACCGGGCCCGGTGGCGGCCTCATCTTCTTTGTCGACACGATTTGCGTCTACCCCTTTGATTATATGGAAGCCGCACCTGCGGATCTGCATGGGATTACGTGGGGGTGCTACGGCCAAACTATCGGCGGCACAAGTGGGGGGGTAGGTACGGGTCAGGCGAATACCACGGCGATGCTCCAGGCCGGTTGTGGCAATGCGGCGCAGGCGGCTGATACCTATGTGAGCCCTAACGGAACCCGTGACTGGTTCCTGCCGTCGGGGGACGAGCTGAATTTGATGTACGTCAACCTTGGCGCGTTCAGCTATGCCCCCTACTGGAGTTCCTCGGAGTACGACGCTAACAACGCGTGGTTCCAGTCCGTCTTCTTTAAAGGCTTCCAGGTCCTCAGCGCCAAGAACAACTCGTTCCCTGTTCGGCCTGTCCGGGCTTTTTAACATTTAGCCATTTAACCTTTGATACCCCGCGTAGCCCTTAGGCCGGGTAGAAGCGCAGCGGAAACCCGGCGTTGCCGACTCGCCCGGTTGTAGCGATGCGGAAACCCCTTGGCCTACCGTGCCTTCCATACCAGCAGTCCGTACAGAAAATAAGCGGGGTGCCAATGGGCGGGCAGGAGCCGGGGTTCTGACCCGCTCGCGCCGGGGGCGGCGCTCCCACAGGTGGACCCCTTTACCGCCGGGGTATCACGCGCCTATTCAGCAATCGAACACAAACCCCCTTCGCGGCAGGTCACCCGATAGTTGCCCTCGTTACTACAGCCTTTGACATGAACGAGGTATTCGCTGAACAAACCGTCCTCCCAGTCTTTTTCCCTGACCCGCCGCACGGCGGGATCGGCCTTGACGCCGGGACAGCTAAAGTCATTGGCGGCTTCGTTGCGGGCCAGCTGGCGGGCGTCATCTGCCCTATCCAGCGAGTCGCCCGCACCGGAATAACTGGCGCAGCCATTCAGGGCCACCAGTACCATCACGCTCAATCGCTTGATCATGTGTGCTTCACCGTGTTGTCAGTTCAGAAAGACCGTGGGTTGAGACTCTCAGGGCTGGTAATAAAAGCCGATCCCGAGCATGAGATAGACCGCAATCAGCTTGACGCCGGAAATCCAGCGCACGGTGCCAATGTTGAGGGTGTTATTGACGGCAGCGACGGCCAGAATGACGGCGATCACCTGGAACTGGCTGAAAAGCAGTTCCATTGGCTGATGGATGGCCATGCCCACAAAGACCATGATGGGGGCTGTCAGCAGCGCCGTCTGTGAGCTGGAGCCAATGCACGAAGCTAGGGCCAGATCCATCTTGTCGCGCAGGCCAAAGCGAACCGCATTCATCACCTCGGCCGCCGCGCCCAGCGGGGCTAACAGAAAGATACCGGTAAAGATGGGGGTGAAGCCCATCATCCCGGCGGCTGGCTCGATGGCATCGGTCAATACCTCACTCACCCCGGCCAGCACCAGGGTCGACACCCCCAGCAGGCGGGCGGCTTGTGCCGCGCTCCGCTGGGTCGGGTCCCGCTGGTCTTCCTCGGCAACCGAGATCATCGGCACTTCCAGCTCGGACTGTGGATTTTTGAGCGTGAAATAGACGCTGACCAGATAGGTCAGCAGCAAGACTGCGGAAATCTCCAGGCTGATTTCATTTTCCGAGGCGGTACTGAAGTCGAAGATGGCCGGGATGATGAGGCCAATCGTCGAGAGCAGCAGCAATCCGCTCATCAGATGACTGGATCTGATATCAAAGGACTGTCCGGCACGGTGCCTGAGCCCGCCCAGCAGACAGGTGAGGCCCACTCCCAGCAACAGATTACCGACGATCGCGCCGGTGATGGACGCCTTGACCACCTCCACCAGTCCATGATGCAGCGCAAAAGCGCTGATGATGATGTCGGGGATATTGCCCATGGTGGCAGTCAGCAAGCCTCCGACCGATGGCCCCAGATAATGGGCCAGGTCTTCCGTGGCGTCTCCCATCAACTGGGCCAGGGGAATCAATGCCAGGGCCGACAGGCAGAAAATGAGGATGGGATTAGCCTCCATCCAGCTGGCGGCGAAGGCGGCGGGTACGCAGATCAAAAACCATTTCAACGTCATGGGTTGTCCTCGCTGGTCATGACTTACTCTGACAGGCTGGGCGGTCGCCGAACCTTACAGCCTGAACTCCATCAGCGAGACATCGTCGTCGAAGTGGGCACGCCCCTGTATCTCGCGCATGGTCTCCAGGACTTCGTTGACTTTCTGGCCCGGTGACTGCTCGGGCTGGCGGAGAATCTCGACAAATTCGTCCAATTCCACTTCATCACCGGACTGCCTGGTGATTTCGTAAATGCCGTCACTGAAAACGAACAGCGTGGCCCCTTCGGGTATCTGCGTCTGCCCTTCCTCAAACTCCATGCCTTCCAGTGTCCCGATCGGCATGGCCCGGCAACGGAGCAGCTCGGTCTCCCCGCCGGCAAACATGACAGCGGGCGGGTGACCGCCGCTCGAATAGCGCAGCTGGCGGGTACTTTTCTTCATCACGCCGTACCAGAGGGTGAAGTACAGGTTGTTGTGCTTCTCCATCAGAAAGACCTGGTTTAACGCCGACATCACCTCGATCGGCTGGCGGAAATCGACATCGACCAGTGTCCGGCCCATCAGCGCATTCATGGCACTGACCGAGAGCAGCGCCGACCCAACCCCGTGATTGCAGACATCCAGCAGAAAAATGGCGATGTGGTCGTCATCAATATCGAAATAGCCGAAGGCATCCCCTCCCAGCGAGCTGCACGGAATAAAGACCCAGGCGGTCTGCATCCCTGGCTGCCGTACCGGGGCCGGTAGCAGCGAGCGCACATAGTCAGCGGCTTCGGAGAGTTCGGCCGCCAGAGCTTTCTGGCTTTCTTCCAGGGCGGCAAACGCCTGATTACGCTGGAGCAGCGCAATGTAGGCGCTGGAGTGATAACGGATGCGGGCGATCAGCTCGACAGGGTCCGGCAATTTCACCAGATAATCATTGGCACCCGCCGCGAACGCCTCGGCTTTAGTGGTGGGCTCTTCCTTGCTGGACAACACGATCATGGGCACCAGGGCCGTCGCCTCATGGGCCCGGAAAGACTTCACCAGCGTGATGCCGTCGATCTCCGGCATGACCAGATCCTGCAAAATCACCGTCGGCCCGAGCTGGCCAGCCAGCTCCAGGGCGTCCAGTGGATTGCAGGTGTAGTGATATTCGATGTCGGTCTCGCTTTGCAGCATGCGTTTGACGGCTTCGCCAATAATGCGCTGGTCGTCGATCAGCAGAACGACAATCTTGTGCTCGGCCAGGCTGGTGCCTGGAGTCGGGGGGACGGATGTAGTCATGTTGCGCCTCGGTTGGCGTGGCAGGGTTTCAGGAAACGGGAGCGGCTGCATGCAGCCATGAAATTTGCTCGACAATCGCATCGCCGATGGCCTCCAGCGGGAGAATGGTCTGTGCGGCGCCCAGCTCAGCCGCCGCCTTGGGCATCCCATAGACCACACAGCTCGCCTGGTCCTGGGCGATGGTGTAAAAACCGGCTTCGCGCAGCGCCAGCAGCCCGGCCGCGCCATCACGTCCCATGCCGGTCAGAAGGACGCCGCAGCCCTGTATGGTCGGGTATTGAGCCAGGCTTTTGAAGAAAACATCAATGGAGGGGCGGCTGATCAGTTCTGGCCATTCCGTGGTCCAGCCCAAGGCTCTGGACTGATTGATGATGACATGTTCGGGACGCGCCGCCAGCCAGACTTTGCCGGGTTGCAGCACCATTTCCCGGGTCAAGGCGCTCACCGGCAAATGCGTGCACTGGTTAAGCCACTCCGCCAGCCCTTCGATAAAGTGAAAGTCCAGATGCTGGACAATCACCACCGTGGCCGGAAAATCTGCCGGCAGACGGGACAGCACCGTGGCGAGCGCCCTGGGGCCGCCCGTAGAGGAACCGATAGCCACAACCGGCGGCTGTAATCGGGAGGCCGGGCGATCTGTTACCGGCTCATCTGCCCGGCTCGACGGTCGTGGCCGGTGCCCGGTCAGTGTGCGCAGCGTATTCAGGCGATTCAACAGATCATCCCAGCTTTCCGGCCTGGCCCATTGGGCTGGCAGGGGCAGGATGGCGACATCCGCCGCCCCCTGTCCCAGCGCCTCGAAGACGTGATTGAAACAGGGATCACAGCCCTGATTCAGCAATAAAATGCTGCATGGCGACGCGGCCATGAGACGAGCTGTCAGCGCTCCGGCGGGCACTCCCGGAAGATCGAGCCCCATCAGCAGCAAATCCACCGGCCTCGACGCGCTTTTCGACAGCACTTCCGCTGCCGTGCCTGCCGTCCAGACCATGGTGATATCCAGCTGTTCCGTCATCAGCTGTGACAGCCGTTCCACGGTCGCGTGGTCCTGATGGGCAATGGCGATCTTCATACGTCGTCAGCGCCCCCAATCAGATCCCGCACCGCCTGAATCAGGCCGGTATCGTGGAAACTGCTCTTGGTGAGGTAATAGTCAGCACCCGCCTGCATACCGCGCAGACGATCTTCCTCGCGATCCTTGTAGGACACGATGATGACGGGAAGGACATTCAGCCTGGGGTCTGCCTTGATGCGCGTGACCAGTTCGATGCCGTTCATTCGCGGCATATCGACATCGGTCACGACCAGATCATAGGAATTCAGGGTGAGCTGGTTCCAGCCATCCATGCCGTCCACCGCGACATCCACCTCATAGCCACCGTTCTCCAGCAGCTTGCGCTCGACTTCCCGCACGGTGATCGAATCATCCACCACCAGAATGCGCCGGGTGCGCCGCCTGACCGAATGCACTGGCCGCCGCCGGGCCGGCTGGGACTGACCGGAAAGCCGGTCGGATGAACGAACCAGATCATCCACATCCATAATCAGCACCGGCTGACCGTGTTCATCCAGCGCTACTGAATTGAGATTGGGCACTTTACCCAGACGGCGATCGAGCGGGCGCACCACCAGATCGCATTCCCCGTGCAGGACATCCACTTCCAGCGCGAACTGACGACCCTCGGAACTGATCAGCACCAGCGAAAGCTGGGCCGCCGGCAGCGGTGCCTCCTCAAGCCCCAGCAGCCGGCGTGCCGAAATCAGTGCGACGTTCCCCTGTTCCGTGGCGAAGTAATAGTTGCCGTTGAGTGACTCCAGCTGGCTGGATTCACGCCGTTCTGCCCGATCTATCCGGGCCAGCGGCAAGGCATAGCCCTGACCAGCCACTTCAACCCGCAGCGTCCGGATTACCGAGCGCGTCACCGGCAAAACCAGCTCAAAGCGGGTGCCCGTGCCGCGCTCGGAACTTACCTGCAATGAGCCGCCACAGGCATGAACCATGGTTTGCACCACGTCCAGACCCACCCCGCGCCCCGAGATTTCGCTCACGGCGTCGCGGGTACTGAGCCCCGGCAAAAACAGGAAATCGTAGAGCTCGGATGCCGTCAGCCGCTCGGCCATGTCCGCCGTAATCAGACCCTTGCGAACGATTTTTTCCCGCAATTTCCCGGCATCGACCCCATGCCCATCGTCGCTGATCGATACCAGCAAACGGCCACTCCGATGCCGGGCCTCCAGCCGCAATTTCCCGGCGGCAGGTTTGCCGGCGGCAAGCCGCTCCTCGGGAGTCTCCAGCCCATGATCCAGCGCGTTTCGCAGAAGATGATTCAACGGTGCATCCAGACGACTGAGAATATCCCGGTCCACCAGCGTACCTTGACCGATGATTTCAAAATCCACCTGTTTCCCCAGCTGCCGGGCCACATCCCGCACCAGTCTTGGGAACCCCTGAACACCATCGGAAAAAGGCCGCATCCGCCCGCGCAAGGCCAGATTGTGCAAGCGCTCGGAGAGGAAATTGGTGCGGCTGGCGATGTCGGCCAGTTGCGCATCGTGATGATCGACCGCTGCGCCCAGCTCAGCCAGTCCCTCACGCAAGCCCGCCTCAGCATCGATGGGGGCCAGCGCCAGCAAACGCCGCTGCATCCGCTTCAACGGCTGGAGATCGCGGGCCAGCGCCTCGATCCGCCGCGCCTCCAGCAACATGTCTGCGGCAAACGCCAGCATCTGGCTCAGGGTCTCGGCGGTGATGCGAACCGGTGCGTCGGCCGCCTCGGCTGACTCACTGCCTGCTGGCGGTTTCGCTACAGGGGCTGGCGCTGCCACGGCGGCAGGTTCTTTCTGCGGAGGGGGCTCATGGGTCACCTCCGCTTCAATGTCTGGAGCCGGGGCAGGTGCCGGCATCACCGGGTCTGGCTCGCGCTGAATCACCGCCGGGGCCGGAGTTGACGGGGGCATCGCTGCCACTGCGGCGACCCCGGCCGCCGCAATTTCCGGCGTTTTGCCCAGACAGGCACCCACTCTGGCGACCCATTCATCCGCCTCTGCCGCGTGCTGCTCCTGCCACTCCGCCAGCGCGTCATCCGCAATGGCGCTCATCCCCACCATCCAGTCCAGTGCCGCCAGCAGGGTATCCACCATCGCCGCATCCAGCCTGATACGCCCTTCACCTGCGGCGACCAGCACATCTTCCATTTCGTGGGCAATGTGGACAGCCGGCAACAGGTCGACCACCCGCGCCGCGCCCTTGATCGAATGGGCCGCCCGCATCAGCGGCTCTATCCGTTCGCGCGATCCGCCATCTTTTTCCAGAGTCAGCAGCCCATCGGTGAGAACGGCGCTATGCGCACCCATCTCCTCGCGGAACAGCTCCATCAGGAAGGCGTCTGGTGCGCTCATGACAGCGCCTCCTGAAACAAGACGGCCAGCCTTTCCTCATCTATCAGCTTGATGCGCAGCGCATCTAGGTCGAACAGGGCGGAAATCAGACGCTGACTGGATTTCTCAATATTCGCGGGCAATTTTTGCAGCACGGCACGGGGGGTTTCAATCGTGCCCAATACTTCATCGGCGGAAAACACCCACCGTTGACCCTGCAGGCGGACGACCAGCAGCCGGGCGAACGCACGGGTGGACTGCACCACGGCGACCTCATCCGGGTCGGGGCCAATGAAATGCTCCAGCGTGAAACACAGCTGTAGTTCGCCGTGCGTGTTTACCAGCCCCAGAAAATGCCGGTTGCTTCGAGCCGGGACGCGCACAATGGGGACCGGTGAGAGTGTCTGCTCGAAACAGGAAGAAGGCAGTGCCAGCCAGACACTGGCCACGCGAAATACCAGGAAGCGCAGGGTGTCAGTCTGGCGTGCCGGGGGTTTTTCCGCTAACCGTTGGGTCAATCCCGTCCGGTAATCATCCGGCATTGGCCGATCCAGCAACTGCCGTCCGGCCAACCGGTAAGTAGGGCAGTTACGGCAATGAACATGTTCCTGCAACTGCTCGCAGCTCCGGTCAGCCAGGATGCCGATTGTCTTCCAGCACGGCGGTTCCATGCTTCTTTTGGGCGGCTGCGTCATAGCCCCGTCACACCCTTTTGCCCGGTCAGCCGGGCGCGAAGGCGGCTCGCCGCTGCGACATCGCCGCTTTCCTCGATCAGCAATGCCAGATGAGCCAGACTCTCGGCGTGAGCCGGATCAAGATACAGCGCCCGCCGCAAGCGGGTCATGGCCTCGCCTTTACGGTCGAGCGCTCCCAGCAGAACCCCCGCCAGACCATGCACCTCGGGATCCAGAGAGGCACGCGCCTCGGTGGAATCAAGCGCCTGCAACGCTTCGAGATAACGGCCCTGATTGGCCAGTTGTCGAGCCTCTTCCAGATCGACGCCGGGAAGCCGCGCACGGGTTTGCCCGCCTGCCAGCTCAGGGCGGGAAGCCGGTGGGGGTAAGGCCGGGGCAGCCAGGGTTGGGCGGGTGACCGGAGGTGCGGCACGACGCCGCAGCGTCCGTGCAGATGGAACAGCCGCAGGCCTGCCCCTGCTTTCCCGCAGACGTGGCAAAAGAGCGGCCGGCCTGGTCACCTGAACCTCCGCCGCCGGTAGACGCCAGGCAAACGCCCCCTCCATACCCGTTCTTATCAGTCCGAGACCGGCGGGAACCTGCTCCGCATGTCCAAGGAACAACAAGCCATCCGGAGCCAGGCAGGCCGCGAGCGTATCGCATACCTGCGACCTGGCTTCACTGCTCATGTAAATCAGCATGTTGCGACAAAAGATGACGTGATAAGGACCACGACCCAGAAGGTATTGGCGATCCATGGCATTGGCCTCGATAAAGCGCACCATGGCGCGCAGGCTGGCATCGACCTCCAGCCTGTCACCTTCAATGGGGTGCAATACATGGGCCCAACGCGATACCGGCTGGCTTCGGAGTCTACGCTGTGAATAGCGGCCACGCCCGGCAAACTGTAGCGCCGAGTGATTGATGTCCATCGCCTCAATCACGATGGCCGGGGAATCCAGCCCCGCTTCACGGGCAATAGCGGCAATCGACCACGCTTCTTCCCCCGTGGCACACGGCAGGGCCAGAACGCGCAGCGGCGATACCGCAGAAAACCGTGTGCCCTGGGCGGCAAGCCACGCGCCGAGCATTTGAAACGCCGACCACTCCCTGAAAAACCAGGTTTCACCGACGACCAGCTCATCCAGCAACGCTTCGCGCTCCCCGGCGTCCTCACGCCAGCGGGCGGCATAGGTTTCCGGCGTGTCCAGATGGATGGCCCGGCAACGAACCCCAAGCGCTTCGGCCATCGCCCCCTGACCGAATACACCGAGATCCAGTCCATAGCCGGATGCCAGCCACGCCGCGAGCTCGGCCTGAAAACTCAGGGTGAATTCAGTCACCTTGCCCCACGAGAGCCTGCAACTCAGGGGTCAGCAACGCCTGCCACCGAATTGACTGCACCAGACCAAGCCTGGTATCGAAAATCTCCGGAGTCAGCCAATCCTGTTCTTTTGCCAGCAGCTCCGCCGGCAGGGACTGGGGACCGCGCAAATCCATCATCTCCAATGCCTGCTCCACCAGCAATCCCAGTGCGGAATCCTCGGCGGATCTGACCAGAATGATCCGGGAACTGATTACCCGACGACAGGGAGCTTGACCCTGCAAGACGTTAGCATCGAGAACCGGGACGAGCTGACCGTGGTAGCGCAACAGTCCCACAAAATGGGGTGGCGCCTGGGCCAGATGCTCTAGCCCGGGCACGGGTAGCACGGCATCAATGTCGTCGGCCGGTATGGCAAAGATCTCGCTACCCAGCCGAAAGAGAAGATGTTGCATGGCAGGATCAATCAGCCGCTTGTGCCGTCAGGGATTTCGTCAACTCCACGCGGTTATGACCATCGACACGCTGATAACCATAGGTATTCATCAGTGTGCGGGTGAAGTGAACACCCAACCCGCCAATGGACCGTTCCTCCAGAGACAGATCAAGATCCGGCGTCGCCAGACTGAAGGGATCAAACGCAATGCCATCATCTTCAATCGCGATGAGCAACTGATTACCCTGCTGCTGAATGTCAACCTCGAACTGACCCGGCCGGCCATCAGGATAACCGTAAGAAACGATATTCTGGGCAAGCTCCTCAAGCACCAGATCGACATGAAACCTGGCTTCGGCAGGCCATGACCTGGACTCAGCCAACACTTCAACCGCCTCGGCCAGCACGACAAGACTGTCCTGCTCCGCTGGCAACTCCAGATGCAGTTGGCCGGAATTTTCCGCCTCGGATACGCTCATGCTTTCACTTGATTTACTGGACTTGAGACCCCTGAGTGTAGCGCCCAGTCGCACCATTGGACTGTGAGGATTTCGGGGAAATGGGCTACGGCCCGAATCATCGCATACCTGCCACCAAATAACCCAGAAGCGGCCGCAACCAGCGCCGTTCAATGAAGACGCGGTGAACGTTGCATGACATTTGCGCGAAAATTAAGCTAAACCCGTCGCTTCCCAATGCCCTGTTAAGGATTCTTCCGTTCGCCCTGGACCGTAATCCGACGTTGGCGCTTGTCTGTCTGCATCCATCAACAATCGCGGTGCTGGATTGCCCCCTATGTGCCTGGCCGGATCGGGCACGGGCTTGCAACGAGGCGGTGGTATGGAAGCAACCCTGCATTTGCCATCGCATCCAAGCTTTTTCGCTCTGCCGACTGGGTTAGAATTTCCGCCTGACCGGATAAAACTGCCGCCTAACGCCGCTGGCGGCAAAGGCGAACGAACCGGCAGGAGCCACGGCCATTCCGTTTTTGAATGCGGCCATAACAACCGAATAAACCACAGGATATACCGCCATGACCCACGCGCACGACGATGTACTTGAACACTTGCTCGCTGGCATCAAGGGGTTTCAGGAACGCTTCTATCAGCAAAATCCGGAACGGATGAGGGAGCTGACGGAGCAGGGACAAAAACCGAAGGTGCTGCTGATCGCTTGCAGCGACTCCCGCGTCGACCCCGCGATACTGACCGGCGCGGCACCGGGGGATTTGTTTGTGGTGCGCAATGTCGCCAATCTGGTTCCCCCTTACAAGCTGGAAGGCAGCCATGACGGGGCGCGAGCAGCGATCGAATACGCTGTGCGGGATCTTGGGGTCAATCATATTGTGGTGCTGGGACACGCCTATTGCGGCGGCATCAAGGCGCTGCTGGCGACACTCTCCGGCAAGCGGCTGGAGCGCGATTTTGTCGGCAGCTGGGTATCGATGGCGCTGGATGCCTGTTTCCGGTACATCCTCAATCCGGGCGGCAAGGAGATTCCCCCGTCCGGAGACATGGAAGTCAACGAGGTGGACATGGGCACGCTTTGCCAGCATCAGCATCTTGCCGAGCGTGCCGCCATTCGTGGTTCGCTGGCCAACCTGGCCACTTACCCCTGGATCAAATCCCGCATGACCGAGGGCACGCTGAGCCTGCATGGCTGGTGGTTTGACCTGGAAACCGGCGACCTCTGGGCCACGGATGCTGACAACACCACTTTCCTGCCCGTACTGGACTAGACGCATCACTCCGAATTGAGCACCACCGTAAGGGAAAGCTCAGCCAACTCGTTTAGAATGCGGCGGAGACCGTCAAATGGCTGACTCTGCCGAATACCTTAAACCACCACTGGAACCTACCCCATGCTTGCAATTTCCTCCTCAAAAAATCAGGACTCCCTGATCGTTACCCTGGATGGCCGCATCGACGCTAACAGCGCCAAGGATCTTGAGCAGCAATGTCTGGCCTGGATTGACGGCGGAGAAAAAAAACTGGTGCTTGATTTTTCTGCCGTCAATTTCATCAGCAGTGCCGGGCTTCGAGTCATCTTGCTGATTGCCAAGAAACTCGAACCGGTTCAGGGCAAGGTAAAACTCTGCGGCCTGAATTCGACACTCAAGGATGTCTTTGAAATCAGCGGTTTCAGCAAACTCTTCGACATCGTCCCTACCGTCGCCGAGGCCGTCTGAAATGAAGACCGCCGGGACGCCGCTGCCGCCGGAATCAAGCCGCCGGGACTGGCGGAGACTCGGCTGGCTGGCGCTCGCGCTGCTGCTGGCGGGCAGCCTTGCAGGCTGGCTCTGGGACCAGCAGGTGAGCCGCAATGTGGTCCGCCTGGGCATACTCCACGCACTGACCGGCCCCATGGCTATCAGTGAAAAGCCAATGGCAGAAGCAGAACTGCTGGCCATCGAAGAGATCAACGCCGCCGGGGGCGTCCTTGGGCGGAAAGTGGAAGCGGTTGTGTCGGATACGGCGTCCGACCCCGACATGATGGTTCGCCAGCTGGAACGGTTACTGGCCGAAGAAAAGGTCTCCGCCGTCATCGGCTGCTGGACTTCGGCCTGCCGGAAGACCCTCAAACCCATCATCGAACGTCATGGCAGCCTGCTCATCTATCCCATGGCTTATGAGGGCCTGGAGAAATCGCCCAATATCATCTACACCGGTGCCGCACCTAACCAGCAGATACTACCCGCTGTAAACTGGAGCTTTGAGCACCTCGGCAAGCGCTTCTTCCTGATTGGTTCGGACTATATCTGGCCGCATGCCGTCAACGCCATTATTGCGGATCAGCTCAAAGCCCTTGGCGGTGAAGTGATCGGGGAAACTTACCTCCCTTTCGGCGGCACTGATCCCGCCAGTGCCATCGAACAAATCCGCGCCACGCACCCTGACGTAATCCTGAGCACGATCGTCGGCGATTCAAACGCACCGTTTTACCATGCGATCAAGGAAGCGGGACTCACTCCGAAACAGGCTCCGGTCATTTCATTTGCCATCAGTGAAACGGAAGTGCAACAGATTCCCCGAGCCGACATCGCGGGCCATTATTCGGCCTGGAATTATTTCCAGACGATCAATCGCCCGGAGAACAAACTATTCGTACAGGCTTTCCGTAACCGTTATGGCGCTACCCGGGTAGTCAGCGATGTCATGGAAACCGCCTATTTCAGCGCCAAGCTCTGGGCGCGAGGAGTCGAACGAGCCGAAAGCGTTGAGGCCGAAGATGTGAACCAGGCCCTTATGGGGCTTAGTTACAACGCTCCAGAAGGGATTGTGACAATCGATCCGGTCACCCGGCACACCTGGCGATCTTTCAATATGGGCAAAATCAGTGAAGACGGGAGCATCAACATTGTCTGGTCGGCAGACTATCCCATCCGCCCGGTACCTTATCCAAGTTCACGCTCGGTCATGGACTGGGATACCTTCCTGGAAACTCTTTATGTGAGCTGGAACCACAGCTGGACCAACCGATTCTCCAACGCTAAACCGGGCCAGCCATGAACATACGCAAACGGTTTGGCACACGGAATACCCGCCTGGCCCATCGGCTGATCTTCTGGTTCGGAATACTGGTTCTGGTTCCGCTGCTGATTTCTACATTCATCATCGACGGACTATCAAGCCGGAACATTGAAGAAAAAACCTTACAGAAACTGACCATGATCGCCAAGGACAAGGCGAACTCGCTTGAGCTCTACGCCTACGAGCGATCCAGGGGTGCCAGCGTACTCGGCCGCCTCGCGCGGCTGGCGGATGCCACGCTGGTCCTGCAAAACGCGAGAAGTACTGCGGCGGAGCGGTCCGAGGCGGAAAACAAGATCCAGTATCTAGCCAACTATCTCGCACCCAGCCTCGGATTTACTGACACTATCGTGGTCAGCCCCCGTGGCAACGTGCTGTTTCAATCAGCAAAGACGCTGGATTTGGGCGACAACATTCTGACCGGCCCACAACACAACACACCCCTGGCCACTCTGGTCAAACGCACGATGACCCTGCTGGAACCCGACCTGTCGGATTTCGCCCTTTACCCGGGTACGGATTTACCCATGGGCTTCGCCGCCGCTCCCATCATTCAGCAGGACGGACATCAGGCCGGGCTGGTGATCCTCCGGATCAATACCAGGGAAGTCCATGAAATCGTGACCGACTACGCCGGCCTGGGTCGAACCGGACATATCGTCACAGGAGCGCTGCGTAATGGTGAGATCTACGTCGCCGCTCCGTTGCGCGGCCACCCGGAAGCCATGTTCAAACTCAGCGTCAAACCCGGTGCCGATTACGGTACCGGCATACAAAACGCGATGAGCGGCGACCAGGGCGTGGGTGAAGTCACCAACCTTCTCAAGAAACAGGTGATGGCCTCCTGGATTTATGTACCGTCGTTCCGGTGGGGAGTCAGTGTGCAGCAAGAAACTGACGAAGCCATGGCTATGGTCAGCGAGCAAAGGTCGGTGATGCTGGGCTTTATGGCGGTGCTCCTGTTACCCACATTGCTGATTGCCCTGATGGTGGCCCGTTCCATCTCGCGTCCCATACAACCGGCGGTGGAAGCAGCCGAGCGGGTAGCCGCTGGCGACCTCTCGGCTACGCTGTCAGCCGAGGGCAGTGATGAAACCAGCAAGCTGATCAACGCCCTGGGGCAGATGGTGAATTACCTCAACTCACTGATCGGTCAGGTCCAGCGTTCCACCATCGATCTGGTCTCGACGGCC
>SXGT01749213.1_pt1 | contig 14550 bp, 18 predicted proteins | sample 3176221 | NCBI WGS metagenome assembly SXGT01 (sample SAMN11356862, study PRJNA531348) | freshwater metagenome | isolation source: freshwater sample F1-120 | place: China: Fuxian Lake, Yuxi | collected 2017-12-25
CAGGGCACCGTCTGCGGTGCGGTCAGGGCGTCGTGCGCACGGCGCTGGTTGCGCTTGCTCACCGACGTTCTTCGCTTGGGTACAGCCATCTCGTCCTCTTCGTCGCCCTCTCGGGTATGGTTCGCGGGTCGCCCTGTTTCAGCCGTGGCGCCCGCGGGCAGTGAGCTGTTCGGCCAGACTCGCGAGCGGCCCCGTGCCCGGCATCGTCGCCGGGCGGCAGCCGCAGGTTGTCAAGTTAAGGTTCGCTCCACACTGCGAGCACAGCCCGCAGCAGGACTCCTCGCATAGCAGACGGCTCGGCAATGCCAGCAGGAGCTGGTCGAAACAGAGCGGTGCGAGATCGACCTCCTCGCCGATGAAGGTTGCCAGAGCGACGTCATCCTCGCCGAAACCCTCGGTCTCGGCTCGCGCCTTCTCGGCCAGGAACATCTCGACCGGCACCTCGAGGGGCAGGTCGAAGGGCTCGACGCAGCGGGCGCAGACGGCGCGCAGGATGGTCCGGGCCGTCCCCGAGACCACGAGATCCTCGCCCACCCGGTAGATGTCGAGACTGGCCTCGATCGGGCCCCCGGCCCTGAGTTCCGCTTCGTCGTCGTCGCCGAGACGCTCCGCGAGACGCTCGGCAGGCACCGCCAGCTCGAGCCGGCGGCGTTCCTCGGTCACGCTGGCCACGACGATCCGCACGGCCGAACCTTAGGCGTCCGGGCCTCGAATTCAACGCTCCGGCGGCAACTTGGGGGCATCGGCCGTGCCGAGCGCGCGCTCGATCCGCTGCACCCGGCGCAGAAGATCGGGCAGCCGCCGCAGGGCGACCATGGCGCGCCGCCACAAACCGACATCCAGGGCCGGGAAGCCCGCCACCGTAGCCCCGTCGGCCACGTCGGACGTCACCCCCGCCTTGGCTGCCACCCGGGCTTCGGCCCCGATACGGAGATGTCCGGCGGTGCCGACCTGACCGCCCAGCTGCGTGCGCGCTCCGACCTGAGTGCTGCCGGCCAGCCCGGTCTGGGCCGCAATCAGCACCTCTTCCTCGAGCCGGCAGCCGTGCGCCACCATGACAAGGTTGTCGATCTTCGAACCCCGCCCAACCCGCGTGGCCCCGATGGCGGCCCGGGCGATCGTGGTGGTGGCGCCGATCTCGACGTCGTCCTCCACCACCACGCTGCCGATTTGGGGCAGGCGCACGATGCCACCTCCCGGGAGTGGCAAGTACCCGAAACCCTCGCTGCCCAGCACAGTCCCGGCCCCGACCACCACCCGGGAGCCAACCGTCACGCACTCGCGCACGACCGCGTGCGCGTGCAGCACACAATCCTCGCCGAGGCTGGCTCCGGGATAGATCACGACGCCAGGATGCAGCGTAGTGCGGGCGCCGATCGTGGCCCCCGCGCCGACGAAGACGAGAGGCCCGACCCGTACTCCCGGACCGAGACGGGCTGCGGGATGCACCGCCGCGGCCCCATCGATCCCCTCGTCCGGCATCACCTCCCGGACGAAGAGTGCGGTCGCCTGGCCGAAAGCGCGGTAGGGGTCGGTGCAACGCAGGACAGCACAGCCGGGACCCGTCACGCCCGGCGCGAGAATCACGGCCGAAGCCTGGCTCGCGGGCAGGAGGTGCGCGTAGCGCGGGTTGGCGAGAAAGCTCAAGGCACCCGGACCGGCCTGATCGAGGGGCTGGAGCTCGGTGATTTCGAGGTCCGGGTCGCCCTCGAGCGCGGCCCCGACCCTTGCCGCGATGTCCGCCAGCCTCACCGTCCACGGTCATACCAACAAGGTCCGTCACGGACCAACCGAACGCGTTGCGTTCGCCGGCGGTCGCGGTTAGCAGGGCGCGATGCCTTCGCTGCAGAGATTCACCGGCGGGTACGCGGCGATCGGCCTCGCACTGCTCGCGGGCTGCACGGCAGCGCGCCCGGCTCTCGCGCCCAGTCCGCCCTTGCCCGAGGTTCGCTTTGTCCCGCCGTGCGACCCGAGTGCCGTGGTGGCCCTGACGGCCGAGGACGAGGTCCGCCTCAAGCAGCGTGACCGCTTGCTCGCGCAGCGCATCCAGGACCTCGAAGCCGCGCTCGCCGCGGAGGCCCAGTGAGCGCCCCGAGCGAGACCACGGACGCCGTGGAGCCGGCGTTCGCCGGCGGACTCCTGCCCGCCATCGCGCAGGACGCCGACACCGGCGAAGTGCTCATGGTGGCCTGGATGAACGAGGCCAGCTGGCGCGAAACCCTCGCCACCGGCCGGGCCTGCTATTTCAGCCGCTCGCGCCAGCGCCTCTGGCGCAAGGGCGAAGAGTCCGGTCACGTGCAGGAAATCGCCGAGATCCGCCTCGATTGTGATCGCGACACGATCCTCCTCAAAGTACGCCAATCCGGCGGGGCGGCCTGCCACCTCGGCTACCGCTCCTGCTTCTTCCGCCGTGCCAGCGAGGATCGGCTCGAGGTGGTCGAGCAGCGCGTCTTCGACCCCCAGAGCGTCTACGGCACCAAGACATGAGCAACGAACCCCTGCTGCGACTCGGGATCCCGAAGGGCAGTCTCGAGAAAGCCACGCTGGACCTCTTCGCCCACGCCGGTTGGTCGATCCAGGCCAGCTCGCGCAGCTACTTCCCTTCGATTGACGACCCGCTCATCCGCTGCTGCCTGATGCGGCCGCAGGAGATGCCGCGCTACATCGAAGCCGGCGCTCTCGACGCCGGGATCACCGGCTTCGACTGGATCGTCGAGAATGGCGCCGATCTCCATGTCGTGTGCGACCTCGTCTACTCGAAGGTGAGCCGCCAGGGCACGCGCTGGGTGCTGGTCGTGCGCGAGGACTCGCCGGTACGACGGCCCGAGGACCTCGCCGGCGGACGCATCTCGACCGAACTGGTCGGCGTCACGCGGGGCTGGTTCGCCGAGCGTGGAATCGACGTCGAGGTCGAATTCTCGTGGGGCGCCACGGAGGCCAAGGTGGCCGAGGGTCTGGTCGATGCCATCGTCGACGTGACCGAAACCGGCTCGACCCTGCGCGCCAACAAGCTCCGCATCGTCGCCGACCTTCTCGCCTCGCGACCACAACTGGTGGCGAGCCGGCAGGCCTGGGCTGACCCGGTACGGCGTGAGAAACTCGAACAGATCGCGCTGCTGCTGCGCGGTGCTCTCGAAGCTCGCGGTCAGGTCGGTCTCAAGCTGAATGTCCCGGCCGAACTGCTCGATGACGTGATCGCTCTGCTGCCGAGCCTCACCGCCCCCACGGTGGCGCACCTGGCTCCCGTGCCGCATCTCGCCGGCCGCACCTGGTATTCGGTGGAGACCGTGATCGCCGAGACGACGGTGCGCGACCTGATTCCCCGGCTGATCCGCGCGGGCGCAAGCGGCATCATCGAGTACCCGCTCAACAAGGTGATCTGACGGGCGGCGCTGGGCGCGCACCCATCGTGCCCAGCGGAGGGCCCCGCTATTCGGCGAGATCGCCGCGGGTGCTGTCGTACTCTTCGACCGTGTAGCCCAGCGAGCCGAGGAAGGGCTGCTTCTCTTCGTGGGGCATGATGTAGATGCCCTCCCAGCCGCAGACTTCCTCGCACAGGCGACAGCCCACACAGGTTTTCTCGTTGACGATGACCTTGCCAAGGAAGGTCGCCGTGTTGCCCGGGGCCGCGCCCAGGCTGTCGAAGGGGCAGACATCGACACACACGCCGCAGCCGTTGCAGTTGTCGGGATGGACGATCGCGACCGGCCGCTGGGCCTTCTTGAGCACGCTGGTCATGTTGCCCCAGGTGTCGAGGATCGCGTCGTCGGGGCAGATCACGCCACACGCGCCGCAGTCGATGCAGCGGTTCGGCTCGATGAAGTAGGCCTTCTTCGAGATCCCGGTGATGGCGCGCGTCGGGCAGCGCTGCTCGCAGGCGCTGCAGCCCGTGCAGTTCTCGGCGATGATCGTAAACGGCACTGAATTCCTCGCTTGCGGCCCGGAGGCTACTCCTGCATGCGCCGCAGCACCTCGTCGGCGCGGCCCTCACGGATCAGCTGGTCGTTCTTGCGGGCTTCCTTGAGGCCGATGTAGGTGAACCAGAACACCAGGACCAGCATCATCACGATCGGGATGTTGTCCGGGCGGACGAGCATCGCGAGAAAATCGAGAATCGGCGCGTTCGGCGCGTGGGACTCCATGCGGCTCGGTTACCAATCCACCCGGGGCCGATCAAACCACCCGACCGAGCGGGAGATCCGCCGTGGCTCGCTTGATCCGGGCGAGTTCGTCGAAGGCTGCACGCGCTTGATGGAGGCCGGCGACCGTGGTCCGCACCCGCTCGAGCAAGGCATCGACCTCCGCGCCAACAAACGACCCGAGGCCGGCCTTGAGCCGGTCGACCTGAGACAGGAGATCGTCGACATCGCGAAACCCGGCGCCTGCGAGACGGCGCCGGATCTCGCCGAGGCCGCGGGTCGCTTCGTCGATTTCCCGCAGGATCTCCGGATCGATCAGCGGCACGGGGTCCTCATCTACCTGCGCTGCCGCCGCCCCGGAAGACAAAGCCCGACAAGTGTCCCGGCTGGCGGGCCAGTGTCGCTGCTCTGCCCGGAAAAACGCCGCCGCGGGGTCCAATCCCAGGCCGTCGCGGACCCTGGAGACCACCTCCCGACGGCCTCGGCGAACCGGCCAGCGCGCCGCGGTGTCACGCGGAGGTGGATCTAGGCGCCCACGGCGACCGGTAGGCTTCGCCTCGGCTCGCCCGCGACCACGGCCTCGACGACCCCGAGCAGGCGGGAGCTCTGCCGCGACCAGGCATGATCCCGATCGAGTCGCCGCGCCGCGGCCTCGCCACGCCGGCGGCACTCCGCCGGGGAGAGCAGCGCCTCAAGCAGCACCGCGCCGAGAGCAGCGGTGCTCTCGTCGGCGGCCACCCACCCCGTGCTTCCCGCCACCACGCCCTTGGCCGCGCGCGCCATGGCCACCGTCGGCAGCGCCGCAGCCATGTAATTCAAGATCTTGATGGGGTAGCCGGACCAGGACTGACGCGGCGAGACGCCAACCGCCGCAGCACCGAGTTCACGCGCCACGTCCTGCAGGGCATGAGCAGTCACCACGCGCACCCCAGGTCGCTCCGCGAGCATCCGCGCACGTCGCGCCTCGCCGCGGTGAATAACGATGTGCAACTCGGCCGCAGGCAAACCCGCCACCACCCACTCCCACGCTTCGAGCAAGCCGGTCATGTTCTGATAGGCGTCAAGGTTCCCCGCGAAGATCACGCGGAGCTTGCGGCGCCGCCTGCGCCAGCCGACAAAGGGCCGAGGATCAAGTCCGGGAGCGATGACGTGCATCCGCTCGGGTGCAACACCGCAAGCGACGAGATGCGCGGCCACGTCGTCCGACAGGGCAACCACGGCATCCGCGCGGCGTGGCAACTGACGATCGAGGACGCGGCCGAGGCTTCCCAGCCCCGGCCCCAGCGACGCTCCGCCGAGCCAGGGCAGCTCATCCTCGGCGACATTGTGGGCCTGGTAGACGACCGGGATTCCCGTCCTTGTCCGCACCGCCAGCGCCACGGCGAGGCCCTCGTAGTTGTGGGCCAGCAGGACATCGAGCCGCTCTGCGCGGGCCACACGCTCGAGCCGGAGCGCGAGCGCGACATCGAAGAGCGGTCGCGCCAGCAACGATGCGCCGGCCAGCGCAAGCCTGGGCCGCAGCCGGGGCAAGGGCCAGAGCCCATGGATCCGGTAGGGTACGGAGTCGCGCTCACGTCCTCGTGGCGCCACGAGATGGACCTCGGCCCCGGCGGCCTCGAGCGCACGCGCGGACTCGTCGATGAAGACCTGCGAACCGCGCGGCGCCGGGAAAGCACATGCGGCCACGAGCCCGAGCCGCAGCGGACGTCGCGAAGCCAGCACCACAGGCCCGGCCTCCCCCGCCCCGCGAGACGGGGCGGTGCTGTCGCTCAAACGCCGGCCTGTTCGCGGAACCAGGCCACCGTCCTCTGCATGCCGTCGGCGAAGCCCACCACCGGCGCGAACCCGAGCAGCTCGCGGGCGCGGGTGATGTCGGCCTGCGTATGCGGCACATCCCCCGAGCGCGAAGGCTCGTGGATGCGCTCGATCTTGTGGCCGAGACATTCCTCGACCGCGGCGAGCACGTCAAGCAGCGTGAAACGGTCACCACAAGCGACGTTGATCGCCTGCCCGGGTGCCTTCGGGGCATCCGCGGCGAGCAGATTCGCGACCACCACGTTGTCGACGTAGGTGAAGTCGCGCGACTGCATCCCGTCACCGTGCACCTCGACCGGTTCGCCGGCGCAGGCCAGCGTGATGAAGCGCGGAATCACGGCCGCGTACTTCGACTCGGGATCCTGGCGTGGTCCGAATACGTTGAAGTAGCGCAGGCTCACGGTCTCGAGCGCGAAGAGATCCTGATAGATCTTGGCGTAATACTCGCCCATGATCTTGCTGGCCGCGTAGGGCGAGAGCGGTTTTGGCGTCTGCGTCTCGACCTTCGGCAGGCGGGGATCGTCGCCGTAGACCGACGACGATGAGGCGTAGACCACGCGCCGACAATTATTGGTCTTGGCGGCGATGAGGACGTTGAGGATACCGGTGACGTTGACGTCGTTGTTGGCCCGCGGATCGTCGATCGACCGCGGGACCGAACGCAGAGCGGCCTGCTGAAAGATGACCTCGCAACCGCGCGCCGCCTTGATCAGGCCGTCGGGATCGCGGAGATCCCCCTCGACCACCTCGACGTCCTTCTCGATGCCGGCGAGATTCGACCACTTGCCGGTCGAGAAGTCGTCATAGACGCGCACGGTGTCGCCCCTCTCGAGCAACTTGCGCGCGATGTGTGAGCCGATGAAACCAGCCCCGCCGGTAACCATGTGACGTGCCATTGATGAACTCCGGAAGTTGTGAGAACGCGTTTCAGAACAAGGTGTAGACGAATGGGGCGGATGCCTCGCGTCCGCCGAGAAGAACAAGCGCGCCGACCAGCAGCAGGACGCTGACTGCCGGGGCGATCCACCAGATGCGATGGCGCCAGAGGAACGTCAGCACGCCCTCGCTGTCATCGCTCTGGTCACGCACCGCGGTGTTCCCTCTGCCGGAGACCCGGCTTCCGCCAAGCACTGCCCGCAGCCACCGCTAGAGAACTCGCGCCGGCCACGCCAGCCCAGCCCACTCACACACCCGCAGTCTGCCGATCCGAATCGGCATCCTCGAGACGTTCGGTGGTCCGTGCGCCACTGACACGGAAGGTCTCGCGGCGCAGGCCGTAGCTCTTCATCTTGCGGTGGAGGGTCGCCGCGTCGACCAGAGCGTGTCGCGCGCTGTTGCTGATGCCACCCCGGTAGCGTTTGAGCAGATTCCCCAGATAATCCCGCTCGGCACGGCGCAGGAACTCCTTGAGCGGCACCTCGTAGTCGAGCCCGAGCCGCACCTCGGCGCCGCTCCGCGCGAGACCGGGGTTCTGTCCCGTGGGCAGATCGACCTCACGCAGCACGGTGCCGCCACAGCGCAGGATCGAGCGCTCCAGAACGTTGCCCAGCTCACGCACGTTGCCCGGCCAGTGATAGCCCATGAGCTGGGCCAGGGCGCGGTTCGAGATCCGGCTGATGTCGCGCTCGCGCGCGTGCTGGGAGTTGCGGAAGAATTCGGCGACCAGCAGCGGCACGTCCTCGATCCGCTCGCGGAGCGGCGGAATGCGGACCGGCACCACGTTGATGCGGTAGTAGAAATCCTCCCGAATCCGCCCCTTGGCCACCAGATCCTCGAGGTGCTCATTGGTCGCCGCGATGACGCGGATATCGACCTTGATGCGCCGGTTCGAACCGAGTCTCTCGAGCTCACGCTCCTCGAGTACCCGCAGCAGCTTGAGCTGCATGTTGAGCGAAATCGCCTCGATCTCGTCGAGGAAGAGCGTGCCGCCCGAGGCATACTCGATCTTGCCCACGCGGTCGTGCACCGCACCGGTGAACGCACCCCGGTCAAAGCCGAAGAGCTCGCTCTCGAGCAGCGTGTCGGGGAAGGCCGCGCAATTGATCGCGACGAACTTGCCGGTGCGGCGGCGTCCCTGGAAATGCACCCCACGCGCACAGAGTTCCTTGCCGGTGCCGGACTCGCCCTGGATCAACACCGTGGCATCGCTCTGCCCCAGCGATTCGATCTGGGAAAAGATCTCGTGCATGCGCGGGTTGCGCGAGACCATGTTGGCGAACGAATAGCGGTCGGCGAGCTGCCCACGCAGGTAATTGATTTCGTCGATCAAGCGCCGCTTCTCGAGTACCTTCTCGGTCGAGAGCAGGATATCCTCGTTCTGGAAGGGCTTGGTGATGTAGTCGGAGGCCCCGAGCTTGATCGCCTCGACCGCGCCGCGAATGCTGGCGAAGCCCGTGACCATGATCACGTCGAGATCCGGCCAGTTCTCCCGGATCTGGCGTGTCAGCTCGAGGCCATCACAGCCCGGCAGCTTGAGATCGACGAAGACCACGGAATGCTCGGCCTCGGCGAGACGCGCCAGGCCGGCGGTGGCGTCGTGGGCTGTCGAGACGACGTACTGCTGGGCGCGAAAGAGCTCTTCGAGCTGCCGGCAGATGAACGGATCATCGTCAATTATGAGAATGCGTGTTTCCATGTCGTGAAGCCGCCTCCGCCCCTACTTCCCCGCTTCCGCCACGGTGCCCGAGAGCGGCAGCCGCAACGTTGTCCGCGGCCCCTGGCCGTCGACTTCGACCGACGAGAGCCAGCCGCCGTGCTGCTGCAGGATGCGTCCCGCAACGGCCCAGCTCACCGCATCCACCTCGGCCGCAGGATGGGTCGCGGCCAGCGCGCGTGGTGCCAACAGCGTGACTTCAACGTCGGCACCGCCGACCCCCTCGACACGCCGCAGGCGCACCTTGAACCCGAGCACACTGCCCGATCCGTTCAGGCGAGCGAGCTGTCCGCCGAGAAGCCGGAAAGCGGTGGAGAGACGCTCGGGGTCGATACGGACCGAGAACTTCGCCAGTCCCGGAGCCGTGTCGAGATCAATCGCGCCTCCGGTTTCGCCGAGAATCGATTGAAGAGCGAGCCCGACATCAGCCGCAGAGACCGTGACCACCTGCTCGCCCGGACCGTGGAAATAGAGCAGCGCTGTCTGCAGGAAGGACTCGAACGCCTTGAGCGAACGGGCCAGGGAGGGGCTGCCGGTCGGCTCGCCGAGATCCTCGGCCGCGAGCAGATCCGCCCAGTAGTAGAGCTTATGAAAGTGGTTGCCGACTTCGTGGCGAATGTCGCGCAGGATCTCGGGATCGGCCCGATCAACTACGGAAACAGGTCGGCCGGCCCGCCGTCGCGGATGCGCTGCCGCGCCAACGGCTGCCGCCCTCGCCACCCGCCGCTGTGCACGCTCTGCTTGAGAAAGTGCCATTCCTGCCCCGTCCTGGCTCGCGAAATCCTTGCGAACTCGCACTACGCCAATTTTCGGCGCCCAGCCTACCGAGCATTAGCCGCAGCCTTGCGGGATCGGGGTCGACGGAATCGAGGGGGAATGCCGGTTGGAGGTGAAACGGTCTGGTGTTGCTGCGGCGATCGGGGAACTGATCGCCTGGTCGACCATTGCACGAATGCCATGCCGGCATCAAGGCCGCCGGGCGAGACCGGTGGCTACAGGCCAGCCCGGTGCCACCGGGCCCTCTCCGCCCTTCCCGGACGACGCTGGCGCGGGCAGCGCTACTGGAGAAGCCCGACCCACAGGAAGAGCAGATGCGTCCCGACCACCGCCGTGGCGATCCCGAGCAGCAGGAGCAGCGGCGAAGGGCCACCCTGCCGGGGGGCAACGCGCCGGCGAGGGTTGCGGTGGATCTCGATCCTTACCGCCATAAGGGATATTTCCCGGAATCTCGGCTTCTTGTCAAGGGCATCATATACACCCCGGCCGGTGGACTTCGCCGATCCAGTCCGAGGGACCCTCCATCCGGCCCATCGGCCTGGCCAGACGACGGGAAGGGACCTCAGGGCCTTGGGCCCGAGGTCGACTCGCACCGGGTCCGGGGGAGTTCTCCCCGGATCAGGAGCGCGGCGGGGGCCGCCGGGTGCGACGGGCGTCGAGCGACACCACTCGCGGACTGGCCGGGTCGCGGGGCGAACTCTCGGGGGCCAGCGGAGCGCTGTCCGGCGGAGAAGACGCGGCTGTCAGCGGATCCTCGGCGGTAGCCGAAGCCGATGGTGTGGCCGGCGGTGCCGTAGCGGGCTCGGGCGCCGTCCCGGACGCGCCGGGGTCGGCGAGCCGGACGAGTCGCACGCCACGACCGCCCATCGTGAACGACGCGCCCTCGATCTGCACCTGCTCGAGAATCCAGGTCAGGGGCTGGAGCGGTAGCGCGAGCACCATCAAGTCGCAGAAATACCAACCCGGCGTATCGTGCGGGCGGATGGCCTCGATCCGTGCGAACCCGGCGGGCTTCTCCTCGAAATGGATCAGCACCAGATCGCCGACATCGGTCGAGAAGCTTCGTTCTGTCGCCATCCCGCTCAAGCCCTCACGCGCCGAGCAACCGGCGGACCTGATCGAGAAGCGCGGGCGTCGTGCCGATGCCGTTGCCCCCGTGCGCGGTGCGGTGCCCCTGCCAGTCGACAAAGACCCCGCCCGCCTCCTCGAGGATTGGCAGCACGGCCGCGCAATCCCAGGGAGCGAGGATCGGGTCGATCATGATCTCGGCCCGGCCCATCGCCACCAGGGCGTAGCCGTAACAGTCGCCCCAGCCGCGGTAGCGCCCGCACGCCGCCAGCAAGCGCTGAAACCCGGCGTGGTGCTTGCCGAGGTGGTCGGGGTGGATGTCGCTGCTGAGCAGCGTCGCGTCGGCCAGAGCTCGAGTAGAGGCGACGCGAAGACGCGCGCCATCGCGCCAGGCCCCCTCGCCGCGGGCCGCCCAGAGCGTCGTCGAGAGCGCCGGCAGGCCCATCGCGCCGACGACGCACTCGCCCTCGACTTCGAGCCCGATCAGCACCCCGTAGAGCGGCACGCCCCGCACGAACGACTGCGTGCCGTCGATGGGATCGACGATCCAGCGCCGACCGCTCGTGCCCGTCTGCTCGCCCTGCTCTTCGCCGAGGATGCCGTCGTGCGGGAAAGCTCGCGTCAGGATCTCGCGAATGCGCTGCTCGGCGCCGCGATCGGCGGCGGTAACTGGCGTACGATCGGCCTTGAGCTCGACCGCCAGCGCTGCGTCCTGGAAGTATTCGAGCGTGAGCGCGCCCGCGCTGCGCACCGCCTCGACCGCGACCTCGAGCTCCTTCGCCCACCCTGCCATGCGCAGGAGGCGCGCACGCCCGGATGCGAGGGTCAAGGCCGGTGCGGCTGGGCCACGGGCCTGGTGCGGGCCGGGCGCAGGTGAGCGGCTTGTGTGGCAGCCGCGCCCGGGAACACCGCGCGCAAGGTGCCCGCGCATCGATCAATCATAGACGCCATCGACGAACCAGCCGCCGTGGGTCCGTTCCGCGAAGAGCCGGTAGATGCCGCCGTCGCTCAACTGGATGTCGTAGTAATCGCGACGACACGGCTCGTCGCTCCACCACGCCGTATCGAGCCGCCACGGGCCACTCGCAATCACGACACGGCCACCGAAACTCTCGGCCCGGACCCACGCCGGCTCGCCGCGGTCGAGTTCAACCTCGACCGCGCTCGGCGGCCGGAGCACGCGCAAGCCGAGCGGCCGCGCCAGCGCCGAGGGAATCTCGAGCGCGGCCTCGGCGGCGGCGTAGATCTGAGCCTCGGCCCGTCCGCCACCGTGAGCCGCGCCGCCGCGCGCCCCGCCTGCGCCCTGACCACTGCCGGCAACGAAAGGCAGAAGCCGCCACGACTCCGGCCGGTGGTCGAGCGGCGGCCTCGGGCGGCCGAGGCCGCGCTCGCCGCAGAGGGTCGCGACTCGCGCCAGCACGTCGTCAAGCGCCCCGGGAAGCGCTTCCTTGCGCTGAAAAAAATCGAGCTGGCCCGCACGCGGACGCTCGGGCACGGCGGAGATCGCGATCTCTTCCACCGCGCCGGGCGGCGGATCCGTCTCGAGCAGACCACGCAAGAGGCGCTGCCAGGTGCGCGTCTCGCGCGTGGGTGCTGCCGCCGCGAGTCGCCGCGGCACCGTCGCCCCATCCGAGAGACCGAGTGCGATGTCGAGTTCGCGCGTGGTGAGGGCGCGCGTCTCGAGTCGCGCGCACAGCCGCTCGAGGAGTCCGCCCATCGCGAGGAGCAGAATCTCGAGCGAATCGACCGGGTAGTCGAGCCGGGTTGCTTCCGTGAAGACCTCGCGCGGGCGTCCGGGGCAGAGCACACTCGAATCTTCTCCTGACGCGATTCGCCACAAGACGACCGCTGCGGGACCGAGGCGGGTGGCCAGCCCATCGCGCGGGAGACGACACAGATCCCCTACCCGCTCGAGACCGAGGCGCCGCAGCATCCCCCAAAGTTCCCGCTCATCGCGTTTCTGTGCGGACAGGAGCGGACGCAGGATATCGAGGGGATGCGGTGCAAGCCAGGCCGCGACCGCGCCTGCTCCCCGTGGCACGACCAGCGCCTCGAGCCGGGCGGATGCGATATGCCCTGCCACGCGCGCCGTCGCCCGACCTTCGGCGACAGCCAGACCCGCTTCGAAGCCACAGCGGCGCGCACGCTCGGCCAGCGCGGCCAGCAGGCCGTTCTCGGAGGCGAAATGGCCCGTCGTACCGGCGACATCGATCAGCACCTCGGCGCAGTCGGCACGACCCGCGCGCATCCCTCCGAGCACGGCATCGGCGCGCCGCACGCGAGGCGACGCGCTCGAGCCACCCCCGTCCGGCTCCACCCACTCGAGCCGCGGCGAGATCGAGGCCGCCGCATCGAGAAGCGCATCTCGCGCCGAGTGCTCGGCACAGGGATCCGCGGGACGTGCGACCAGATCCGCACAAGCGTTCATGTTTTGTGCGACGGTGGCACCGCAACGGGCACCGGCGCGCGCCGCTTCGCGCGACACCGCGATCACCTCCGCGTGCGGCACCACCCGACTGCTGCCACCGCGCGAACTGCTCCGGCACACCACGAGCGGCACACCACGCAGCTCGGGCTCGGCCCGCACCAGCGCGGCGACGGGGAAGCGGGGCACGACCAGAGCCGCGATGCGTTCACTCATCAGCGTCGTTGCCGTCGTTGTTCGTGGCAGTGGCGGCCGCTGCCTCCGTGCGGGCTCGGGTAGATCGCCCAGTCCATATTTTGTCAGTATCCGGGCCGGTGGATTCCGCAGCCGTTGCACGGGGGCGGGAGGAGCGGACCGCGGCGAGTCTGAAACGGATGCTTCCGCCGGAAAAGCCATTGCGCCTGCGCCGCACGTGGACCTCGACCTCGCGCGCACCGAGGAGGCGCCAGTCCGCGGCTGTGCCCGACCACCGCGTACGCACCGGCACGATCTCGAGGCGCAGCGCGCAGGCGGGCGAGAAGCTCCGCTCGATGTCGCCGCCCAGGACGAGAAGCGCGACGTCGGCCCGGCCCTGACGCAACGTGGCCGCGAGGCGGAGCCAGTGGGCAGGCCGCGTGCCGCCCGCGCGGGACGCGAGGGAGGCCGCGCGAGGCAGTGCACCATCGTCGCCATCGTGGGCGAGCAGCGTGCCGCTCGCACGATGGATCGCACCGCCGTTACCGTCGTGGGCGAACAACGTGCCGCTCGCGCGAGTCGCGAGGGACGCCGGTGGGCGTGAGCGGTAGGCTCCGCCGGCGAGACGGCGCCGGCCCCAGGGGCGCGTAAGGTCGAGCACGACCAGCGCGAAGGCGTTCTCGAGCCCGGCCAGGATCTCGGCCGTGGCAAGCGCCGCCCGCTCGCCGGCCGGCCGCACCCAGAGGAAGCCGCGCATATCCACGCCCACCGTCTCGAGACTTCCCGGATCGAGCACGTCGGTGGGGTCGATCCAGGCGACCCATCGCCCCTCGCCCGTGGTGCGGGCAGCGATGCGCAACGCGAGGCTCATCGCACCCGCCGAATTCGGAGCATTGACCTCGCTCAGGGCACCGCGGGGCAGACCGCCCCCGAGAAACTCGTCAAGATTATCTATTCCGGTGGCCAGCGGTGCCCCCGTGGGGAGATCCTCCGCAGCACGCATGAGCACGTTCCCGGCACGGGCGGTAGAGCTCCGACCTCCGGGGCTCGCACCCGGCCCCACGGCGGTGGGGCCCTCTTCCGCAGTCGCGCCGCTCGCCGGCGACGAGACACCGGGCAGGACCGTCTGGCGGGGACGCGAAATCGGAGGCATGGGCGCGATGTTCGCTTTATATTCGCCTCGTGGCAAGACGGCGAAACAGGGGTGCCTGGCCAGGTGGTCCGCGAGCACGTCGGGGGGAAAGGTCGTGAGAATCGACCCTTCCCTGCCGGAACACCGGCGGAAAGTATGATTGCGGAGGCGAATCCGTAGTGCACATCGCCCCCGAAGTGCCCCACGCACCGCGCACCCCGACCCGCGGCGGCGGATCGCCCTCGGGAGCAGCCTTTCTCCGCGCCGATCCGTTGCGACGGCAACAGGGGTGTAGTACCCGCCCCGCCGATCCCCGGTAGCTCAGTTGGTAGAGCGTTCGGCTGTTAACCGAATGGTCGCTGGTTCG
>SXGT01217243.1_pt1 | contig 14549 bp, 12 predicted proteins | sample 3176221 | NCBI WGS metagenome assembly SXGT01 (sample SAMN11356862, study PRJNA531348) | freshwater metagenome | isolation source: freshwater sample F1-120 | place: China: Fuxian Lake, Yuxi | collected 2017-12-25
CGGCCCAGATGGAGTGTCGGTAGCTCACTTGGAAGATTTCGTATACGGTTACAACAAGCAGCACGAGGCGTTTCCCGGGTTCTTGAAAGCAGTCAAATCAATCACAGGCAAAGTCTTTACTAAGCTCGAATGTGCTAATCGTCCCAAAGCAGGCGACGAGCCGTTCACGATTCACCCCAAAGCTAAATAGTCCCCACTTCTGAAGGTGCCCATGCGCCTGCTGTTCGCCGTGCCGCACTACTTCAACCCCGATGCGGCCGGGCGGGGTCGGCACGGCTCGTTGCGGCGCGATCCGGCCCCGCGCGTTCGTGCGGTCTCCAACTGCCTCACCGCGATCCAGCAACTGTACGGCCCGCGCCAGTGCGTCATCGACATCGCCAAGCGCACCACCGCGCCCGCCAACACGCCCGCCGCCACTGCCGATGTGATCGTCTGCACCTCTGGCGATCATCACCTGCTCGACCAACTCAACCTCGATTCGCGCTACTACACCCATCGCCCCACAACCGAAGACCCGCGACTGCTCGGCTACGAGTGCCACGCCGTGCTGCGCGACCGCCTCGCCGCCAACTACGACTTCTACGGCTACCTCGAAGACGACCTGATCCTGCACGACCCGCAGTTCTTCGTCAAACTGCGCTGGTTCGCGAAGCAGTTCGGCGACGGCGAGCTCCTCATGCCGAACCGCTACGAGGCGGGCCGCAATCAGCGCGTCCACAAGGCCTACGTCGATGGGCCGATCCGCCCGGAAGCGACCGCCGCGTTTCAGAACGTCGCCGACGTGCCGACGCTCGAAGCCGAGGTGATGGGCGAACGAGTCGCGTTCGAGCGCCCCACCAACCCGCACAGCGGCGGCGCGTTCCTGTCGCACGCCCAGATGACCGCGTGGGCCGCGGCCCCGCACTTCCTCGACCGCAGCGCCGCGTTCATCGGCCCGCTAGAGAGCGCCGCCACCCTCGGCCCGATGCGCACCTTCCGCGTGTACAAGCCGGCCACAACGAACGCGGCGTTCCTCGAAGTCGAGCACGCCGGCACCGCGTTCCTGTCGAAGATCGGCCCCGCGCCAAAGCCGAGCGTGCCCGACGCGCCGCCCGCCGCGATCGCGTCGCGCGGCGACCCGATGCACGTCCTGTACGTTCACCAGAACTACCCGGCGCAGTTCGGTCACGTCGCGGCGGCGCTCGCGGCCACGCCCGGCTACAAGTGCACGTTCGTCTCGCGCAAGTCGGCCGCGCCGGGGCCGGTCGAGCGCGTCCAATACCACCTGCGCGGCGGGGCCACCAAGCACAACCACGCCTGCACGCGGTCGTTCGAGAACGCCGTCCACCACTCACTCGCCGTCTACACGGCGCTCAGGGCCAGGCCGGACATCAAGCCCGACCTCGTCGTCGGGCACAGCGGGTTCGGGTCCACGCTGTACCTGCGCGACCTCTACCCCAACACGCCCATCCTCAACTACTTCGAGTACTTTTATCACACAAAGGGAAGCGATCTGGACTTCCGCCCAGAGTTCCCGGTGAGCGAAGTCGGCCGGCTCCGTGCCCGCACCCGCAACGCCATGATCCTGCTCGACCTGGAAGCGTGCGCTGCGGGCTACAGTCCGACGCACTGGCAGCACAGCCGCCTGCCTGAGGCGTTCCGCCCGAAGGTCGAAGTGATCCACGACGGCATCGATACGGGGTTCTGGAAGCCGACGAACGAGGACCGTCGCGGCGCGCGTGCCGTTGGTGGGTTGATTGTTCCCGCAGGCACAAAGCTCGTCACCTACGTCGCCCGCGGGTTCGAGGCCATGCGCGGGTTCGACGTGTTCATGAAGGTGGCGAAGCGGCTGTGCGACCAGCGGCAAGACGTGATGTTCGCGGTGGTCGGCGAGGACCGCGTGTGCTACGGCGGCGACGCCCGCTTCACCGGCAGCAAGACCTTCAAGGAATGGGTGCTGACGCAAGACAACTACGACCTGTCGCGCATCCGCTTCCTCGGTCGAATGCCGCCGCGCGAACTGTCACGGTTGCTCGCCGCGTCCGACCTGCACATGTACTTCACGACGCCGTTCGTGCTGTCGTGGTCGCTGCTGAACGCGATGGCGTGCGGCGCGCCGGTGCTGGCGTCCGACACGCCGCCGGTGCGCGAGGTGGTCCGCGACGGCGACACCGGGCTGCTGGCCCCGTTCCACGATGTTGACCGCTGGTGCGAGCGCGCGAACGAAGTGCTTGACGATCCGGGTGCGGCACGGCCGCTGGGCGAAGCCGCTCGCGAGCTTATGCGCGACCACTACAGCGTCGAAGAGTGCTTACCGCGAATGCGGAAGTTGTATCACGACGCGCTCGGCCGCGCGAGTGTGACGCGGCCGGTTCGCCGTCGCGCTCCGGCTCGCGCGATTGCTGTCACGTGATTTTGTTGCACGCGCGGGGGCGGTTCGCGACATGATGGTGGTATGCGAACCGTCGCTGCTATCTGCCGCGAACTTGCCACCGACCGCCGCACGGACGGCGAGTTGCTGGCCTCGTACGTTGTCGCTGGCGGTTTCACCCCGGAACTGAAACCGGACGCGAAGGGCAACGTGCCGGGCTACATTTGGTACGATGCGAAGGAGCGCAAGCCGGCCGAACTCGCGAAGGAGATCGAAGAGGGCTTGCGCCGGTTCTGACCGGGTGAGGAAGTAGCAATGACATGGCACGACGCGCGAGAGATCGGCGAGGCGCTGTTCGATCAGTTCGGCCCGCTGAACCCGCTCACGGTGCGGTTCACCGACTTGCACAAGCACGTCCTGAACCTGGACGGCTTCACCGGCAAGCCGAACGAGTCCAACGAGAAGCTCCTCGAAGCCATCCAGATGGCGTGGTACGAGGAGTGGAAGGACGAGCACGAGTAAGGGCTACGCCTTCGCTACGGGCTGAACGCGGTTGTAGAGCCGGGTCAGCTCCTCCAACCGCGGGATCGCGTCGGGGCGGAACTGGTCGGCGCGGAACCGCCAGCGCCAGTTCCCGGTCGCGATGCCGGGCCGGTTCATCCGGGCCTCGCTCCCCATGCTCAACAGGTCTTGAAGCGGCGCAATCGCCACCGTCGCGACCGAGGCCCACGCCGCGCGGATCATGTCCCAAGCCGGGTCGCCGACCACCTTCCCCAGCGTGAGTGCCAGGTAGTTGCGGTCCTGATCGTTGAGGGTCGCGTACCAGCCGTTCACGGTGTCGTTGTCGTGCGTGCCCGTGTAGCACGCGCTGTTCGTGGTGTAGTTGTGCGGCCAGTGCAGGCTGGCAGGCCCGGCCAGCGCGAACTGGATCACCCGCATACCGGGCAGCGCGAGCGTGTCGCGCAGGCTCTCCACGTCCGGCGTGATGACGCCCAGGTCTTCGGCGATCAGCGGCAGCCCGCCGAGCGCCGTTCGCAGGCGCTCGAACAGTTTGATGCCGGGGCCGTCGATCCAGAGTCCGACCCGCGCCGTTTTCTCGGTGGCCGGGATGTGCCACGCCTGACAGAACCCGCGAAAGTGGTCGAGCCGGATCAGATCGACCTGCTTCAACTGCCGCAGCACGCGGGCGCACCACCACGCGAACCCGGTCTGCTCCATCCGCGCCCAGTCGTAGATCGGGTTGCCCCAGTGCTGGCCGTCCTCGGCGAAGTAGTCCGGCGGCACGCCGGCCACGACGGTCGGCATCCGGTCCGGGTCGAGCAGGAACTGGTCCGGGTTGGCCCACACGTCGGACGAGTCGAGCGCGACGAAGATGGGCGCGTCGCCGATCACCTTGATGCCGCGCGCGGCGGCGAACGCCTTGAGCGTGCCCCACTGCCGGTCGAAGAGGAACTGCCCGAACTTGTGCATCGGCACTTCGTCCGCGAGCTTCTTTTCCAGCTCCGCGAGCGCGACCGGGTTTCGGCGCAGCAGGTCCGGCGGCCACGAGGTCAGGCCGGTGCCGCCGAGCGCCTCACGGATGGCGACGAACAGCGCGTAGTCGTTCAGCCACCCGGCCTCGACCGCGCGGTAGGTCTCGAAGTCGTGGGCGAGAGCCGATGCGCCGCCGCCGCGGAACGTGCCCCACGCGGCCCGCAGCAGCTTCGACTTGAACGGTGTCACCCGCGCGTAATCGACGTGGTCCGCCGGGAACTGTTCGCCGGCCCATAGGTCGGCGCTCACGAGGCCTTCCTGAAGAAGCACTTCCGGGCTGAGCAAGTTGATGTTACCCGCGAACGCGGAGAACGACTGGTAGGGCGAGTCGCCGGCCCCGGTCGGCCCCAGTGGGAGCACCTGCCACCACGACTGCTTCATCGCGGCGAGGGTCTCGACCCACCGGTACGCGGTGGGGCCGAGGTCGCCGATGCCGAACGGCCCCGGCAGGCTGGTCGGGTGCAGCAGAACGCCGGACGAGCGCGGCAGGGTCGGTGTAGACATGCGTTCCTCAAAGCGGCGCGGCAACAACTTCGGACCACCTGCTCGGTCGCAGGCCTCAGTTTAGAGTATTCGCGCGACGCGATCACCACCGGGCCGTTGTTCTCTACGATGACTGGAAGAAGGAGACAGCAATGCGCAACGTCGTGTTCGTTCAGGGCGGCGGGTTGGGGCTGGATCAGGAGCAATCGGTGCGCCGACTGTTCGAGGCCGCGAAGGTCGGAGTGGAGTTCGAGGTCCATGTCGCAGGCCGGGCCGCACTCGAACACGGCCAGGAGGCACTGCCCAAAAGCACGGTCGACGCGGTGCGCGCGTGCGGGATCGCGCTCAAGACGAAGCTCCTTCAGCCGAAGGGCGCGGGGATGCCCACCGCGCACGGGCCGGTCGTGCCCACGAACTACAACGTCGCGTTTCGGAAGAAGCTGGGGCTGTTCGCGTCCGTGCGCCCGGTCCACAACCTGCCGGGCATCCCGAGCCGGTTCACCGGCGTCGATTTCCTCCTCGTGCGCGAGATCACCGAAGACCTGTACACCGCGAGCGAGCACGAGATCGTGCCCGGCGTGGTGCAGAGCTTCAAGATCGTCACCGAGGTCGCGTGCGTGCGGTTCTTCAAGCTCACGTTCGAGCTGGCCCGCAAGCACGGCCGCAAGACGGTCCACTGCATCCACAAGGCCAACATCCTGAAGATGGCCGACGGGCTGTTCCTCGACTGCTTCCGCCGGGTGGCGAAGGACTACCCCGACATCGTCGCCAAAGACCTGATCGTCGACAACACCTGCAACCAGATGGTGAGTCGGCCGGGGCAGTTCGACGTGGTCGCGGCGGGGAACCTGTACGGCGACCTGCTCTCGGACCTGGGCGCGGGGCTGGTAGGGGGCGTGAGCACGACGGCCGCGATCAACCGCGGCGCGGACACGACCGTGTACGAGGCCGTGTACGGCGCGAGCCACGAACTGGTCGCGCCGGACACCGCGAATCCGCTGCCGCTGATCCTGCCGGCCATCGAGTTGCTGAAGGACATCGGCGAAACGGTTGCGGCCGACCGCGTTCGCGACGCCGTGTGCGCCGTGCTGATGGAAGGGAAGGTCCGCACGAAGGACATCGGCGGCACGGCGACCACGACCGCGTTCACAGACGCCATTATCGCGAAGATGTGAGGCGCAGTTCGACTTGACGCCTTTCTCAGAATCGGAGTACACATTCTGCTCGCGCGCCCGGACGGCGCGCACGCCGCCCCGGAACCGCCGCATGGACGCACCCCCCGACTCTCCGCACGCCCCCCGTCTGCCGCTCGTCACGGTCGGCATCCCGACGTACAACCGGCCCGACGGCCTGCGCCGCACGCTCGAGTGCATCCGCGGCCAGACGTACCCGAACCTCGAAATCCTCATCTCGGACAACTGCTCCACGACACCGGAAACGCGCGCCGTCGCGCTGGCCCACCAGCAGGCCGACCCGCGCGTGAAGTACCACCGCCAGGACACGAACATCGGCCTCGAAGCCAACTTCAAGTACCTGCTGGAACAGGCGAAGGGCGAGTACTACTTCTGGGCCGCGGACGACGACGAGTGGACGCCGGATTTCGTCTCGGTGTGCATGGCGAAGATCGGCGACGCCGGTTCCGTGATGACCGGGATGCGGAACGCGATCCGCTCGCGCGGGCTGCTGCGGTGGAAGCCCCCGCTCGACCTGTCGCCCGAGCGCGGCGCGTTCGCGAACGCGGTCGCGTTCCTCAACAACGCCCAGCCGAGCCTGTTCTACGGCATCCACCGGACCGCCGAGCTGCGCCGCTTCCTTCAGGAGCGGATGTACGACTACTACGACTACTTCTTCATCATCCGGCAGATCCTCACCGTCGGGTTCAAGACCGCGCCGGAGGTGTGCTTCAACGTTGGCATCGAGTCCGACGCACCGATCTTTAAGCCGGCACGCCCGCGCACGACCGCGGTGTACGAGTACAAACCGTTCCTCCGCGACGCGCTCCGCGCCACGCTCGGCGCGCGGAGTCTGGGCCTGTTCCAGAAGCTTCGGCTCGCGTACCTGCTCAGTTACGTCGCGGTCAACGAGTTCGCGCACTTCGAGCGCGAGCTGCGGCCGTTCCGCACGCGGCTGGCGAACCTCACGAAGCGCGCGCTGCGGCTGGTGCGCCCGCTGTTCCGCGTGCCCCTCCCTGCCCCGCCGCCCACGATGGTACTGCCCACCGACCCGGCCGACCTGTGTACCATGTTCGTCCCCGCGGCGCGGCTGAACGACCCCGCGACGCTGCGCGCGGACATCGCCGACGCCCAGCGCGAACTGCGTGCCAAGTTGGAAGTGATCCGGCACCTGGAGGCCGCGAAGCTGGGCCGGTTCCCCGACCCGGACCCGAACGACCCGTGCGCGCCGCTGCTGGCCGAACCCGCGGTCGGCGCGGACCCGCGCCAGATGCGCGGGCAACTGGGTTCACTGCTGAACGAACTGGAAGTGAAGGAAGCGGCGATCCAACGGCGGCTCCCGCGCGGCCACCCGGCCAAGCGCGCGGCCTGAGCACTATCCCCTCGACGTGACCAGAGGACGCACCCATGATCGCCCCGCGGTTCAGCATCGTGATCCCGACGCGCGAGCGCCCGCACACGCTCGAGCACACCCTCGCGACCTGCACCGCGCAAGAGGGCGACCTCGAAATCGTCGTCAGCGACAACTTCAGCGAGCCGCGCACGCGCGAGATCGTCGAAGGGTGCGGCGACGCGCGGGTCCGGTACGCGCGCACGCCCGCGCTGCTCGCCATGACCGACAGCCTGGAGTTCGCGGTCGCGCAGGCGCGCGGCGAGTTCGTCATCATTCAGGGCGACGACGACGGCCTGCTGGCACACGCCGTCCCCGTGATCGACAAGGTGCTGCGCGAGACCGGCACCCCGCTGCTGCGCTGGGACTGCGCGGTGTACAACTGGCCCGACCTGAGCAACCCGCACTTCCGCCCGAACGCGCTCCTGTTGCCCCTCACGCAGACGCGCCGCGGGCACGCCCTCCACGCGATGAACACGCGCGACACGATCCGGGCCGCGGCCAACGGACACGCGAGCTACTCCGACCTGCCGGTGATCTACAACGCGGCGATCCGCCGCGACCTGCTCGACGCGCTCCGCGCCCGCACCGGCCGCGCGTTTAAGACCCGCACCCCGGACGTGTACGGCGCGTTCGCGGTGGCCGCGCTTGTGGATTCGTACCAATCGCTCCGCGCGCCCCTGGGCATCTGCGGCCGGTCCGGGGCGAGCACCGGGGTCGCGCGGCACTTCAGCAAGAAGGGGTCGCCCATCGACAACGACTTCCGCCGGCTGAACGAGGCCGCCGGGTTGTACCTGCACCCGTGGGTGCCCGACCTGCCGCCCATCGCCTCCGCCGTGGCCGACGCCTTCCTGTGGGCGCGGGCCGAACTGTTCCCCGGCGACGCGGCGATGACGCTCGACCGCGCGCAACTCGTGCGCAACTGCCTGCGCGAAATGGACGTCGACACGGCGGACGAGTGGAACGAGGTACGGGCCAGCTTCCGCGCCGCGCTCGCCGACGACGACGCCCTGCTCGCGTGGTTCGAGGGCGAATACGGCACGACCGACCACGCCGCGCTCCCGCGCACCCACCGCGCCCACGACTGGCGGCGGTGCGGCGAGGGGTACATGCACCTGGACGCGAGCGCGTTCGGCGCGCGCAACGTCACCGACGTCGCCGCGCTGTGCGAGCGGCTCCTCGGCTACAACCTCGAAGGGCTGCCGTACGCGCCCGCCGACGTGACGGGCGACGGCTCCGCGCTCTCCGCGCTTCAGGAGAAGGAAGCGTGCATCCAGCGGCTCGCGCAGATGTGTAAAGACCTCGAACAGCAACTGATCGCCAACGCTCGGGGCCGCGCGGACGCGGAATCGCATCTCGCGCTGCAGGGCGCGGCGATCGAGAAACAGCACGGGCACATCCTCGACCTGTCCGCCCGGTTGCGTATGAAAGGCCTGCGGAACCTGGTCCGCAAGATCGTGAACCGGATCGTGCCGCCGCGCGCGGCGCGCTGACGCGAACGAGGCTCACCCGTGCTGAACCGCCGCGAACTGCTCTCCGCCGGGGCCGCGGTCGCGGTCGCCGGTGCGATTCCCGCCACCGACGACAAGCCGCGCCTGATCGACGTTCACACCCACTTTTACGACCCGACCCGCAAGGGCGGCGTGCCCTGGCCCGGCAAGGGCGACAAGGTGCTGTACCGGCCCGTGCTACCCAAGGAGTTCGCGGAACTGGCGAAGCCGCACGGCGTCACCGGCACCGTCGTCGTCGAGGCCAGCCCGCTGGTCGAGGACAACCAGTGGCTGCTCGACCTGGCAAAGGACAACCCCGTCATCGTCGGCGTCGTCGGCCGGTTGCTGCTCACCGAACTTGACTTCGCCAAGAACCTCGTCCGGTTCGCCAAAAACCCGCTGTTCCGCGGGATTCGTGTGAACGAGGGCGAGGTGCGCGAGGCACTCAAGGACGACAAGCAACTCGACCGCCTCAAGGCGCTGAGTGACAACGGGCTGACACTCGACCTAAACGGCGGGCCGGACACGTTCCTGCGCGCCGCCGAGGTGTCCGCGGAGCTTCCGAAGCTGCGGATCATGGTGAACCACATGGGCAACCCGCTGATCGACGGCAAAGAGCCGCCGGCCGCGTGGAAGAAGGCGGTGGCGACCGGGGCCGAGGCGAACGACAACGTGTACTGCAAGCTGTCGGCGCTGGTCGATAGCACGCGCAAGCGCGCCGCCGCGCCGACCGACCTCGCGTTCTACACGCCGGTTCTGGACGTGATCTGGAAAGCGTTCGGCGCGGATCGGCTGCTGTACGGGAGCAACTGGCCGGTGAGCGACCTCTACGCGAAGTACGCCACCGTCTTCGCGCTCGCCAGCAAGTTCGTGGCAGGGAAGGGGAAAGACGCCTTCGCAAAGGTGTTCGGGGCGAACGCGGTTAAGGCGTATCGGTTGCTGTGACCGCAGTGAGTTCGGTTTTATTCTTTCTTTGTTTTGCTCTTCCACTTCACCTCGATAAGTGGACTGTCCTTGGTTGCGATTTCCAACCTTTTTATGATTTTGGTAGAGTCGGACAAACGTTTGGTATCGTCGAAGAACACATCCTGCTGCATCTTGTAGACGTTTTCTTTGGTGACTTCCATGACCACCCCTTTCGGCGGGTTGTCTTCCGAGACCGCTGAGGGTCTCCTCATGCCTGTGACGATCTCAGTATTCGTGTCCGACCAGGCGGGTACCCCGTCCTGAGTCTTGATCGGGCGGAGGTACGCCCCGTACCCGGTCTGCTCGCCAAGCAGACCGAGCGCCTGCTGGGACTTCGCGAGTACCAGCCATGAGGATGAGCACTTGCCAGCAAGCCGCGCTTCGCCATCGGTCCAGATCCGGCCCGTCAGGTTCAGTTCGTCCGCAACGCGTGCGAGCATCGGTTCCAGGTTCACATCGCGACTGGAAACGTGGATCGCTACAAGCCCGTTTTCCTTCAGGCGGTCGAAATAGAGCGCGATGGCCTCCTTCGTCAGCAGGTCGGTACAGAGGGACCGCCCCTCGTACGCTTCCACCAGAACGAGAGCGTACTTGCTCGCGACGTCTGCCTTGAACTGTTGTCGTCGATCCCCGAGTCGGATCTCGACCTTCGCGCCGCGGTTGCGGGCGTCGCGGAAGTGAGTGAAGTATTCGTCCGTGTCGGCCGCGAGTTTCTTGATGATGGGGTCGGATTCGTAGACGGTGAACGACTGGCCCGGCCGGGCGTAGCAGAGCACGGCTCCGGTCTCCAGTCCGAACTTGGCGATCGGAGCGTTTGAGTCGCGCTCTTGGTTCCGGGTCGCGAGTTCGGCGAACAGCGCGCCGACCGGCCCTCGCCGGTGGTAGTATGTGAGCGGTTCCATCCTCAGGTCGAACGCCTGAACCGCGCCCAACACCGTCGCGTTGTCCAGCGGGTGGGTGACGGTGAGCAACTGAAAGTGGTCGAGCAGATGTCGGTTGTGGGTCCGCACCTGCTCACCCCAGCGGATACCATCGACGAGCATGACCCGGGAGTCGAATCCGCCGGCCCGCGCGTCGCCGAGCGTCCAGTTCCGCTTCACCTCCTCGATTCGGATCGTCCCCCATCGCCCCTGTTCGGAATGGATGGACGGCGGTTCGATGACTGGTGGAGTGTGTGGTTCGCCGTTGGGTGCCTGTGTTGTGGCGGGTGTTCGGTCGCGCTGAGCCCAAACCACGAGCGCGATCAGGCTGGCAAGGCAGACCGTTCCTGATGCCGCGACAAGGATCCGTTTTCGCATGATTCTTCTCCGGGTCAACTGATGGCAGCCTATCACAACTCGGACGTTGAGAGTACCGTTGTCCGAGCGGTGAGCGGTGCCCGACCGCGAACGCTAATACCCTACCACAGCCCCATCTTTCCGCGCAAGGGGTCATCCTGTTTAAGTGAAAATACGTCCACTAAGATGATTTTGCGCGTTCCTCGCGCGGAATGCAAAGCACAAACCGGTAATTTTTGCGAAAAGGCGAACGGGAGCTTGTGCAACTTGTCACAAGCTCGCGACCCGGATCGCTTCACTTCCGCTCGTACACGATCTTTCCGCCGACCACGGTGGCCCGCACCGTGATGGCCTTCACCTCGTCCACGGGGCAGGTCATCAGGTCGCGGTCGAGGACGATCAGGTCGCCGAGTTTGCCCGCTTCGAGCGAGCCTTTCTCCTTCTCCTCGTTGTGCAGGAAGGCGTTGTTGATCGTGTACAGGCGGATGGACTGTTCGCGCGTGAGGCGCTCGTCGGGCTGGTGGGCGCCGCCGCGTTCGAGTTTGCGCGTGAGCGCGATCCAGATGCCGAGCCAGGGCGACCAGGGGTTGGTGCTGTCGAGCGGGTCGTAGCGCAGCATGTGGTCGCTGCCGCCGCCGACCGTGGTGTATTTGAGCCACGACTGATACGGCTGGAACCAGCGCATGCGCTCGTCGCCCAGCACTTTGACCAGCGTGCCGCCGTCCTTATAGAGCCACGCCGGTTGCACGTCGGCGCACACGCCGAGCCGCTTGCACCGTTCGAGGTTCAGTTGGCTGGGGAAGTTGGCGTGCGTGATGCAGAACCGCATGTCCTTGATCGGGGTGATCTTGTTCACGAACTCGTAGCTGTCGAGCAGCACGTCCATGCCGCCCTCGCCGGCGCAGTGGGCCGTCACCTGCCACTTGCGTTTCGCGGCCTCTTCGACGACCACGTTGAGCTGTTCGGGCTTGATGAACAAGAGGCCGCGGTAGTCGTCTTGCGTGATCTGGTAGGTGTCGCCGCGCGGCCACGGTTTACGCATGTACGCGGAGCCGTTTAACATGCCGCCGTCGAGGAACATCTTGATGGGGCCGATGCGAACCCACTCGTCGCCGGCCCCGGTGGGGCCGCCGCGCTTGTCGTCGCCGATCAGGTCGTCGAGCCGCTTGCCGATCGCTTCGCGGGTGCCACCCGCGCCGAAGTTGCGGGCCACGTTGATGCGCAACGTCAACTCGTTGGCCTTCTGGAACGAAAGGTACAGGTCGAGGTCGCCACGGCCGGCGCTGCGGTCGGCGATGCTGGTGATGCCGTGCTCGTTGTAGAGGGCGAACAGCTTGAGCACCGCGGCGCGGCGCTGGGCCGCGGTCGCTTCGCCCCCCCCGCCGGGCACGCCCTTGAGCACGCCGTAGGCGTTGCGGAGCATACCGGTCGGCTCACCGGTCTTCTCGTCCTTCACCACCTGGCCCGCGGGCGGGTCTTTGGTGTCCTTCGTCACGCCACTCACTTCGAGCGCCTTGCTATTGGCGACGCCCGCGGGTCCGGCGTGGTACAGAACCGGGTACTTGGGCGAAACGGAATCGAGTTCGGCCTTCGTGGGGAATCGCGCTTCTTTCAGGCGCGTGGGGAAGGCGTAGCGGATGACGATCCACTTCCCTTCGGGCAACTCCGTGGCGCGTTTCTTGATGTGATCGAGCACTTCGGGAATGGACCGCAGCAGCGGGACCGGGTCGCCGACCTCGCTGCCCGCGGCCCCGGTGGGGTGGGTGTGGCTGTCGTACAGGCCGGGCATCACGGTGTTGCCGCCGGCGTCGATCACGCGGGTCTTCGCACCCTTCAATTTGAGCACCTCGGCGTTCTTGCCGACGGCAACGACCTTCCCCCCGCGCACCGCGACCGCTTCGGCCGTGGCGAACTTGGCGTCCACGGTCAGCACCTTGCCGTTGTGAACGATGAGGTCGGCGTCGTCGGCACGAGCGGCCGGCGCGAGCGAGAGCAACACGAGCAGGACAGCGAAGCGGCAGCGGGTCATGGCAGACCTCCGTAGAGAGAGCCGCCATCATCGGGGCGAAACCGGCGGGCCGCAACAGGCGAGTTTGTTGAGCGCGCGAATCGCGCGACTTTTCGCGCCCGCGGCGGAACCCGGCGGCGCGGGGCGGGTTGGATGTCGCGTGGGGATGGTGCTCCTTCGTGTGGCAACGGCGAGAGTTGCGGCACAGATGAGAGAACTGTGAAAAGCGCGACAGGTCAGTTGTCAGACGGCGCGCGCTGCCTACCATCATCCTCCGCCGTCCCTCACCGGCCGCCGGCCCGCTCGCACGGGCTTCCGGTCACACACCGTTCGGAGTAGCTGCGATGCGTAAGTTGCTGATGGCCCTGTGCGCCATGTTCTTCATGGCCGGCCTCGTGGTCGCCGTCGAAGTGACCGTCGTGAAGTACGACAAGGACAAGAAGGAAGTGACCGTCAAGGAAGGGGACAAGGAGAACACCTACAAGGTCGGCGACAAGGCCAAGTTCACCACGACCGACGCGAAGGGCGAGAACGCCAAGGAAGTCGATTACGCCGCGTTCGAGAAGCGCGTCAGCGGCAAGAAGGGCGGCGCGAAGCTGGACATCAAGACCGACAAGGACACCCTGACCGAGGCGACGTGGAAGACGAAGGGCAAGTAGTTTCCCCCGCGGACCAACGCGAGGCCCGGCCTTTCGGCCGGGCCTCTTTCGTTTTCCGGGTCGCAAGTCCCAATGTCGTCGCCGGCTTGTGTGAGCGTGCGCGGTCGCGGTATGTTCGTGGTACTTACGGAGGCACAGCGATGAGCGCGCGCGGGGTCGACGTGAACAAGGCCGCGGAGCAGCAGAAGGAGTTCGCGAAAGCGTACCGCGACTGGTGGGCGAAGGCCAAAGGCACCAAGCCCGCCGACGCCGCGAAGCTCGAACCCTCGCCGACACCAAGCGCACCTGGTAAGGCAGCGAAAAGGGGGACGAGCGATGCGGTATCGGGAATGGCTGCGGTGTACGGACCCCGAAGCGATGCTTCGCGATGCGCTTTGTGGGTTGCACGTTCCATCGCGGGCCGAGATCGAAGCCAGCAATCGCCGGCGTCAACGACGGCACAGCGAGCCTCTCCCCGGATACGCTTACTTTGAAGCCGAGGCCGCTCGCGCGAGCAGAGAGTTCCGAGTATTCACGCTCACCGCGGCGCAACCCGTACTGAACCGAGTTGATAACGCGGCCTGTCACGCCGCTGCCGCGGTCGGGTGGCGACTGGCCGAAGGAACGGCTTCGGCGGAAGAGGTTGCGGAGGCAGCCCTCGCGCTGCGAGGCTCGCACGAGGCGGCCGTTGAAGTCTCCCGTCCGTACTACGTCACGCCCCCTGAGCTGAGTGTGCTTCCTCGACTGGCCCGCGTCCTCGGGTTCCTCTTCATCCCGCCCGTCGGCGACCGTTTCTTCGCACCTTATGATGCGGCGCGGTGCCTCGTCGTGCCAGAGCCGTTCTTTGCTTCCGGTCAGCCAATTCCGCTGCTGACGCCCGAAGAAACGAGTGCGTCACCCCGACTCATCCGCGAAATCTTCGGCACACGATGTTGCGGAAAGGGGCCTCCGCACTGGCGGGCCGAGTGGGTCACTGACACCGCGTTGTCACTCGCGCACACGATGTACGAGGCGCGCGAGTTTTCTGCGATGCCGATTCTGGCCGATGCACTTCAGGACGCGGGCTGCGACAATGACGACATCCTGAACCACTGCCGCGACGCGAACGCGACGCACGTTCGTGGGTGCTGGGTCGTAGACTTGGTGTTGGGGAAGTAGGTCGCGGTCGAGGAGGCTTTGCGACGAGGCCCGACTGCCAGAGAGCTTCGCGGTTCTGCCGAAGGCCGTGAACGCGAGCGAGAC
>SXGT01310814.1_pt1 | contig 14548 bp, 14 predicted proteins | sample 3176221 | NCBI WGS metagenome assembly SXGT01 (sample SAMN11356862, study PRJNA531348) | freshwater metagenome | isolation source: freshwater sample F1-120 | place: China: Fuxian Lake, Yuxi | collected 2017-12-25
CCTCATTACAATGACCAGATGAAATTATTCTCAGAAGAAAAATTTAAGAAAATGACATTTGACAAAGAAGAAATTCTGAAGAATGCCGAAAAAATTTACCATCCGAACTAAAAAATATCCACCCTCTAAAAAATAATAACATGAAATCAGCAATTTATTTTTCAATTTATTTTCTTGGATTAGTCCTATCTTCCTGCAATCAGTCTTGCGAAAACGAAGATCCGCGTGCACGCATTGTTAATAACGGAACCGACAAAGCAAGCGTTCAGATAAAAACATCAGGAGGCAACACCGAAAATATCAACAATATTGAAACGGGTCAATCATCTGACTGGAGTTCATTTGCTTCGGGCAATACTGAATTTACTGTTTCAGTTCAAGGCATGCCTGACGATACTTTGATTATTATAGATATGGTTGATTGCTGGGAATACGAAATTATTATTGATGCAGCTAATCAGGTTTCTTCTTCTCCTTCTGAAAGAGATTAGAACTCTACTCTATATTTCAGAGCAGGCAATAAACCCAGATGAGAGATAGTTCGTATCTCTTGTTTATCCACATCATATCTGCGACTTACTTCATTGGGGCGATTAGTAACATTCTGTATATCTAACTTTATTATCCAGGCCCAGTTGGTTTTGTTTTTGCGGAACGAAACGCCTGCATCCATCCGGAAATAATTAGCTGCACGGTCGGTATATCCGTTGGTGTAAATCTTTACTTCCTCGCCTTCGGCAATTGATTTGTCAATATCATAAGGCGCGTATCTTCTTCCTCCACCCCAGAATATGCGTGCGTTTATGCTGAAGATATTTTGCTTCTGCTTTCCTATTGCAAAATCTTTTCCTACGGTAAGGTTGGTAATAAAATTACTGTTAAAGCGGGTGCTGCCCCATACTCCGTTGCGACCCATGTATTGAGAATTGAACAGGGATACTGTGTGCAGCAAATACCATTTACCGGCCAAGCGCTTGTCTAACGTAAATTCAATTCCGTAGTTTTTTCCGTGACCATTGTTTTGTAAAAGCATATCCTGATAGGAATCATCTTCATTGATTGTAGAATAATTCTTTTTCCCTTTCACATCAATAGGAACATTGTAGAGATACTGGAAATAAATTTCGGTTTTGAAGGTGAGTGTTTTTGCAAGTTTGGTAGTGTGTCCTGCAACGGCATGAAAGGCACGGGTGAGCGTAAGCTGTGCATTGGTAAGTGTATCGCCTTTATAAGTGAAAGGTGAGAGGTAAGTGCCTAACGGCTCCATGCGGCTGTGCAAACCTGCTCCAATGCTGAATAAATGCTTTGGTGCCGCCTGCCAGTTTAAGCCAACTCTTGGCTCGGGATAAAATGAATTGTTTAGCGCAAAATAGCTGAAGTGTATTCCTGAAATGAGCGACAGCTGTTCGGTGAAGCGGTGTTTCCATTGCAGGTATGCTTGTGTGAAAGATGTTGTGCCGAGATATCTATCAGATGTTTGCCAATATTTATTTTCATCTTTTTTAACAAAGTGCAGCATATTGAACAATGCTCCTGCACGCAAGGCATTTTTTGCATTTAGTTTTATGTTCAGTTGCGTGGCAGCGCGGTAATAGTAATTGGCAACATCTATACGTTGATATTCTTTGTATTCATTATTTTCAAGAACCTGATAGCGTGAAAGAACATCGTAACCCGAAGCGGATAGTACTGTTTTGAGCCAGGCTTTATCGTTGAATGAAAAGGTATGTGTAATACCTGTTGCTCCCATGTTGTATCCACTGATATAGCGCTCATTGTATTGTATTTTGTTGTAGGTATTTTCATCATCCAGTTTTGACCAGCTTAAACCGCCTACGCCAAACAGTGTAAATGTTCCCAGTTTTTTTGTGGGGAAGAAAAAGTTGAAGTTGATATCCTGAAAGCCGATGCGGATATCGCCTGTTATTTTATAACCTGTGGCTTCAATTACGGCAAGCGTTGAGTAGCGGTAGTTGATGAGGTACGATGATTTTTTGCCTTTTACAAAAGGTCCTTCTAACGCTGCTTCTAAACCGAGCGTGCCTAACTGAACAGCATATTCGCGTTTTTCGTTGTTGCCTTTTTTCATGCGCAGGTCAAATACGCCTGAACTTGCGTTGCCATATTCGGCAGGAAAGGCGCCTGTTAAAAAATCGGATGCACCCAGCACGTTGTTGCTTAACATACTTACTGCACCACCGTTTCCGCCTTCCTGCGAAAGGTGATTTGGATTTGGTATTTCAACGCCTTCTAATTTCCAGAGTAAACCGCGCGGTGAGTTTCCACGAATGACAATTTCATTAAACAAATCGTCTTGTGTGCTAACGCCTGCAAATGACATTGCAAGGCGTGCGGGGTCATCGCCTGTAGCGGCAAACTTTCCGGTTTGTTCTACCGAGAAGGAGCGTGCGCTGATTACTGCCATTTCATTTACGGCTTCGCTGCCTTCGGTTTTTCCGCTTACTACAACCTCGTCTAATTTTTTTACGGTTTCTTCCAGCATTATTTCCAACACAATTTCTTTTCCCGAACCAACTAACACTTGTGAAAGCAGTTGTTCTTTATAGCCAATGTAGTTGACCTTTATATCGTGGCGGCCTACTGAAATTTTTTCAAAACGGAAATAGCCATCGATATCGGTGGCGGTGCCTGCAACGGGATTTGATGTGGTAACAGCCACGGTTGCACCGGGAAGCCCTGCGCGGCTTTCGGCATCAATAATGCGACCGCGAACAGTTTGCACAAGTTCCTGCGCACCGGCTGAATGAATGCAGAGCAAGGAGCAGAAAACTGCGAAAAAGACGTTGTTGCGGATTACCACGGTTTTTTGAAAAGGGTTGCTAAAGTAAGCAGAAAGCGCTTACGGTCGGCAGTTAAAGCAACCTGCGCTGATAATTTATCTGTCCCAGGTGATAATTCAAATGTCCGTAAAGGATGAAAAGGATTTCAACGGTGTTGTATTGTTTTCCCAGAAACAGAATGGGATACTGTTTTTGCAAATCTTCATCGGTAAGGTTTGAAAGAACGGTGGTAACTACTTCCATTGCTTTATCAATTCCTGTGATAATTTCTGTGCATGGAATATTTTTATCTGCAAACTCCAAATCGCGGTTGCGGATGAAGCCGGTGTTGCCAAGCTGTGCGCCAATAAAATGATTGAGGTTTCCGGTTAGATGCAGGGCAAGGTTTCCGGGCGAGTTTTTTACATCGCTTTGGGTGTGCCACAAATCATTTTCGTTTTTGAAGGCTGAAATTTCTTCTTTCAGTTTTGTAAGGTTGCTGAGGTAGAGGTCGCGGAGGTGGATTGAGAGCATGTTGTTTTGTTTAACCACGAATTTACACGCAATAATTAAGCTGTCTGCAATTTTTTCTTCACATTTGCGTTCAATAAATAAACGACCTATTATGAAGATCAAACTTTTTTTTCTTGCCATCGCCATAACGCTGATTACAGCCTGTGGCAATCCTGATGATAACAGCATCAATATTTTTTCCATTGAAGACGATAAAGACCTTGGGCTGAAAGTGAACACCGAAATTCAAAGCAACCCGCAGGAATATCCTGTGCTTAGCCGCACGCAGTATCCGCAGGCATATGCTTATATTGAAAGTATCCGTAACAAAATTCTGGCGGGAGGAAATGTTTACTATAAAGATGAATTTGCATGGGAGGTTTACATAATTAATGACGATAATGTGCTTAACGCATTCTGCACTCCGGGCGGTTATATTTATGTTTATAAGGGTTTGATACATTTCCTGGAATCGGAACACGAGCTTGCCGGAGTGTTGGGACATGAAATGGCTCATGCCGACCGCAGACACAGTACCGACCAGCTTACCCAGATTTATGGTCTGCAAATGATGCTGGATATTTTGCTTGGGCAAAACCAAAATGATTTAACCAACATTGCAGCTTCGTTGGTTACGCTTTCGTTCAGCCGCAGTCACGAAACGGAAGCCGATACCTACTCCGTAAATTATTTGTGCCCTACGGACTATCGTGCCGATGGTGCTGCCAACTTTTTTCAGATGCTGATTGATGAGGGACAAAGCGGAAACACACCTGTTTTCCTGAGCACACACCCCGATCCGGGAAACCGAGTGCAGAACATTACCGAACAGCGCAACGAACAAGGGTGCACCGGAACGGGAACGTTTGATGTGGCTTACACTAATTTTAAGAATTCGTTGCCGTAGCCTCTGCTAAAATCTGCTTCCCTTTTTCGTTTAAGCCATATTTGCCATAGCCGGTTCGCTGAATAAATCCGCGCTTGCGAAGGGTAATCAGCAACTTGCTTAAGCCGCCTGCCGAGTAGCCGGTTAGTTGCTGAAGCCCTGCGTAATCACCCTTACCTCCGTTATGGAAATGAACCATCAGTTGCGCTGCTGTTTGGCGTGTTCCGCTTTTTACATGTGTAAAACCGGCTGCCTCCAGCTTCTGAGCTACAGATGCAAACAGGGTGTTGGATGGAACAATCTGCTCGGGTAGCACTACAGTTTGCTGTTGCGGTGGAACACCTTGAGGGGTGTTATACTGCGGAAGCGTATTCAGAGGAATAGGTGTTGACGTGTCGGGATGAAGCGGCCTATTTAATCCCAGGTTGGTCGGCAGTTGGGATTGAGTTGCTGTATTTAGTCCTATGTTGGTTGATGGTTGGGATTGTGTTGTTGTAGTTACTCCCGTATGGGTTGACAGTTGGGATTGTGTTGGCGTGTTTAATCCCAGGTGGGTTTCGGCTTGGGATTGAGTAGGTGTGTTTAATCCCAGATGGGTGTCGGTTTTCCTATAAAGTGAGATATTTTCTTCAAATCGGAGCAGCAGTTGGGAGTATGTTGCCTTAATAGCATCGTTTTGTTCCAACAATACGTTAATAATCTTGTTAAGACGGGCAATTTCTGCCCTTAGGTGGGATGTTTCTTCCTGGCTCATGGGAATGGTTTTGTTGGGTAAAGGTAAAAAAGAGTTTTTTTACCGCAAAGAAAAAGCCGCAAGATTAGTACTTCCTATAACCAAAAAAATATCCGCAACTTACCCCAAGCCAAGGGATGATGGGATAGATGAGTACTTCTGTGGCAATGGTAACAGGAATTAGGACCCGCCAGAATAAGCCGTAATTTGTTTGATGGCGATAAGCAAAATTTAAAGAAGGAAGAGCAATTAAAACAGGTGGAGCTGTTCTGCCATTAGGCAATCCGTTTTCTACGTTTTCTTTATATTCTTTTCTCCTTTCATTATCAAAATTCCAAATTGTAAGAGCACCTGCTCCTATTTCCAATTTGCTTTTCTTTCTTCCAATTAACATATTCACTAATAAAGGAACTCCAATATTTTTATCTGAAAATGAATCATCGCCTAAGTATCCTCCGATTCCTCCCCTGAAATTAAAATTAACGGTTCTTTTATTTGTAAAGAAATATTCAAAATTTGCTGAATAGGTAAAGGCACTTCCACCTAACTCTGCAAAAACAGTAAATCGTGGAATAAGAACTGTGTCCATATCAATACTGTCTTGTTCTGCATTTTGCGCTTGGCTGCAAAAAATTAATAAAGCCAGAAACAAGAATGAGATGGATGATTTCATATTGGAAAGTAAAGATAAAAAAAATCAACTCAAATATTTACCTTTGTTGCAAGCCAAACAAAACACCATGAAACAGCTTACTATTAATATCCCCGACAATTTATATGCTTCGGTAGTAGAGTTATTCAAGCATATTCCTAAAGTTACCATACAGGAACAACCGGATATTGAAATACCCGAATGGCAGAAAAAAATAGTACGCGAGCGTATTAAAAATGCCAAACCCGAGAATTTTAAATCGTATAGTGAGGTTAGAAAAATCATGAAGAAAAAGCATGGCATTTAATGTTGTGTTTGAGCAATCAGCAATTGATGATTTAGACAATGCTATTGCTTATCATCTTAAACAGTCGGTTGCAAAAGCAAAACGCCTTGACGAAGAAGTTGCAAAAGCAGTTGCAGTTTTAGAACACAATCCTTGGTTCGCAGTCAGATACGATGGAGTGCGTTGTTTGCCTTTGGGTAAGAAATTAACCTATATGCTTCATTTCACTGTTGATGAAGCTAATCAAATGGTTTATGTTTTTGCTTTATTCAACACACTTCAAAATCCTGAAAAGTACCCGAAGCATTGAGTTAATACCCCACCTTCGCCACCCACTTCTCCAACCTTAATACCACCGTTTCGTGCGGCTTCACCGTAAGCGAAATACTTCCCGGCACAACTAGCTCGCCCGTTTGTCCCTTTGTTGCTTCAGGCGAAAGAAGCCCTGCCTCTTTATGTTGCCAGACATCATTCGCTTTCCAGATGCCTTCCATGTCCAGCATTTTGGTGCTTAATTCAAACGTTTTCTCTTTCCCCGAAGTGTTTAAAACTGCAACCGCCTTTTTTCCGTCTTCCATGTTTTTAAGATACACCCACATTTTTCCTTTCGTACTAATGAGCTTTGCCTGTTCGCCCAGCTTATCCTGATTGATGGCAATTACCTCAGGATTGGTAAGAATGGTCTTGGTTGCTTCGTTCATACTGCGCAAATCACAGCTTGCCAGCAGGGGCGAGTTGAGCATACACCACAAACTCATTTCGCTCTGGTACTCGGTATCGCTCATGCCTTTATACATGCCCTTTGCTGAGGTGGCTTTGCCCGTTCCATAGTTGCCAACGGTAAGCATATCGGGGTCGTTCCAGTGGCCGGGCCCTGCATATTTTTCCAAACCGCGCTGGCGTTTCAGTATTTTCATTACACTCATCATAAAAGCATTTCCTCCGCTCCAGGTATCAAAAATATCGGGAGTAGTGCGCCAGTAACTTCCGCCTGCTTTTTCGGCCCACAGCCAGGGTTTGCGTATGCCCCATTCACAAACGCTGAAAACAATATCGCGCCCCGAATTTTTTAGTGCCGATCCCATTTTGGTGTAGCGTTCTACGGCAGCCTTGCGGCTCCAGGGTGCGTAACAATAATCGTATTTCAGCAAATCAATACCCCATTCGGCATAAGCTTTTGCATCAATTTCTTCGTAACCGAAGCCGCCAAATCTGCGTCCGCAGGTCATATTACCCGCACAGGAATAGATGCCCAGTTTCAGTCCTTTGCTGTGAATATAATCAGCAAGGTATTTCATGCCGTGCGGAAATTTTACGCTGTCCACTAAAGGCCTGCCGTCAGCAGCCCGCATGTCGGCATGCCAGTAATCATCAATGTTAATGTATTCATAACCTATCTTGCTCATGCCGGTGTTTAACATGGCATCGGCAATTTCCATCACAATTTTTTCGTTGATGTCAGAAGCAAAAACGTTCCAGCTATTCCATCCCATAGGCGGAGTGGGGCATAGGACTTTGTTTTGAGCAAAAACAAACGAAGGAAAAATCAGGAGTGTAAGGAGAAGTTTTTTACTCATGGTTATGACTTTATTTTTATTGAATTCGTGAGAATAGTTCATACCCGCAAATATGCTCATGATTTTTAACATTTCTTAACAAGATTCAAGAATTGTGCTATCTTCGTGCGCCATTGAAAAAAATGGCTAACCGCTTGTCGGACAAAGATTGCCGCCAAACGTAACTAACAGTAATTATATCTTTAAATAACTCGAATGCACTTCTCTTTTACCCGAATTACCGCTCTCGCTTTTTCCGTTTTTTTTATACTGAACAGCGCCACAGCCCAACAAATAAACCGTTGCGCCACCGATGAAAAAGTAACGCAACATCTTTTGCAAAACCCTGAAGCATTGCAAAATTATTCCCGCATTTTTGAAAATGCTCAGTCTATAAGACAACAGCGCGAAGCCGGACTGAGAGGCGGAGATCCCCTGCGTTATATCCCCGTTGTTTTTCACGTGATACACGAAGGCGGTACAGAAAATATTACAAAAGAGCAGATTGAAGATCAGGTGCGCGTTTTGAACGAAGATTTTACCCGCACCAATGCCGATACAGGAAATACACGCGACATTTTTCTGCCCGTTGCTGCAAACCCCAACATCAATTTCCGTCTGGCTCAGATTGACCCTGATGGTAATTGCACCGAAGGAATTACCCGCACCTTTTCAACACAAACCAATAATGCAGGCGATAATGTAAAAGGTCTTATCTGGTGGGACAACACAAAATATCTTAACATCTGGGTTGTGCGTACCATTGAATCAGATGGAACTTCCGGAGGAGTTACACTTGGCTTTTCATCACTTCCCGGTTTTGGCGGTGGAGGTAATGATGGTATTGTAGTGCGTGCCGATTGTATTGGAACAATTGGAAATGTAAACCAGCAATTAGGAGGAACAGGAAGAACCCTGACTCACGAAATAGGTCACTACTTAGGTTTGTTCCATACATTTCAGGGCGGATGTTCGGGCGGTTTCTTTGGGGAGCAGATTGACGACACACCACCTGTTGCCGAAGCAAGTTTTGGTTGCGACACCACTGCCAATACCTGTACCAACGATAACCCCGACCTGCCTGATATGATTGAAAACTACATGGACTATGCTAATGATGAGTGCATGAATTTATTTACTCTCGGACAATTAGATGTTATGAATTCAACGCTTTCCGGAACACGTGACGAATTGGTTTCGTCTGCAAACCTAATTGCTACGGGAACTGACGGAACACCTGCCGTTGCCTGCGCACCAGTTGCCGATTTTTATGCTGAAAATACCATGGTTTGTGAAGGCGATGTGGTAAACTTTACTGATAATTCATACAACGGAATTATTGATACCCGAGCATGGAGTTTCCCAACAGGTAATCCTACAAGTTCAGGAAGCACTTCACCAAATATTCAGTTCAATACTTCCGGCTTTCATAATGTTTCGCTCACTGTTTCCAACACACAGGGTAACGACTCTAAAACAATCAACTCCTATATTTATGTAAGCCCGGAAAATGCCACCATCAGTAACTGGCAGTACTTTGAGGGCTTTGAGGGTGACAACAGCAACAATGAGTGGCTGATATTTAACGAAGGAAATGTTACCACCACCTGGCAGCAGGTTTCTACTGCAGCTTACTCCGGTTCAAAGTGCATGAAAATCTCAAATTTCACTGGAAACACTTCGGGCGCAATTGATGCCTTGGTTTTTCCGTCTATTGATTTTACACAATTCAGTACACCGCCAACATTGAGATTTAAATTAGCTAATGCACAGCGCCCGGGCTCACAATTTACAAGTGCCAGCGAAGACAGATTAAAAGTGATGATTTCAACCAACTGCGGAAAAACATGGCAAACGCGTTACAACAAAGCCGGTGCTGATCTTTCAACTGCAGGAACATCAAATTCTTCATTTACTCCCAGCTCACAAGGTCAGTGGGAAGAAATATCGGTTAACCTGAGCAGTTTTGCAGCACAGGACAATGTGCTTATTAAGTTTGAAGCTACCAGTGATGGGGGTAACAACCTATATATTGATGATATTAATCTTACAGGACCTGTAGGAGTTGAAGAAATGATTTCAGAAAACAGTTTCAACGTTTTCCCGAATCCTTCTGAGAGCACTGTTTTTGTAAATTTTTATCTTAACGTTGATGATATTGTTGAGCTTTCAGTAAACGACATTACCGGAAAAACAATTAACACCATTATCAACTCAAAGTTGAACAAAGGAGCACACTCGATTGTTATTAATAAAAATGAACTAAACGCTTCAGGAATTTATTTCCTGAGTTTGAAAACAACTAATTCAATCATCGTTCGCAAAATTTTATTTTTCTAATACAAATGCAATTCAAAATCATCTTATCATCGGCAATTGTTGCTGCTTTTGCTTTTACTACAAACATTTCTTTTGCTCAGGAACAAACCCGTTGCGGTATTGACTACAACTATTCAATAAAAGCAGGAGAAAATCCTGCCGTTGCAGCCGAACGTGAGGCCTTTCGTCAGCAACGCGCTCATGCAGATGCTAATCCGATTGAAAACCGATCAGCTACACGAATTATTCCGGTAGTATTTCACGTGTTGCACCAAAATGGATCTGAGAATATCTCAAAGGAACAAATACAATCAGCCATCACACAATTAAATCAGGATTTCAGTTTAACCAATTCAGATGCAGGAAATCTGCGCTCAATATTTACTTCTGTTCAGGCAAATGCCGAAATTGAATTTCGTCTGGCTAATAAAGACCCGCAAGGAAACTGTACTGATGGAATTGTGCGCATTTATTCAACCTATACAAATGGCGGTGATGATGAAGACATTAAAAGCGTTAGCCGCTGGCCCAATACAAAATATCTTAACATCTGGGTAATAAAAACCATTCCCGGTGACGAACCCGGATTTGTAACATTGGGCTATGCCTACCTTCCCGATGTGGTATTTTGGGGGCCCGAACTGGACGGAATAGTTATGCGCAGCGACCGTGTAGGAACCATTGGTACCAGCCCGGGATCAGGTAGAACTCTTACCCACGAAATCGGTCACTACCTCGGACTTGACCATACGTTTGAAGGAGGTTGTCAGGGAAGCGGTGATGGAGTTAGTGATACACCCAAAGCTGCGGATGCAAATTTCGGTTGCGATTTCAATACAAATTCCTGTACCAACGAAAACCCTGATAAACCTGATATGATTGAGAATTACATGGACTACTCCAATGATAATTGTCAGGTTGCCTTTACCAACGGACAAAAAAATGTATTCACCAATACATTCTCACAATACCGCTCAACATTGATTTCAAACGGTAACTTAATTGCAACAGGAACCAATGATTTGAATTTGGATGTGTGCGCTCCAACAGCATCATTTGCGGCAAATGTTCTAACTATCTGTGAAGGAGGAAGCATTACATACACCGATGATTCATGGGGCGGTGATGCAACTTCATGGGATTGGAGTTTCCCGGGAGGAACACCATCAACCTCAACCGATCAAAATCCTACCATTACCTATAATACCGCAGGCACATATAGTGCTACACTTGTTGCAGGCAACATTAGCGGTGATGATACTTTTACCCGCACCAATTATGTAAATGTGAGCGGTGATGCTATGTACAATTCACAATTTTACAGCGAAGGTTTTGAATCTGCTTCCGGCTTTTCAAACGATTGGACTGTTATAAATTATGCAACAACCTATACGTGGGATAGAAATACTTCATACAAATATTCAGGTGCAGCTTCGGTTAGAATGAATAACTATTCCAACACGGCAGGGGAAGTAGATGACCTTATTAGTCCGAGTTATAACCTGAGTATGGTAAACGAACCAACTATGACTTTTAAATATGCTTTTGCACAACGCACTACCGATAATACCGACAGATTGCGTGTGCAGGTTTCAACCAACTGTGGCGAAACATGGTCAACACGATGGGTAAAATCAAACGAAGCATTAGGAACTGTTACCGCGCAGAATGGACCGCTTTACCCTTCGCAACAAAGCCAATGGCAAGAAGTGGAAGTTAGTATACCAACCAATGTTGCAGCCTCAGATAATGTGCGTTTTAAATTTGAATTTACTTGTGGTGGCGGAAATTTTCTTTACATAGACGATATTAATATTACAGGCTCTGTGGGCATTAGCGAAGCACAACAGGCGGGAATTTCAGTTTATCCCAATCCGGCAACAAATGTTGTAACTGTTGAGTTGGCAAATGAAATGCGCAATGTAAAAGCAGAAATAAGAAGCATTACAGGACAGGTTATTTCTTTATCATCAATTACAAATCAGAAATCAACACTTGATATTTCTAATCTGAGTTCAGGCATATATTTCCTGCGTTTGTTTTCTGAAAATCTGGATGTAACGGAAAAGATTGTAGTAGCAGAAAAATAGTTTCTTCTACTTATTATCTTTACCTGAAAAAACAGCTTGCAAATCTCCAGTCGGATATTCGGGTTAATACTAATTGTCTTTGCAATTGCACTTATTGAATGGGCGTTTGAATTTGTTTTCCCTTCAGAACGCGAAGTAGATTATTTTATCCGCTTTCTTGTTGTAATAACAGATGTTTTATTTCTTATTCCGGTTATTATTTATTTGCTTTTTTCTGTTTCGGCAACACAATTTCCGAGGTTATCTGCTTTCTATTTCGGCATGTTTGTTTCGTTTGTGATTTTCTGTTGTGCCGAATTCGGCACTCGTTATTATTTCAAACATTTTTACAAACCGCCATTCAAAGATATAACCAAATGGAATCCTCAGCCAACTGTCCCTGACAGCTTGTTTGCTTATCGGCTTCCCCCAAATAAAACTATCAATCATCGCTACCTTTTTAATGATAGTTTGATATACGAACAGAACTATAAAATTGATTCGTTTTCAAGAAGAGAAACACATGCAGATACAATAGCAAAAGATAAATTTATTGCAGTTGCAGGTTGCTCGTTTGCTTTTGGGTATGGAGTAAAAGATTATGAAACATTATCCTATTTCCTGCAACAACAAATGCCGGGATATGAAGCTTACAACTATGGAGTCTCGGGTTACGGAACACAGCATTTGTTATTACAGACGAGAGAAAAAATAACATCCAAAGAAATAAAACAGAAACAAGGAGTCCTGGTTTATTTTTTCATTGACAATCATCTTAACCGTTTAGTTGGTTCGCGCAGAATCATAAAACTCTGGGGAGAAAACTTTCCGTATTTCTTTTTGGATAATGATAAAAAACCACATCAGAATGGCACCTTCAAAACAGGCAGAAAGTGGAAAACGCTTTTCTACAAAGTACTTACCAATAGTGCTATAGTTGATATTCTGGATTTGGAAATTCCTTTGAGCATCAGCGTTGATGATTTTAAATTGGCAGCAACTGTAATCAAAGAAAGCAAAAAGGAATTTGAGAAAAACTTTCCGGGCTCACAATTCGTGGTGCTGTTTTGTCCGGGGTCAAAATGCTCAGTAGAATTGGCTGCGCTGCTTGCCAAACGCGATATTGATTTTGTGGATTATTCTCAGTTGTTTGATATTAACTCAAAGGAATACCGCAGCCATTTCAGCGACCCGCACCCGAATGGGAAAGCGTATAAGGAGATTGCAAAGAAATTAAGTTTGTATTTGATTCAAAACTAAGAGCACTATTCTCGCCAATCCTTGGCACAGGGGTTGGGTTAAATATACATTTCTGCATAAGTCCTGTATCTTGGACTTAGAGGCGTTTCAATTACAAATAATTTACTTTCAACAGAAGAAGAAATTTCAACGCTTTCTAAATTTTTAATAATTGCATAATCGCCCTTTTTCATCAGGTTATTTTCTGCCAGAACAGTACCGCTTACAACAAATATGGAATAAACAGAATCCTTGTCGAGTGGTAATTTGTGATGGCCTTCATTCAGCGTAAATTCTTTTATTGACACACCCTCGGTATCCATTTGCAATGGCGAATTTTCTCCTTTGAATGTTTTAATCGTCATTCCATTTTCTTTTGTAATCGGAAATTCTGCATCTTGGTAATCGTTATAAGTGGCTGGTTTCATCAATGTTTTTTCAATGTTCGGGTCAAACCATATTTGAAAAATTTCTGACTCAGCATTTAATTTTTCGGCATGAGAAATTCCGTTTCCGGCACGGATGATTTGTGCATCGCCTTTCTTTAATGGTTTCCAGCCGCGCAGTTTACTGTCGTAATGTTCAATATCGCCTTCCAACACAAATGATAAAATCTCAAAACCTTTATGCGGATGTTCTCCTATCAAACTTCCTTTGTCGCTCCAGGCATGTGCCCAGTAAAATAGATTAGAATAAGGTTTTACACCACCGCCATCCTGTGGAAAGCCTATTGGTTTTTTCTCCATGATTGCACCACCGTTAAACTGACCATTGGCCTGTATTTCTTTTGGAACAATTGTTATTGCCATTTGTTATATATTGAAGTTTATTCTGTGTAATGCAAATTAATTGAATTAAATTTGCATTACCTACACAACGGTTAATCATCAAAAAAGTTTAACATGCAGAAGTATATGGCAACCATTATTCTTCCCGAAACACTGACGGAAGAATTTATTTCACTCATACCTCAACAACGTTTTGTTGTGAATCGTTTGGTGGAAAAGGGAATCATTCTTAACTATTCACTTGCAGTTGACCGTTCAAAACTATGGATTGCGTTTAATGCAAAAGACGAAGACCATGTGCGCAGAGTTATCAAGCGTTTCCCATTGTTTAAATTCATGAAAGTGAAAATTGATGAATTGGCTTTTGTGGAAAGTAAGACAATGCTTTTTCCAGAGCTGATCTGGAACTAATTAGCTATCCATCAGTCTTACTGACTTGTTTACCATTTTAATATAAGACCCTGAAACGAGTTCAGGTTTACGTTCAAATAAAAATCTATGAACTACAAACTATTTGGAAAATCAGGCTTACGTGTATCTGAAATTTGCTTGGGCACTATGACTTTTGGCGAAGAATGGGGCTATGGAGCCAATAAACAAGAAAGCCAAAATATATTTAATGTATTTCTGGAAGCAGGTGGAAATTTTATTGATACAGCCAACCGTTATACCGAAGGAACAAGCGAGAAATTTCTTGGTGAATTTGTAAAAGAAAGCGGAAAAAGAG
>SXGT01457361.1_pt1 | contig 14547 bp, 19 predicted proteins | sample 3176221 | NCBI WGS metagenome assembly SXGT01 (sample SAMN11356862, study PRJNA531348) | freshwater metagenome | isolation source: freshwater sample F1-120 | place: China: Fuxian Lake, Yuxi | collected 2017-12-25
ATAAGCGGCTTGCTGGATCAAGCCCAGCAAAAGTCCGGGTTGTATCGCGACCACACAATTTGCCGATCCGGAATCAAAAGCCGGAAATTCTTCAGGAGGTAGTGTCGACAGACTGTATCGGCCTGAAGCCGACGCTAAACCCACTGATCCGCCGGATTTTTTAATCCGGACATTTGCTTCGTCCGGCAACAATTTAATGATGTCCAGCCATTTCTTGGCCGGAACGCAAACCGATCCTGGTTCAATAATTACCGACGATCCTTCAATGTCTATTTCGATCTGCCGCTCGATGTCGGTCGAGGTCAGAATGATGTTTCCCTCTTCGACCGACACCCTAATGGTTTCGAGTATCGGAATTTTCCGGCTCGTTATGGCTGCCGCAGCACTCAGGCCAGGCAGCAACGTTTCTTTAGATAATTCGATATCCATCCTACGGCTCCTCTCCAATAAAATACACCAGGCGCTCTGTGCCTGGAGCAATCACATCGACCGCGAAACACGGCATGATAAAAAAATCTTTTTTGGCTTGAGCAGCAGCCTGGCTGACCGTGCCCAGGAACGGTAAACTGAGCGTTTCTCCGCTCAGCAAATAAATCGTCAAAATAAATGTGCTCATTTCATTGACTCCAGACTTGAAAAAAATGGGCCGCTTGGGGCGGCCAGTCCGCCGGATCAGACGTAGGAATCGCCTCTCCGGCTGCGGGTGTTTTGACCGGCATCAAGCACCGCTGCCGGTAATGAAATCCCACCGCCCGCTGGGGCCTCACGCACAAAAAGTAGCCTTTTATCTCCTCTGCTTGCGGGTTGCGCACCCCGCCGCAGGTTTCAGCACTTGCCGCCCTACAGCGCCGCATCGGTACCAATGACGGCCACCACAGAGACAGGAGTTACCTCGTACTCAGGCCAAACTGTTCAGCCCTCCGGCAATTCCCAGCCCAAAATCTCAGACGTAACCGGAAGATGAAAAGCCAACAACTCGCGCACAGCCCGCGCCACGTCCCGATGTTCAGCTTGCGTTTCCGGCGCACATCGAACATCAAGATAGTGGATCCACGAGCGAATCGAACCGCTCATACAGATTCGGGTGCACGACGACATCGGCAACACCGAACGGGCGCACTCCCGCGCAATGCCTTTATCCAGCGCCCATTGATACGCCCTGGCAGACGCATCGTGCGCCATCTCCTGGTGATGTCGCCATTCCATCTGGGTGGCATCATCCAGGTCGTCGACGCTGTTCTGCCGGTTCTCCAAATCCTGCCGGCGGGCTGGCGTCAGGAAAAACCCAGGGCACTCCTGATACCGCTGGCTCGATTCCTGAAACGAAAACGAACGGTGCCTGACCAACTGAGCCGAAACCGCCCGCGTCGTCACGATCTCCACGCAGGCAGAGGCCATCTCGAACGGACTCCAGTGCTTATGATCCAGCAAATACCGGAATAGGCCGGTGTAATCCGGGTTGTCCCGGTATTGGCTCGATACTCTCGCAGAGAGAGCAATCATTTCTTCCGGCTCTGGCGTAATCCAGAGCAGTTCTACTGAACTTTTCACAACTTCCCCTCCCGATAAAACGACAACCGCCCAATCTTGGCTGTCCTAACCATCTTCCGCGCCCAATACGGCATCAAACGCGGATCATGAAAATGCGTAGCCCCGTGCGTCACGTCAGCCAGTCGCCAGGCGTTGCGCACCCGGCGTATCAACTCGATGTCCGGTTTTTTCCGCGCCCGCTGAAACTGCGCCCGAATTGTCGTTACGTTACAAATGGGCCGCCTGGCCCGCATCATGCGATTGCGCACGACGTGGGTCACGGCAATTTGAACCGGCGCCGGTTCGCCGCCCGCTTCACGGGCAACCACCAGCGCCAGGCAAAGCAGGGATGTCGCCATCATGGCGACAGCACCCGTATAGCACAGGGGCGCGAAGTGCGGCGGGATACGGCCCTGTCACGACGTGGCTGCTGACTGCGCTCGATGACAGAGGCCGTATAGTGGCATTCCGCCAGCCTGAACCGGCAAACCAACTTGGGCCGAAGATCGACCTCACGGGCAATCCGGCCTTCAAGCCGGTCGATGGATTTGAGCATTCTGGATACGCGCCACTCGCTCACAGCGAGAGCAAAGCGGGCCATAATGAGGGAGATTTTCTTGAAAATGCAGGAAATCAAGCACATCACACCACCTCCCGAAAAATTTCGGATTCAGCGATCAACTCGTCCACTGCGCGGCACTGCGCCGCGTAACTGATCGCTTGCTCAGTCCACCGCACAAGCGGATCTGCATCCGCTTGTTCAACGAAACTGGCAAGAGCCAGTTGGAAGGTCTGGCTGCCGCCGTCGTGATGCATCCAGTCGCGGACTGCTTCCTGCATTTCCGCTGTATTTTCCTTGATTTTTTCCGCAATCCTTTGGGCGGAAGAAAAAATACATATTGTTTGAATTTGGGTGAAATCCCCGTATATCAAAAGTTCCATAATACCTACCTCACCAATCCGAATTGACATCTGGAAATCTTGGCCAGATCACCAGCTCAGCCGCTTCAAAGCTGACAGGCTGGCCTGGATCGGCCCGATTCATATTTCTGAATACCCCGATGTCGTAAACGTGGGCCAGCCGCAATGCGGCGGCGGGGTGTACTACCACTACTCCCTGGTAGTCTCCCTGCTCTGCTACCCACTCCGGGGTAACAGTGAACGCGTCGGCGTCGCCAACGCTCTCCAAATATATTCCCTTTTCACTGGCCAAATTTACCTGGCCCGGAGTGGGCTGGTGGCGTGAAATAAACGCAAACTTGATCATTTTTTTTCCTCTTCAAAAAAGGCCGGGCGGGGAACACCCGGCAAAGTAGGCAAGACACCCGCCTGATTGGCGGCTAACGCGGGAGCGTTGGCAAAATAATAGCGGCACTATTTTATGAAGGCAATAGCAAAACTATTTTTTTCGTGGGTTACGCAAAAAAAAAATAGGCCGGTGTAGGTTGGGGTGAGGAACGAACCCCAACAGGACGGCCTAACGGGGCAGATTGCACTCCCACCCAGAAACCACCAGGCACAAAAAAGCCCGCGCATGGCAGGCTTCTATTTGACGGCTGTTTGATCGGGCTAATCACAAGACAGTTCACGCTCCATCATCCGGGCAAGCCGCTTTTTTTGCCTTGATACCTCCTTTTTGGCTTCAGCCATATCACGCTCTGAATCAAGATAATCATTATAAATTAGTTGATTTTTTAATTCATTCACGTAAATACGCTGCAAAACGTTGTAAATTTTATTGGCAATTTAATATATTTTGAAAATCAAGCCGTTTGTTTATATTCATTGAACAAATCAAGTTGCTCCTTCATTTCTTTAATCCGTTTCTCCTTCTGAGCGCTTTCGCAAAGAGCTTTTTTTCCTTCTGAATCCAATGTTTCCGCAATATCGGCTATAGCCATTACCTCGGGGGAGTAGGTCGGATGGCGCTCCATAACGCCCTTGCTCAGTGCAGTTGACAGTTTTTCAGCCAGTGTAGGGCTGATTTCTGAGGCAAGGCATCCAAGACCGATTGAAAATTTGAGTAAGGCATCAAGATTTAATGGTGTTCTGGCGTTCAGGTATTGATTGATAGCGCCCTGGGTCACACCATCAAAATAATCCTCAGCAAAACTGGTTTCCGTAAATTTACGAACGTTTTTTTGCATCGAAAAAATCGACTTGAGCCTTTTCGCATCTTCAATCTGCCAGGGCTGGAGGCTTGCTTTTTTTGATGGCTTGCGCTCTGCGCTTGATTTCTTAATATTCATAAACTCACGAATTTACCCATCCAATCACGCCCCCTCAAATAGCATTGCTATTGACACACAACAATAGTGATGCTATTTTTTAGGCCAATGAACATCAGCGACTACCTTCAGAACAACGCCATAAGCACATCCAAGCTGGCTAAACAGCTTGGCGTGTCGCAGGGACTTGTATCCCAGTGGATTACCGGGAGAACCAGGATCACGGCTGAAAAAGCCGTCCTGATCGAAGAAAAAACGGGCGGAATGATCAACCGACACGATCTCCGCCCCGATCTCTGGCCTCCGCCGCCAGAAAACTGATTTTTTGCATGTGTTCCCTCCAAACTCCCGCCGGGAAACCGGCGGATTTTTTTCAACGACACGGGCCGGGTACGTGATGACTCCAGGTGAAATGATCATGGCAACTGAAAAAAGGGACATCACCCTGAAAGTGATGGTGTCCGCCACGGAATGGGCGGCAATCAAAAGCCGAAGGGACTCCATCGGGCTGAGCGAATCAGCCTATCTGCGCGTGCTGGCACTCACTGATGTCAGCAACGCATCACGGCAACAAATTTACCGGGAACACGATTTTCCGGTAAGCACCGCAAATGGCCACGATTAGCCCAAAAACCCCCTTCACCCCATGGTGTAAGGGGGTTTTTGGCGAGGGAAATCCGCTATTGGACTCCCGCAAATAATCCGTAATGAAGGGGGGGGCAAAAGGTACTTCCCTGGTGTCTTGATGGGGGTACAAGCGAGCCGCGTTTTTTGGGTAAATAGTGGAAAAAAATCTTTCTAAATCCCCGTGAATCAATCAATAAGTGGGGCTTAATGGCGATAAAAGCCATATTTTTAACTGCGAAGTGGAAAAGACCCGGAAAAACCGGGCTGAGAAAACATAGGCAAGAAGATGAAAAATTACGAATCAGTTTTGGAGCAGATCCAGGCTGCCGGATTGATCCTTAAAAATGGACGAATCGAAATCGGCGGGATAGTGCGCTGCCCGGTACAGGGCGACAGGGAAAAGCGCGGTTGGTACGCCGTCCACCGTGTCACCATCAACGGGGATGATTTTTTGGTCGGAGGTTTCGGCATCTGGCACGGATCGGACAACGGGGCGCAGAAAATCGAACTGGACGCTGCCGAAATCAGCGCGGAACAGAAATCGGCCATCCGCAAACGGATCGCAGACGACAAAGCCCGGGCCGATGCACTGGAAGAACAGGGGAAAAAACGCGCTGCCCGCTACGCTGATCACATCTGGCGCAAACTGGCAGATGAAGGCGAAAGCGAATACCTGAAGCGCAAGGGATTACCAAACATTCCAGGAGCAAGATACTCGCCGAAAGGCGCCCTGGTCGTGCCCATGCTCGACAGATCGAATCAGATCGTCGGCATCCAGATCATCCACGCGCAGAAAAACCAGAAAACGGGCACGGACAAGGAGTTTTTCCCGAAAGGCTGCGCGAAAAAAGGCAGTTATTTCGTTATCGGGATGCCGCAACCCGGCGCAGTCTGCCTGGTGGCCGAAGGCCTGGCCACCGCGCACAGCCTCAATCTGGCCACGGGACTGCCCGTCATCGTCGCCTGGGACGCCGGCAACCTGACGCCGGCAATGAAAGCGGCCACGGCCCGTTACAAGGGCATAAAGCTGCTGTTTTGTGCCGATGACGACGGCTGGCAGACCTGTAAAGCCTGCAAAAAGCCGGTTTTCGTCAACGAACACCCCAAAAAATGCCCCGAATGCGGGCAGGAACACGGCAAGCAAAACGCCGGATGCAATGAAGCGGCATTGGCCGCGCTGGCCTTCAACGGGCGAACCGTCGCCCCGCGTTTCAGTAATGAAGCCGAAAGAGCCGAAAAATTCGGCAAAAACGGAACAAAAACCACGGATTTTGACGATTTGCGGCAGACAGACGGCCTGCACACGGTGCGTCAGCAGATCGAAGCCGCCTTGCTGCAAGCGGGCTGGAGCGCCGCCGCAACGGGCAAAGGGGCGGAACCGCAAAAACGGGGGGGCGGGGACGGCAACAACAACAATCCATCCCCTATCCAAACGGTTGACGAGCTGCTGGAGCGATTCAGCCTGGTGCTGCACATGGGCGGCACCGTGTTCGATCACGCAGAACACTGCCTGGCCACGCTTTCAGATATGCGGGATGCCTGCACCAGCAAAGAAATTCACCGGCGCTGGCAGGAATCACCCGAACGGAGGATCGTCCGCAAGGAAAACGTCGGGTTTGACCCGGCGGAAACGGATCCAATGATTAGCTGCAACCTCTGGAACGGCTGGCCAACGATACCCAAAGCGGGCGATTGCGCCGCCATACTCGAATTGTTACGACACATGACGACGCGGGAGAGTAATTCACGCGAATTATTCGAGTGGATTCTGAAATGGATCGCGTATCCACTGCAAAACCCTGGGGCCAAGATGCGAACCACGATAGTAGTCGCTGGCCCCCAGGGAACAGGCAAAAACCTGTTTTTTGAAACCGTCATGGGCATATACGGCAAATATGGCCGCATCATCGACCAGGCCAGCGTGGAAGACAAGTTCAACGACTGGGCCAGCGGCAAATTATTCCTGATTGCCGATGAAGTGATTGCCCGACAAGACCTGTATCACGTCAAAAACAAGCTCAAGAGTTTCATAACAGGCGAATGGATTCGCATCAACCCGAAAAACGTGGCCGCGTATGACGAGAAAAACCACGTCAACCTGGTGTTTCTCTCGAACGAACGGATGCCGGTGGTCATCGACGAAGACGACCGGAGGCATACCGTCCTCTGGACACCAGAAAAACTCGATGCCGAGTTTTACCGGGAGGTATCCGCAGAAATCAAAAACGGCGGACGAGAAGCTTTGTTTGATTACCTGCTGAATCTGGATTTAGGGGATTTCAACGAACACACCAAACCCCCGATGACAGACGCGAAAAAAGACCTGATCGAACTCGGGAAAGACAATATCTCGCGGTTTTACGATGAATATCTGGCGGGCGAAATCCTGCCGATCACCGAAAAAGGCAAGCGGGTCATTCTGCCCGCGCTCAGCAATGATCTATACGAACTCTACCGCCATTGGTGCATCGGCCAGGGCGTTAAATCAGGCTCACTGGCCAAAGTCATTGACGCCGCCACAAAAACCGGAAAACTGACACGAGAAATCAAGCGATTCGGAATACCGGGAAATATCAAGCAAGCCCGATTTGTATACCCCATGAACGCGACCACTCCAGACGGCACGACAGAACAGCTATGGCTGCAAAGCTGCGTCGAAACCTTCAAAAACAATTTGAGAGACCTCAAGGGGGCACTATGAACAGCGTTGTGACAGCAGTGACAGACGTTACAGGGGTGTGTGACAGGGCAAAACACCCCGCGAACCCGCTTGGAATCAGGCTTGTGACAGATGTGACACCACTTTCACGCGCCCCCGTGCGGGCGAGTGCAAACGCACACACCCCACCCACAAACACGCCTGACGATTTTTCCCGCGCACGTAGGTTTTGCGTGTCACATCTGTCACATCGGCCTGTCATGCGGGTTCGCGGGGTGTTTTACGTGTCACACGTACCCGTAACACCCGTCACATCCTGTCACACACACTCAAAACCCCTAAAAAGCAAGAAAAAGAGAGGGGATGTACATGGATGGCCAGTCGCTTGAAAAAATCGCTTAGAACGCCTCTCACACGGTTTTAGACCCATGAATGACACCACCCAACACCCCGAAACCTTAAGCCGCTCAGAGTTTGCGGCGTACATCAACGTCAAGCCCGGCTACGTCACCCAGATGATCACGGCAGGCCGCATCGTTCTGACGGACGACGGCAAGCGCGTCCTGGTCGCTGAAAGCCTGGAACGCATTGAAGCCACCCGCGACCCCTCGAAAATGGGCGTAGCGGAATATCACGCAAAGGAACGCGGCGCCGAAGTGCGCAAGATCGACCTCTCGCAGACCAGGAACGACCCGGACACACTCGACCGGGAAATCAGCGCGATGGAGAAGGCCGGAAATCTCTACCAGGCATCAAAGGCGCTCCGGGAAAAGTACAGCGCGATGACAACCAAGCTGGAATACGAAGTCCTCATCAAGCAATACCTGAAAGCGGATGACGTCGCCTCCGCCCTCTCCAACGCCGCCGCCATCGTTCGCGCCCGTCTGGAATCCCTGCCCGACACCCTCTCTGCACAGCTCGCCGCTGAAAAAGACGAACAACGCTGCCGGGCGATTCTCACGGACAACATCGAACTCACCCTGACGGAACTCAACCGCCGATTCCTAAAAATCACCGAGCAACCCACATCATGACAAAAGAACTCATCCGGCGCCTCGCGCCCAAGGCAGACACCGCCAAATGCCAAGGCATGGCCTGCAAAACCAAAAACAACTGCCTGCGATTCCTGCGTCCGGTCGCACCCTACCGGCAAAAATGGTTTGAGTTCTGGCGAGACAAAACAACACCCTGCCCAGGCTACAGCCCTGTATTTCAATCAAGTCCGCAACAACAAGCCATAACCCACCCAACGGAGATCCCCGTATGAACTGGCCCATAGACGAAAAAGCCATCGCCCTCATCAAGCATTTTGAAAGCCTCCACGACGGAGACGAATCCGCCGTAGGCCTGCAACCCAAACTCTGCCCTGCCGGAATCTGGACGGTTGGCTGGGGCCGCGCCTTGCGCGATCCTGAAACCGGCCAATTCCTCATGGGACAAGAAGACTATGCCCAGGCACTGGCCCAACACCCCAGCCTGACCGAATCCGAAGCCGATCTGATGCTGGCGGACGATCTCGAAGAATTTGCCGATTTCGTCGCGCAAAAAGTCCGTACCCGGTTGGCCGCCTGCCAGCACGGCGCACTGACCAGCTTTTGCTACAACGTCGGCATGGGCGCATTTCAAGGCTCAACCCTGCTCAAGCTCCTCAACGTCTCCAAAATCGACGAAGCCGCCCTCCAGTTCGCCCGCTGGAACAAGGGCGGTGGCCGCGTGCTGGCGGGCCTCTCAAAGCGCCGCGAAGCCGAACGCAAACTGTTCATGACGGGGCAATTTCCGTGATGACGACAGAACAAACCCCAAGCCGCTACCAGGTAGGCGGAACCCATTACACCGAACTCGACATCCAGCCCTGGGACGCCGCGCAAGCCTGGCTATCACAGGAGCAGTTTCTGGGATTCCTCCTCGGCAACAGCATCAAGTACCTGGCCCGCTGCAACAGCAAAGGCTCACGCCTCACAGACCTGAAAAAAGCCCGGCACTACATCGAAAAAGCGATACAGACGATCGAGAGCGACAACGAATGAACATAGAACAACTGCCCACTGTCACGCTGACGCCCTACTCCCGCAACTCCAGAACCCACAGCCCGGAGCAAATCAGCCAGATTGCGGCCAGCATCCAGGAGTTCGGATTCACCAACCCGATTCTGATCGACGCAAAAAGCGAAATCATCGCCGGTCACGGGCGCGTAATGGCGGCGCAACAGATCGGGATTGAAACCGTCCCCTGCATCCGCCTGAGCCACCTCAGCGAAACGCAAAAACGCGCCTATATCATTGCAGACAACAAAATAGCCCTGAACTCAGGTTGGGATGAAGCCTTGCTGGCGCAAGAACTCGAAGACCTCGACTCCCTCGGATTCGACATGGAGCAATTCGCCCTCTTCACCGAACTCGACGACGAAACCAGCGGCGAAATAATCCAGAGCGCCAACAACGACGACGAAATAGAAATACCCGCCGAATACTTCGCAACCGAAGAAGAAAAACAAGCCCCGGAAATCACCCATGAATTTGCCAAAATCACCCGCTACCAACGCCCCAAATGTCTGAAATATGAAGCCGCGCAACAACTGGCAAGAGACATCGGAAAAATAAAGGAAGGTGAACACATCAATGCTATCGTTTCCGGTAACTTCATAGCGGGCGACTTCATCGAAGCCTACTTGTCTGAAAACGACCTCAAAGCACAGGAAATCATCATCTCAACCCTGTCGATCTCGAGTCAAAATGTAGACAGCCTGGTCAACGTACAAAAATTCAATTTAAGCGAAACAGGTCGCATCGGCCTCATCATCAGCGACTATTTTTTTGCACATGAACGCAGAGACGGCATAGAGGACATCATCAAACATCTAGGCCCCGGTGATTTCACCCTGGCCGTCGCCGGTATTCATACAAAAATAATCCTCATCAAAACCACCTGCGGCCAACACCTCATCATCGGCGGCAGCGCCAACCTCCGCAGCTCAATGAACGTCGAACAAATCACACTCGACAACTGCCCCACAATTTACGGATTCCACCGACAATGGATGGCAAAAATACTCAACGACTATCAAGCAACTCATAAATTTTTACGGAGAAATCAATTATGGCAACTGTTGACTCACCCAGCCAAGGAACACAAAAAATAAAACGGGGAGGAAAAACCGTATACAGAACCCCAAAATCAAGCGCGGCTCAAGCACGTCGCGAAGAAAAACAAAAGAATATGAAAGAAAACTTCGGAATGAAAACAAAACAAAGCCGCAATTTAACCAACGCTCCCAAAGATTTTGTTCCGTTTTAGAAAACCCCACAAAACCACTTACGCAAAATGTCCACCCCCGCATCCGCCCACACCCTGATCAACGCCGCGCTGGCCAAAGCCTTTGCCCCGCGCAAAGCCCTGACGGTTTCAGAATGGGCGGATGCGGAACGGCATCTGAGCAAAAAAGGCAGCGCCGAACCCGGCCCCTGGCGCACCGAGCGAAACCCGCCGCTCAGAGAACCGATGGACGCTTTGTCAGGCCGTTCGACCGTGCGTGATGTCGTTCTGATGTTCCCCATCCAGTTCGGCAAAGCCCTTGCACTCGATACACCCATTCCAACGCCGAATGGGTATGGATATGGATGGACAACCATGGGAGAGATAAAGGCTGGAGATCGGGTCATTGGCGCAAACGGAGACCCGGCAACAGTTCTGCTGGCCTCAGAAATTTTTGAAAACCATCCTTGTTACCGGTTGGCATTCTCGGACGGAACCAGCATCGTTGCGGATGCTGGTCATCACTGGTGGGTCATTGATACTGAATCCACCGCTCACGGAGACTACGCAACGACACACATTCTGACGACAGAAACGCTGGCGGCTAATACACGCGGGATGCCACAACGATACGCCATACCCCTGACAACCAATCAATCACAACAATTCGTCATGCGGGTATATATCACCCACATCGAACCCATACCCAGCGTACCCACCCGCTGCATCGCCGTAGACAACGCCGATCACCTCTACCTGGCAGGATTGGGCATGATCCCGACCCACAACACCGAAATAGCCGCCAATACCCTCGGCTACACCATGGCCCATAATCCCGGCCCCGTCATGGTTTGCTTGCCCGGTGAAGTCAGTATGCACAAATGGGTCAACCAAAAACTGAACCCCATGATCGAAGAAACCCCGGCGGTTGCCGGCACGCTCGACTCCCTCAAAAGTCGGGACGCCTCCAACACGAAAACCTTCAAGGATTTTGCCGGCGGACAGCTTTACCTGGAACACGCGGGATCCCCTTCCCGCCTCAAATCAACCTCAGTCCGAACCCTGATCGTCGACGAACTCGACGAGTTCGCCAACAACTTTTCCAGCGGTGACGACCCGCTCGATATGCTGCTGGGCCGCACCTCAGCATTCCCCACCACCCACAAACGCCTGTTCATCAGCACCCCCGGCATTCAGGGCATCAGCCGCACCGAAGAACTCTGGCAGAAATCCGACCAGCGCCGCTACTACATCACCTGCCCCCATTGCGGCCACGAACAGCACTTGGAGTGGACGGGGCTGAAATGGTCAGCCGCCGCCCAGGAAGCGTGGTACGTCTGCGCCGATTGCGGTGTCTGCATCGAAGAACACCACAAAACCGACCTCATCCGAAATGGCCGCTGGATCGCCGCCCACCCGGAACGCAAGCTACGCGGCTACCACATCAACTGCCTCTACTATCAAATCGGCTTAGGCCCGCGCTGGAACGAACTGGCCCGCATGTGGCTCGACTGCCAGAACGACCCGGCCCGCCTCAAAACCTTCATCAACGACAGACTGGCAGAACCCTGGGAAGACCGCTCCACCCGCCTGCTCAAGCTCAATATCATCGCAGACCGTGCAGAGGACTACCGCCTGCGTGAAGCGCCCAACAACGTATTGACGCTCACCGCTGGCGTAGACACCCAGGACAACCGCCTGGCCGTTCAGATTGTTGGCTGGGGCAAAGGCTTCACCTGCTGGATCCTCGATTACGTCGAACTCATGGGCGACCCGGCAGAAGATGACGTCTGGCTGCAACTCACCGACCTCATCAACCGCCCCATCGAACGCGCAGACGGAACCCTGCTCAGCATCCAGGCCACCGCCATCGATGCCGGTGGCCATCGCACCGAAGCCGTCAAAGCCTACTGCCGCCTCCGCCACATCCGCCGCCCCATGGCCATCTTCGGCGCGGTGCCCAATAACGCCCCCGTCCTCTCGCGCCCCAAGTTCCAGGAAATCAAATGGCGAAATACCACGGATAAAAAAGGCGTGATACAGCACGTAGGCACCGTTGCCATCAAAAACGTTTTTTTCTCATGGCTCTCAGTCGACGGTGATGCCGAACCCGAAAAACGCCGCGTCCATTTCTCCAAAGACCTCGACCGCTTCTACTTCGAGGGCGTCGTGTCGGAAACCTTCGACCCGCGCAGCAACCGCTACGTCAAAAAACGCGGAGCCAGAAACGAACCGCTAGACACCTGGGTATACGCCTACGCCGCAGCCCATCACTCAGAACTCCGATACCACACCTACACCCAGGCCCGCTGGGACGCGCTGGCAGACTCGCTCAAACCCAGAACAGCGGCAAGCCCCATGATCCAGCAATCACCCGACACCCCTACACGCTCGGCCTCAACCTCACAAAAACAACTGACCCCATACTACATCCCGGACTGATAGCCATGAACCCAAACCCACAGCGCCCGACACTGAATCTCGACGTTTTGCAATTTTGCGCAGACGAAAGCATCCCGCCCACGACAGTCATGAAAATCGCCCAAACCGTACTGGCCAGCATCAACGCCAAACAACTCACCAGAGCCGAACGCGACCAGCTCATACGCACAGAGTGGAACGGACGCAACACCCACGAACTCATGCGCCGCTTCGGAATTTCACGCTCTACGCTGTACCGAATCATCAACAAGTAAGTAAAACCATGATCTCACCCCAAACCGCACAGCAAGCCGAATGGCAAGACCCGGCCCACAACCCGCCACCCACTGCCAAAAAGATACTTTTACTCACCTACACCGGATCGGCCTGCATCGGCTGTTGGGATGTCGGCTTCATCGCCTGGGCGCCGCTCCCCAAAATACCGAACACCATTAAAAACAAAATCAGCCACCAAACCCCATGAAAACCCTATTCAACACCGACGAACACTACAACCTCTCGCCACTCGCCTACCCCTGGGCTTTTGAACGCTACAAGCAAGCGCGCAAAAATTTCTGGAGTCCGGAACAAATCAACATGAGCCGGGATATTGCCAGCTTCAAAACCCTCACAGAACCCGAAAAAGAAATGTTCCTCGACGTATTCGCCACGCTCACGACATCCGACATGGCGATACAGGAAAACCTCGCGCTCCGCATTTACGAACTGCTCACCCCACCCGAAATCCGCCTATGGTTAGGCCACCAGCTTGCAGACGAATCCCTGCATTCATACAGCTACCAGCACATCATCGAATGTCTTGGGCTGGATGATGCCAGCATTTATCGGCGTTACCAGGAACGCCCCTACATACTCAGCAAATTCACCCTCGGCAACAGCTACGCCGATCACCTCAAAATCGAAAATTACGACAACCCCGAAACCCTCGCCCTCGGCCTCATCTTCTTCTGGTTGGCCTGGGAAGGCATCTGGTTTTACCACGGCTTCTCCCCGATCCTGAGCTTGGGCCGCCGTGGCCACATGCCCGGCACCTGTGAACAACTGCTCTACATCGCCCGTGATGAAGTCAGCCACTTTCAATTCGGCCTCGAACTCATCAACACCCTGCTAGACGAATACCGCCTGCGCGATAACGACGCCTTCAAAAACAACGTCAAAACCCTGTTTGAAAAACTCAATTTTGCTGAAATCGTCTACGCCAAACGCGCCATCCCCGACATCGTAGGCTATAGCGCAGATCAGCACATTGAACAAACCCAATACCTCATCAACCTCCGTCTATCGCAAACCGGATTTACCCCGCTCTACCCCGAAGCCAAAAACGTACTCCCCTGGCTTTCCGAAATGCTCGAACTCAAAAAGGAAAAAAACTTTTTTGAAGGCCATGTCACTGAATATCAGAGCGGGGTAAAACTCGACTTTGAACCCACATCAATCGACGAAATTTTGAACTGGAAATAACTTACAATACGCTAATCAAAATGAACCTGCTCAAATGCTCAAAATGCAAACAAGAAAAGCCACCCGAACAATTTAGCATTAACAACAACAACAAACAGAGACAATTTAGAAATAATTACTGTAAACGCTGCGACAGCGAAGTAAAAAAGAAAAACCGCACAAAACAAGCTACCGCCACAACAGAAACAGACGCGATCACCAGCTATAATGAAATAGGTGCAGAATTGAAGTGTGTACGCAATACAGTGATAAAAATCGAACAAACCGCGCTAAAAAAACTGAAATCCATGCTGAATCAAAGCGGAATATACTCAACCAGTGATTTTATTTGAGGATGACAAAATGAAA
>SXGT01861192.1_pt1 | contig 14547 bp, 17 predicted proteins | sample 3176221 | NCBI WGS metagenome assembly SXGT01 (sample SAMN11356862, study PRJNA531348) | freshwater metagenome | isolation source: freshwater sample F1-120 | place: China: Fuxian Lake, Yuxi | collected 2017-12-25
CGCGGCCGATGACGGGATCGATCTTGCCGCTTCGCGCTGCCTTGGTGAGATCGCGGCCGTAGCGCTCGAGCGCCTCGTAGGTCGCCTCGGGATTCTGGCTGGTGACCCGCTGGTTGCCGCGCAGAGTCTTGAGGGCCTCGAGCAGTCGGGCCCGATCGAGACCTCCCCGGGTCAGTGCGCGGGCCGCCGCTCCTCCCTCCTTCTCGATCGCGAGAAGCAGATGCTCGACACTGACAAAATCATCCTTGAGTGCGCCTGCTTCGTCTTCCGCCGCACTCAGCACGCGAGCGAGTCGCGGGGTGACATGGATCCGATCGGCGTCCGCACCGGCGCCCGTCACTCCGGGGACACGCTCGAGAGCGGCGTCCAGTTCGGCGCCGACGCGCGCCGGATCAGCCCCCGCCCGCCCGAGCAGCCTGCCGGCCATCCCGTCCTGCTCCGCCAACAGCGCTACGAGAAGGTGCTCCACGTCGAGGCCCTGATGGTGCCGGGCCGCGGCGATGGTCTGTGCCGCACGGAGGGCTGCTTGAGACTTCTCGGTGAGCCGATCGATGTTCATGGCGCACCCGTGCTAAGCACGATCGCGCCCGGAGCAAGCGGAAGGTCGCGTCGTGGCGCTGCCGATGGGCTCGTGATAGTTCGGCGCCATGCTCAGCGCTCTCCGTTGGCTGGCCTCGGTGGGCATCCTCCTCTGGGGCGTGCTGGTCGTGCTGCTCGGCATCGTCACCCCCAATCTCGTCTGGATCATGATCGGCCTGGTCATCCTGGCCGTGGGTGTTCCGTTCCTGGCAGCACTCCCGTTCGCGGCCCGCCGGCTCTACCCGCCGGCCGAAGGTCCATCCGCCACGCGCTGAGCCGGCTGGAGCAGCAGCCCGGGGGACCGCATGATCTCCTTGCGCCGGCCCCGCAGGATGGCAAAATTCGGGAGCAGACAGCCCGGAATCGAGCGCAGGGGACGGGAGGAATCGTGAACGGCGAGAAGGATCGTCTCGGCGACAAGTTGCGCGACCTCGAACACGCGCGCGAAAACCAGTTCTTTGCCGAGCAGGATCGTGCCCTGCTGAGCAAGCTCAAGGCGCGTGAGAGTGCTGTCAGCAGTGCTTGTCCGGACTGTGGGGCCGCTCTCGAGCCCACCTCACGCAGCGGCGTGGCGCGATGTCCCGCTGCGCACGGCCTCTGGCTGGAGGCGAGCGCCCTCCGTGAGCCCTTGCCCGGCAACGAGCTCGAAGTCCTCCTCGCGAGCAGCAAGCCCTAGCGTGTTCACCGGCATCATCGAATCCGTCGGGACGGTCACCGAGATCGTTCCGCTGGGCGACGATCTGGCGCTGCACGTTGGGTGTGCCGACATCGATCCCGCCACGCTCATCCTCGGCGAGAGCATCGCCACAAGCGGGGTCTGTCTGACTGTCCGGGAATGTACCCCCACAGGATTCATCGCCGACGTCAGCGTCGAAACGTTGCGTCGGACGACGCTCGGCTCGCTCGCGACGGGCGAGCGCGTGAACCTGGAACGTTCGCTCCAGGTCGGAGACCGACTGGGTGGGCATTTTGTCTTCGGGCACGTCGATGGCGTGGGTCGGGTCGTGGAGCTTCAGCGCGAGGGTTCGGGGTTTCGCCTGGCGATCGAGGTACCTGCCGATCTCGAGCGGCTGGTCGCCGTGAAGGGCTCGATCGCCGTAGACGGCGTGAGTCTGACAGTCGCGAACCTCGCGGCCCGGGTCTTCGCGGTAGCCTTGATCCCCCACACCGCCGAGAGGACGACCGCCGGCAGCTACCGGCCCGGGCAGTCGGTCAACCTCGAGGCCGACATGCTCGCCCGGTACGTCGAGCGCCTGGTCGGGCACGCCTAGCCGCAACCCTGCCGGCCCGTGCGGATCGCCCCGCCTCCCTTGGAGTCGGAGCATCGGCGGCGTGCGGTGCTGTGCGCCGACCTCAGGCCTGGGCCCGGCACCGCACCCCGATGGTCAGGAAGTAGCTGGCGGTCTCCCGGACTGTGACGCCCACCACCGGCCCTGCGCCGACGGGCCGAATCTCCTGCACGACGACCGGCTCTGACCATTCGCGCCCGCGAAAGGCCGTGTCGTATTCGGGCAGATCCCGGATCGAATAGCCCGCGGGATAGGTCCATCCCGGCTCGAGATTTGCCCCCGGGCGGAGATCCGCCACCCGCTGCTGTCCGCCCTCGGCCGTGTAGACCGTGTGCTCACCGCCCAGCCGGACGCTTCGGCCGCCCACGACCACGAGGTCGACGAGTTCCTCCTCGACCTCGAGCCGGCGCACCTGGCTCATCATGCGGAAGCCGAGCCGACCGTCCGGAAAGCGGGTCAGGACAGGCATCACCTTGCCGAGAAGCTCAACGATCGGCGTCGGACCGTCGATCGTCTCGACGAGGGTCGACTCGGCCAGACGGCTCCGGGTCGGTAGCGGAGGGGGCTTCGGGGACTCGCCAGCGGCCATACCGGGCCCGTTAGCAGGAAGCGCAGACCTCGGGAAATTGCCCGAGATCTGCTCCCAGCGAAACACCCCGCGGCCAATCCCAATTATTTCTGGGTGAACACTGATGAAACTGATGAAAACCCCTAGACAGGTATTCCCTAGTCGTGATAGGCCAAACCCTATAAAAGGAGGGTGGCGAATGGACAACGCCTACCATGCTGCAGAGGACTCGGTCGCCAGGCTCTTCGAGCCCGATATCATCACGCCGGAGCAACATTACGATCGCACCCGGTCCGAGCGCGCCGATGTCCCGGAGATCCGGTTGATGTTGGCGGTAATGGAGGACGCCGTCGCCTCCTACCAGCGTCACGCGCTCGAGTCGGATCGCCACGGCCTGCGGATGTTCACGGAGATTCGCGAGTGGATCGAGTCGGAAGACTCCTCGTGGCCCTACTCCTTCGAGAACATCTGCACCGCGCTGCGGCTCGAGCCCGACTCGCTGCGCCGCGGGCTCGTGACCTGGCGCGAGAAGCAGGTCGCCGGAAAGCGGGAGGTCTACCGGTTCCCCTTCCGGCGCGTGAACGGCAAGCGGCACTCGATCACTCTGCGTGATCGACACGCCCGCAAGTCCGCCTGACGATTTCGTACGGGCAATCCGCCCGGCCCGAGGTCTCCTCGGGCCGGGCACTCGCCTCGGAGCGTCATCGGGTCGGGTCAATTTGAATCTTGAGCGTTCCCGGCCGGGACGCGCGGGTCATGGCGGCCACGCCCTGGCTCAGGGGTTCCACCGCATCGAGCAGGGGGCGCACGCGGATCGCCCCCGACGCCAGTGCCTTGAGCGCCGATCCCATGGGACCGCAGCGTGAGCCGATCAGCGTGATCTCGTCGATGACGAGCGGTGCCAGGTCCAGGTCGTAGCGCTCGGCCACCGTGGTCTTGACAACGATCGCTCCGCGGGGCCGCACCGCGCGCATGGCGAGATCGATCCCCGCGGCATGGCCCGTGGCATCAATCACCAGATCGTAGCCTCGGGTCACCGCGGCAACCGGGACCTCCGCAAGGCCGAGTTCCCGTGCGAGCGCCTGGCCCCGGATGTTCCGCCACGCGACGTGGACGTCGTCGCCCCGATTGGCCAGCGCCTGTGCGACCAACAAGCCAAGCTTCCCCGACCCCAGAACGAGGGTGCGCGCACCGCACCACGCTTCGGTCTGCTCGGCAGCCTCCAGCGCCGCGGCCACCGGCTCTGCGAAGGCCGCCTCGTCGTCGCAGAGCCCGTCGGGCACGAGATGCAGATTTGCCAGCGGAACCCGCGTCCGCTCGGCGAACGTGCCGTCGGCACCAAGAATCCCGAGAACCTGCCGTGCCGGACAATGGTGTTCGAGCCCGCCCGCACAGCTGGCACAGCGACCACAGGCGAAATTGATATCCGCCACCACTCGTCGCCCCTGCCACTCGGGCGGGCCCTCTTCGACGATCCCGACGAACTCATGACCGGGGATGCCGACGAATTGCATGTAACCGGAGAGAATTTGAAGATCCGTGGAGCAGATGCCCGCCCGCCGTACCGCCAGCACGGCGGTTCCCGGCAACAGGGCCGGGTCGGGTACGTCGGGGACGAGCCGCAGCTCCCGCCCATCCCAGACCAGCGCCCGCACCCGGGAGATCCCTGCCGCGCGGGTTCAGCGCTTGCCGAGACTGCGCTCGAGCGCGGTCTCCATCCGAGCCACGGCAGCTTCGGCCCGGAGTGCCGCAGCTTCCGCCGTCCGTGCCGCGTCCGCAGAGCTGCCGTCCGTGCTCGCAGCGGTCGTCAAGCGCGGTGCCGCGTGAGAACCGGGGAGCGGCCCCTGATAGCGCAGCATCGATACCCGCGGGGAGTCGAGGATGAACGCCCTACCAAAGGCCAGCATCTGGTCGAACTCGCGATAGTAGGCGCGTACTTCCCAGTTGTACCAAGGGGCTTCGACATCGACTTTCTGGACCTGCATGAGGTCGGGGTAGCCGATCCGCGCCACGACAGCCCGGATCGAGCCGTCAATCTCCACCAGCCGATCGATCTCGGCTGCCGTCAGCGTGCGTGGCTCGCCGACATCGCACACGTAGGGGCGCTCGGCCGTCGGGCTGCACGCCGGCGCAGCCGCGGCCGGTGCCGTCAGCGAGAGCAGGACAGCTGCAATGAGGGCCCTGTGGCCGCCGAGTCGATACATGGCGCGAACCTCCCCTCCAATCTTCGACCTTCGGCACGCTCGGCTCAAGGGGCAAGCGGCAGGATCGTGCCGCGAGGTCTCCACCCTTCTGGTCCCACCCGGAGCCCGGCTCGCGCGAAAAGACGGGTTCGAGGGCTACGCGGCGTCGCGACTCGCGCGCGCAGCTTCGCCCTCGAGGACGCCGATCGCCTCGTCGATCCGCTTCCGGAGTCGGCGCAGGCGCCGCAACAGGGTCTCGCGCTCGCCTTCTTCGATGCGCTGGCTCTCGTCGGCACGGAACGACCTGAGAACCCGGCCGAGCTTGCGCGCGGCGCGGAGCAGCGGTCGGAGAGAGGTCCGCTTCTCCTCCCGGTCCGCATTCTCCTCACGGAAGGCCCGGACAGAGAGCGTCTCGATGCGCGCCCGCCGCCACAAGGCCCGCATCGCCTCGGGATCGCCCTGGCGGGCAATGCCCATGAGGATCTCGCGCGAAACCCAGGCCCCCTGTTCGAAATATTCACGCTTGACATCGGGCGGGAGGCGCGTGAGGGCCAGCGTATTGGAGACGTAGGGGCGGCTCTTGTGGATGATCTCCGCCAGCTCGGCGTGGGAGAGATTGCGCTCGGCCGCCAGCGCCGCCAGCGCCTCGGCTTCCTCGAGGGGCGAGAGATCTTCGCGCTGGACATTCTCCTCGAGGGCAACCTCCAGCAGGTCGTCGTCGCTCAGCACGGCGGGTACCTGCTCGAGACCGGCCCGATCGGCAGCGCGCAAGCGCCGCTCGCCAGCCACGAGGGTGTAGCTGCCGTCGGGCTCGCGCCGGACGATCACCGGCTGCAACACGCCCCGGGAACGGATCGACCGCGCCAGATCCTCGATCGCAGCGTCGTCGAAGTGCTGGCGAGGTTGGCGGGGATTGGGACGAATCCGCGCAATGGGCACGGCCGTGAAGATCGTGCGCCGACCTCCCATGATCCGCCCCGCGACAAGCGCTTTGGGCTTGTCCACCGGAAGCGATGATTCCCGTTCTCCCCGAGGCTCGGCGTCGGTAACGGCATCCATCCCCATCCCACACCCCCCAGTCCCGCCGTCTCAGGATCTCCCGGCGCGGTCCGAACTCCCGAGCAGTTGGCCCGAGCTTCCGCGCACTGTCAACCCGGCGCGCTCCGTCGGGTGACCGAAGATCGTCTCGGCTGAACCTCCAACGAAAAACGCGGAGACGGGGTTCTCCCGTCTCCGCGCCTCTCTGCAGCGTTTCCGCCAGCGTGCCGTCAGATCTTGCCCTGCAGCAGGAACGCGATCACCAGCGCGTAGATGGCCAGGGCCTCGATGAAGGCAAGGCCCAGGATCATGGGCGTCTGGATGCGGTCGGCGGAGGCCGGGTTGCGACCAATCGACTCCATGGCGCCCGCCACGGCACGGCCCTGACCGATTGCGGCACCGATCGCCGCACCGGCAATCGCGAGCCCGGCCGCGAGCGCGATCATCCCGGCCGAGCCGGCATCCGCCCCCTCGGCCGCAAACGCCACCGACGGTCCCGCGACGCTGACAAAAACCGCCGCCAGCGCGACCACGACACTCTTCAAGTTTCTGGACAACATTCGTTCTCTCCTTGTTTCACACGGCCCACTGGGGACCCCGGCCGACCACATCCTCTTCTTTCCTCACCACTCGCTCGGCCGGAGCGATCCCGGGCATGTGTCCTCGTCGGAGGCCTAGTGATGGCCCCCGTGTCCTTCCTCGTCATGCCCCGAATGCACGGCGAGAGAAATGTAGATCATGCTGAGAAGCGTGAAGACGAAAGCCTGGATCACCGAAACGAGCGTACCCAGGAGGTAGAAAACGACGGGCACGCCGATCCTGGTGAGACCGGTGAAGATCTCGAGGACCAGATGGTCGCCGAAGAGGTTGCCGAAGAGACGGAGTGCCAGCGAGGCCGGCCGGACGAAGACGCCGATGATCTCCAGCGTGAAGATCAGCCACGCGAGCCACCACACCGGTCCGGCAAAGTGCTTGATGTAGCCAATGCCCTGGACCCGGAGCCCGTAGTAGTTGAAGACCAGGAACGAGCAGACACCCAGGGCGAAGGTGATGTCGAAATCGCTCGTCGGTGGCACAAACCCCGGGAGCAGACCGAGAAAATTGCAGACCAGGATGTAGACAAAGAACGTCGCGAGGATGGGCACATAGCGGCTCGAGTTCGGCCCGATCACCGATTCGCAGAGCCCCGTAATGCCCTCGACCAGCAGTTCGAATGCGTTGCGCGGCGTGAGTCCCGCATCGGGAATCAGGGCGCCCTCGGCGGTCAGCGCCTGCCGGGCGCGCACGCCGAGCAGGAGAAGCACCGCCATTACGAAGCCGCCCGTCGCAACGAACTGCCACCGCTCGGTAATGCCGAGCAACCCCGTCCAGGTGACCGGATGTTCCATCATTTCCCGGAGCTGCCCTCTTGTGTTGCCGCCTCAGATTCGGGCGGCTGAACCGGCAAGCGGGTACCATGCGTGTGCGACGATGGCCACGGGCAGAGTGGCGGCGCCGAGGCTGAGAGAGAGCGGCCCGACCAGTCCTGTCGAGAGCACGCCCCAGACCGCAGCAAACGGCAGCCCGAGCCGGACCACGAGCAGCAGCATCGCGAGCCAACGGCGACAACCGGGCCGAAGCATCCAGCCGATCGCCAGCTTCTGCAGCGCCAGGCTCGCGGCCAGAATAGCGCCACCACACCACAGGCCCGCCGGATCGCCCCGGCCCGACGCAAGGGCAGGACCAGTCGCAAGGGCCAGCACCACGACCTGCCAACCGAGAACGCTCCAGAGCACAGCACCCGGCGGCTGACCCGTCACGATCCCGGTCCCTTGCGATTTCGCTCGGGTGGCCTGCGTGCCGGGGAATCGCCGGAACCATCCTCCGAACGGGAAGTACGATGCCGATCGAGGCGCCGCGCCAGCTCGACCAGCCGACTCAGCCCCAACGTCGCCCCGGCCACCACGCAAAAGAGGGTCAGCCACGGCTCGGTCCCGAAGTACTCGTCGAGGACCGACCCGAGGAGCAAGGCACCGACAACGGATCCGGCCATCTCGAATCCGAACGCCGCCATCTGGATGCCGCTGCGTCCGCCTGGCGTCATCGCCATTCCTCCCGGCACTCCAACACCCGCATGCTTCGGTGCCCTAAGCTTCGAGGGCGCGGCGGGTTGCCGCGAGCACGCGCTCGATCTCGCGGTCCTCGTGCGCAAGGGACACGAACCAGGCTTCGAACTGCGAGGCCGGCAGCAGGACCCCTTGCTCGACCATGCCGTTGAAGAAGCGCGCGAAACGGCTGGTGTCGCAGGTCGTCGCCTCGGCGTAGTTCCGCACTCGCTCGCGGCCGAAGAAGAGGGTGAGCATCGAGCCGCGGCGCTGGACGCAGGCCGTGTCGCCCCGCTCCCGCAACTGATTCTCGATCCCCGCCGCCAACTCTGCCGACCGTGCCTCGAGCCGCGCGTAGGCCCCCTCGTCGAGCAGATCGAGTGTGGCCCGGCCCGCCGCGCAGGCGACCGGATTCCCGGCCAGTGTTCCCGCTTGATAGACAGGCCCCATCGGTGCGAGCAGATCCATGAGGTCGGCGCGCCCGCCGACAGCTGCCACCGAGAGCCCGCCGCCGATGATCTTGCCCAGGCAGGTGAGGTCCGGAACGAGGCCCTCGAGTTGCTGGGCTCCACCGCGCGCGAGCCGGAAGCCGGTGATGACCTCGTCGAAAATCACCAGCGTGCCGGCCTGTCGCGCAAGTTCGACGGCACGGCCGAGAAAACCGCTCTCCGGCGGCACGACACCCATGTTGGCAGGCACGGGCTCGACGATCAGCGCAGCGGGCGGCGGATCCTCGGCGAGACTTGCCGCCAACGCCGCCAGATCGTTGAACTCGACGACGGAAGTCAGCCGCGACAGTGCTGCCGGCACGCCCGCGCTGTCGGGCACGCCAAAGGTCGCGGCCCCGGACCCGGCCCGAACCAGAAGTGCATCGTGATGGCCGTGGTAGCAGCCGGCGAATTTGAGAATGCGGTCACGCCCGGTGGCGGCGCGTGCAATTCGGAGCGCGGTCATGGTCGCCTCGGTGCCCGACGTGACGAGACGGATCCGCTCGACTCCGGGCACCGCCGCGACGACACGCTCCGCCAGCTCGACCTCCGGTGGGTTGAGCGCGCCGAAGCCGAGGCCACGGCGTGCCGTCTCTTCAACCGCGTGAACGACGTCGGGGTGTGCGTGGCCCGCGATCAGCGGACCAAACGCGCAGACCATGTCCACATATTCGCTGCCCTCGGTGTCGACGACATACGCGCCACGCCCTCGTACGATGGGCTTTGGCTGCGCCCCTACCGCGCGCCATGCGCGCACTGGGCTGTTCACGCCTCCGGGGAGCACGGCGCTCGCTCTGCTCAAGAGCCCTTCTTTCATGGTTCGCAAGTTACCCTTCACACTACGCTTTCCAACCATGCTTCCGATCGGTCCCGATTCCTGCCGCTGACCTTCATCTTCTCACACTCCGCAATTCCTGTGTGAATCCGCCCGGATCACGGTTTCGTCACACGGCGGTCTTGATTCGCAACGCATACGCTCCTAAGAGGTCGCGCTCTCGCAGCGGGGCAATCTGCGCTGCATCTCCGTTTGATTCGATATCATTCAAGATTTCGTTTGCCTTAGACTAAAGCAGATCCGGCCGGTCATCTGGTGGCGTACGGGAGTTTCCCGGCCACGGTTGTTCCGGTGGTGGTGGGGTGGGGTTAGCCGCCGGATTTGCCCTGATCTTCGAGGGATTTCCTCCTTGTTCACAGATGTGGACAAGGCTGTGGACAATTCCGGGGGTGAGTGGCGAAACCGATGGACCGGGTGGGGCGGGCACAAGAGGCACTCCGCGTGAAGGTGGGCCAGGGCGACTACGACGCCTGGCTGCGCCCCCTTCGCATGACTGCCGACGAGCACGGACGGATCCTCATCGACGCACCCAGCCGGTTCTACCGCGACTGGGTCGGACGAAAGTACCTGGGTGTTCTCAGGGAATGCTTTGCCGATGCGAGCCAGCCGGAGCCCGAAATCCTGCTCCGGATCGATGAAGCGCCGCAGCGCGAACTCTTCCCGCGAGCGAGGTCAGTGGATGCGCCGGCGCTCGCCGCATCTCGTCCCGTCCGTCCGGGGAACCTCGTTCCCCGCTATGTCTTCGACTCTTTCGTGGTCGGACCGAGCAACCAGTTTGCCCACGCCGCGGCGCGCGCTGTCGCGGCTCGGCCCGGTGGCCACTACAACCCGCTCTTTCTCTACGGCACGGTCGGCATCGGCAAGACGCATCTCGCCAACGCGATCGGCCACGCCGTGCTTGCGGGCAACCCGCTGGCACGGGTCGTCTACCTGTCGAGCGAGTCGTTCGTGAACGATCTCATCGCCTCGATCCGCCGCGATCGCATGGACGACTTCAAGCGACGCTTTCGTGGGGTCGACGTCCTGATCCTCGACGACGTCCAGTTCCTGGCCGGTCGGGAGCGGACCCAGGAGGAGTTCTTCCACACCGTCAACTCGCTCTACGAAGCGCACAAGCAGATCATCCTCACCTCGGACAAGTTCCCGCGCGATATCCCGGACCTCGAGGAGAGGCTGCGCAACCGTTTCCAGTGGGGACTCACCGCCGACATCCAGCCGCCGGAGAACGAGACTCGCGTCGCGATCGTCCAGAAGAAGGCCGAAGCGTTGGGCGTGGCCCTCGCGGCTGATCTCGCAACAGTGGTTGCCCGCTCGGTGGGCCCCAATGTTCGCGAAATCGAGGGGGCCATCACCCGACTGGCGGCATATTCCTCGCTCCATGGCCGTGTGCTCGACCTGGAGACGGTGGAAGAAGCCATGTTGCCGCTGCGGGGCCAGACCCGCATGGCCCCAACAATCGACGAGATCGTCAACCGCTCGGCCGATCACTTCGGCGTGACGCCGGCCGACCTCGTCTCCAAGCGCCGGACGCAACAGATCGCCCTGGCACGGCAGGTCGCGATGTACCTCGTCCGAAAGCTGATCGGCATCTCCTATCCCAGCATCGGTCGATCCTTTGGCGGCCGCGATCATTCGACCGTGATCCACGCCTGCGACGTGATCGAGAAGCGACGCGGCGCCAACCCGGATCTCGCCGCTTTCCTCGATTCACTCGAGCAGGCCTTTCCCGGCCGCCGTTGAGTCGAGCGATCCTCCTGCCCTCCGGATGGACACACCCGGGGATCGTCGCCGGGACGAATCCGCGGGGTCCCCGACACCGGTCGGTAGAGCGCGTTCCGTCCTGCCGGTGGGTCGTCTGCGCACGCTTCCTGATGCGCGCCGTGCCTTGTCGATGAGTTGTGGATCAGCTGGGGTTCCAGCTGTGGGCAGAAGGCCGGTGCGGGCGGGTTCGACTTGTCCACGGCCAGATCCCCGCAATCGTCGACATGCCATTTTCGAGTTCGTTCACCCGCTTGAGATTCGTTTCCACACGTTCCACAGGATCTACTGCTTCTTTGTATTCATAAGTACATTCTGAGAAGAGAGAGAGCTCCGTGGATGGAGCAGCGAAGGCATCGAGGTAGTGATGGACTTTTCGATCGAGCGAGCAGAACTGGTACAAGCCTTGGGCATCACCCTCGGTGTCGTAGAACGCAGAAATGCAATGCCGATTCTCGGCAATGTTCTGTTGCAGGCAGGAGAGGATCTTTCGGTATCGGCGACCGATCTCGAAGTTCATGTGAAGCGCCGCTGCTCTGCGAAGATCACGGCAAAGGGAGCGGCAACGGTTCCAGCGAGAAAGCTTCACGAGCTGGTGCGGGAACTGCCCTCCGGCGAGATCCGGATCCGTTCGCTCGACAACGATTTCGTCGAGGTGCACTCCAGCCGCTCCCGGGCCAAGCTGGTTGGTCTGGCAGCTGCGGACTTTCCCGGATTCTCGCACGGTGAGACCCAGGGCGCGTGCTCGCTGGAGATTGCGGGCAAAGCACTGCAGCGTCTCATCGACCAGACGATCTTTGCGGTATCGACGGACGACACACGTCTTCATCTGGGCGGCGTTCTGCTCAAGGTGGCCGGCGGGGTGCTTCAGTTTGTGGCGACCGACGGACACCGCCTGGCCTTGTGCGAGCATTCGCTCAAGAAGACGGCCGAACTCGAGAAGGGCATCATCCTGCCGCGCAAAGGCCTCGGAGAACTGCGCAAGCTCGTCGATGGCCTGGACGATGGAGTGAAACTCCGCATCCTTGGAAACGCCGTCAAAGTCGATGCTGGGGCTGTCGAGTTGATGATGCGTCTCATCGATGGGGAATTCCCCAATTACGAGCAGGTCATCCCCAAGGAGACGCGCTACTCGGTCAGCGTGGATCGGGATGAGCTTCTGGCAGCACTGCGTCGGGTTTCCGTCGTCACGAGTGATCGGGTTCGTGGCGTCCGCTTCCGGCTTGGTCCCAACGTTCTCGAGGTCTCGGCCAGCAGTGCGGACTTCGGTGAAGCCAGCGAGGAGATCCAGATCGAGTTCTCAGGCGACGAGATGAGCGTGGGATTCAACGCCCGCTACCTCACTGAAGCACTGACGGTGCTTCCCGAGGGATCACGCGTTCTGCTTGGTCTGTCCGACGATCAGAGTCCCGGTGTCCTTCAGACCGAGGACGAGGACTCCTTCCACTACGTCGTCATGCCGATGCGGCTCTAGACTGAAGATCCGCTCGGAAGCGATTCCGACGAAGCACACGAATTTCAGGGTGGTTTCGTCGGCGCACAACCGAGCTGCCCTGGAGAGGCTCCCGCGCCGAAGTCCGTCCGTGGCGATCCAACGGATGGCTGCGGGGAAACTACCGGTGAGGATGGCCTGCCGGATTCCTTGCGTCTCAAACACGCCTATTGACCGACTCTGCTTCCAGGATCACTCTGTCGCCATGCCATGCAAGCTGGTCCGGACGGTATGATTGCTCCCTTGGGCGGACACAGCCCGAGAGGCGAGCAGAGGGCCAGTGGGCGGAACCGGCGGCCCCGTACGCGTCGACCGAGACCGCACCGCATTGGAATCGATGAGCGTTCTTCTGATCAGTCCATCGAAAATCACCCGTCTTCAACAGCCAGCGGGTGAGTGATCTGAGATGCCATACCGCATCTACCTGCTCCTCCCGATCATACTTACATTCTTGACCGGAGCGTTCTCCTCCGGCGCATTCGCGCTCCCCCTCCCGGAGAACCTTCCGCCGAATATCGTCGTCATCATCGGTGACGACATGGGCTGGCCAGATTTCGGCTTCCTCGGCAACACCCGCGTCCAGACGCCGACCCTCGACATGCTCGCGAATCGCGGCGTTCTCTTCACGAGCGGCCACCTGTATTCCTCCGTCTGCCAGCCCACGCAGCATTCCTTCCTGAAAGGTGTTCACCACGACGTCCCGTTTTCTGTTCCCGGCATGACGCTCCCGAGCCTTGTCGGTCTCCGCAGACTCGTTCAGAACGACCGCGGCTCGCTGCGGCACAGGCGTTCCGTCTACACCACTTTCCAGGCGGGCAAACTCTGGAGTCACAGCCCGCGTGCGTGGGGGTTCGGTCGGCATGCAGCCGAGGGCTACCCGCCCGGCTACCCGGCTCGTCAGGGCAACCCCAATTGGGCGCGCGAGGGTTGGAATCCGGCAGTCTGTGGCTCTCTCGGTAACCGTACGACGGATTGCCCGGCGATGGCTGACTGGCGCAGGTTTCTCGGCCTCAGGGACTGGAGGGATAACAAGCACCGCTTCTTCGCAGTCCTCACGCCCGAGATCCCCCACACGCCGTACGATGCCTCTCCGGTTTACTACGATCTCTACAAGGACACCGAAGGGATCGTTGGCAACCAGCGCGACCACTACCCGATGACCACCTGGTTCGACGAGGTCGTCTGGGAGATCATCCGCGAGCTTCGCCGCCGTCAGCTGCACAACGACACGCTCATCATCTTCTTCGTCGACAACGGCCTCAACTCGGAATCTGGGTTCGACATGTTCGACCCTGACCGCTACCGAGGCAAGGGCTCGCTCTACGAGCTTGGCATGAGAACGCCGGTGATCTTCAACTACGGGGATCGTGAAGGAGGAGTCATCTACGATGACGTCGTCTCCCTCGGTGACATCTTCCATACGATCATCGATATCACCGGCTCGGAGCACGGCCTCCGTGAAGAACAGATCAGATCGGGGGTGAGTCTCGTACCGTACCTCGTGCTCGACGGAGGTCCGATCGAGGCGCGTACCGAGCTTGTCACCAGGGTTGGTGCTCCGGGCCGCGGCGTGTACGGCCACGTGGTCAGGACGTCCGAGTGGCGGTACGTCCAGGATCTCAAGAACAACCGGGAAGAGCTGTACGCGATCCGCGATGACCCGCACGAGGAGCACGATCTTGCTCCCACGGCGGGCGATGCCGTGCTCGCGCGGTTCCGTGACGCCGTTGTCCGTTGGACGACAGAAACCCTCACGCTGCCGTAGACCGTTTCAGTGCTCCCGACTTCGAGTCCTGGACTGCAGAGAGCAGTGGTGGGCGGAGGCGAAGAGCCCGAACAGCTCGCTGATCGGCCGCGGATGTTCACTCCAGAGGACCGCGCCGATCGCCACGACCCGCTCTGCGGACAAGGAAGGGAGGTTGGCCAACGTGCGCTTCTTCACGTTGGCCCCGTCGCGGTACGACTCGCGCAGCGGACCGCTCGGCAGAGCGGGCCGATTCCTGCTCGTGCCGGGCTTCTAAAGCCGGCGTTCCCGTGCTAACCAGAACCCCGGGGGGTGGACCTACAACCCCTTGATTTTACTATGGAATCCCAACCCCCACAGGCCCCCCCGGCGAGCGACTACGGCGCCGATCAGATCAAGGTCCTCGAGGGGCTCGAAGCGGTCCGCAAACGGCCCGGAATGTACATCGGCGACACCGCCGAACGGGGCCTGCACCACCTGGTCTACGAG
>SXGT01826767.1_pt1 | contig 14539 bp, 14 predicted proteins | sample 3176221 | NCBI WGS metagenome assembly SXGT01 (sample SAMN11356862, study PRJNA531348) | freshwater metagenome | isolation source: freshwater sample F1-120 | place: China: Fuxian Lake, Yuxi | collected 2017-12-25
AATGCTGTAAACAAAACCCACTGTTTTCATACGCAAATTTAAATGGTGCCCAGGGCGGGAATCGAACCCGCACTCCATTGCTGGAACAGGATTTTAAGTCCTGCGTGTCTACCAATTCCACCACCTGGGCTTGTCGCTCAAAGACTAGACCCATCCATTTTTCCCATTTTCCCCTCCAAAAGCAACAGCAATTCTCCGCCTGAACGGTTGCAAAAAGCCCTATTTTGTGCTAGAATATTAAGAAAATTAAAATAAAAAATGAACTTAGACAGACGCCGAGAACCAGAAATAGTAGTCCCCCAGCCTCAAGAAGAGGCTCAAATTAAGCAAAACCCGGAACTTCAAGGTCAGGCGACCGAAGTAGCGGAGGATTTAAAAGAAAAAACAGCCGGAAAGCTAAATAAAAAATACGCCGATCAAATCAGCGAATTAGATAAAAATCCGGAAAAACCGACAGAAAAAGATCGCACTACACTTAAAAGCAAAAATATCGAAGATATCCGCTACGCTTCAAGAATCCTCACAAAACCAACAAAAGAAGAAACTGACGAGGAAAAAATCGTTAATTTAAAAGAAGAAACTGCCCGCCGAATCCGTTCATACACAGATGGATTTGATGGTGAATGGTACACCCTGAATTACAACCAAATGGGCTCCGATTCTGAGGGCAATTCGCATGAAATGAATATCGGACTAGGAGACATTCTTGTAGATCCAGACGTTACTGAAATCGCTGTTCTAAAGGAAAATGGCAAGATTATCAAAGGAACAAAAGGAGTTGCCACAAACGGACCAAGAAGTGGCGACATCGGCTTTCTAGATGAAAATGGCGAATATATTGCGACATTCAGCGGTGACAAATTCAAACTTCTTTCCGACAACGAAGTAGACACAAAAGATAAAACAGCAGTTACAAACTATCTTGGCTTCCATGCCAAAGACGAATCTACCCGTGAAACCATGTATGACCACTTCCAGACAACAAAAGCTTCAATGGAAAGAACAGAAGCCGCAGATCTTCAAAGCGGTTCTGACGTTGTCGATCAGATTATTTGTAAACTAAGAGAAAATCAGAAACAAATGGCAAGATTGATTGAAAAAGAATTCAAGGAAGCAGGCTTTCCTTCAAATCTCATTGCCGCAGCATTAGTGAACGCTTGGGCAGAATCCAGATTTAATCCAAAAGCAGAAAACCTAACCAAAAAAGAACACAGTGTCGGACTCTTTCAGCTAAATAGTATGGGAGGCCTAGGCGATGGAATGACCGTAGAAGAAAGAGAAGATCCAATTACTAACATCAGAAAAATTATTAAAACAATCAAAGGAAAATGGGGTAAAAAATTAGTGGAACGAGCAAATCAAGGTGCCTCAGTTACAGAATTAACAGAAATTTTCCGAAGGGATATTGAAAGAGGCGGAACTGCAGGACGAAAAAAATATGTCCAAACTTTATTTGGCACAAAACCGCTGGAAACCTCAAAAAACGGTGAAAGCGTAAATGAAGAACTAAATTTCGGCCCAAGCAAACCAGGCCGCATCAACCTAAAATCCAACCAGGACAGCTGGGTCATAGGCTCAAGCGGCGCACAAGGGATCGAATCCAAAAAAGTTGGAAGCACAGGAACAATCGGAGTAAGAGGCGCAAATGTATTTGAATTTGGCGACAAACTGCCGGGAATTTGGGAAAAAATCAAAAACCTTAAACTTCCAAAGCAAATTGTCTTAGTTGGCATGGCCGCTAATTCTTTAAGCGAAGATAATCCGGAAAAAATTGCAAAAGTAATAAAGGGCTATGTCCGCATCGCAGAATTCTTTGAATCAAAAAATGTAAAAGTCAAAATTGCTACCGTTCAACCAATAAAACCAGCATTAAAATCTTTCAATACAGCACTCAGGAATCAATATCCAAAATATGTAGCCGGAGTCGATTTTGAAAAAGCGATCCGAGACGAAAATGGCCAGATTAAAGAAGGCCTCGCCGGCGGCGACGGAACCCACGTAAACGGAAAAGGTTACCGTATTATGGCAGAAATGGTGGACAGATCGGTAAAAGAAGAAAGCTAAAATTGACAAAGCAACAACAAAAAGCTTAACTAAACTTAAAATTATTTCGTTCTTATGTTTGAAGAAGGAAATTTAATTGAAGTTATAGAACCAGAGATTGTAGTTCCTAGACAACCTTCTCTTCAACGCGACCGCGAAGTCATTTTTGCCGACCCTTCTATTGTAAAAAGGATTCTCAAAGAAACTTTAGAAAGCACAGAGGCCGCAACTATGGGAGTTTTTAGATCAGGTGGCAGACGAGACAAAAAACCAGATGCAAAACTGGTATTAAGCGTATTACTGAGACAACCGCAAGACTTAGAAAAAACCGGCACAAGAAACCTGCAAACCGGAAAAAAGGAACTAGTGACGGAAATCACTCCAGGTGTAAAAGCACCCGCCTATTTGCAGGCCCGGGTAATCCGCGGAGATCATATCGACGAAGATATCCGCGGAACAATGCTGGCGGCTTTCAAATTAACTAAAGACAAAGGTTTCTTCGACTTTTCTGTAGAAGCTGGAATTCGCAAAATGCTCGAAGATTTTCTCGAACGCTTTCCAAGAGTCTGCTAAGGATTCGGTGTCGTCTGCTTCAAAAATGCCATCTCAATCCCCTCTTTTTCAAACTGCTCCTTAATTGCAAAATTAATCTCCTGTTGTTTATCGATATAAACTCGGTATTGATTGGACAAAACATAATAAACAACCTCAAAATTCAAACTCGCACTGCCAAATTCCCGAAAATGACAGCGTTCAAACTCCACTTTATCCAACTTGCTGATAATTTTTTCAATAATCCCATTCACTTTCTTCATTTTCGCCAAATCGGTATGGTAAACAATCGAAAAAGTCATCGAAACACGACGCTTCACCATCTTTTTAAAATTCTGAATTCGCGTGTTTGTCAGCTCTTTATTTGGAATAATAATCTCCTCGCCCTGCAAAGACTCGATGCGCGTGCTTTTTAGACCAATGCGCTTTACCTTTCCCTGATGCTGACCGACAACGATAAAATCACCAATCTCAAAGGGTTTATCAAAATAAATCGAAAAGGCGCTGAACATATCCCCCAAGATATTCTGAGCCGCAAGTGCAACGGCGATACCACCAATACCCAGACTCGCCACCAGAGAAGTAACATTAAAACCAAGATTAGACAAAACCAAAATCGCCCCCAAAACCCATAAAATCAAATTCACCACAAAATTCAGGCCGCTGAAATTCACCTTCGCACTGCCTTCAATGCCATTTCTTCGCGCCGCAAACTTCATCAGACTATAAGAAATAAGCCTCTGCACAACAGCAATCAACTGCATCACAAACACCACGACAAAAAATCCATCCAAAATTCTATCCACAGACTCCTCAATTTTCAGGAACTGAAGCGAAAAATACAGTGCGACAAAATCAAAAAACACACCCGGAACCGATTTAAAAACCTTTACCAATTCATCATCAAGAATTGTTTTTGTTTTTTCGCTACGCTTTTTAAAGCTTCTCAGAAAAACCCTCCGAAAAATACGGAAAACAATGAGCAGACCAACAAAAACACCACCGGCAAACACAAAGTGATACAAGGTATTATCCCCTATCCGTTCCACCAGAATATCCCGCAAATGATTTAAAATTTCATCCATAAAACAGCAATATTTTAACACAGTAATTATTGACAACAACATTCAAATAAATACCTGGAAAAGCCGGGGATCGCAAGCGATCCCCGGCTTGTTGACTTGTTGCAGTGGGTTACTATTTCCCCACCGACTCCTCCTTCGCGGACTCTGCATCCGCGGCGCGAGCATTGACCTGGATCTTGCTCCACCAAGTCACGCCGGCAACGATGATCAGGATGATCGCCATCAACCAGATAGCGATCTTCTCGGCCTTGGCCATGAAGCACTCCAAGTCGCCTACCAGACGACGAAGGTGACGATGGCACCGATCAGCGCCACCACCAACAGCAGGGCCACAATGGGCCCCCAGACGATGACACGCTCAACCCACTTCCAGAAGTTGCCTCCCGGTGCACTGGGCAGCATGACTACCTCCATCCCGAACGACAAAGCGTCAGGGAAAAGTTCCCAGGAGAGATTCCCAGGCTTAAACAAACAATATATAAGTTGCAAATTTAAGCCTGGGAATCTCTCTACAACAAGCCAATATTTCTACCCTGACGCATAAAGATAATCCAAACGAATTTCTCATACATAGCAAGAGCAGAAAATTAGCCTGTTTAAAATTTCAAGGAACTTTCAAGAGAAGAACTATAACACTAAACGAAAACAATGTAAACACATTTGTGCTAAAAAATGCCACATTGACAATTAATAAAGACCCCCTAAAATACCATCTTATGCAAATAAACATCGGCAAAATTCAGGGAGAGGTAATTAAAGAAACCTACATTGATGCAGTTTTTTCCAGATTGGGTGTCCGGTTAGTAGAGCCGATTAGCGATGACGACGTAAAATACTTAACAACTGATGCAAGAGATCAATTTTATCAAGTATTAGATGAATATGGAGTGGTTTTGGGTCAAACTACAGAGAACTTTGAAAATGGAAAAACCGGACTTCCAGGAAGAAAAATGACAAATCAAAAGCATAGCGACCTGGCAAACGTATTGCCACATTCCGACCGTCACAACTTCATGCTTCATCATCCAGCGGACAATGGTGAAAGAAAATGTCTCACAGGGATTTCCGGTATTGTACCAAGCCTTCAAGCTCTGATTAAAAGTCTTCCAATACTGATCAATGATCCAACTTTAACTGACTTTAAAAGCACTTTCGAAAGCTGGCAAAGCCGCCTGGCAATCGCCTGTTCTAAGCCTCACAATTTGGAAGACTTGTTCACTGAGCTAAACTGGTTTGCGCGAATGATTAGAGTTGCCGAGATTCCGGACGAACTTCTTTTTAAATTCCTTCAATCAGTAGAAAATGAGCTAGATGCCCATAATGCCGTTTTAAAAGTTGAATGGCATCATGGAGATATAGTTTTCATTTCAAGAAGAGTTTTACATTTCCGAATCGCAAAAACTATAGAAAATCTTTGGGAAAAAAATTCTGTGATCAAAGCAGATTTCTAGTCTTTTTTCAGCTGTCCCAAAAATCCGTTTACGATCGCCAAAAGAATACTAAACAAAAGCGCGCTCCAAAAACCTCCGACATCAAAACCGTCAATCATTCCATCAGTCAAAAGAATCAAAAGCGCATTTACCACGAAGGTAAAAAGACCGAGAGTGAGAATATTTATCGGAAGCGTCAAAATCAGCAGAATCGGCTTAAGGATGACATTGATTATAGCGAGAACAAGCGCCACAACCAGCGCCGTCCAAAAACTGTCTATACTCACCCAAGGAATCAAATAAGCCGCAATCACCACCGCAACAGCATTGAGAAGCCAAGATAAAAGTATATTCATATTTTTTAAGTTAAGAGGACTTTAAATCTTAAAGCTTTTCAGGAGAAAAAACAAGTAGAGAAACGACTTCGGAGATAACCCTGGTGGAGCTGAGGGGACTTGAACCCCTGGCCTCTTGCATGCCATGCAAGCGCTCTAGCCAGCTGAGCTACAGCCCCAGGACCTAAGCAATTTAGCTCAGCGCCTAAAAACTTACAACTACATTTACATTTTCTTCGTGTCCGAACCACTGCGACCCATATTCACATTATCTTCATTATCATCTTCCGGTCCGAGCTTCGATTCCTGTCCATCATGTCTCTGACTTTGAGTAAAAATACTGCCGATTTTTTTAAAGAGACCACGTCTCCCCATTCCAATCGAAGTAAAATTATCACTGACATTTCGAAGCTTATTTTCAATATCTTTTTTATTCATATTTGGCTTTGGTTAAAGGAAATTCCATTATAACCCCCCCGAAGGATTGACGCAACCATAGACAAAAGAATATTATTGTAAGTCCCCAATAATTTCTTAATCCCAAAACCCATGAAAACTTTAATGGAACTGTTCGTCCACGAACTGAAGGATATTTATAATGCGGAAAACCAGATCCTGCGCGCCCTGCCGAAAATGATCAAAAAAGCCACTTCCGACAAACTCCGAAAAGGATTGGAAAAACATTTACAAGAAACTGAAGGACAAGTCGAAAGACTGGAGCAAATTGCCGAAGAACTCGATATCAGCCTCACTGGTGAACACTGCAAAGGCATGGAAGGACTATTGAAAGAAGGCGACGATGTAATCAATGAACGAAATGAGGAAAATCTTGAAGACGCTGCAATTATTGGCGCCGCCCAAAAAATCGAGCACTATGAAATTTCCACCTACACCACTTTGATCAAACAGGCCGAGCTAATGGACCACAAAAAAGCGGCAAAACTCCTGAAGCAGACTTTAAAAGAAGAAGAAAACGCCGATAAAACTTTGGCAAAAATTGCCGAAGGAGAAGTGGCAAAGAAAGTGGTTTTGCACTAAGACCTAGAAAGATTGACAATTTGAGGATAGACGCTGTAATTTAAGCACTTGAAATTCTTAATTTAAAATCATGGCGCCTACATCACCTGCTGAAAATTTAGAAACCGTCGAAACTACTTTAGAAACTGCACCTCAGTCTCCTCAAATTGCTCCTCACGCTGATCGTCCAACAGAACTAACCTTATTAGCAGCTTCGGAAGAAACTCTCACTCCTCAACAAAGAGCAATCCTGATTATGAGAGAATTTGTTGTAGATAAAGATGCTTTCTTAGCAGAGAACAAAGACAAACTCGATGAGATTAAAGAAAAATCACCTTCAAACGCCTTCAAAGCTCTGGATAAGTTAACAGAAGAATATTTTGGCACAAAAGTTAGTGAATTTGTGGCCACGAGACTTTTGCCAGCAGTTCCTGAAGGACATCCTGCATTTTCCCCGGAAAAAACAAAAACTGTAAACCACACCGTTTTTGCGGGTTTGGATCCGAAATCGCCAGAATACATTACTTGGTTTAAAATCGTTGCAGAAATTTTAGACCTTAAAAATTTAGCAATTGCAGAATATCTAGAAGCACCGGTTGCAAAAGAAAAAATGCACCCGACTGCCCGTTTTGAATATCTCCATTTTCGAGAAATATCCTTAGCAATTAACGATTTCTTTTTGATCTGGTCACAAGATGCAGCCAGTCTAATGTCACCGGGAGAAAGAGAAAAAAGAGGATTTAAAGATGAACTGGCCACAATCCGACTGAATGAAGCCGGAGAATACGAAGAAGTTCCCTGGAACAAAGCATTCCCTAAAGAAATTGAACGTATTATATCCGCTTACGAGAACTTGGCAGCAGCTTTAAAAATATCGGCAGAAACTGCTCCAACAGAAGACCAGGAACTATATCTTAAAAAAGCTGAGTATTATAAAACCGTCGCAAAAGCTTTCAGCGCCAGCACTTTAGATGCTTTCAAAGAAGCCGACACTCTTCTACCAGGACAATCACTCTCCAGAACCGACCTCCCGACTCACATTCACACCATTGAAATTGGTTATGGCGCAGACAATATCCAAAGAGTACCCGAAGCAAGTATGCGCTATCCCGATGAAGATGGCCGCATAATTAATGAAAATGCCCTCGAAACACGTAAAAGCATGATACGCGAACTCGAAAAATTCCTTAACGAAGGAGAATACAGCGAAGAAACCTGGCGAACTCTAAAAATGGTTGGTGCCACCACCTACCTTGCCACTCATTTTCACGGATCGGGAATGGAAATGGACTTTGTTCCATCTGCACAGATTTTGCCAAATGAAGCAGACTGCAGAATTCAAGGCGGAGTAAGCGTCACTGCAAATAGAGACGCCAGCATTAAACGCATACCTCAATTCCATGAGGCTTTTGAAACAATGTTCGGAACAGAAATGGGCGAAAGATTGTTTAAAAGAGGAACGATGAACCCTGATTTCACCAATGGCACCTTCACCGCTTCACACGAATACGGCCACGCCGTTGGTCTTACCCCAACGACTGCAGACAAACTGACAAAACTACTGGCTTTTAGTTACGTGGAGGAATGGAAGGCAACCGTTGGCGGAATGGTTCTCGCTGAATGGCGCACCTTTCAAAATCCGGACATAGCTGAAAACAAAATCACAATCGACATCCTACGTCAAAGTCTAACCTATCATATTGCCACAGCAGGCCGCTACACCCGAAATCGCAAACAGGATTCTGCAATCCCATATCTACGAAAAAGCATCATGATTGTAAAAGTCTTGGAAGAAACAGGTGTTTTATTTGAAACAGATGGGAAATGGGAAATCGATCTTTCAGAAGAAAAAATTACTGCCGCATACACGGCTTTAGAAGCTCAATATAGAGAACTGATTGGCATTTACGACAAAGGCGAGAAATCTGACTTGGAGACATTTCTTCAAAAACATCTCCAGGTTGGCAAATTCGCCGAACACATGAACGCGAGTATCGACACAAAATTCCCAGAAGAAACAAACGGAGCAAAATCACTCAAAGAAATCTGCGAACTACCCGGTAACTAACGATTTCGCTTTTTAAAGAACCAAAAACTATAAAGCATCCCGAGCAAAACAATATCCGTATAAAAAATCGCCGGCGTCGCCCAACTCACTCCATTTACGCGATACTCTGAGATCGGCCAGAGAAAAGGCGTCGGGAAAAATCGTGTTGAATGCGTGGGAATATCCATAAGAACATGCAGCGGCCAGGCAAAAAGCGGCAGCCAAATTTTTTTATTGATCGCAAAAACAATCCCGAGCACCACCGCCGCAACGAAAAAGCTATGCGTCACATCATAAAGCGAATGAACATATTGCGGGACGAGCGCCGGATCTGGCGGCCCGTTGCTCCAATCAAGTCCGGAGGCCATTCCCAGAATCACACTGCCGGTGAAGAGGCCGAACGAAAACAGATCCGGCGCAATTCCAAAAAAGAAAGCCCAGAAAAACTCTTTTCTGCCAGCCCGTCCAAAAGCGATGCCACTCCAAAGTCCGTGTGAGAGAATATTCATGAAAATATTCTACCTAATTCCGAAAATTATTCCAAAACTTGAAGTTTTCTCACCAAACTATTTACTGCCGATTCATTATTTGGAAAAGCAATTGTCACGATTCCTCTGGCAAAAACTTCGCGCCCTCTCATAAACTCATAACCTATCGACACAAGACCAAAACCGCTCGGTTTTTCTGATTTCAAATTTTCATCAAAAGTTAATTTCAATTTTGAACTCCCTTTAAAACTCTTTTCGTCAGGCAAAGCCTCCGCAGTAAAATTATATAGCAAAGAACTAGGATTTAGTCCGCAAATTCCTTTTCTTTTCAAGACCATCACGGCTTCTAAAATAATATCCATTACTGTATTCAATCTTTCACCAGTATCAAATTCTTCTCGATATCCACAAAAAGGACCTACATCAAAAATTTTACCAGTTTTGCCGTCGGGCATTGCCACAGTCTCCCAGGAATCAAAACCCATCCCCATAACCTGAGCAATCTGATTATTTGAAGCCCGTGCCCCAACTAATGCCGCAGTATCAAAAGCAATAAAATTAATTCCTCTCTTTCCCTCCGGACCGGAAACCTCAAACCCACCAACAATTTTCTTCTTATCGCCAAAAGCCGACAGATCAGGTTGATTTTCATCATTCCAGGCACAAACACTCAATTCATTTTGCATAATAGAGCGAAATTGCAAATTTTTAACACCAGTTACTGCCTCTCCTTCCTTCAGTAAAGACTCAACAACCGGCATCACCCCAAGCATCGCATCCGGACCATGCATCATATGAAAAACCGTTGACCAATCAGAAATAAAAAGCTTTGTCACAGCAGTCGCGGCATCTGGAGAAATCCTCCTAATTGGCCCATTCAAAAACTGATGAATTTTCGGCTTTGGAGCTTCATCTAAAGACCTTCCAGATAACATTGCCGTAGCTTGACCAGCAATATCTTCTATCGTAAGAACTAACGGTTTATCATCAACTTTCAAATCACGCACCGCACCTTTCCCTATCAATCTTTCTAATTCGCGTTGCAACTCATCTCCACCTCCCACAAATAATCCACTTTCTGTCTTTTGCATATACCTATTAAAAATTTTAGTACAAAATACTAACCTATTTTTAAAAAAAGTCAATAGCGGCTATACCCCCTCTCACTCCAGACGAAACTTCAGAAGCCCCCTCCAAAGAAATATGTCCCATTTTTTTAACCCGAACCAGATGTGGAAGATAAACAACACCATGCTCAAATTGCGACTCAGCCAAATCGCATATCAAAATACCAGCTTCAATTAAAGGCTTAATAAAAATATGTAATTCCTGAAACCTGCGAAGGAGCTCTTCTTGATCAATAAAATAATTGTTATGTGTTGAAAGACTAATTATTGCCTCTCCACCAACATCCAACATATACAACAAATTTTTAAAGGCTATATCTTGAAAAACCAGATGCATAAAAGTATATCGCGAAAAAACAAAGTCGAATTTTTCAAAATGCCTCTTATCCATTCTTTCAATTTGACCTAACTCCAAATGATCAACCGGCCACATTGCCGGCTCAGCTTCGAGCGTAAAATTTGTAGTTTCAATGTTTGGATCAAGGTTTTTCGCATCATAAAGCGCCCGCCCAACCGATCCACCCAAATCTGCCACCCGCATCTTGTCACGCCCAGTCCCTGCCCGCAATTCCTCCATTTTATCCATAAAAAATTGATCATCAAAACCATACCAAGACAAAGGAGTATTTGTTTGGGGCCACGTACTTGCATTCTTCCCAGTCTCAAAACTTGAAACAAAAACAGCCGATGCATAAATATCAGGGTCCGAAAACACCCTAATCTTGTCTTCAAGAGAAAGCTTGCCCAACCCTCTACTTTTTAAAAAATCTAAAACACAATCCAGTCCATCTTCCTCGAAACTCGAAGCATCTACCAAAAAATGATCTCCACTCCTGTGAAATTTACCTCTAGTTAAATTATCAGCGCTAGAAAAATCTGTATCTCTAGGTACATAAACAAAATCACCTATGGCCCTTTCCGATAAATCGCGAAACCGATTTGTAACGACACGATCAAGATGACGATCCAAAACTTCATTCTCAGCTTCAGACAAAGGGGTCATCGGATCTTTCTTATATATAGCCTCAATGGCAGCTTTATCAGGAACATGGACTTCACCAGTCAAAACAGATTCCCAAAACGCCTCCATCGTGGGAGTCTTTGGCACCTTATTTTGCACCTCTAAAGAACTTGCCATCATTTATATTTAACAAGGGCGTATTAAACCCTTAAAATCCAGATAAGTCAATGACGCTTATGCACGTGCCCGCAAGTCCTGTAGAAATTCTTCAACTTTCTCACCAGAAGTTGCCCACGAAGTCACCAGCCTTATTGCCGAATTCTCCTCATCTACTTTCGCCCAAACATAAAATCCATATAATTCCTTTAGCTCCTCAATCACTTTGTTCGGCAAAATTGAAAAAACCTGATTCGTGCTAGACCGAACCAAAAAGCCAAAACCAGCCTCAGCAATCCCATCCCGAAGCTTATCCGCCATCGCATTTGCATGAGCGGCCAATTGAAAATACAAATCATCTTCAAAAAGCGCCAAAAACTGCGCGCCTAAAACCCGACCCTTCGCCAGCAAAGCACCTCTTTGCTTTAAATGATAACGAAATTCGCGCTTCAAATCATCATTCACAATCACAATCGCCTCGCCGAGCAAAGCGCCGTTTTTTGTCCCGCCAATATAAAAAGCATCAACCAGGCCGGCAATATCCGCCAAATCCAAATCCGCCTCCTTACTGCAAAGCGCCGAACCAAGCCGCGCCCCGTCCAGATAAAGATATATACCATTATTTCTGCAATACGCCGAAATCTCCTCCAGCTCCTGCTTCGAATAAATCGTCCCCAGCTCCGTCGACTGCGAAACAAAAACCACCTTCGGCTTCACCATATGCTCATCGCGATGCGACTTCACAATCGCCTCAATGCCCTCAACCGTCAACTTCCCATTCACATTCGGAACTGTATTAATTTTATGGCCAGTAGATTCAATTGCGCCCGCCTCGTGAACATTTATGTGGCCAGTATCGGCCGCAATCACCGACTCGTGCGGGCGCATCATCATCGCCAACATCAGCAGATTCGCCTGCGTCCCGCCGGAAACAAAATGCACATCAGCATCTGCCATACATTTCGCCTTAATCAAATCTGCCGCCTTCATAGAAATACTATCGAGACCATAGCCAGTTTCCTGATCCAGATTCGTTTTCTGCAAAGCCTCAAGAATTTTGGGATGCGCACCTTCAGAATAGTCGTTAAAAAAGAGATATTTGTACATAAATGAAGTTTATCATGGTGGGCCGGCTGGGATTCGAACCCAGGACCAATTGGTTAAGAGCCAACTGCTCTACCGACTGAGCTACCGACCCATGTAGAGGGAAATTCGCGACTCAAAAGTTAACATCTATGCTTACTTGTTGCAAGGAAATATCGAAATTAAACAACAATATTAGCCCTAAAAAGCAGAAGAGTTTTAAACCCGGCATTTGATTTTTGAAACCAGACTTCAACACTCTCTTCATTCATCATATTTAAGCCACAATTTCTCGATCTCATGCCATGCGGTCCCGAAACAAGCCTTCTTTTAGGAGGAGCCTCTTTTTTCAATCTTTCATAATCAAACCCTTCCCCGGAATTCTCAAAAACCGCCAATACACCATTCACTCCCAGCTTAACCCGAACCTGAACAGAATTATATCCGCCATGCATTAAAGAATTCAAAGCCGCCTCACGCAAAGAAACAGATTTTGTGATACCACCCAGAGACACATGATCAATATCTACTCTTGGCACTTTCAAAAATTGCAATTCCGTAGATTCCCAAGCCTCAGCGAACTCCCGTGCCAACGCTTTTTGTTCCTTAAGCATTTCAGCCAGTCTACAATCACCTTCGAGCCTCCAATCCAAATCAGTAACCACATCGCCAATAGACTCTAAAGCCAATCCTTCCGTCAAATCCGGATTAAATGACATACTTATAAGTTAAGGTGCAATTTTAACAATTTGCATGCTAAATTAACAACATGAAAAAAATCCTCTTTTACACCGACACTCCGCAGGTTGGCGGCGCCGAGCTCCAGATGTTTTTGCTCGCAAAATTTCTAAATAAAGAGCAGTTCACGCCGATTTTAGCCTGCAGCAATTATGAAAAACTCGACCGCTGGTGCGAAAATTTCGAAAAAGAAGGAATAAAAGTAATTCGCTTAAAAGTCCGATCCAAGCACGATCCCCGGCACTATTTTCAACTACGAAAAATTCTGCGCCGGGAAAAAATCGACCTCCTTCATTTACATATCTGGAATCCCGCCAGCTGTCGTTATGCCTTTCTTGCAGCGGGAAAAATCCCAGTCATCACCACCGAGCACGATCCTTTTGAACTTGATCGGATAAAAAATATTTACAAAAAATGGACTCTGAAAAAAGTCTCGAAAATCGTCACCGTCTCCGAGGAAAACAAAAAACTTATCAACCGGCTTTACCCTCAACAGAAAAAGAAAATCACCGTCATCCACAACGGCATCGACATCACCTGGTGGCAATCCCAAACTTTGCGCTTCACAGAACAGGAATTAATCGATATTAAAGAGGAAATCTTCTTAACCAACAAAGATTCTCTAATAATAATTTCAATCGCCGAACTGCACGAACGCAAAGGCCTAAAATACTTAATTGAAGCCATTTCGACGCTAAAACCAAAATTTCCAAATATCAAATTGGTGATCATTGGCGAAGGTCCGGAACGCAGCGAACTCGAAAGCCAGATCAAAAAACTCGAACTCGAAGAATTTGTAATTTTACTCGGCCGCCGCAAAGAAATCCCAAAACTTTTGAAAGCCGCAAACATTTTCGCCCTCCCATCCCGCCGCGAAGCCTTCGGCCTGGTAAATCTCGAAGCAATGATCACTCCCCTGCCGATCGTCGCGACTGCCGTTGGCGGAATTCCTGAAGTGGTCACAGAAAATGGCATCCTGGTACCGCCAGAAGACTCCGAAGCTTTAGCCGCTGTGCTAAAAAAACTGATCACCTCAGCGCCACTCCGCGAAAAACTCGCCGCGGCCGGCAAAAAACGCATCCTATCGGATTTCGATGCCAGGAAAATGGCGGAGAAATATGAGAAAATCTATCAATCCTCTTGACGGTGAGTATATACTCACCTATAATGTCGCCATGAAATTAAAAACGATTTACCTTTGCCAAACCTGCCAATACGAAAGTCCGAAATGGACCGGCAAATGCCCCGAATGCAACAGCTGGAATAGCTTCACGGAAGATGTGATTAATGTTGGAAAACCGGACACACTCTCCAAAACGCCGCGCAATCTCGAAAAACCCGTAAATCTCACAGAGCAAAAACCCCACACCGAAAAAATCCTCACAAATATCCCCGAATTCGACAATGTCATCGGCAACGGCATTGTGCCGGGAAGCCTTACTCTTCTCAGCGGCGAACCAGGAATCGGAAAATCCAC
>SXGT01162143.1_pt1 | contig 14538 bp, 10 predicted proteins | sample 3176221 | NCBI WGS metagenome assembly SXGT01 (sample SAMN11356862, study PRJNA531348) | freshwater metagenome | isolation source: freshwater sample F1-120 | place: China: Fuxian Lake, Yuxi | collected 2017-12-25
AGCTCAGCATAATTCCAACACCTATAACGACTGGTTCCTGGATCGCCCCTTTGTCATTGCACCCATTCAATCCCTGGCGGCTAAGTTCCTACTCACCATGAAGGATTATCCACCCAGTCAAACCGCCGGTTCTTTCAATCTAAGCAAAATTGAAGAGCAATTGAAGCACTCTGCCGGTTCTCGTTAATCTAAAAAGCCTACAAAGCCGTACCCATCATTCTGATGGGGCGGCTTATTTATCAGGATCAACATGAAAACGCCTTTTCTTAAACCCTATCTGTTATTGATTCTAGTGGTTGGCTTGGGCTTTGCTTCATTGAGCAAAGCTGAGAATAATTTGCCCTCATGGAACGAAGTCCCCGCTAAACAAGCCATCATTGATTTTGTCAACAAAACCACTCAATTAAACTCGCCGGATTATGTGCCGGTGACTGAACGCATTGCGGTTTTCGATAACGATGGCACCTTGTGGAGCGAGCAGCCACTCTATTTCCAAGCCCTGTTTTGCTTTGATCGCATCAAGGCACTGGCACAGCAACATCCTGAATGGGAAACGCAAGAACCTTTCGCATCAGTTTTACGCAGCGATACGGCTTCGGCGATGACAGGCGCTGATCGGTCATTACTGGAAATGGTCATCGCGACGCATGCCAACATGACCACAGACGAATTTCATCAAATTGTCAGTGAATGGATTGCCAAAGCCAAACACCCCAAAACCGGTCGTTTGTATACCGAAATGGTCTACCAACCCATGCTGGAATTACTCGATTATTTGCGGGCCAACGGCTATAAAACTTATATCGTATCGGGTGGGGGCCTTGAGTTCATGCGGCCTTGGGTCGAAAAGACTTATGGCATCCCGCCAGAACAAGTCATAGGCAGCAGTATCAAGACTCAATTTGAAATGCGCAATAACAAACCGGTTTTAGTACGCTTGCCGGAATTGAATTTCATCAACGACAAGGCAGGCAAACCGATTGGTATCAATCAACATATTGGTCGTCGGCCCATTGCGGCTTTTGGCAATTCGGACGGCGATTTGCAAATGTTGCAATGGACAACTGCAGGTAATGGGCCGCGTTTTGCCCTCTATGTGCATCATACCGATGCGAAACGGGAATGGGCTTATGATCGCCAATCGCATATCGGCAAGTTGGACCAAGGTCTGGATGAAGCTCAGCAAAAAGGCTGGACGATTGTCGACATGAAACAGGACTGGAAAATCATTTATCCCTTCGAAAAACCATAGCTAGCCAAAGGAGCCATTTGTGAAACATGCAAAATTTGTGTTTAAACACCAAAAGCTTGCCTTATTGATAGGGATATCACTAGCCCTTACAGCCTGTGCAAGTGGCTATAGTGATCAGCATAGTGCTCAACCCAGCACACAAGTACATCATATGACCAGTGACAACAGCCGCACTTCATTGGATTGGCCGGGTGTCTATCAGGGCTTAATTCCTTGTGCCGATTGTGAAAGCATCAAGACCAGGATTTCTTTGCATAAAGACAATACATTCACCCGTAGCATTAACTATCAAGGCAAGCCTGATGGGCAATTTAACGATCAAGGCCCGTTCAGTTGGGATGAGAACGGTGGAAAGATCACCCTGATCGATAAACAAGGCCAATCGCAAAGTTATCTGGTCGGTGAGGGACGATTATTCCATCTGGACCAACAAGGTCAACGCATTAGCGGTGAACTTGCCGATCGATACATACTGATTAAAAACCCTACAGACGGGCAACTGGAAAACAAACGCTGGATATTAACCGAATTAATGGGACAAGTTGTTACGAGCAAGCCAGGACAAAAGGTAGCTTTTGTGCAATTTGACAATGAAAACGCACGAATTAGCGGTAACAGTTCATGCAACAACTTTTTTGGTAGTTACGAACTACAGCAAGGCAACCGCATCAGCTTAGGGCAGCTCGGTTCAACCATGATGGCTTGTCCGGATATGCAAATCGAATCGACTTTCCTGCAAGTTCTGCAAAAAGTGGATAACTACGCCATAAAAGACGATACATTGTCGTTTCAGAAAGCGCGTATGGCGCCGCTAGCCAAGTTCAAATGGGTTGTTAAGGAAAAATAAGCGAATTTATATTTGAAAAACCGCGCTCATAGCATTTGAGGCTTTAAGCGCATCTTCAAAAATTTTTTCACGGTTACGTTGTGCCAACTGAGCAGAAATCAATGCAGAACGGGTGGGCACGCTGGCAGGAAAAACTCGGGCTGGCACGGTAGACAGTGATTCGACGATGCCGATTCGCTCATGATCCAGGCGTTCAAAACAAAGTCGACCTGACCGATCCGGTCGGCTCCAATCGAACAACAAGTGATACAGCAAAGGTTCACCCTGAGGTAATCTTTTGACTACTACCTTGATTTCTCTTTGATTTTTCTGAAAGCGCCAGATTAATTCAGAATCTGACAAACGCTTGCCATCGACTGATTTCCATTGCAATCGGCTGGCTAACCAACCCACCATCAACCAAGTCATCGCTAAAGCGTGAGGGCCGTGTTCAATTTCAATCAGATTAATCGTATCCAGAGCATCAGGCGCCGCCTGCGGGTCCAGTACCTGACCAATCAACTTGCGCCAATTCGCAATGCGTCTCCAGGCCAGATTATGCACAATTTGCGTGTCCTGTTGCGCGGCCACCCAGCGTGTCATGGAGGCAACGCCTTTAGCCGGATTCACCCAGCCCATGTTGTCGTAGATGATTTGATTGGCAAGTCCTGCCAGTTGAAAAAATAATTCTCCTGCCTCTGGTGGCGGCTGCCGGGATGCCCACCATAAGGTAATGGGTAGATCACCAATCAGATTTGAACGTGCCACCGATGGCAAGCGATCCACGGCCAAAGCAGTCGCAATCACGTCGATACGCTCGGCACAGACCTGTAGACCGTCATTCAAGGCCGTATAGTAAATACCCACCAAGGCCTCGATATTGCCTTCTGTGGGTTGCCCGCCACCAATCAGCATCAATATTCTGGATGGATGGGCTTCAACAATACTGTAGATTTCCTGACTGACCACCTCGGCTTCGGCCACATTGTCGCAATAGATAATCAGATTGGACATACAAGCCCGCATCACCGTATGCCCACCCGTGATGTCTTGATTCAGTTGCGTCCATAACTGGCCCAACGCGGACTCGATATCGGAAATACTGACCCGTTTGGGTTTTGGCGCGATGACTTTACTGAACAGCGGCTTGGTCCTCATAGCATTCGCCATTTACGGTTATCGGTCTCGATCAAACGGTCGGCTTCCAAAGGCCCCCAGGTGCCTGCTGCATATTCGGGTATCCAGCGGGTACGACTACTGGCCCAGATATTCAGGATATTGTCGACCCAGGACCAGGAAGACTCAACTGCATCGCGGCGCATGAATAAAGTCGCATCGCCCGCCATGACATCCAGTAAAAGTCGCTCATAAGCTTCAGGCGATTGCTCACCAAAAGTAGAGCCGTAACGAAAATCCATTTTCACCGGAAAGATTTTCAGTTTGGCACCCGGCAGTTTGGTGGCTATGCGTAAGGACAAACCCTCATTGGGCTGTATGCTCAAAGCCAAAACATTCGGTTCCAGAGGTTGATCGTGATTGGCATTGAATAAAATGGGCGGGACACTTTTAAATTGAATGGCGATTTCGCTGGCCCGTTTCGGCATGCGTTTACCCGTACGAATATAAAACGGCACACCCGCCCATCGCCAGTTATCGATAAACAACTTTAAAGCCACAAAAGTTTCGGTTACCGAATCCTGGGCTACACCAGCTTCTCTACGATAGCCCGGCACATCCTCACCATGATGAAAGCCCGGACCATATTGGGCTCTGACCACATGTTGATCAAAGTTTTCGCTGGTGATGGGGCGCAAACAGTTCAAAATATCCTGACGATGATCACGGATCACATCGGCATCCATCATCCAGGGCGGCTCCATCGCAATCAGGGTCAGCAATTGCAAAATATGATTTTGGATCATATCCCGTAACGCACCCGCTTTATCGTAATACCCGGCACGGGTACCAACCCCCTCTTCCTCAGCGACGGTAATTTGTACGTGATCGATATGTTTAGAATTCCATAGCGGCTCAAAAATAGCGTTAGCAAAACGCATGGCCAGAATGTTTTGTACGGTTTCCTTGCCCAGATAATGGTCAATTCGATAAATCTGATGTTCGTCGAAATTTTCCGATAGCGTGGCATTCACTTTACGGGCGCTCTCAAGATCACGACCGATGGGCTTTTCGACAATAATGCGTGAAAACGGACTGTGTCCATCCACCGGCATCACCAATCCGGCGGCTTTGATTTGCCGCACACAGGTTTCGATTAAAGTGGGCGGAATGGCCAGATAAAACACCCGATTGCCCGGAATCCCGAAATGCGCATCGATTTCGTCCAGCCGGGTTTTCAGCTGTTGATAAGCATTGGGATCATCCATCGAGCCCTGTAAATAATGCAAGCGGGTTTCAAAATCAGCCCAGAAGGTGGACTCCAAAGCTTGCCGGGAAAATTGTTCGATACCTTTACGAGCAAACTCGCGGTAACTGGCATCGTCCATCTTTTCGATGGCAAAGCCCAAAACCGCAAAGTTGGCTGGCAGTTCACCGTCCAAGCCCTGATTGAAAACCGCTGGCAGCAATTTGCGTCGTGACAAATCACCGCCGCCGCCAAATATCACTAGTATGCACGGCTGCGGTGCGTGAGCGATATTAATCCCCGCAGTCAGCGGGTTTTCGTAATGTTTGTCGGCCACGAATGATCTCCAAAAAGGCTGCCGCGATCAAAAGTTTTCAGTGAGTTTTATCGGCTATAGCTCACCAATAATTCACTGGGCTTGTGTAAATCCCCGTGCAACACCAATCCACGCTGATTGGCGGCCATATGACGCACAATTTTGTAGACCGTTTCCACCTGATCCTCGGTATGCACTCTTTCAGCCAGGGCTTCCAGAGTCAGGGGTTCCGGTGTTTCTCTCAGTACCTTGATCAACATCTGCTGCATGGCCAAAAACTGCGTAGCGGCTTTTTTGCCGGCTTCCACGCCGGGCTGATGGTAGGCATTAATATGAATTAAGCTGGCGTATAGTCCCACCGCACGTTCGTAAAGAGCAATCAGCGCACCAATATTCAGCGCATCGACCCGCTCCAGGGTCAGGGTTAGCGATGCCCGATTATTTTCATACAAGGCTTCGCGAGTGCCTTGCAAACAACCAAATAAGAAATCTCCGGAAGTCGCGTCCGGCTCAATTTCTATGGAAGGCCCCACTCGATCTTCCAGCACTTCTATAAAGGTAACAAAGCAGTTACCCACTCCTTCTCGCAATTGCTGCACATAGGCATGCTGATCGGTTGATCCCTTGTTGCCATAAACCGTGATGCCCTGATGAACGACATTGCCATCCAAATCAAATTCTTTGCCCAGGGATTCCATTACGAGTTGCTGCAAGTAACGAGAAAATAGAAGCAAACTATCCTTATAGGGAATAATGACCATGTCCTTATCACCCTTGCCTTCGCCAGCGGCATACCAGGATAAGGCCAACAAGGCCGCTGGATTGTTTTTCAAATCAGCAACACGTGTGGCTTCATCCATGATCTTGGCGCCTTCCAACATGGCCTTGATATCGATACCAATCAAGGCTGCCGACAGCAAGCCAACGGCAGACAACTCGGAGGTACGCCCACCCACCCAATCGAAAATCGGCAATTTGGCCAGCCAGCGATCGCATTGCTCTTGCTCGTCCATTTTGCTGCCGTCCATGGTCAAAGCCACGGCATAATCAGGAAAATGCAATCCCAGCTGAGTATAAGCATGCTTGACTTCCAACAAACCGTTCCGGGTTTCCGAAGTCCCGCCAGATTTGCTGATGACAATCACCAAAGTGGTCTTTAAGCGGTCTTTCAGCCGGGTCAAAATACGATCAATGCCCGCTGGATCAGTGTTATCGATGAAATGCAGCGCCAATGGCGGGATATCAGGCCCGATGGCATCGGCGACGAACTGCGGACCTAAAGCGGAGCCGCCAATGCCAATGGATATGATGTCGGTAAATTGCGGTTCGTAAGGGGGGTGAATAATGCCATGGTGTACCCTTCTGACAAAATCATCGATATGAATCAATGTGGTTTCAATTTCCTTTTTGAACTGGGGTGGTGCCAAGTCCGGATTGCGTAACCAATAGTGCCCGACCATGCGGTTCTCGTCCGGATTGGCAATAGCACCGGCTTCCAATGCCGCCATGTCAGCAAAAGCCTGACTGAATTTGGGCTGCAAAGCAGTCAGTAATTGATCGTCAAACGGTATCCGGCTAATGTCCAGATACATTCCTAAGCTATCGTGAAAATACAACCAATCTTGATAGCGTTGCCAAAGTTTTTTTGATGTCATAAAAGCTTGAAGTAAAGTTGCGTTAGAGAATCAGCTTAGCGAGTTTTTCAAGTTTAAAAATTGTAACTATTCAGCGAAATACCAATGGCTTGAGTAGGTTGGTTACCCACAGAGCACAAAAGCTTAATAGTGCATAACCCAACAATCTAAGCCATCAACACCAAATAAGCCGACGTGTTGGGTTACGGCTATCGCCTAACCCAACCTACGCTGAATAATCTAGATCAAACGGATACCATTTTAACCATGGTTTAAGGCTTTGGCTCGGCATATCTGAAGGGTAAATAGCGCGCCTGCCATAAATTGGCCCTCACAAAAGCATAGAGATCAATAGTTTTGAGATCGTGACGTTGCGAGGAACCATCTTCCAGCGCTTTAGCTAACACCCGACACGCTACAAAAATACTGATGGTTTTCAAGTCTTTAACCGGCGGATAAATCAAACCTTCGGCCAGACAATGTTCGGCAATATACTCAGCCAAAGCATAAGCAGAAGCCATTACCATGGCATCGCTGATTCGACTACATTCACCCAAAACCGCCGCCAAACCTAGTCCAGGAAAGATAAAGGCGTTATTACCCTGCCCAATGGAAAATTGTTGGCCGTTATAGTCCACATCAGGAAAAGGACTGCCGGTGGCGATGATGGCTTGCCCCGCCGTCCATTTTATAATATCCGCTGGTACAGCCTCGCAATTGGCATTGGGATTGGAAAGCGGAAAAATAATTGGTTGAGCATGATGTTGCGCCATGGCTGTAATAATAGCCTCATCAAACAAACCGGTTGCACCGCTCAATCCTATCAATACACTGGGCTTCACATGGGTAATCACATCCATCAGGCTCGGAAGATTTTCATGAGTCAAGGTCCAGGATTGGAAGATTTCCTCGCTATGCGCCAAGGATTTTTTATAGCCTTCAGTACTTAAATCTTCTATCACCAGCCCATGCACATCCACTAAAAAGATCCGATGTCGCGCCTGTTTTTCAGTCAACCCGGCATCCATCAAACCTGTTTTAATGGTATTGGCCACACCAACGCCACCGGCTCCCGCTCCAACCACCACTATGGTTTGTTCGATCAGTGTTTGGCCTTTTTTGCGGCATGCTGAAATCAAACCTGCCAATGCCATGGCCCCTGTGCCTTGAATATCATCGTTAAAACAGGGTACTTGATCTCGGTAACGCTCCAGCACATCAAAAGCTACATCCTTGGTAAAGTCTTCCCATTGGATAATGGCTTTGGGCCAGGTATTTTTTACGGCATGCACAAATTTATCCACCAACTCGAAATAGGCCTCATTATTCAAACGTTTTTCCCGAACCCCCAGATAATGCGGATCATCCAGTAGTTCCTCGCGATTGGTACCGACATCCAGATTGATCGGTAACGATTGAAAAGGACATAATCCGCCACCCACGGTATACAGCGCCAGTTTACCGATACAAATCGATAAACCGCCCATGCCTTGATCACCAATACCCAGAATGGCTGAAGCATCCGTAACCACAATCATGCGGATATCATGCCAAGGGTAATTTTTCAGAATCGCTTCGGCTCTATCGATATTATTAGGTGACAGAGTCAAACCGCGTGCGGTTCTATACAGCGAACTAAACTGCTGCACTGCCAAACCAATAGTCGGCGTGTAAACGATGGGAATCATCTCATCCAGATGTCTATCCAGTAAGGCATAAAACAACACCTCGGAACGGTCTTGAATCGCTCTTAAAAACTGATACTTGGAAATATCGGTTTGCTGTGCCTGATAACTAAAGTACAACCTGTCAATCTGCTGTTCGAGATTGGTGATACCCGGAGGCAACATACCGTCCAACCCCAGCTCGATGCGTTCTTGCTCGGTAAAAGCCGTCCCTTTGTTGGTGGCTGCCAACTTTAGGAGCGGAATACCACGAATGGAAGCCTCCACATATTGATTGCCTTGGGCATCAATTTTGTAATCGAAATAATCACTCAATTTGGTCATAGTAAAGGCTTAAAAAAATATAGTTGCATAAGGCTCAGTGCCTTGCGCAAATTCAAATGCATTCAGGCCACCAGTATCTTAAGCAATTATAAGGCCATTAGTTAATGCACAGATTTTAAAGGCAAAAATATTTTCATCCATGAAAACATCAAAAATGATGCACCATAAACGAGCAAAAAAGGCAGGATCTAGCCAGGTCATGATGAAAAAAAACGCCAGCCTAGAATGGATTTAACGCAATTGATAATTAAAAATCGCGGTAATTGGCAGTAAAATCCTGAGCGCCCTTGAACAATTTTACAGCGAGTTCCATTTAGGACTTAAACGCTCAAAAACCTTTAAAATCACCAAGAGGTCAATATGCATAACATCATCACACGTATTTCAACACTATCGTTGTCTTTACTATTGTTGCTCTGTAACAGTGCCCTAAATGCTGAGCCCCTTAAAGTCGGTCAAGCAGCTCCGACCTTTGAATTAAAATCACAAGATGGCAAACCATTTAATCTGACATCCAGAAAAGGTCAGGGATGGACAGTGCTGTATTTTTATCCCAAAGCAGGCACACCCGGATGCACCACCCAAGCCTGCGCCTTTCGCGATGCCATTGAGGGTATTCGTAAGCTGAATACCGAAGTTTACGGTATCAGTACCGATGAGGTTGCGGATTTGCAGAGTTTTCATCAAAAGCACAAGTTACGATTTGATCTTTTGTCCGACCCTGATGCCAAAGTCACTGAAGCGTATGACGTAAAAATGCCTGTGATCAAGTTGGCCAAGCGCTGGACGTTTATTGTCGATCCAGACTTGATGATCCGCAGCATTGATGATGATGTGGACCCGGTGATCGACGCCCAAAAAGTCACCGCTACATTGAAGCAGTTACAAGGTATTCAATAAACTTTTCGAACTGTTTCTTGGATTTACGTAAAGTTGTTGATAACGATCGATTGCTGCGTTTGCATTGAATAGCATGCGTTCCCGTCCCAGTCGATCGGCAAAACCTGCCCGCCTAACCACTTCCAACACCCCTGGATTCAATCCCGCCAACCAGAATATACCGCCATTTTCAGTGGCGGACTTCTCCCGATCCATTAATATCTTCAAAGCCGAGTATTCAATATCTTGAACCCGACTCAGGTCCAAAACCAATACCTTGGCTTGGTATTGCAGCATTAAATGTCTAACTTGATCGGCAATATATTGCGCATTGACGAAAAAAATCCGCCCTTCCGGCCTCAAGATCAGCAAGCCATCAAAGGTTTCATCATCTGGATATTCATCAGATAACGGTCGAAGCACATCGGTACCACGCTTACGTGCAATCACATATACCGGTGGCTGAGCAGTCTGGCTGGCCAGACCAATCACCGAAACGATGATGGCGACTAAAATGCCATTCAAGGTTCCAAAAACCAAAACACCCAGGCAGGCAATCAACGCCCAACGAAATTCCATGGTGCGCACTCGGCGAATAGCTGCAAACTCTGCGGGTTGGATAAGGCCAATCGAATACACTATCACCACAGTGGCCAACGTGGCGTAGGGCAAATAACCCAACAGTGGAGCAATCAGCCACATGGTGGCTAACGCAGTGCCTGCGGTTACCAGTGAAGCTTTTTGCGATTGTCCGCCAGCCGCTCTAACAACTGCAGTTTGTGAGGTGCCACCTCCGGCGGGCATGGCACCGGATAACGCACCAGTCAAATTGGCAACACCCAGCGCAATCAGTTCGCGATTGGCATTGATGGGAGGTTCGTCATTATTAGAAAATGCTCTGGCAGCGGCAATAGACTCTGTAAAGCTCATCAAAGCAATACCAAGCGCGCCAGGAACTAATTGCCCTATCATTTTAAAGTCTGGAATCGTTAGCGCGGGCAAGCCTTGTGGGATCAGTCCTACAATTGACACACCTTGCGCCTCCAGGCCGAAAAACCAGGAAGCCGCAATGCTACCACCCACAGCCACTAAGGGCGCAGGCGAATGCGGCCAAAGTCTATCCATGCCCACCAGCATCAATAATGTCGCCAGAGTTATCGTTAATGTCGTGAAAGAAGTATCGGGTAGATGCTGGATCACACTCACTACATCCTGAAAAAAACCTTGTTTATCAATATGTAGCCCCAGTAATTTCGGCAATTGATCCAAGACAATCACCAAACCTATCCCGGCTTTGAAACCCGTCAAGACCGGTGTAGAAATAAAATTGGCGACAAATCCCAAGCGCAACAGCGATGCCAGCAATAAAAAAATCCCCACCAAACCCGTCAAGCTGGCCAGTGCAATTGTCAATTGCACTGGACTGTTATCGGGCACGACTAATGTGAGCTGAGTGGCGGTTAAAATCCCCAGGGTTGTGGTTGAGCTCACGCTCAAGATTCGGGACGTGCCCAGCATTGCATAAATCAGCATCGGCATAAAAGCCGTATAAAGCCCCACAGCCACAGGCAATCCCGCAACCGTGGCGTAGGCCATGGCTTTAGGCAGTACGACGGCGGCCGCAGTTAGCCCGGCAATGACATCAAGGCGAAATCCATTTACCTTAGTGCTTGCTGGCAAATGATCTGACTGTTGTTTCATTATGCTGCGCCCAATTGAATAGTTTTCTGTGACTTACACTTACTCAGACTCCAACGATTTGCGCGCTTCTAACAACAGTTTTTGCTGTTCATCAGACATTTCCGGAAACCGTAAATCAAGATCGTGTAATGTCGAAGTAATGATGTCAGCTACGATAGCCCGAGTGGCCCATTTATCATCCGCCGGGATGATATACCAAGGCGCGATTTTAGTACTGGTAGCGCTGATAGCATCTTCAAAAGCTTCAACATAATCGTCCCAAAATGCTCGCTCTTTCAAATCAGCCAGCGAGAATTTCCAATTTTTTTCCGGGCGATCCAGTCTTTCCATGAAACGTTTTTTTTGCTCTTTTTTGGATACATTCAGGAAAAACTTCAAAACTACTGTCCCATTCCGCACCAGATGCTGCTCGAAAGCATTGATATCTTCGTAACGCCCATCCCAAAATGCTTTTCCCCGTTTGCCATCCGGCAGTTTTTGCTTGTCCAGCAGCTCTTTATGTACCTTGACCACCAGCACATCTTCATAATAGGAGCGGTTAAAAATGCCGATACGGCCACGTTCCGGCAACGCCTTCATATAGCGCCACAAAAAATTATGATCCAGCTCTTCATCGGACGGCTTTTTAAAGCTAAATACCTGGCAACCTTGCGGATTCACACCGGACATCACATGCCTGATCGTCCCGTCTTTTCCCGCCGCATCCATAGCCTGTAACACAATCAGCAAAGAATATCGATCATCAGCATAGAGTAATTCCTGACATTCCGTCAGTTCCTCGATACTTTTTTCCAATACCTCTTTGGCGCGTTCTTTAATCTCTTTTTTACCTAAGGATTTAAACGCCTCCGACTGTTCCCAGCCGGTTTCATGATCTTTCAGATGCACTTTTTTACCTGGTTTGACCCGGAACATTTCGATAATTTCTTTTTTGATCATGGTGATACTCCTTAAATTAAGAGATGAATTTGGGGAGACAAAGCAGCATATGAATTTTAAAGTGAATCCCTGCTACTCATAGTAATGAATAAATCATAGAATTTCCCTACAATAAATAAATATATAACCTTAAAGGAATCAGGCCCATGAAGATGACGGTTGCTAGAAAAATGACCTTGCTGATTGCCATTACGATCATAGGCATGTCGACATTGGCTTTGTTGGGTTATAGCAAAATTAATTCGGTATACGAGTCCACCAATTTCACCAACGTGAACAGTCTACCGGCCATGATCGCATTGGATAAGGCCAATGTTTCACTTGGCCGATTACGAATTCGCGTTTATCGATACATCCTGAATACAGCTGATGCAAACATTCCCAAGCTGGAAGCTGAAATCAACGAATCTCATGCAGCTGTTATCAAAGCCTTCAAGGATTACGAAGCAACCATTGCTGACGATAAAGACAAACAACTATTTGAAGATGGACAGAATGCCTATCACGCATACAAAGCCGATCTGGATAAAGCCAGCAATTTGATTCGTGAGAAAAAACAATCCGAAGCACAAATACTGCTCGATGGCAGTGAAAGTCGAACCCGGGCCGCCAAACTGATCAAAGCCCTGGATGATCACATGCTATATAACATTGAACTAGCTCAAAGAGCATCGGATATGGCTGTCACTACCAAGGAATCCGCAGTCAAGGTCTCCTTATTGATCGCCTTACTCGTCATTGCTATTGCTGGATTCACCGGGCTTTTCATTACCCGGATCTTTTTACGTCAATTGGGTGGCGAACCTGACTGGGTGGCCAGCATAGCCCATAAAATTGCTGCAGGAGATCTGGGCAGCCAAATTGAATTGCACGAGCACGATGCCAGCAGCCTGATGTTTGCCATGAAGACCATGAGTCACTCCATCCAGCAAATGATTGCCGATATTAGCCAACTTTCTGTTGCTGCTCAGGCAGGTGATTTGAAGACTCGTGCCAATGCAGATCAACATCAAGGTGAGTTTTCTAAAATCATTGCAGGGGTAAATGCAACACTGGATAGCATCATCCGCCCCCTTAATGAGGTCGCAACTGTTTTATCAAAGGTTGAACACGGTGACCTGACATTTAAGGTTCAAGGAGATTATCAAGGCCAATTAGAAGAATTTAAAACCACCGTCAACAACACGGTGAGCAAACTGGCTGCAACGATAGCCGAGGTCAATGATGCAGCCCTGGAATTGGGCACCGCCTCTGAACAGATCAGCGCCACATCGCAATCCTTATCGCAAGCCACCAACGAGCAAGCTGCCAGTGTTGAACAAACCAGCGCCAGCATCGAACAAATGACCGCCAGCATTAATCACAACGCCGAAAATGCCAAAATCACCGATGACATCGCTGCCAAAACCAGCCAGGAAGCCATTGTTGGTGGTTCGGCTGTTAAACAAACCGTTGATGCCATGAAAAGCATTGCAGACAAAATCAGCATCATTGATGACATTGCCTACCAAACCAATATGCTGGCATTAAACGCCGCTATTGAGGCTGCTCGTGCGGGTGATCATGGCAAAGGTTTTGCCGTGGTTGCCGCTGAAGTACGAAAATTAGCGGAACGCTCACAAATAGCGGCCCATGAAATCGGAGAACTGGCAGAAAACAGCGTGGCAACCTCAGAAACCGCAGGTAAACATCTGGATGACATTGTACCCAGCATTGCCAAAACCTCCGATTTGATTCGGGAAATAGCCGCTTCTTCTCAAGAACAAGCTACAGGCGTTAGCCAGATCAACCATGCCATCAGCTATTTGAGCCAAATCACCCAACAAAACGCTTCTGCCAGCGAAGAACTGGCAGCGACTGCGGAAGAAATGACCGGACAAACTCAGCAATTGCAGTCATTGATGAGTTTTTTCAAGCTTAAAATCATGTACTAAAGTGAGGAAATCACTAAAAATACAATCATTCCGTAACAAAAGCCGCAGACCTTTGTCGATAAAGATTACAGATTTATCCTGATATCAAGTAGGTTGCAAAAGCCCTCAAACCCATTAACAATGGGACAATAGTTGTCACCTAATTTTGGAGTTTGTATGTCTGTACCCCTTCCCAAATTAACCAGACTCAGCGCCGAGGATTATCTGGAAATGGAGCTGACCAGTCCTATCAAGCATGAATACGTGGCAGGCGAAATTTTCGCCATGACCGGCACCAGCGATAGCCATAACATTATTTCACTGAACCTTGCTTTTATCTTGCGCGAGCACCTGCGTGGCACACCCTGCCGGGTGTTCATGTCCGACCTGAAATTGAAAATCGACACTGCCGATGCCTATTTTTATCCCGATCTGATGGTGACTTGCGAAACTGCCCGGGACAGTCATTTTCGTGAACAACCCAAACTGATCATCGAAGTATTATCCGACTCCACCGCTAAATATGACCAGGATGGCAAACGCCGAATGTACCAGTCAATCGAAAGTCTGCAGGAATACGTGCTGGTGGCGCAAAGTTTTATGGACGTGCGCGTGTTCCGCCGTGCGGCCAATGGCTGGGAAATGGCAATTTACACTGATGGTGCCACGATTCCCTTTCGATCATTGGAACTGGAAATTGCCATCGA
>SXGT01288781.1_pt1 | contig 14538 bp, 10 predicted proteins | sample 3176221 | NCBI WGS metagenome assembly SXGT01 (sample SAMN11356862, study PRJNA531348) | freshwater metagenome | isolation source: freshwater sample F1-120 | place: China: Fuxian Lake, Yuxi | collected 2017-12-25
CCACTGAAAAAAACTACCAGTATTTTGCTGACCGGGCCAACCGCAAATTTATTAAGCGTGATGAACGGCGGTTGGACGATTACCTGGCAAGGCGCCGCCGAAGAGTTATACCCCAAGGATAAATTGACCTTGCTACAAGCCATTCGCCAAAAAGCCAGTGGTCAGGTGACGCATGTCGGCGGGCAGCAATTCAGTGACGAAATTAATATCGAGCAGGCTGTAACGGCAGCCCGCAATCATGATGTGGTGATTTTGGCTTTAGGCGAAAAGACTTATACCGAAACTGTTGGCAACATCGAGTCATTGGAACTGGATGCCGTGCAATTGCAATTGGCCCGAGCCATTTTTGCCGTTGGTAAGCCCGTGATTCTGGTGACTTTTGGCGGACGCCCCCGCATCATTACCGAAATCGCCGAACAGGCTCAAGCAGTGGTGCTGGGCTTTTTGCCGGGCATGGAGGGCGGGGTGGCCATGGCGGATATTTTATTCGGCGACGTCAACCCCAGCGGGAAATTGCCGCTTTCCTACCCGCGTCACCCTGCCGACATTACCCCTTACGATCATAAGCCGATGGAGGCTTTTGAAGGCAATCAATATCGGCCTTTATACGCGTTTGGTCATGGCTTGAGCTACAGCCAATTTAAAACCAGCGGTTTGCGCTTGCATCAGCAGCAAATCAAAATGGGTGAAAAGTTGGATTTGACTGTCAATATCAAAAACACCGGGGCGATGACCGGTAAGGAAACGGTACTGGTGTATCTGAATGATATGGCGGCTTCGGTGACCCGACCGGTCAAGCAGTTAAAAGCCTTCAAAAAGCTGGAATTGCAGCCGGGCGAACAACAGGCTTTAAAATTCACGCTGAGGCCGGAAGACTTATCTTTTATCGGCTTGAATATGCAGCGCATTGTCGAGCCGGGTGAATTTAAACTGATGGTGGGCGAGGAAACGGTTCAATTCACCGTATTGCCAAACTAGACTGGTCGAATCTATGCAAGCCGAGAACTCAAACGATGAAGCATCTTATCGCGGCGCATTAAGCATTCTGACCACGCTATTTTTTATCTGGGGTTTTATCACTTGTCTGAATGACATTTTGATTCCGCATTTAAAAGCCGTGTTTACCCTGAGTTATACCCAGGCGATGCTGATTCAATTCTGCTTTTTTGCCGCTTATTTTGTGATGTCGGTGCCTAGTGGTTATTTGGTGGAAAAACTGGGCTATAAAACCGGCATTGTGGTGGGTTTATTGATTGCCGGTTTAGGCTGTTTATTGTTTTACCCGGCAGCCGGGGTGCATGCTTATGGCTTGTTTTTGACCGCTTTTTTTGTGTTGGCCTCCGGTATCACCCTGCTGCAAGTGGCCGCCAATCCTTATGTGACGGTGCTGGGGCCAGCAGAAACCGCTTCCAGCCGCCTGACACTGACCCAGGCTTTCAACTCGCTGGGCACCACGTTGGCCCCGTATTTTGGATCGTTGCTGATTTTGTCCACCGCCGTCAAAACGTCTGATGAAATCGGTCACTTGTCGATTGCAGAATTAACCTTGTACCAAACTGCAGAAGCGGCTGCGGTGCAGCAGCCTTATTTGTTTCTGGCTGCGGTGTTGTTGTTAATGGCTGCGGTTTTTGCCGGTTTGAAATTACCCAAGATCACGGTTGAGTCAAACGTCAGCTCACCAGTTGCAGGCAGTGCCTGGCAATATCCGCATTTGGTTTTGGGGGCGTTGGCGATTTTTTTATACGTGGGCGGTGAAGTTGCTATCGGCAGTTTTATGGTGAATTTTCTCGGTGAAGTTAATGTGGCGGGCCTGCCGGAACAGGAGGCTGGAAAATATGTCTCGTTATATTGGGGCGGTGCCATGTTGGGGCGGTTTGTCGGCGCGGCGGTGATGCAGAAACTGCGCCCGGCCAGCGTATTAATGTTCAACGCCTTAGCGGCTGTTGGGTTGGTACTCACTGCGATATTCGCCAGCGGCGCTTTAGCCATGTGGAGTTTATTGGCCGTGGGTTTATGTAATTCGATCATGTTTCCGACCATTTTTTCCCTGGCGCTGGGTGGATTGGGCGAGCACACCGGCCAAGGCTCGGGCATTTTATGCGCAGCCATCGTCGGCGGAGCGATAGTGCCTTTGTTACAGGGGATGCTCGCGGATCGAATCGGCTTACAACATGCCTTGTTGGTGCCGGTGCTGTGTTATTTGTACATTGCTTACTTTGGACGCCGGTTAAGACAGCAGGCTACTCATGACTAGTGGTTTGGCAACATCATTTTGTCGATGATTAAGCTGTTAGTCGTCAAGGGTAGGGCGCAGGATAGTTTTGATATGGTTGACTGGAATACCTTTGGCATTGAAATGTCTTTTATCCTTGTCGATAGCTTAATGAGTGCCACCGAAATGGCTTGCGATGTGGTGTTGCTGGATGAAGATTCAGGCCACGATACCCCCGCTTTGATCCAACAGCTGTGGGCTGTTGCGCCTGCTTGCAAAATCATGCTCATCATTCGACATTCCTGTTTTCAGGCGGTGGCTTATCTGCAAATGGGTGTAACAGGATTATTGGATGCCATGCCTGCATCCAGCCAATTGCTTGAGATTGTTCGTTTGGTTCATCAAGGCGAATACTATCTGGATAAACAAATTGCCCAACTGCTGGCGATGCGGCAAATCAAAAAAACACTGGAACCGTTTGTGGTACTGAGTTCCCGCGAATTCGATATTTTTTGTCTGTTAGCGGAAGGTTGTAACCTGCAGACCATTGCCGAGCAACTGGGTATCAGCAGTAAAACGGTGTCCAATGGTCAGACGCAGATCAAGCTCAAACTGGGGATTGATAACAAGCAACAGATCAGACATATGGCAAAAATCCATGGTTTGATGAGCGAGAAAAGCCTATAATTCCCGATGTTCGGGAATTTTTCCTTTTTAGTGAGGTGGGTTATGAAAAAATCAGCATTACAAATAGCCGTATTGGCTGGCTTGGGTTTATTGACAATTAATGCTTCAGCTGCCGATCAAGGCCTGGAAAATTGCATTCAGGCTGTCAAAAAAGAAAAAGCGGGTGAATTGATCAAGCTGGAAAAGCTTAATGTGGCCGGTAAAGGGGCTTATGAACTGGAGTTGAGCGATAACAATCGCCAGGAATGGGAATTCATGTGTGAAGCGGACAGTGGCAAGCTGACCGAAAAAGAATCGGAGGTCTCCGATCCTAACAGCCAAAGCTTCAAAAAGAATGTCAAAGTGACTGAGGAAGATGCCGCGGCCATCGCGCTAAAAGCCAACCCCGGCACGATTCAGGAAGTCGAATATGAAGTGGAAGACAACGGCGCTTCGTCGTATGAATTCGACATCGTCAGCGACAAAGGCATAGAAACCAAAGTCGAAGTTGATGCCGCCAGCGGCAAAATTATCGAAACCGCTGTCGAAGAATGGGAAATCGGCGAAGAGACCGACGAAAAACGCTAATCACCCAAAATAAAGCCCGGTTTGTGCCGGGTTTTTAGTTTGTTAAGGCTCCATAAAATAGCTTTTAGATTTCAGTCCCTCGGTCAACCAGCCCTGCGTAGGCCGGATAAGCGCTAGCGCATCCGGCAAATGCGGTGGATGCGCTAATGCTTATCCACCCTACAAAATAAACGCATCGCTTCATCAGGGTTAAACGCTGAATAGTTACTTAGATTTCAATTCAAGCAGATCGTGAAATAAATGAGATTTACCCAGATAACATCGTGAATTTATCCCAAGCCTGAGCCAGGATAAAGTCTGATAATTTCCGCTTTTTAAGTGGAAATCCCGATGCGAAACATTATTCTATCCTTGGCGGTGCTTTGTTTAACCCTCCCGGCCTATGCCCATGGCCCCACACCGCAAAAGGCTAAAGAATCCATCACTATCAACGCACCTGTGGCTAAAGTCTGGGCGGCGGTGAATCAGTTTGACGATATTGCTAACTGGCACCCCGATCTGAAAAAAAGCGAGGGGGATGGTAAAAACCAATCCGGTGGCATTCGCACCCTGACGTTTAAAAATGATGCGAGTTTGGTTGAAGAGCTTGATTACTATAACGAAGCGGAACACGAATACAGCTATCGCTTGAAAACTGAAAACACGGCGGCCTTGCCGACCAGTTCGCATTCAGTTGAATTAAAAGTGACGCACGGTGAATCAGCTGACTCCAGTATTGTCACCATTAAAAGCCGCTTTTATCGCGGCGACACCGGCAACACCCCACCGGACAATCTCAATGACGAAGCAGCTGTTAAAGCCATGACTCAATTTTTTAAAAATGGCTTGAACGGTCTGAAAACTAAACTGGAATAAATCGGTTTTGAAATGTTGTTTTGAAATAGCGGCGGCATCGCTCTGTGTGGCACTCAATGCTCATGGTTCAGGGATGCTTGCCGTCAGGCTTATAAACCGTTGCGTAACAACGCTGCAAATTCTTCAAGTTCCAACGGTTTGGCATAGAAATAACCTTGTGCCATTAAACAGCCGCGAGCAATCAGAAAATCGCGCTGATCGGCAGTCTCCACGCCTTCGGCAATCACTTCCAGATCCAGGCTTTGAGCCAGTTGAATGATGGCTTGCACAATGGCGGCATCATTGGCGCTGCTCGGTAGACCACGCACAAATGACTGGTCGATCTTCAACTTGTTGACGGCAAAGCGGTTCAAGTAGGCCAGGTTGGAATAGCCGGTGCCAAAGTCGTCGATGGATAACTTGACCTGCATGTTTTTGAATCTTTTCAACATGTCCAACGTGGCGTTGGCTTCGCGCATCAGGATACTTTCAGTCAGCTCCAACTCCAATAAATCCGGGTTGAGCCGGGTTTCATCCAGTATCTGCTGCAGCCTGGCCACCAGATTAGGTTGGCGGAATTGAATCGCCGACAGGTTGACGGCAATCGGACACGGTAAATTGCCAATGCGTTGCCATTGCGCGGCCTGAGTACAGGCTGTTCTTAGCACCCAGTCGCCAATCAGGTTGATTCGTCCCGCTTCTTCTGCAATCGGGATGAAACTGGCGGGAGGAATATCGCCCAGTTCCGGATGCCGCCAGCGCAGCAGGACTTCGCAGCCCACGATAGCATTGTCGGACATGCGGACTTGGGGTTGATACACCAGACGTAATTCTCCGCGTTCCAACGCATAAGCCAATGCTGTATTCAAAGTCAGGCGCTGTTCATTTTCCTGATGCATTTCAGCGTTGTAGAACTGGAAATTATTACGCCCTTCGTCCTTGGCCGAATACAGCGCATTATCGGCGCAGCGGATCAGGGTGTCGCTATCCAGGCCATGCTCCGGATAAGTGGCGATACCGATACTCGGGGTGACGTTCAACTCTTGATTGCCAATCAGATAAGGTACTCGAATAGCTTGCAGAATCTTGGTGGCGACCACGGTCGCATCCTGATCGTTGGCAATATCGGCGATCACAATCAGAAACTCATCACCTCCCTGACGGCCCACGGTATCGATTTGCCGCACACTGGCACGCAACCGCTCGGCGACGGTTTTCAACAGTTCGTCACCGACCTGATGCCCCAGGGTGTCATTGACCAGCTTGAAGCGATCCAGATCCATGAACATCACTGCCACTTTGCGCTGATTGCGGATGGCATGATGAATCGCATCGGTCAGGTGGTAGTTGAGTAATGTGCGATTGGGTAAATCGGTGAGTGCATCGTGGTGGGCCAGATGTTCGATGTGTTGGCGGGCTTGCTCGTGTTCCGTAATATCGCTGAATATACCGACATAAAATACGGCATTGCCTTGTTCATCATGAATGGTGCTGATGTAGAGCCATTCCGGGTACAGTTCCCCGTTTTTGCGCCGATTCCAGATTTCCCCCTGCCATTTACCTTCGGTTAGCACATTGGCCCACATGCGTTTGTAAAACAGCAAGTCCTGTTTGCCTGATTTGAGCATGCGTGGCGTTTTGCCTAGCGACTCCTCGGCTGAATAACCCGTAATCCTTACATAGGCCGGATTGACCGAGATGATGATGTTATTGGCGTCGGTGATGACGACCCCTTCCACCAGATTTTCCAGGATATGGGTATGAAGATCGCTGGATGCGTGGGTCTGGATATAACGTTCCAGATTGCGCATCACCAGCATGATGGCTGAACCGTGGCCATATTGGACGATACTGGCGCTAATCAGCACCTGAAGGCCATTGTTCAGGGTTTCCTGAAATTCATCGATATGCGCTTGCTGGTTGTTTTCCAATAACAACTTATACAAGCGATGACAGCATGGTGGCGGCAACAGATCGCCCAGATTGTAATTAAGCCGACTATCGGGCAGCGAAGCCAGTTCTTTCAGGCTGGGGTTCAGCAGTAGCAAAGCGCCGTTGGCGTCAGCCAGCAGGACGGCATCGCTGCTGTGGTCAATGATCAGTCCCAGTGTACGGCGGGTTTGATGGAGCTGGGCGCGGGTCGAATCGAGTAGTTCCTGAGTACGATCCAGTCGCAAGTGAGTGGATTCCAGTTTACTGCCGACCCGCTGTGCGTATCCTTTAAGAAAGGCTAATTCATCTAACCCACCAGGTCTGTCGACCTGCTGTTGAAATTGCTTGATACAGCGTTCCAGTTCGCGCAAAAATTCTTCGGGTGGCAGGGGCTTCACCAGAAACTCGTCGGCGCCGATGCTTTTGGCAAAGGCGATATCGTCCGGTTGCGTGTAGGTGGCGGAATACAGTATGAACGGGATGCCCGCTAGCATCGGGTCGTGTTTGAGCCTGTGGCACAGTATGAAGCCATCCATTTTTGGCATCAGAATGTCGGAAATGATCAGATCGAATGGTTGGCTGAGCAGTAATTGCAGCGCGGCCTCGCCATCCGGTGCCGTCACAATCTGATAGCCATCGGCTTTGAGCAGGGTTTCCAGCAGGTAGCGTGCCGCGTCGTTGTCTTCAGCGTAAAGAATTTTCATGGCAAGTAGGGAAGGACTTGTGAGACAAAAGATTCCGGGATGATGGGTTTTTCGATGTAAGCCACCATGCCCACTGATTGCGCCGTTTGCCTGGAGCCTTCTGTCGCGTAGGAACTGACACCGACGACCGGGATTTCGCAAGTGGCGGGATTTTCTTTGAGTAAGCGGGTGAGTTCAAAACCATCCATTTTCGGCATCTGAATATCCATCAAAATCAAATCGGGCTGTTCTCGCTGGGCGGCATCCAGTCCTTGCTGACCGTCCAGTGCGCTGAGTGTGGTGTAGCCACTATGTTGCAGCAGGTATTCCATTAGATAGAGGTTGTTTTGATTATCTTCGACGATCAATATTCTGGTGCTCATGGGGCATCTCCTTGAGTAGGCAGCGGCAGGGTAAGGACAAATCGGGAGCCTTGACCATACTGACTTTCAGCGCGAATGCTGCCACCCAACATATCGGCCAGTTTTTTTGACAGGTAAAGTCCCAAGCCGGTGCCTTCGTAGACTCTGCGTACCGAGCCTTCCGCCTGACGAAAGGCCTGAAATAACAAAGCCATTTGTTCGGGACGAATGCCGATACCCTGGTCGCTAACGCTGACTTCGCAGACAGCCTCCCAGCTTCGGCAGGTCACGGTAATAGTGCCATGATCCGAGAACTTGACGGCATTATTGATCAAATTGAGCAGGATTTGATAGAGCTTGCGGCGATCAGTATGCAGTGTAATGGCGTTATTCCCGCATTCTACCTGCAACGACAGGCCTTTTTGATTCGCCATGGGTAAAACAGTCGCGAAGGCATCCTTGATCACATCCTGCAAGGCGACATGCTCTTTGTCCAGGGAGGCGCGTCCTGCTTCTATGCGTGACAAGTCGAGCAAATCATTGATCAAGTGCAATAAATGCTTGGCTGAATCGTCGACCAGATTGAGTTGCTTGATTTGTTCGTCATTTAACGGACCGGGTATCCGCATGCGCAACAAACCGGTGAAACCGATGATGGAATTCAGTGGGGTGCGCAGTTCATGGCTCATGGCGGATAAAAACTCATTCTTGATTCTATCCGCTTGATGCAATGCAATATTGGCGGCTTGTAAATTGGCATTGCGGGTGTCCAGTTCGGCATTCAGCAGTTCACGTTCGCGCAGGTGCTGGTTGCGATGTCGCCATTCACGTACCAGAGCCCACAGCACAATTAATGCAAACACCACGAATACCGCAATTAACAAGGTATTGATGTTTAACGAGCGTTGCGCTTCCAGCTTTAAAATGGTTTCGCGCGAGTGTAGTAAATTCTCTTCTTCCTGATGTATCTCGCCAATCAGTTGCCGTAGTTGTTTATTGATCTCCAGACTTTGCCCTTGGGTAATGCGTGCCATCGCGGTTTGCTGGCCTTGTTCCTGATATAGACGCACTAACAATGCGCTTTCTTCCAGCCGCTGTTGAATTAGAGGCTGAAGATTCGCCACATGCTGTTGTTGAACGAGGTTGTCGGCAGTCAATTTTACCAGCGTGTTGAAACGGGGATTCAGGTTGTCGAGCATGTGCTGATAGGGGAGTAAAAAAGCCTGATTGCTGCTAATCACATAGCCGCGAATGGCGCCGGAGCCATCAATCGCAGTCAGCAGCAGTTCACTCGCGGCATTTTGCACTTCCAGCGTATGCATTACCCAGTGTTGACTATCCTGCAGACGTTGATGTTGCTGGTAGATCTGGATGCCGACCAGGAATATGCTCAGCAGGATGAAAAAGCCAATAGTCAGCAGTTTTAGTCTGAACTGTGTTTCTGTGGATGGTGTCAGTGTCATATCGGTCTAGCCCCCGTGGCTATTAAGATAGTCTTGTAAATTGGTAATTATTCAGCGATTAACCCTGATGAAACGATGCGTTTATTTGTGGATAAGCAACGCGCATCCACCGCCTTTGCCGGATGCGCTCACGCTTACTTGTGCCCATTGGGTATCCAGCCTACAGGAGACAGAAGCTTTGGGTCTCAAATCCGGGCATTTTGCAAAATTTGTAAGGCTTGTTCAAACTCAAATCTTTCGGCATGCATACTCAGCATAGTCAGATCAGCGCTGCTCAAAATCTGCTGAAAGGCTTGCCGATGTTCAGTTAAATAGTCTAAAGATTGAATATTGCCAGCAGCCAACAAGTTGTTTATTTCGTTTAAAACCCTTTTCAGCTGGATTACCGAGTGCTGTCCGGATAGCTCTGCATTTGCAGCTGGAGGAGTCGATAGGACTTGGATTTTGCTGCTAAAACTGACCAGAGCCTGATTTAGTTGTTTAAGCGGCACGGTGACTTCCCGGCTTGGATCAGTGACGCCTTGCTTTAAAATGGCTTCGATAGTGGCGGCTATATGGCGGATATGCTCAATGCCTAAAGTGGCGGCAACGCCTTTCAGAGTATGAGCGGACAGGATGGCGGAATGAATATCCTGAGTTTTCAGCAACTCCTCGATATGTTTGTCTTCCTGGCTATGATGTTGCACAAAGTTTTGTAATTGTTTGAAATAAAAAGGCAGTTTATTTTCTAAATTGCCCAATCCCGCCGTCACATTCAAACCCTCGATTTCGCTCAACGATCCCAGTAGCGCGCTGCTATCCATCAGCTTATGCTCTGTTGCCGGAGCCGGTTGCGGGACCAGCGGATTTTGCAGCCAGTATTGCAGGGTTTGGAACAGTAAATCCGGGTTGACCGGTTTGGAAATGTGATCGTTCATACCGGCCTGAAGACAGGTTTCCCTATCCTCATCAAAAGCATTGGCCGTCATGGCCAGGATCGGCATATTCGCACCGGGAAGCGCGCGTATGTGGCGAGTCGCTGTGACGCCGTCCATTTCAGGCATTTGCATGTCCATCAGGATTAAATCATAGTGATGACGAACCGCCATCTCACAAGCCACCAAGCCATTTTCAGCTACATCGACCAGCAAACCGCCGCTAGTCAGTAATTCCAATGCCACTTCCTGATTGATCAGATTATCTTCCACTAACAGGATTTTACGACCGCGCAACACGGAGGCATCCAGCTGCATCCGGGGTGTGCTCGCAGCGGTTGATTGATAGCTGTTGGTCGCCATGGCTACTGCATCATGCAGAGCAGACAAGGTGAGCGGTTTGGCCAGCAGGCCTATGACTCCCCATTGTTTCAAATCCTCTAATGAGCCGTTATAACCATAGGCGGTGACTAACAAGGTTTTGGGTGTTGTACTGTCGCCCAGACTTTGAATTTGTCGGGCCGCTTCGATACCGTCCATACCCGGCATCATCCAGTCCATTAATATCAAATCCAATGGCGTACCGGCTGCTGAGGCTTGATGAACCGCTTGCACTGCTGCAATTCCCGAATCAACGCAGCTGACGTTAACCTGAAAGCGCATCAGCATGTTGGCGATAGCTTCGCGGGCATCGTCTACATCATCAACCACCAGTATGTTGAGTCCAGGGGGGATGCCGAGTTGAAATGTCGCCCCAATAGCTTCACGCCCAACTTGCAAAGGCAGTTCCATCCAAAACGTACTACCCTGGCCCGGACGACTATCCACACCAATATTGCCTCCCATCATTTCCGCCAAGCGTTTGCTGATCGCCAAACCTAAACCGGTGCCGCCAAAGCGGCGGGAAATCGATGAATCGGCTTGCTCGAACGCCAGAAACAGACGACTACGCTGCTCCTCATCCATACCAATGCCGGTGTCGCACACTTCAAAACGTACCCGAATCTGCTCATCCTGCCGCGCCAAAATCCGCGCTTTGAATACGATATGCCCCGATTCAGTAAATTTGACGGCATTGCTGGCGAAATTCAGCAATATCTGTTGCAAGCGCATCGGATCGCCACGCAGTTGCGTGGGTAAGGATGGATCGATACGGTTGATTACCTCAAGACCTTTTTCACCGGCTCGGTCGCCAATCAAATCGTTCAGGTTTTTGAACATCCGGTCTATATCAAAATCGGCAATTTCCAGCACCATCTTGCCCGCTTCGATTTTGGAAAAGTCCAGAATATCGTTGATGATGCTGAGCAAGTGTTGAGCAGCTGCGTTGATTTTGCCCAATTGATCGCGCTGTTTACTGTCCAGCGAACCGCTTTGCATTAAATGCGCGAGCCCGGTGATCGCATACATCGGGGAGCTGATTTCGAGGCTCATATTGGCTAAAAAAGCGCTTTTGGATGAGTTGGCAGCTTCTGCTGCTTGCTTGGCTTCTGTGAGCTGTTCGGTGCGTTCGATCACCAACTCTTCCAAATGCTGACGGTAATTTTCCAACTCCTGCAGCATGTGCTTTTTATCGGTGATGTCTTCCTTGATCGCCATGTAGTGGCTAACTTGGCCGTTTTTTTGGCGTATGGGAGAAATGATGGCGGATTCGATAAACTCTGCGCCGTTTTTGCGTCTATTGATAAATTCGCCGTGCCATGTGCGCCCCTGGGTTAGTGTTTCCCATAACCCCACATATAAATCCGCCTGGGTTCTACCCGATCTGAGCAGGTTGGGATTCTGGCCTATTAACTCGGCGCGACTGTAGCCGGAAGCGTGTAAAACCGCTTCATTCACGTACTCAATGCGGGCGTCCAGGTCGGTAATGATAATGCTCTCGGGGCTTTGTTCGACGACCAGCGACAATTTGCGCAATTCATCTTCGATGTGTTTGCGTTCGGTAATATCGCGAACAATTTTCGACGCACCGATGATGTGGCCTTCATGATCGCGAATAGCGGAAATAGTGCTGGCTACCTCGATAAGACGCCCATCTTTACAAACCCGCTGGGTTTCGTAATTGGCGATGCTTTCGCCATCGGATATGCGCTGTAAAAATTGACTCTCTGTATCGGCCAGATGCGGTGGAAACAAACGTTTGATCGGTTGACCAATCATTTCGGCAGCGCTGTAGCCGAATATGCGTTCGGCGGCTTTATTCCAGCTGCTGACAATTCCATCCAAGGTTTTGCCGATAATGGCGTCTTCGGATGAATTAACCAGTGCGGCCAATTGCATGCGTTCCAAAACCAATCCCTGTTCCAACATTTCATTGGCGGATTTCAGTGCTTGTTCGATACGCAGACGCTCGGTTATTTCCTGTTGAAGTTGTTCGTTTGCCGCGCGCAATTGGGCGGGACTCGGTAATTGCAGTGCCTTTGGAATTAATGGCACCAATACAATGGCTGTGACAACAGAGATGGTTGCGGTGACTATCTTAAAAAAGGCGGCTAACGGATACCATGGTTTCCATAGCAGCACCACATCCATTAAATGCGTGGTGCCGCAAGCCAGAATGAACAAAGCGAATAGCCATAACACCCGAATATACGGAAAGTCGGTGCGGTAGCGGGCGAAATACCCCAAGGCAATCGGCAGGCAAAAATACGATGCAAAAATAAGACTGTCGCTAATCACAAACGCCCAGAGCAAGTTGGGCGACCAGCTTAAACAGTATCCGTGCGGTATGAAATTGTTGTTTGAGAAGAATAAAAATAGTTCATTCATATCGGCAGTCCTGGAGAATGGAATCCGTATCAAGCGGTTTTCCTTACATACTATCAGGAAAATATCTTGCTGATTTTGGATTTATTGTTCAGGGAAGCAGGCTTTAATCGGTGTTTTCCCCGTTAGCCCCCGATAAAACGGATTTTGGATGTTTCGATTTATGGGGTTTCTGGCTGTTAGTGCTATTTTGTCAGATTCAAATGTCGCCGTCATGCCCGTCGGGATACCCACAGGACAAGAGCGGGCGTCTAGCGCCTTGTATTTTGCAGAAAAGTCTAATATAGGCTGGGTTGAGCAAAGCGAAGCCCAACAAAATCAAAATGTTGAGCTATTTGTGCGATCTGATACAGAGCCGTCAGGCTTCGGCGTTTTTAATAATCCCTTGACGGGTTGCCAGTAGCGTCAGTTCCGACATGGTTTTCACTCCCAACTTTTCCTTGATGGCGGTGCTGTGGTTACAAACGGTTTTGTAACTTAAACAGAGCTGCTCGGCGGCTTTGCGAGAGCTCAAGCCGTTGGCGAGTAAACAAAAAATATCAAATTCACGCGGTGACAGCATTTTGATTTTGGCTACCTCATCCTGGCCTTTTGCCATATTCACCGCTAATAGCTGAGCTAAATCAGGATCGACATAGGTGCCGCCTTCGGCAATGGTGCATACCGCTGCAATCAGGGTTTCCGGAGCGTTGCTTTTGGTAATGTAACCCTTGGCGCCCGCTTTGATGGCGCGGGTGACATACACCAGTTCGTTATGAATGCTGAACACCAGCACTTTGCAATTTTGATGACGACTGAGCAGGCGGCGAATACTTTCCAAGCCGCCCAAACCCGGCATGGAAAGATCCATGACCACCACATCCGGCTGTTGTTTATCATAAATCTGACAAGCCGATTCGCCGCGATCGGCTTCGTATATGTCGCCGATACGTTCCGATAGGGAAAGATAGGTTTTGTAGCCGGTTCTGACCACGGCGTGATCGTCTACCAATAGAACACTGATCTTGCGAGACAAGCAAAATTCCTCATTTAAAAGCAAAGGTTATCGGGATATATCGCTAGAGCATCCCAATGGGTCTTACATGATGCCTACTATCGGACTGTTAAACCATGGGAGCTTTTCCCGAATGTCGATGCAGAATCAAGCGGCCAATCCTTATCCGGATAGACGGGAATTTTTCTTATGTAAATTTCGCGGTTTTCCCGTGCATAACATGGATTATTCCGTAACGCTGCAGGCGACAGCTTCTTTACTATGTGCCGCAGTGCGTGGTCTGGCGGTCGCTAACTTGTGATGCAGTTATGATCGATAAAGTGGTTTATAAAACAAATGACTTTGACTTCCAGCGCCACGCCTCTTTTAAGAACTAAAAAATCCTGGAGGAAACATGCAACAACTTGATTTGCGCGTAGTAGGGAAGACTGCCGCATTACTGGCGGGCGGTATTCTGAGCGTGGCGCAACCGGCGCTGGCTAACAAAGAGCTGGAACAGCTCTCCAAGCAAAACACCAACTGGGTGATGCAAACCAAAGATTACGGTTCGACTCACTTCAGTGAAATGATCGACATCAACGCCAACAACGTCAAAAACCTGAAAGTAGCCTGGTCATTCTCGACCGGCGTATTAAATGGACACGAAGGCGGCCCAATCGTTGTTGATGGCATTATGTATGTGCACACGCCTTATCCAAACAACGTGTTTGCTATCAGTTTGGATGAGCCCGATAAAATTTTATGGCAATACAAGCCCAAGCAAAACCCGGCGGCTCGTGCAGTAGCCTGCTGTGACGTCGTTAATCGCGGCCTGGCTTATGCGCCTGCTGGCAAGGATTATCCCGCAACTATTTTCCTGAATCAGCTAGATGGTCATGTGGTGGCAATTAACGCCAAGACCGGTGAAATGTTGTGGAAAATGGAAAACTCCGATATTGCGATGGGTTCGACGCTGACTGTCGCGCCGTTCGTGGTCAAGGACAAGGTCATCGTCGGTACTTCCGGCGCCGAGCTGGGTGTGCGGGGGTACGCAACGGCCTTTAATATCAAGGATGGCAAACAAGCTTGGCGCGTCTATGCGACGGGGCCGGATGAAGACATCAAACTGTCTAAAGACTTTAATA
>SXGT01544320.1_pt1 | contig 14538 bp, 15 predicted proteins | sample 3176221 | NCBI WGS metagenome assembly SXGT01 (sample SAMN11356862, study PRJNA531348) | freshwater metagenome | isolation source: freshwater sample F1-120 | place: China: Fuxian Lake, Yuxi | collected 2017-12-25
CGGGATGATCGGCGGCGAGCTGGCGCCGAGCTCGACCGCCCGCGCCACCGGCACCGAGCGCCGCGCCGCGATGCGTTCCACCAGCGGCGCCGCCGCGAACGCGACCCCGGGTCCGTCGGGCGGCGGCAGCGCGCGATCGCCCCAGTGCGCGTCGAGGTAGATCGAGAGGTGCTCGAGCAGGCGCGGATACCCCGCGTCGTCGGGCCCGCCCGCCACCAGCAGCGCGGCCACCTCGGGCGCCAGATCACGCTCCAGCACCGCCGCGGCCTCGGCCTGCAGGTAGCCGTCGAGATGGGGCACCACGATGGGCACGCCGTCGACGATCGGGAAACGGCGCCCGCACTCGCAGACCAGCGTGTCGCCCTGGCGCTCGAGCGTACGCACGTCGATCCGGTAGTCGTCGCCTTCGACGGTCCGCGTGCGGCACCCCGGGCACACCAGCATCCGCCCAGTATCGCCCATCCCCCTTGCCCGTGCCCTTGCCCTTGCCCTTGCCCCTCGACGATCTTCGCTCCGTGGACGTCTTCGGCTTCGCCGTCTCCGCCGGTGGCGACTTCCTCCGCGCTGCGGCCGTCGACGCCGCTCACGAGCTCGCCATCTTCGACACCCTCGCCCGCGGGCCGGCCACCCTCGACGAGCTCGCCGACGTCGCCCGGATCGCGCCCCGCGGCAACACGCGACGCACCCACCGCCTCCGCGCCCTCCTCGACGTCCTCGTCGCCATGGGCGCCATCGCCCGCTCCCCCGACGGACCCGCGTTCACCACCGCGCCCACCCCGCCCCCGCCCCGCCCCGTCGTCGCCCGAGCCGGCTGGGGCCTCATGGCCGAGGTCATCCGCAGCGATCGTCCGCTCCATCCCGAGGGCGGCGAACTCGAGCGCCGCCATCACCTCCATCTGGCCCGCGCCGGCGCCGCCGCCGCCCGCGAGCTGGCACCGTTTTTCGGCACCACCTCGCTGGTCGACCTCGGCGGCGGCGCCGGCACCTACACCGCTGCCTTCCTCGACGCGGCACCACCGTCGGCCACCGCGATCCTCGTCGACTTCGGCGACGTTCTCGCCATCGCCCGCCATCAGCTCGCCGACTTCGGCGGGCGGGTCAGCTACCGCGACGGCGACGCCCGCGCCGTCGACGCCGGTACCGGCCACGGCGCCGCGCTGCTCGCCAACGTGCTGCACCTGCATTCGCCGGCGATCTGCGCCGGGCTGTGCGCGGCGGCCGCCCGCGCCGTCGCGTCGAGCTCAGGCCCCGGCGGCGTGGTCGTGGTCAAGGACCTGCGCGTCGACGAGGATCGCAGCGGCCCGCTCGAAGGCCTGCTCTTCGCCCTCAACATGGCGATCTACACCGGCGAGGGCGACGTCTATCCCACCTCGCAGCTCCGCGCCTGGCTCGCCGCTGCCGGCCTCGCCCACATCGACGAGCACCGCCTGGCCGCGGCCCCCGACGCCGTGGTCCTCGTCGCACGACGGGGAGAACCTGCCTCCGGCTGACGTACACTGAGGGTGGAGCCATGGCCCGCGTCTTCCTAGTGAACCCGCCGTCGCCGGAGCCGGTGCGGTCGCCGCTGCTCTCGTTCTGCCACCTGGCCGCGTCGCTGCGCGCCGGCGGCCACGAGGTCGCGATCCACGACGCCTCGGCCACCCACGCGCCGCGCGATCACGCCGCCATCGCCGCGCGCATGGCCGCCTTCGCGCCCGATCTGGTCGGCCTCCACCTCAAGACCCTGCACGTCCAGCCGGCCTACGCGCTCGCCGCCGACCTGGTCGATCGTTTCACGCTGGTCGCCGGCGGACCGCACGCCACCATCGTCCCCGACGAGCCGCTGGCCCACGGCTTCCGCTGGGTCATCCGCGGCGAGGGCGAGGAGGCGCTGGTCGAGCTTGCCGACGTCATCGACGGCACCCGCGCCGCCGCCGACGTCGCCGGCCTGTCGTGGATCGATCGCGGCCTGCCCCGCCACAACCCGACCCGGCCGTTCCTGACCGAGCTCGACCGCCTGCCGTCGCCGATGTCGTCGCTCGATCTGTTCGATCCCACCTGGTACGCCGCGGAGGCGCCGGAGCTGCGCCTGCCGCCGTCGGGGATCCTGTCGAGCCGCGGCTGTCCGGCGGCCTGCACGTTCTGCTCGAACGACGTCACCGGCCGTCGTTTCCGCTACCGCAGCGCCGCCTCGGTCGCCGCCGAGGTCCGCCACCTGCGCGAGCACCACGGCGTGCTCGGCTTCTCGTTCTTCGACGACTCGTTCGCGGTCGGCCGCCGCCGTGTGCGCGAGCTATGCGACGCCATCGTCGCCATCAACGCGCCGGTGTGGTGGACCTGCACGGCACACCCGGCGCACCTCGATCGCGACGTGCTGGCCGACATGAAGCGAGCCGGTTGCGGCGGCATCGACATCGGCATGGAGAGCGCCGATCCCGGCATGCTGCTGCGCATCGGCAAGGGTGTCACCGTCGCGCGCGTGCTCGACGTCCTGGCCTGGAGCCGCGAGCTCGGCATCCACACCGTGGTCAACCTCATGTTCGGCTGGCCCGACGAGACCGACGCCGAGCTCGACGCCACCATCGCCTTCCTGGAGCGGGCAGCGCCGCTGGCCGGCGGCTTCAACGCTCGCGGCGTGGTCGTGCCGTACCCGGGCACGCCGATCTACGACCAGCATCACCAGCGCTTCGGCTTCACCGGCTGGTGGATCCGGGAGGCGCCCCTTGCCTACGCCCCGTTCCCCACCTCGTGGGACGAGGCCGAGATCGTGCGCGCCTACGGCGACGACCCGGCGCTCGATCGCAACTTCTTCCAGCACCCGCCGCACCGTGTGGCCCGCATCCGCGAGGCCCTGGTGACCAAGGCCCTGGTGACCATGGCCATCACCCGCCGCCGCGCCGCCGAGTCCGCGCTCGGCCCCCAGGTCTCGCGCGCCGCGGTCACCGTGCCTGCCGCCGGCGCGCGGTGATGTTACCTTCTGCGCCATGAAGCGCGCGATCGTGTTCGTGGTCCTGTCGCTGCTCGTTGCCTGCGGCGGCGCCCAGGTCCCGACCCACAACGGCTACAAGGGCAAGAAGCCGAAGCCCTGGGAGAAGGCCAAGGTCCTCAAGCTCGAGAAGAACGCGGCCAAGGCCGACGTGGATCTCGACTACGCCCGCTTCAAGCGCGCCAAGTGGCTGGCCATCGACACGCCCGGCCCCGGCATGTTGACCGTGAACATCGACGTGACGCCGTCGAGCGGCGGTGGCGAGGACGAGGAGGGCGAAGCGCTCGACATGGACGTCGGCTTCGAGATCCTCGACGGCGTCTCGTGGAACGTCCTGGCCAAGAGCAACCTCGAGACCGACGACGCCCACGAGCTCAAGAAGGAGCACAAGCTGAAGGACCTGGCCGAGGGCCGCTACTACATCCACCTGTACCTGGAAGGGCGCCTCGACGTCGCCGACGTCGACGTCAAGGTCGCGTTCGAGCGCGGCGAGGTGGCGTGGAAGTCCGACTTCCCCAACCAGGTCGCCTTCGCCGACAGCCTGGCCGCGGTGCCGGTGTTCGATGACAGCCCCGAAGTCGTGGTGAAGAAGAAGACCCGGGTCACCCGCATCACCGACGACAAGCCCCGGGACAAGGACAAGCCCAAGGACAAGGACACCGGAGGGGCCGGCTCGGTCATGGCCGAGATCAGCGACACCCAGCCCGACGGCGGCGGCGGCACCCTGATCACCATCGGCGGCGGCACCGCCGACGGCCTCGAGAACGGCCTGTCGGGATCGGTGCGTGGCGTCCGCGGCTCGAGCTTCAAGCTCAGCGGCTGCGGCGCCGCGACCTGCCGCGCCAAGGTGAAGGCGGCGATCGACGACGTACGCGCGGCGGGTGCCGTGGTCATCAAGCTCAAGGCTCCCTGACGCGAGCCGGCCAGCGGCATCGGCGCAGGCCGCGTGGTAGCTTGGGGGCATGACACGCGCGCTGGGAACGTCGTGCCTCGTTGTCCTCGCCTGCCTCGCCGCCTGCCTCGCCGCCTGCGGCGGCACGCAGGTGCCGACCCACAACGGCTACAAGGGCAAGAAGCCGAAGCCGTGGGAGAAGGCCAAGGTCCTCAAGCTCGAGAAGGGCGCGGCCAAGGCCGATCTCGATCTCGACTACGCCCGCTTCAAGCGCGCCAAGTGGCTGGCCATCGACACGCCCGGCCCGGGCACGCTCGACGTCCAGCTCGACGTCACGCCCGGAAGCGGCGGCGGCGGTGGCGACGAGGACAGCGAGGAGGAAGTCGACATGGACGTCGCCTTCGAGATCCTCGACGGCTCGTCGTGGAACGTGCTGGCCAAGAGTGACCTCGAGGCCGACGACGCACACGAGCTCAAGAAGCAGCGCACGCTCAAGGAGCTGCCCGAGGGCCGCTACCTCATCCACGTGTACCTCCAGGGCCGGCTCGACACCGCCGACGTCGACGTGAAGGTCGACTTCAAGCGGGGCGAGGTGGCGTGGAAGTCCGACTTCCCCAACCAGGTCGCGTTCGCCGACAGCCTGGCCGCGGTGCCGGTGTTCGACGACTCGCCCGAGGACAAGAAGCCGCCCCGGCCGCCGACCGGCCCGCGGCCGCCGCGCCCGCCGCGGCCGCCCACCACCCCCGTTCCGCCGACCGGCGGTGGCGGTGGCTCGATCGTCGCCGAGATCAGCGACACCCAGCCCGACGGCAGCGGCACCAAGATCACCATCGGCGGCGGCACCGCGGATGGCCTCGAGAACGGCCTGAAGGGCTCCGTGAAGGGCGTCCGCAACTCGTCGTTCACCCTGAGCGGGTGCGGGGCGTCCACGTGCCGTGCCACCGTGAAGGCGCCCATCGAGGACGTGCGCGCCGCCGGCGCCGTGACCATCAAGCTCAAGTAACCCGACGCCACCCCTTGCACCGAGGGTGGCTTGGCCGCAAGATCCCGTCATGGTTCGGGTTCCGACGCTCCGCCGGGGGAGGTCGGCCGCTTGGCGCGGCACGTCTTCCGCCGTCCTCCTGCTCGCCGCGCTGCTAACCGCCGCGCTCGCGGGTTGCCCCAAAAACGTCAAGCAGGACTCCAAGACCGGCGAGGACGGCAAGTCCGACGGCGCGGTGGAACTGCCGATGACCAACAACGAGGTCATCGCCAAGGGCATCGTGACCTACCCGGGCGGCGACCGCGTCGACTGGCGGGTTTTCGAGCTGCCCAAGGACCAGGTCGGCACCATGAGTATCAAGGTCGTGTGGACGCCGCCGCGTCCCGGCCTCGACCTCCAGGTCGCGGTGCTCAACCAGTGGAACCACCTGGTGCAGGAGACCAAGGCCCTGCCCAAGCGCTCCAAGAAGAAGAACAAAGAGCTCACGATCGAGAACGCGAAGGGCAAATACTTCCTCCAGATCTACGCGCCCAAGCGCGGCGACGCCGGCCGCTACACGGTGACGGTCACGTTCGCCACCGCCGCCCCGGTCGACACGTTCGACTGGCTCAAGGAGTCGATCGCTGATCCGCCCAAGCTGGCCGCGGTGCCGCCCCCGCCGGTCGAGTGCACGCCCACGTCGTTCGACAAGAAGAACCCGGCCTGCGCGTCGATCTGCCCGGTGCCGGCCGATCCGGCGTGGCCGGCGTGCGCCGGCGTGTGCCCGACGCCGCCCGACCCGGCGATCCCGTCGTGCCTCGAGTCGATGCCCTGCCCCAACCCGCCCGATCGCAAGTTCAAGAAGTGCACGGCCGCCGACTTCCCACCGTGCAAGGCGGCGATGACGCCCGAGGACAAGAAGAAGAACCCCAACTGCGACAAGTACTGCCCGCCCGACGTGATCGCCGAGGTCACCAACGAAGCGCCCGAGGGTGACAACACCACGATCACCGTCAACGCCGGCAAGACCGATGGGGTCGACAAGGGCTGGACCGGCGAGCTCCTCGACGGCAACGACGCGCCGATCAAGGGCTCGAAGTTCACGGTCACCGTCGTCACACCGCAGGCGGCCGTCGCCAAGGTCAAGGTCTCCTCCTCGGCGATCCCCGAGGGCGCGCGCGTCCGCCTGAAGGCGCCGTGCGTGAACCGGTAGCAGCTCGTAAAGGACGCCGCCGCACGTGAACGACCCGCTCATCGGCAAGGTACTCGACGGTCGCTACGAGATCCTGGCCCGCATCGGCGAGGGAGGGATGGGCGTGGTCTACAAGGCCCGTCAGACCTCGATCGATCGCGTGATCGCCATCAAGGTGCTCAACCCGCAGATGGCCTCGGATCCGACCTGGGTGCAGCGCTTCTCCAACGAGGCGCGCGCGTGCTCGCGGCTGCAGCACCCCAACACGATCCGCATGTTCGACTTCGGGCAGACGCAGTCCGACGGTCGCTACTTCCTGACCATGGAGTTCCTCGAGGGTCAGGTGCTGAGGGGCGCGATCACGCAGGGGCCGATGACGCCCAACCGCGTGGCCAAGATCCTCATCCAGTGCTGCGCCTCGCTGGCCGAGGCCCACGCCATCGGCCGCAGCCATCGCGACATCAAGCCCGACAACGTGTTCCTGCTGAACATGGCGGGCTCGCCCGACTTCGTGAAGCTACTCGATTTCTCGGTCGCCAAGCTCCTGCAGGAGAACGACCGCATGAAGACGCAGGCCGGCGTCGTGTTCGGGACGCCGCAGTACATGTCGCCCGAGCAGGGCCGCGGCCTGCCCCTCGACGCGCGTAGCGATCTCTACGCGCTCGGCATCCTCGGCTACGAGATGTTGACCGGGCGGGTGCCGTTCAACGACGACAACCCGATGACGGTGCTGCAGATGCACCTGCGCACCGAGGTGCCGCCGCTGCCGCCGAACGTCCCGGCCAACCTGGCAGGCCTCGTGCGCAAGGCGCTCGAGAAGGACCCGTCGCGCCGCTACCAGTCAGCAGGCGAGATGATGCAGCACGCCCAGCAGATCTTCGCCGAGCTCAACCAGGGCCAGAGCATCGGCGCTGGCGGCACGCCCAAGACGATGATGGCGCCGGGGCCGTTCAGCCAGGGTGGACCACCGCCCGGCATGGGTGGACCACCGCCCGCCATGGGTGGACCACCGCCGGGCATGGGTGGGCCACCGCCCGGCATGGGTGGGCCACCGCCGGGCATGGGCGGACCACCGCCGGCCGCGCAGCCCTACCAGCAGGCCGGCAGCGCGCAGAAGACGATGATGGCCATGGGGCCGCCGATTCCACCGCAGGGTGGTGCACCGGGGCCGCAGCCGCCAGGTGGATACGTCGCCGCCGGCGCCGCCCAGAAGACGATGATGGCGATGTCGCCGCTCGCCGGCGGTGCCATGCCGGGCATGGGTGGACCACCGCCGGGCATGGGTGGACCACCGCCGGGCATGGGTGGACCACCGCCGGGCATGGGTGGACCGCCGCCAGGCATGGGTGGACCGCCGCCGCCGATGGGCGGACCGCCGCCGCCGATGGGAGGTGCGCCTGGTATGGCACCGGGGCTGGGCATGCCGCCGGGCGCCGGGATGCCGCCTCCGGGTTTCGGACCGCCGGGCGGAATGCCGGGAGCCGGTCCGGCGCCGCAGAAGACGATGATGCTCCAGGGCAGCGAGGGCATCGTCTCCGTCGGTCAGCGCGGAACCCCGCTGCCACCCATGGGATCGCCCGCGACCGGTGCGTCGGCGACGTTCTGGGTGGTGAGCATCCTGGTCGGCGTCGCCGTCGGCGCGCTCGGCTACATCGTGGTCCTCCAGCTCTAGGCCGACCAGATGGCGACCGACGATCCTGACGTGCCCGACGAGCCGCGTGCCGAGGAACCGCGCGCGGCCGCGCCACGCGCCGACGAGCCCCGGGTCAAGGACCTGCTCACGCGTCCGGCCGAGGTCGAGGACAAGCTCGACGCCGCGACCCTGAACGAGCTGGCGAGCTGGTTCTCGGGCCCCAGCATCGAGGCCCTCGAAGAACAGGCCGCGCTACGGGCCGCAGCCGCCATGCCTCCCGAAGAGGACCCGGTGATCATCGCGCTCCAAGCACGGCGCCAGACCGCGATGGCAGCCGCCGATCCAGCGCTGGTGGCACGTCTGGAATCGCGGACCACCACTGACATCCGGCACTTCCACGCCTACGAGCCCCCGCCGATCATCGACGAGACCATCGTGAACGTGGTGGTCCGCGACCACCTCGATCGCCGGTTCGCCGAGGAGCCCGTCGCCGATCAGCGCTCGTACGATCAGCCGCCCGACATCGACGACATCGTCCGCGGCCACAACGCGCCGCAGGCGATCCTGCGCGACCTCTACCGCCCGGAGGCGAGCTGGGACAAGCGCTACGAGAGCCCGTTCGACGAGGTGCCCACCCTCGATCCCCAGCGCGAGATCCGAGAGGCGCTCAACAGCCGCTACGAGCTCGAGTTCCCGCCCTCCCCCTTCCAGGAGGGCGTGGCGGCGCGCGCCGTGGTGCGCGCCAACATGCGTGAATCCTGGGCCGAGCACGGCGAGACCATCCGTGCCTTCAAGAAGGCACGCGGCTACTAGCCGGGAGAGACCGTAGACCATTGCGCTCTCTCAGAGTGTCCCGACAGACCCCGCACCAACCCAGTGACCCCGTGCACCCAGAGTCACTGTTGATCGCTCGCTATCGCTCGCTGGGGAAGGATCCAGCCATGGCCCCCGTACTACCGATGCACCTCATGCGCTCCGCGAGGACCAGGTGACGCAGCCTACCGAACCCAGGGTCGTTCCCCTCGACCGGTTCGTGCTGCGAGGGGTCGGGCGCACCGATGTAGGCGTCCAGCGCACCCAGAACGAGGACGCGATGTACTTCGACGACTTCCTCGGGGTGTACGTCGTCTGCGACGGCATGGGCGGTCACGCGTCGGGCCAGGTCGCGTCGGACCTGGCCATCCGCACCATCGTGCACGCACTCAAGACCAACTCCCCGGCTCCGGCGCCCGGCCAGGACCCACTGGTGGCGGCGATGAAGGCCGCCAACGTGGCCGTGTTCCAGCGTGCGCAGATCGATCCGAGCTGCCACGGCATGGGCACCACCGCCGTCGGCTTCCGGGTCGAGGGGCCCACGCTGCACATCTGCCACTGCGGGGACTCGCGCGGCTATCTGCTGCGCCACGGCCAGTTCCATCCTCTCACCCGCGATCACTCGCTGCGCAACCTCTACCAGGATCGCCCGGACCTCATCGGTCAGCTGGGCCCGGCGACGTCCAACGTGATCATCCGTGCCGTCGGCCTCGATGCCGCGGTCGAGATCGAACACAACACGCTGCCCATGGAGCACGGCGACATCTACCTGGCCTGCTGCGACGGCCTGTCCGACCTCGTCGACGACTGGATGATCCGCGAGATCATGACCGCCGGCGATCCGCTCGAGGTCACCGCCGAGAACCTGATCCGTGCCGCCAACAACAACGGCGGCTCCGACAACATCACCGTGGTCCTCGCCCAGGCCTTCCTCGACACCCTGTGGGCCGCCCCGGCGCCGCAGTACGGCTACCACCAGCAGGCATATTGAGCCCGTTGATGCTCGGGCCTCGGGCCTCGGGCCTCGGTCAGCGAGAGAGCGAAGCGGCGCGACGGAGGCAGCTCACCGCGTCGGCGTGGCGGCCCATCTTGGCGTAGACGCGGGCCAGGCCGGACGCGGCGCGTGCCTCGAAGCCGGGTTGCTCGCCGGCGAGGCGGAAGGCTTCCTCGGCGCCGAAGAAGTCGCCGCCGAGCGTGAGCACGTCGCCGAGGGTGGCCTGCATGGCGGCGGCGGTGACCGGCGAGGACGCGCGTGGCATGCCCGAGCGGATGACGCCGGCGGCGCGCGGACAGTCGCCGAACCTGGCCAGGGCGACCGCGAAGGCGACGCGGGCGTTGCCGAAGTTGGGGGCCAGGTCGACGGCGGCCTGGAACTGCTCGACGGCCTGCTGCACGTCGTTGTTGGCGAGCGCCTGCATGCCGCGCTCGTAGTAGCGGCGCGCGACCTGGCTCATTTCAGTCGAGCTCCAGCAGGCTGAAGCGGGCCGAGGCATCGTCACCGCTGCCCTCCGGCTTGTCCGACGATGGCGCGGGCGGCGTCGCGGCCGACGGCGGAGGGCCACCGCCTTCGGGCGCCGGCGGCGTGCTGCGCACCGACATGCCGCGGGCCGGCGACGGCGCTGCGGCGCGCTCGGTGACGGACGCCCCCATGGGCGCCTGCGGCGCGGCCGGCGCCGGCGGGCGCTGCGCCATCGTGGTCTCGACCACGCGCACGCCCGCCGACGGGCGCGGCATGTCCTGCGCGATCTGCGCGGTGCGACCGCCGGTCAGCGGGTGCATGGCCCCGCCCACCCGCACAGAGACCTGCTCGCCGTCGACGACGAAGAGGTTGAGCTCGGCCAGATCGAGCCGGGTCTGGAGCTGGGCGATGAGCTGCGCGAAGCTGAGCCGCCCCAGGTCGGCGATGGTCTCGGCCTGGTGGATGAGCATCGGCGGCGGACCGTCGACCACGTACTCCTTGATGATGAACGTCAGCATCTCGAGGAGCGCGTCGCGATCGCTGTCGGCGAGCGCGTCCTTGACGCCGGTGGTGATTTCGCGGAGATCGGGGCGGGTGGGCATGACGGGCTTCCCCTGGATCAGATCGTGGCGTCGTCGAGATCGACGCCGTTGGTGAGACAGCCGACGAGCCGCGCACCGCGCAGGTCAGCCGACGAGAGGTTGACGCCGCGCAGGTCGCAGCGAAAGAGGAGAGCCTCGCGCAGGACCGCGCCGTAGAGGTTGGCGCGCCGGAAGTCGACCTCGAACAGGGCGGCGTTACTCCACTCGGTGCGCGACAGCGACACCGTCGAGCCGTCGTAGCCGTCGAACACGACCTTGGCCAGGACGGCGCGCGAGAAGTCGGCGCTGTAGAGCTCGGTCGACTTGAACGTGGTGGCCTGCAGGCGGGCGCCGCGGAAGTCGGCCTTGCTCATGCGCACGGGACCGAGGTCGCAGCGCAGCAGGTGCGCGCCCGACAGATCGATCTGGGTGAGGTCCGACTCGACCGCCTTGACCCGATTCCACAGGCCGCGGTGCCAGCGCGAACGACGCAGATCGCTCTGCCGGATCTCGGCCCGCTCGAGACGCGCGTCCTCGCCGTCGGCGTCCTGGAGATCGACGCGCTCGATCACGACGCCATCGAGATCGAGGGAGCGCAGGAGCACGCCCGGCGCGGCGAAGCCCTGGATCGTCCGCCCGGCCAGCTCGTCATCAGCGACCAGCCGTTCGAGCTGTCGCCGCGACTGCACCAGGCCAGCGTCGGCACTCTGATCGCTCATGATCAGCTCACCTCCGGCGGTGCACAAAGCGATGGTGGCAGGCTGCGCATGCGGTCTTCGAGCCTACCTCGAAAACCCGGTCAGCGGCCGGCTCACGGTCGGCGCAACGACCCGCCCGAGCGCTGGACCATGACGCGCACCGTCTCGCCCAGCATCGCGATCACCTTCTCGGTGACCTCGTCCTGGATCTTGCCCTGGTTCGCCGCCTCGGCCTTGCCACCGTCACCGCGGGCCCCGGCGCCCTGCTGGTGCTGCATCTCGGCGTGCTCGGCCTCCTCGGCCTCGGCTTCGTGCTCCTCGGTCGCCAGCTCCATGTCGACGCCGCGGCCCGCGCGATGAACACCGCGCTCGGCCTGGGCGACGTGGGTCAACTCGTGGGCGAGCAGCGCTTGCCCGGACGACGACTGCATCGGGCGGTCGGTGGTACCGCCCATGAGGATCATGCCGGTGCCGCCGATGGTGACGGCGTCGGCGTTGCGCTGCTTGTTGAACTCCTCGGCGAACGCGCCGGTGTAGACGCGCACGTGCGAGAGATCGACGCCGAGCTTGGCCTCGTAGCGAGCCCGCAGCGAGGCGTCGAGCTGCTCGCCCTTGCCGGCGCGGGTGGCGACCAGCTTGAGCAGTCGCTCGGGATCCCAGCGCTTGGCGATGTCCTTCGCGAGCTCGTCGGAGATCTGCTCCGGCGCCAGGTCGGCGAGGTCGTTCAGCTCGGTGTCGTCGGTGTCAGCCACGTCAGCCCATTATACGGGGCTACTCGTCCTTCCCTTCCCCCGATCCCGCCCACGTCGACACGTAACCCTCTGATTGTTCGTAGAATTCGGACGTCTTCTCCTGGGAAACCGCCCCGCCCAGGGCCTGCTCGAGGAACTTGGTCTCGTCGAGGCAGCTGCCGCCCTTGACGCCCTTCACGACGAAGCTGACGTCGCCGTTGGGCGCGATGACGATCTCGATGTCTTGCTTGCGCATGTGGTGCTCCTGGCTCGACGACTACTCATTCACCCATTTGCGGACCACGAGACGGATCGAACCGTCCTCCTCGTTGACCTCTTCCTCGAGCGCCCAGCCCTTGTCCTCGCAGGCCTGCTTCACGTTGTGATACTGGTAGCGTTGCGAGAGCTGGTCCTTGAACTCGGCCTCCGAGACGCCCTTCGTGGTCTCGACGCCCCACCAGTCGGCGACCAGATCGTAGGTGCCCTGCTCGTTGGCGATGACGCCGATGTCGTACTGGCCCATGTCGATCTTGATGGCGGCCTTGAGCGTGTCACCGCGGTAGCCGCGCACCGTCACCTGCTGGTTTTCCTCCGCGAACTCGGAGTTCATCTGGAGGTCGGCCAGCGCGGCCTTGATGGCCGCGAGGTTGGTCATCTTCAGTTCGCATTTGGTGAAGTGCGACATGATGCTTCTTCGGGCTCCTCTTACAGCTCGAGCTTGCGTTCACCGTCGTCGGGGGAGTTCTCGCCGGTCTTGTCGCCGAGCCCGCCCTTGGCGGCGCCGTACTTGGCCATCCAGCCGCCTTGCGGCTTGGTTACCTGACCACGTCCACGCGACGATGCAAGTCGGGCGCGGCTCCGGGCCCAGTCGCGCATGCTGTCGATCACCTCGCGCATGGTGATGGCGAGCGGCACGATCTCCTTGAGAGTGCTCAGCAGGCCGTCCGAGCTCAGATCGTTGCCGGTGTCGAAGGCGTCGTACAGCGAGGCCACCACCGCCTGCTCGATCTCGGCGCCCGAGTAGTCGACGGTGGCGTCGACCAGCTTGTCCATGTCGAACTGGCCCGGATCCCGTTTCTTCTTGCGGATGTGGATGTCGATGATCGACCGACGATCCTCGCGATCGGGCAGGTCGCAGAAGAAGATCTCATCGAAGCGGCCCTTGCGCAGCAGCTCGGGCGGCAGCTGGTGCACGTTGTTGGCGGTCGCGATCACGAAGACCGGCGTGGTCTTCTCCTGGAGCCAGGTGATGAACGACGCGAACACGCGCGAGGTGGTGCCGCCGTCGGTCTGACCCGAGCTGCCCGTGCCCGAGAAGCCCTTCTCGAGCTCGTCGATCCACAGGATCGCCGGGGCCACCGCCTCGGCGGTCTTGATCACCGTGCGGATGTTCTCCTCGGAGCTACCGACCAGGCCGCCGAAGATCTTGCCGACGTCGAGGCGGAGCAGCGGCATCCCCCACAGCGCGCCGACCGCCTTGGCGGTGAGCGACTTGCCGGTGCCGGGCACGCCGATGAGGAGGATGCCCTTGGGCAGCGGGAGGCCGAAGTCGCGGGCCCGCGAGCTGAACGCGCTGCGGCGCTTGACCAGCCAGTCCTTGAGCGTATCCATGCCGCCGACGTCGCCGAACTCCTCGCGGTGCTCGTAGTACTCGAGCAGGCCGCTCTTGCGGATGATCTGCTTCTTCTCCTCGAGGATGGTCTCGAGGTCGAAGGTGTGGGTGCGGACCATGGCCTTGGCGAAGACGTTCTCGGCCTCGACCAGGGTGAGGCCGAGCGCGGCCTCGACCACGTTCTCCATGTAGGTCGGATCGCTCTCGACCAGCTGCTGGGTCGCGGGCGGCGCGTTGGGCAAGAGCTTGCGCGCGGCCTGTTCCACTTCCTGCCGGTTGGGCAGCTCCCAGTCGACCACCGCCGAGATCGACTTCTCGAGCTCCGGTGGGAACTTGGAGAGCGGCGACAGCACCACCAGGCTCTTCTTGGTCTTGCGCAGCTCGGTGGCGGCGTCGCGCAGGCGACGCACCACCGCCGGCTCCTTGAGGAACGGGTGGAAGTCGCGCAGCACGTACAGGGCACGGCCTTCACCGCGCAGCACGTGATCGAGCGCCTTCATCGGATCCTTGACGTCGCGGGTGCCCTGGCCGTTGGCGACGACCTTGAAGCCCTCGGTGATCGACCAGACCTCGAGCCGCATCTCGCGCTCGACGCACAGCTTCTTGAGCGACTCCTCGACCCGGGTCTCCTCGGGCGACACCACCCAGATGAGCGAGTAGCGGGCGCGAATGAGATCTTCGATCTCATTCTTCGAGCTGCGTTTCGACGTGTCGGAGATCATGCGTGGTCTTCGCTTTCAGGCTTGCGCCGAGTGCTCAGTTGCCCTCGGCCAGGTCGCGCAGTCCGCGCAGCGAGCCCTTGGCGTCCTCGGCGGATCCGACCAGGGTCTCGACCGTCTCCGTGATGATACGGATGCTGTCGGGGTTTCCTCCCCCGACGTTGGGCAGCTCGTCCTTCACCAGGTTCAGGTTGTTGCGCAGTTCCGAGAGGATGTCGTTGATCTGGTCGTAGACCTCTTTGGCGACGCGAGCCATGTCGCCCGAGCCGCCGCCTCCACCGC